>Ga0255204_1000614_pt1 | contig 10082 bp, 4 predicted proteins | sample Miss_Colum_RepC__2_FD_188418 | JGI IMG/M metagenome (GOLD analysis project Ga0255204, IMG submission 188418) | Freshwater microbial communities from Mississippi River, Louisiana, United States - Miss_Colum_RepC_8h | ecosystem: Environmental > Aquatic > Freshwater > River | place: USA: Louisiana... | reverse complement strand
GCCGGTTGGATGCACGGGCGTTCGCTGCGCTCACCGTCGTATCCGACTCGGCGCAGATCGTCGCCTTTCTACTCTACGCTGGTTCCTAGTCGTGCTCCACGAGCCGTCAGCAAATCGGGAACTTGCGCCGGGCATTCGCCTGGGGTTCTTCGCGGGAAGAAGAGAGCCAGCCCGTCGCCGGTAGGCCGTTCGAGGTGAGAGTTTCTTCCGCCCTCGAGGGAGGCGCTCCCGGCAGAGATCACTGCTTAAGCAGACGCTTCACTTCCTGCTCCAGCAAAGGACCGCGGGCATTGGTGCTCGCCACGCGGCCTTCTTGGTCGAGGAGGAACATCGCCGGGATGGAGGCTATGCTGAACTGCACGGCGAATTCGTTCTTCCAGTACTTGCCGTCGAAGTGCTGCGGCCACGGCATCTTTTCCTTCGCCGTGAAGTCCGTCAGCACCTTCTTTGCGGCGGCGAGTTTCGCCGCCGTCTGCTCAGGTGTATCGCCCGGCAGAAGCCGTCCGTTTTCGAGCGAGATGCCGATGACCTCGAATCCCTTGTCATGATAGTCGGCGTAAACGCGTTTCACGTTCGGAAGCTCCGCGATGCACGGGCCGCACCACGTCGCCCAGAAGTCGATGAGAACCACTTTGCCGCGCAGGTTTTTCAGATCCACGGGTCGGCCGTCCACGGCCGTAAACGCCAATTCCAGCGGCTTGGCCATGCGTCGGGCCGTTTGGATTTTTTCCGCGGCCGCCTGGCGGATGCCGGCATCGGTAGATGACTGCAGTCGCTCCCAGCCTTCCTCGTAGGACCCGGGAACGGCCTCCTTCCAAGCTCGGAGGAAATTCTCCGCCTCCATCGGCAGGCGGGCCTGCCCGGCATACCGTGTCGCGTGGACTTCAAAGGCCTTGAGGAGCGTCAGCCATGAGGTGCGACCGTCCTTGTCCTCTCCCGCTTTCAGCCGGGCCCGCAGGCGGCGGGACTCCGCGGCGAAAAGTGCGAAGCTGGCCGGCTCCCGCTGGGCATCAGTGCTGTCGGCGGCGGCGATCATCTGGCGCCGCAGCGCGTCGCCCTGGCTCTCCCAGGCGGCCACCGCCTTTTCGTCGACATTGAAATCGGCGGGGCCTTTGGGCTCGTCTGTCTTGAAGCCCGTGATGAAGCGCGGCGGCAGGTTCAGCATCATGGTGACGACTTCCCAGCGGCGGGGATCGGTTGAATGGGTCTGATAGAAAGCAAGGCCCGCGGCCGTCACCTTCTGGTAATGCGTGTCGACCCAAGTCAGATAAGGCTTCATCCCGCCCATCTCGCTCGGTTTGCCCGGGGCCTTCGTTTTGCTCAGCGCGTCGAAGGCCGCGAAGTCCCGGTCGGCGGTCGTTTTAGCCGGGCCGGAGGCAGCAATGGGAGCTGCGCTTACGGTCGCCGTTTTACCCGCGGGCGTGGATGGGGCGGTGGTGGATGCGAATGCGGCGACGAGTGCCATCTGTTCGGCGGAGGGAAGTTCGTCCGATTTCAGTTTCACCCCGGCGCGACGCAGCAACTCGGCCAGGCCGAGAAACGAGGTCGAAACTTTGGGCGCAACCTTCCCGAGCAGTTTTCCCTCGGCGTCGAGGACGAGGACGAGCGGCATCGGGGTGACCATGCCAACGGCGAGGAAGATGGCTGATTCGCGGATGGCGTCCGGCCCCGAGGCGTCCAAGGCGGACGAGAAGCGGTGCCTTCCGCGGTGGAGATCGAGCCAGGCCCGGTAGCCGGCTTCCGTGTCTCGCGTGACGAGGGCGAGGACCTGCACGCCCTCGGGGCCGAAGCGCGCCACGGTGCGGTCCAGGAATTCCGTTGGAATCGCCTCGGCCGGGGAAAAAGAAATCACCGATGGCTTGCCGAGTAGTTGCGAGGTCTTGAGCACGGTTCCTTCGGGCGTGCGTAGCGTGAGCTCCGGCATCACGGCGCCGGCCTTAAGCTTGATCGCGTCTTCGGTGAAAGGCGGCGGCTCGCGACGGTTGCTCGCGGGTGCGCCGCTCGCGGCACGGACGGCAGCCACTTTCGCCTCTGTCTTCGTCGCCTGCGCCAGGGTGGCGTCATCAACCTTGATGCCGGCCTTGGCTAGCGCCGCCTCGAGTCGCGTGTCGCCGGGCAGGTAACCGTTGATGGTCGCGACAATCCGGCCGTCGCGATCAATGACGAACTGCGCGGGGATGGCGGGTACGCCGTAAAGCGCGAACGAGGCGCGTTTCGCTTCCTCCGCCGACCCTTGCTCGTGCGGATCGAACGTGAAACGTAGGGCGGGGTACGCCGCCGCCTTCAGTTTCACCCAGTCCTCGAAGCGGCTCCGTTTGTCACCCGTACAGACCGCCAGCACGGCAACGCCCTGGCCGGCGTACTTGGCCGCGACCTCCTGCGTGTGCGGCATCGAGGCGATACACGGGCTGCACCACGTCGCCCAGAAGTCGAGGATGAGCACTTTGCCCCGGTAATCCGCCAGCCGGACCGCCTGGCCGGCGAGATCGTGCGAGACGAAGTCCGGCGCCGACACCCCTGCGCTGAGTTGCGCGATCGGGGGCGTGGCGTCGGCGCCGCGAACGGCACTGAATGATAGCAGCGCAAAGGTGAGCAGAGTGGGCAGGCGCATGGCTGAATGTTTTCGAGTTAGAAGGTACGACGGACCGACAGGCCGTAGCGACGGAGGCGTGAATCCACCACCGAGTTGTCGGGCATGAAGAGGTCGTCGAACGGAGGCCGACGATTGAACACGTTGAACACGGTCAGGCTGACTTTGGTGTCGCCCACCATGCGGCGCATCCAACTTCCTTGGCGCTCGGTCCAGCCGGACTTGGCGAAATCATAGTTCACCTGGACGTCCCAGCGAATCGCCGCTGGAACTACGCCGCGATCAGCCGAGGGGCGGTTCGCCGCGCGATAGGTCGTGAGTGCACCGAGCCCCCAAGCCTGCCGGGAGACAAAGGCATTTCCGCTGATTTGCACGGGAAGGCTATCGGTGTTGACGGTGGGCGAGGGCAGGCCGCCGGGCGTAGGGGTAAAATCATTGCGCGTGTACTTCGTGCCCGTGAGTCCGAGTTGGACCTGACCTAGGCTGAGGTTGCGATCGTAACGCAGGCCCAGGTCGTAGCCGGTGGTCCGGCTATAGCCGACGTTGATCGGCCGCAGGTCGGCGGCGGTGACGACTCCGGCCCAAGACGGCTGATCCGTCGAAAGCTTCGCACCGCGCGTGATACGCTCGGGGTAGAGCAGCGCCATCTGGCTGAAAAGCAGGGTCGCGACGCGATCACGGTAGACGTTGTCGAACCAATCGAAAGAGAGAGACAGGCCCTTGATGGCGGGAATCTCCACGACTAGACCCGCGGTGGTGTTTTCCGATTGCTCGGGCCGCAGGTCGGGCTTGCCGCCGCGCGTGGCCGGGTAAATCGGGTTAACCGTGTTGCCGCGGAGCGGGTCGACATTGGCGGCGGTGGCGGCCGTGGTGCTGTTGCTGATGGTGACCGGGGCGCTGCGCTGTTGCAGCGTCGGAACCTTGAAGCCTTCGCCGTAGCTGCCGCGGGCGAGCAACCACCCCGCAGGGCGCCAGGCCAGGCCGGCGCGGGGCGTGCTGGAGATGCTGCCGGTGCCGTAGTCTTCGCGGCGGTAGGAGCCGGACAGACTGAGTTGGTGGAACAGTGCCCGTCGATAGGCGCCGCCGAAGATCGGCACATTCAACTCGGCGAAGGCGGCGTTGACCGTGTTGCGTCCGGCGAGAGCGCTGGTCGTGTCCGTCGCCAGTCGCAGCGGGAAATCAGCGTATTCCTCCCGCCGTTCCACGCCGAGAGCGAGCGCGACGGAGCCGGCGGGCAGGCGATAGACCGGGCCATCAACCTGCAGCGCGTAGCTCCACGTCTGATCCTTCTCCTCGTCGCGCGTGACGGCGGTGAGCGCCTCGATTGTGCCGGGCGCGTTGGGACTGGGAATGCGACTGCCATCGTAGAACAGGTTGGGCGTCTTGCCTGCGGCGACGGCGGCGGTGAAGAGCGCCGAGCTGATCGTCGCGCCGGAGTCCGCGTCCGCCTTGGTGTGGCTGTGTGCAAGGCTGACCGAAGCATCATAGCGCCAGCCCGCGGGCAACCGCCCGGTCGCGCCGAAGGTGTAGCCTTGGCTGTCATTCGTCGAAGCGCGTGTCGGAACGAGATCGACGAAGGTTTTGCTCAGACTCACCGCGATGCCGAACGGATTGCCCGGGTAGCCGGCCGGAATGCTCAGACCGGACGCCTGGATCGGCGTGGTTAATTGGTAATTGCGATTACGCGCGGCGCGCGCGGTCGCGTAGAGTTCGAGCCAGTTGTTCACCCGGTAGTCGAATTTGGAAAAGACCGACGAACGCTCGTAGGCGGCGGCATACTGCGAGTACAACCCGGCATCGAACGGATCCGCGATGACTCCGGCGTTGTTGAAATCATTGACGGTAAGGTAGGTGCCATTGGTGCCGGCGGGGATGGCCACATTGGTCACCGTGAGCCCGGGCAAAGGAACCGTGCCGGTTCGGCTGATGCGTCCCGCGCCGCCGGGCATGGTGGACGAGCGGTAGTCGGGTCCGCCAAACGGACGGCGATCGAAGCTCGCGACGAAATCGCGGTCGCGCAGCATCATCTCGTTGGACTTCTCCCACGAGGCGGTGACGAGTCCCCGTAATTTCCCCGCGGAAAATCCGTGAGACAGGCTGGCCATGCGGACACCGACGTCGGTGTCCCAGGTGTTTTCGTATCCCAGTCGAATTTCGCTGCCGCGGTAATTGCGCTTCGTGATGACGTTGATGACCCCGCCCATCGCGTCCGCCCCGTAGATGGAGCTGGCGCCGTCGAGCAGCACCTCGATCCGTTCGATCGCCGCGAGTGGGACACCGTTGAGATCGAATCCATCGCTGCTTCTCGACTGATTGTTCTTAGGCGCGCGGCGACCGTCGATGAGAAGCAGGGTGGCGCCGGCGGGAGCGCCGCGGAGGGTGGCTGAGACAAGCCCCGCGGAGGCACCTATCTGGGTCGCGCCGGCCTGATAGGTCGTTACGCCGGTGACGGTGTTTACCAAGGCATTGCGCTGGTTCTGCGTGTTCGCCTGGCCGGTGTTGACCGATGACAACTGCGGAATGGATCGCAGCACGTCGCCGATGCTTTGCGCCCCCAGACGATCAATGGCGGCGGCATCCACGGTCAGCACGGGTTGAGCCGTGGCGCCGTCCAGTAGGCCACGGAGCCGTGAACCAGTGACTTCGACTTTTTCCAGTCGGACGGCCGGTTCCGCCGTTGCCCCTGTTTGGGCCGCCACAACTGGAGCGGAAAAGAGTGATCCAAGCAGCGCAGTGAAAACAAGCCGCGGGCATTTCGTGACACGGAACATGGTTCTCGAATGATTTTTGGGACTGGGTAAGGCAACAAAACGGCGAGGTAATTTTACGCGCTGGAAGCGGCTGTACGCCGAAGACCTGAGTTCCTGATCTCCGGAATCTCTCAGGGCTCCGTCGCGTCCGCTTGCTTCGTCCCGGTACCTTTGTGACCGCTGAAACCCGATGAACCGAGGGTGGGGAACCACGAAACACACGAAAGTCACGAAACCGGGTGGAGTGGCCCACGGAATTCACGGAAGCCACGGAAGGAGAAAAACCCGTCGTGGGATTCGTCCGGTGTAGCCGCGGCCGTGTACCCTCCGTAGGCCCTGCGAAGGAGGGCCCGCCGCGGACCATGCCGGCGATCATGCCGCCAGCCGACCTGTCCTTCGTAGCCTTGGCGAAGGAGGAAGGCCATTCCGAATCACCCGGAGGTCACCGCGGATTTCGCGAATGGCGCGGATAAAATTCAGCCGGATCGTGACGGCGGAAACCCGATGACCCGAGGATGGGGAACCACGAAACCCACGAAAGGAACGAAACCGCGTGGGCCACTCGGCCCGGTTTCGTGCTTTTGGTGTGTTTCGTGGTTCCCCCTCGATCTTCCAAGAAAATGAATCCCGTTCGGCCGACCGAGGAACAAAGTTGCCGCTTGTCGCTGCCGCTGGCGCGGCGGATGCTTGCCGGTTCCCGACTGTCATGCCCGTCCCGCACCGCATCGTCCGAGCCTGGCTGGAGGCGCCCGCCGCCGGTATCATCGAGCTCGACCGCGACTGGACGGGGTCGGAGCCGCCGCGTTTCACCCTTGGTTGGCATTGTCCGGCCCCGCAGGCGCTGCAGGCGGCGCCGGGACTGCCGGCGGGGCGGCTGTACGGCTATTACTTGGATGAATCGGGCGGGGTGACGTTCGTGCTCGATCTGGAAAATGGCGGCGTGGATCCGGCGCGCGACGCGGTTTATCTGGCGGGTGATTTCAACGGTTGGGAGGCGGCGATCGGCGCGCCGGAGTGGCGGATGTCCGAGGCGGAGCTGGAAGGCGCGCGGGTGATGCTCTGGCGCGGGGACGCGGCGCGGTTCCTCGCGGGGGAGGGGCTGCGGTTCAAGTTCGTGACGGGCGAGCACCATTGGATTTTGCCGCCGCCCGACGCGCCCAACGGGGTGCGCGATGCCGCCGGCAATTGGAATCGTCTGATCGATCCCACGCGGACGGGTTGGCACCTATGGCGTTTCACGGTCGGGGAGGCGCTCGACCTCGCTCAGGCGTGGTCGGTGGGCTGGGCGGAGACCCCGGGGGCGACGGTGACGCTGGTTCCCGGCGGATTCTTTTTCCGGAAGCACAGTGACCTGCCTTTGGGAGCCTTGATCGAGGGCGGCCGTACCCTTTTCCGGCTCTTCGCGCCGCGGGCGCGCGCCGTGACACTCGCGCTCGCGCGGGACGTGGCGTCGCAAAAGGAAGCGTCGACCTACCCGCTCTTGCGGCGGGCCGATGTCCACGGGGAGGCGGGGATCTGGGAGATCGAACTCGATGCGCCGCTGCACGGGTGGCTTTACTGGTACCTGATCGACGGGGCGCACGAGGGTTTTGATCCCGCTGCGCGGGTACTTGATCCCTACGCGCGGGCGGCGCTGGGCCGGGAAGGGCCGGGGATTGTGCTGGATCCGGGCTGGGTGGGGCGAGGGGACCGCGCGTTCGCCACGCCCGCGTGGCAGGACCTCGTGATCGCCGAGGCGCATGTGCGCGACCTTGCCCGTCATGCCCCCGTTGATGCCACGCCGACGGAACGCCGCGGTTTCACCGGATTGCGGAAATGGATCGAGAGCGACGACTTTTACCTGCACCGCCTCGGGGTGAACTGCGTCGAGCTGCAGCCGTTGCACGAGTTCGATGACGCGGGGCCCGACGAATACCACTGGGGGTACATGACGAACAATTACTTCGCGCCCGAGAGCTCCTATGCGCTCGCGCCCGCCGAGGCCTCCGGGGTGAGGGAGATGCAGGATCTGGTGGCGGCATTCCACCGGCGGGGGATGGCGGTGGTGGTCGACGTCGTGTTCAACCACGTCGGCGTCCCGGCGCACCTGCTCCGCGTCGACCGGCTCTATTACTTCGAGCAGGACGCCGCGGGCGCGCTGACCAACTGGAGTGGCTGCGGCAACGACCTCCGGGCGCGTTCGGCGATGGTGCGGCGGCTGATCATCGACAGCTGCGTGCACTGGATCGAGACGTACGGCGTCGACGGTTTCCGCTTCGACCTCGCCGAGCTGCTCGGGGTCGAGGTGCTGCGAGAGGTCGAGGCGGCGCTGAAACGCGTGAAGCCCGACGTGATCCTGATCGCCGAGCCGTGGAGTTTTCGCGGGCACATCGCCGGGGCGTTGCGCGACACCGGCTGGGCTTCGTGGAACGACGGCTACCGGGACTTCGTGAAGGACTACGTGCGCGGCAACGGCGACGGGCGCCGCATGGAGTACTTTCTCCGCGGCTCCCCTTGGTATTTCGCGAAGTGGCCCGCGCAGTCGATCAACTACACGGAGTCGCACGATGACCGCACGTGGATCGACGTGATCACGGAGCGGGAGGACGGCAACGGCCACGTGCCGACCGCGCACGACCGCCGGCGTACGCACCTGATGGCGGCGCTGCTGTTCATGTCGGTCGGTGTGCCGATGATTTCGGCGGGGCAGGACTTCCTGCGGTCGAAGCATGGAGTGGCCAACACCTACCAGCGCGGCGAGCTGAACGCCCTCGATTACCGGCGCCTCCGCCGTTTCGCGTCCAGCCACACGTATTTCGCGGAATGGATCTCCTTCCGGCGCGGACCGCTGGGCCGTCTGCTCCGGCACTATGCCCGGCCCGCGGAAGGTTTTCACGTGTTTCTCCACGTTCCGGGCGGTCCCCCGCTCGGGATGCTTTGCAATGCTGATTTCGCCGAGGGCGCGACGCGACTGCTCTTTGCCGTGAACCCCACGCTTTCCGAGTTCACCGTCGGAATCGAGGCTGGCCTACTCGCGCTGGACCGCGGCCCGTGGCGGCTCGCGGCGGACGAGGAGCGCTTCTACGCGCCCGACTCGCCCGGTGCGCGTTCGCGGCCTGAAACTTCCCTTTTCCTGCCGGCTTTGAGCTGTGCGCTCTGGGTGCAGAACGGCTGACCGGCCGATGGAGATCGCCCGCCAAAACCCTTGCATCGCCCGTGAGCCGCCCCTTCAGTCGAGGGGTCCGCGCTCGCGCGGAAGCACCTTCATCCGCAACCAACACTGAACCAAATCGGAGTCCAACATGGCAGTTAAAGTCGCAATCAATGGCTTCGGCCGCATCGGCCGCCTCGTTTTCCGCGCGCTCGTCGAGCAGGGTCTGCTCGGCGACACCCTCGACGTGGTCGCGGTCGGCGACATCGTTCCGGCCGACAATCTGGCCTACTTGCTCAAGTACGACTCCACCCAGGGGCGTTTCAGCGGCACCGTGGGTTCGCGGAAGTCGTCGCCCGACAAGGCCGAGGATGACGTGTTGATCGTCAATGGCCGCGAGATCCTCGTGGTGAGCGCCAAGACCCCGGCCGAGTTGCCGTGGGCCAAGCTGGGCGTCCAGCTCGTGATCGAATCGACCGGTCTGTTCACCGAAGCCGAGAAGGCGAAGGGCCACCTCGCCGCCGGCGCCAAGAAGGTCATCATCTCCGCCCCGGCGAAGGGCGAGGACATCACGGTCGTGATGGGCGTGAACGACGATAAGCTCGACGTCGCCAAGCACAGCATCATCTCGAACGCCTCCTGCACCACGAACTGCCTCGCGCCGATCGTGCACGTGCTGCTGAAGGAAGGCTTCGGCATCGAGGAAGGTCTGATGACCACGGTCCACGCGTACACCGCGACCCAGAAGACCGTCGACGGCCCGTCCAAGAAGGACTGGAAGGGCGGCCGCACCGCCGCGCAGAACATCATCCCGTCGACCACCGGCGCCGCGAAGGCCACCGCCCTCGTGATCCCGGAGGTGAAGGGTAAGCTCACCGGCATGGCGTTCCGCGTGCCGACCCCGACCGTCTCGGTCGTCGACCTCACGGTTCGCACCACGAAGGAGACCTCCTACAAGGCGATCTGCGAGGCGATGAAGCGCGCCAGCGAGACCTACCTTAAGGGCATCCTTTCCTACACCAGCGATGAGGTTGTCTCGAGCGACTTCATCCACGACAAGTCCTCGTCGATCTTCGACGCCGGCTCGGGCGTGGAGCTCAACTCGAAGTTCTTCAAGCTCGTGTCGTGGTACGACAACGAGTGGGGCTACTCGAACCGCGTCGTCGACCTCACCCGCAAGATCGCCGCGAAGCTCTGAGTAATCCCTCCCAAGCCTGACCGCGGATGGCGCGGATGATCGCGGATAGACCGGTGGTCATCCGCGGGAATCCGCGAACTCCGCGGTCAATTTTTTCCCTCTCCCCGCCATGCCGAACTTCAAATCCATTCGCGACCTGAACCTCGCCGGGAAGCGCGTGCTCATGCGCGTCGACTTCAACGTCCCCCAGGACAAGGTCACCGGCGCCATCACGAACACCCAGCGCATCACCGCCGCGCTGCCGACGATCCGGCACGCGCTCGCCCAGGGCGCCTCGGTGGTGCTGATGTCGCACCTCGGCCGTCCCGACGGCCAGCGGGTCGCCAAGTTCTCGCTGCGCCCGGTCGCGACCGAATTGGAGAAGCTCCTCGGCCGCCCGGTCCGTTTCCTCGATGATTGCGTCGGCCCGGCCGT
>Ga0255204_1000612_pt1 | contig 10089 bp, 7 predicted proteins | sample Miss_Colum_RepC__2_FD_188418 | JGI IMG/M metagenome (GOLD analysis project Ga0255204, IMG submission 188418) | Freshwater microbial communities from Mississippi River, Louisiana, United States - Miss_Colum_RepC_8h | ecosystem: Environmental > Aquatic > Freshwater > River | place: USA: Louisiana... | reverse complement strand
AATTTCTCCATCTTCTGGACCGGCTGGGAGCCCGCCGCCGTCTGGGCGGTGGCGATACTGCTGGCGACGGCCGCCAGCCCGGAAAGGGCGATGGCAGCCAACAACTTCCGCGATCGGATGTTCATTTTGGTAGGTTTGGTTTGGTTCTGAGTCGCTGCCGGAGCGACGCGAGGCCGTCCGACACCGAGGGTTGGTTATCTGAACAAATACGCGGAACAAAGGCTCCCGCAGAGTTGGCGGTAAGGGGCGTTATCAGACGGCTTAACGAGTGCCATTAAATCAGCCTCGCGCGCGGGCTTAACGCCGATTGGTGCCCGAGACAGGACTTGAACCTGCACGCCTTACGGCAACGGCTTCTAAGACCGTCGTGTCTGCCATTCCACCACCCGGGCGAGGGGACGGCGGCGACGTTCGCTTTCGCGGCGAGGCGCGGCAAGCGCCGAGTTAAGATCAGCGCGCCGTGAGTACCCCGAGGCGCTCGCCCATCTTCGCGTAGGTTTCCCGCTGCTCGCGGCTCTGCGCGACGAGATCTTCGTCGAAGCGGATCGAGCCGCGGGTGAACAGCGTGATCACGCAGGACCCCCCGAACGCGAAAAGCCCTTTCTCGTCGCCCTTTGCCACCGGTCGGCCCGGCACGAAGCTTTGTCGGATGCTGCCTACATTGGTGGCACCCACCTCGATCATCGCAACGGGCCCGAAAGGGGATCCCTCGACCACGGTCACCTCGCGCTTGTTCTCCACCAGATATCGAATGCGGCGGCGAAGCGCGATCGGGCTCACCGAGTAGAGCCAACCCTGCACCAGCCGCGACTCGCGGGGCGTGCCCGCCACCGGGAAATGGAAGCGATGGTAATCCACCGGGCACAGGCGCGAGATCACCATCGCCCCGCCGGCGAACTGCGAGGCCAGCTCCTCGTCGTCGAGCAGTTCACGCACGGTGAATTTCGCCCCCTTCACGTAGAAGCCTTCCGCGGCATCGATGTCGGGAAACACCAGGTGGCGTCCGTCGGCCGGCAGCACCGCGAGGTCATCGCCGCCGGCGACCGGACGGGCATCCGGCTTAAGGGCGCGATAAAAAAAGTCGTTGAACGTCTTGTAGTCGAAGGGCGACTTCGCGAACTCGTCGACGTCGAGATTGTACTGCGTGATGAAGGGTAGCACGCGCAGCGCGCTCGCGGGCTTGCTCATGCGGCGCCCGAACCACTGGGAAAAGATCGCCCGCCGTGCGATCATCCACACGGAGAGCCGGCCGACCGGATTCTCGTAGGCGAAGCGAAGCCAGCCTTCGCCGAAGACCTGCTCGGTCTCGATGCGGCCGGTGCGTCGATTGAAAAAAGTGATGGGCGAGGCGCTCATGCGGCCAACATCCGCCGGGTCGGCGACGGCGCAAAGCAGAAATCGACCCGCTTGCCCGGAGTCGGCCCGCGTGCACCTTGCCCGCATGGAAAACTTCACCTTCCACAACCCGACCCGGCTGCATTTCGGCCGCGGTCAGATCGCCGCCCTGGATCGGGAGCTGCCCGCTGACGCCCGCTGCCTGCTGCTCGCCGGCGGCGGCAGCATCCGCACCAACGGTGTGCACGACCAGGCACGGCGGGCGCTGGGCAACCGGGTCGTCGTCGAGCATTGGGGCGTGGAGGCCAACCCTGACTTCGACACGCTGATGAAGGCGGTGGAGATCGTGCGGCGGGAGAAGCTGGACTGGATCCTTCCCGTGGGCGGCGGCTCGGTGCTCGACGGCGCGAAGTTCGTCGCCGCCGCCGTGCCCTACTCCGGCGATCCGTGGGAAATCCTCACCACCTTCGGCGCCCACGTGAAGAGCGCCCTCCCGATCGGCGCCGTGCTCACGCTGCCGGCCACCGGCTCGGAGGCCAACGCCGCCGCGGTCATCAGCCGCCGCGCGTTGCGCGAGAAGCTCGCGTTCATCCACCCGACGGTCTTCCCGCGTTTCTCCATCCTCGATCCGGAAACAACCTTCTCCCTACCCGCCCGCCAGGTGGCCAACGGCATCGGGGACGCCTTCTGCCACGTCATGGAGCAGTACATGACTTACCCCGTCGAGGCGGCCGTGCAGGACCGTTTCGCGGAAGCGATCCTCCGCATTCTGATCGAGGAAGGGCCCCGCACCCTCGCGCAGCCGACGGACTACGCCTCACGCGCCAACCTCGTCTGGGCCGCCACCTGGGCGCTCAACGGCGCGATCGGCGCCGGCGTTCCTCAGGACTGGGCCACTCACATGATCGGCCACGAGCTCACCGCGCTGCACGACATCGACCATGCGCGCACGCTGGCGATCGTGCTGCCGAGCCTGCTCACCGTCGAACGTGAAGCGAAACGCGCCAAACTGCTCCAGTACGCCGCCCGCGTGTGGGATTTGCACGGCGGGACGGAGGACGCCCGCATCGAAGGCGCGATCGCGCGGACGCGCTCCTTCTACGAATCATTGGGCATCCGCACGCGACTGTCCGACTACGGCGTGAAGGTGGAGACCGCGGCCGAGGTGGCGCGTCGCCTGAAGGCCCGCGGCATGGTGCAACTCGGCGAGCGCGGCGCGATCACGCCCGCCAAGGTCGAGGAGATCCTGCGCCTCGCGGCGTGAGCGGGAGACGGGACGGAGAGCCGGGGAGAAAGTCTGGGAGTCAGGAAATCGAGGTTAGGCTCTAGGTCCTTACGCGCATTCCCCCCACTTTATCTCGTCTTCACTCACCCCTCCCAGCGCGACTGCGCCGCGCTGGGTATTCCGTGGAGCCCACCGATTCGGTTTCGTGACTTTGGTGTGTTTCGTGGTTCCCCTCCCTGCGGGAAGAACCCGGCTGCGCGCCTCAGGGCTGCACGTTGCCGTCGCGGTCGAGCTGGATCAGCTCCCCGCGCTTGAACGCGCGGCCCTGCACGACGCAGTCGCGCGCTACGAGCGCGCTCGATAGGTTACCGTTTTCGTGGAAAAACACCCCGCCCTGGTTCCGACGGACCAGCGCCTTGCCGATTGCGCGCAGCACACCCCCCGTCGACAGGCACGGCACGCCTTGGATCTCCTCATCGCGCGCCAGCCACGCGACGCGCAGGCGGCCGTTGGGATGAAATCCCGTCGACCAATGGGTCCCCTTTCCGCGGCAAAGATGCCCCTCGATCAGCGTGTCCTCGGGCAGGAGACAGTTTCGCATGCGGCCATTCCCATCGAAAACAACTTCCGTGCCCTTGGGCAGCGGACGCCCCGAGAGCACAGCGCCCGCGGCATCGAGGTGGCACTCCCGCAAGCGACCATCCTCAAGGAACGAAACCCGCGTGCCAGCCGGCAAAAGGTTACCCGCTATCTCGTGGTCGCGGGAAAGCGTGGCACGCTTCAGGCGTCCGCCTTCGTGGAACTCGATTTTTCCTGAACACGGCACCCCGTCGATGAGCTCGGTGCCGATCACAGAGCGACTCGTAGCCGCACCAGCGACGGGCGCGAAGGCGAACACGGCGAACATCAAGAGCCAGCCGGCGATCAAGGGCAGGTTAGGCTTCATGGGAAAACCATGAGCGCGCAACTGAACGCGCTCAACCCCGCGCCGCCGGATCACGATGAAATCAGGTTTTCCCCGCGGTCCGTCCGGGTTCGGAGCCGGAGGCGGCAGCCACCGTCTTCATCACCAGCTCCTCTCCCTTCACGGAGAAACGCACCTCGGTGCCCTCCGCCACGTCACCGCTGATCAGCGCCCGCGCGAGCTGCGTCTCGATCCGACGCTGCAGAAAGCGCTTCAGCGGACGCGCGCCGAAGACGGGGTCGTAACCGCGCTCCGCCGCCCAGGCCTTGGCCATGGCGTCGAGCACGACCGAGACGCGACGGTCGGCGAGCCGGCGGTTCAGATCCGCGAGCAGCAGGTCCACGATGGATCCGATTTCCTCCAGCGTGAGCGGCTTGAAGAGAATCGTCTCGTCGATGCGGTTGAGAAACTCCGGACGGAACGCCCGGCGCACCTCGGTCATCACGCCCTCGCGAACGTTCTCGGGAATGGTGTCGCCCGTCACGCCCTCGAGGAGGTGGCGCGAACCGAGGTTGGACGTGAGGATGATGACGGTGTTCTTGAAGTCGACGGTACGCCCCTGCGCGTCGGTGATGCGGCCGTCGTCGAGCACCTGCAGAAGCACGTTGAAGACGTCCGGGTGCGCCTTCTCGACCTCGTCGAACAGCACGACGGCGTAGGGCTTGCGCCGCACCGCCTCCGTAAGCTGCCCGCCCTCGTCGTAGCCGACATAACCCGGCGGGGCGCCGATCAGCCGCGCAACGCTGTGCTTCTCCATGTATTCTGACATGTCGATGCGCACCATCGCCGCTTCCGCGTCGAAAAGCGTCTCGGCAAGGGTCTTCGCGAGCTCCGTCTTCCCGACCCCGGTGGGCCCAAGGAAAAGGAAACTCCCGACCGGCCGGCGCGGATCCTTGATGCCGCTGCGAGCGCGGAGGATCGCCTCCGTGACGAGGTTGACCGCCTCGTCCTGCCCCACCACGCGGCGGTGCAACACCTGCTCGAGCCGCAGAAGTTTCTCTTTCTCGCCCTCGACGAGACGCGTGACGGGAACGCCGCTCCACTTCGACACGACCTCGGCGATCTCCTCCTCGGAAACCTCCTCCTTCACCAACCGCGCGGCCTCGCGCCCCTCGCGCTCCAACCGCTTCAACTCAGTTTCAAGCTGCGGCAGCCGGCCGTGACGGAGCTCCGCCACACGGTTCAGGTCGTAGGCTCGCTCCGCCTTCTCCATTTCGAGGCGCGCAGCCTCGATGTCCTCGCGCAGCTTACGCGTGCGGCCGACGGCGGCCTTCTCGCCCTCCCAGGCAAGCCGGATGCCCTTGGCACGCTCCCGCGCCTCGGCCAGCTCGCGCCGCAGCACCTCAAGCCGGCGCGCGCTGGCCTCGTCCTTTTCCTTCGCCAAAGCCGTCTCCTCGATCTCCAGCCGCAAGACACGGCGAGTGAGCTCGTCGAGCTCCTGCGGCATCGAGTCCATTTCGGTGCGGATCATCGCGCACGCCTCGTCGACCAGATCGATGGCCTTGTCGGGCAAAAAGCGATCGCTGATGTAGCGGTGCGAGAGCGTGACGGCGCTCACCAGCGCGTTGTCCTGGATGCGCACCCCGTGGTGGAGCTCGAAGCGCTCGCGGAGTCCGCGCAGGATCGAGATCGCGTCCTCGACCGACGGCGGATCGACGGGCACGGGCTGGAAGCGCCGTTCGAGGGCGGCGTCCTTCTCCACGTGCTTCCGGTATTCGTCGAGGGTCGTGGCGCCGATGCAGTGCAGCTCGCCGCGCGCGAGCATCGGCTTGAGCAGGTTGCCGGCATCCATCGCGCCGTCGGCCTTGCCCGCGCCGACGATGAGATGGAGCTCGTCGATGAACAGGATGATGCGCCCCTCGGCCCGCCGCACCTCAGCCAGCACGGCCTTCAGGCGCTCCTCGAACTCACCGCGGTATTTCGCGCCCGCCACCAGCGCCCCCATATCCAGGGAGAAGATCGTACGATCCTTCAGTCCCTCGGGTACGTCGCCGCGCAGGATGCGCTGCGCGAGGCCCTCGACGATCGCGGTCTTGCCGACGCCCGGCTCGCCGATGAGCACCGGGTTGTTCTTCGTCTTGCGCGAAAGGATGCGGATCGTGCGCCGGATCTCGTCGTCGCGCCCGATGACGGGGTCGAGTTTTCCCTTCCGCGCCTGCGCCACGAGGTCGATCCCGTACTTCTCGAGCGCCTGGTATGTCGCCTCAGGATTGTCGGTCGTGACGCGCTGCGCGCCGCGCATCTCCTTGAGCGCGCCGAGCACCTTCGCGCGGTCGAGGTCGAAGCTGCGCAGGAACCGCTGGAAGGCGTCGGGCTTGGCCACGTCGATCAGGCCGAGCAGCAGGTGCTCGACCGAGACGAACTCGTCCTTGAGCTTGGCGGCCTCCGCCTCGGCGCGAGTGAGCGCCTCGTTGACGGCCTGCGTGACGTAAACCTTGGAAGCGTCGACGGCCCCGCTGACCTTCGGCAGGCGGTCGAGCTCCCGCTCCACCGCGAGCTGCGCGGCAGCCGCGGAAAGGCTCAGCTTTTCCAGCAGGCCGGGCACGATGCCGCTCTCCTGCGCCAGCAAGGCGGAAAGCAGGTGCCAGGAGTCGACCTCCGCGTGCGATTTGCGGCGGGCGATGGCCTGCGCCTCGGTGACGGCCGAGCGCGACATCTGGGTGAGTTTGGCTAAGTCCATGATGCCCCCGCCCTCGCAGGGAACGGGCCAGCCCGTAACGGGGTTTTTCCTAGGTGAAAACCAGCCGGCTCCCCGGTGGAGCGACATGCTGGGCCACGACGGCGCAATGCCGCGCGCCAAGTTGGCGTGCCTTCGCCCGGAGAAGCTACGGGTTGATCTCGTAGACCTCGACGATGCCCACCCCAGGAGCAGCGGGCTGGTCCCGGTCGGGATTGGGATCCCGCAACTCAAAAGGTCGGATGATCACGGTGTAGGCGCCGGGAGGCACATCCAGCAGGACGCACGGTTCGCGTCGGTTCGCGGGCGCATGGCCGGTGGCGAAGATGGCCTTTTCGCCATGCGTGACCACGAACGGCTTGAAATCGTTCTCGGGGCTGGCACCGCCCTCCGCCCCGGTGCTCCAGTCGTCGTTGCGCACTAGCACGAGCCCGGCCGCGTTGCGCAGCTCAAGCTCGGGATCGTCGAGCACGCCGGAGAGATTGAAGGGAGCGCGCGCGAGCGACGGACCGCGGACCCGGATGAGAATCCGTTTCGTCGATCCGGCGGCACCCTGCACGTAGAACCCGCCGTGCATCTCGCGCCCGCTGCGGTCGGCGTAGCCGCGCGTGGCAAGGTTGATGATCTTGGCCGAGTCGCGATTGACCTCGTAGGCCTCCGCCAACGCCACGCCGGTGCCGCCGCCGGCCCCCTCGATCACCGCGGTATAGGCGCCCGCCGGCAGGGTGAGGAGCGCCGCCGAGTCCAGACTGCCGGTGGCGAAAGGGAAAGCGCCCAGCCGCGCCGCCGTGGTCGCGATTTCCGCCGCCCCGCCCTCTCGCGACTGCGACCACCACTGGTCATTTTCGCCAACCAAAGCTCCGGCCCTGAAAATCGCCAAACGCGGATCCGCCAAGGCGTCCGTCACGCCGAAGCCCGCCAGCGCCGGGCCCGCCGCGCGCACGAGCACGGTCTTGGGCAGCGGACCCTGCACCACGAACCCTCCGATCAGCACTTGGTCGTCTCGACCCACCCACGCGCGCGTCGCCACATTGATGAGCGTGCCGGCGTTCGCCGGACCTTGGGCCTGCAGACGGTAGCTCGCCGTGACGAAGGAAGTCTGCTCGATGGTGAGGGCGTTGTTGGACTCGCCGGGTCTGCCCACCGCCACGCCGATGGGGGCGTTGACGGGCGCCGGTACGACAACCTCCGGGTTGGAAAAATACGCGAGCTCGGTACCGGGCGGGTAGGCCATGATGTCGCGGTACTGCCGGCCGTCGGTACCGGTGAAGCGGTAACCGTAACTGTAGGAGAAAGCCCCCTCCCCGCTCAGCGCGTTGCCGCGATCGTGGGCGCAGCCGAGCACATGGCCGAGTTCGTGGGCGATCACGTTGCCCGAGGTGGCCGAGCCGTACTGCACGATCGAGAAGGCGTAGAGGGGGTTCGTGGTGTCGGCCGGATCGTCCAGCAGAAAGCTGAGCCCGCTACTGACCGCGTCGTTGCGCTGCAGCACGAGGCACACGACATCCGCCCCCGCCGCGTCGCGCGCCGCGTGCACGTCGTCCATCTTGCCGTCGGCCGGCTTGTACAAGGCCGTGAGCGCGTCGTCCTGCACCTTGGTCACAAGACTCAAGTCTTCATCGTAACGCGTCTCATGGATGCGCACGAGCTTCACCCGCGAAGTGATGAGGCTCGCGTCAAAAGCGCTGTTGATCCGGGCCACCGCGAGGTCAAACGCGCTCTGGAGCGCCGCGGTGCGGGCCGCCCCGGCCAGCGTCGGCAGCACCGCCTCGGTGTAGGCGATCAAAAGGTGGATCTCGGGACGCTGGGGATTCGCGGGCGCGGCGGCGGTTCCGGCTGGCGGCGCGACGGTCGAACCGGACACCCCCGCGGCGCGGGGCGGCTGGCGCTCACCGCCGCAGGCGAGAACCAATTCCGGCTCCACCCGGAAGAATTGCGCGACGCCATCGGCCGCGGACCTGAGCACGAAGCTGCCCAGCACCGGATCCTCGATCACCGCGTGCAAATGCCCTTCGTTCCAGGCGAACAGGGCGCGGCTGCCCGCGCGGCCCTCGATCCGGCCGGCGTTCGTCCAACGGTCCGCCCCGAGCATCTCGCTCGCTCCGAGGGCCACGGTCAAACTTCCACCTCGCGGCAGGGGAACCTCGACGCGCGCTCCCTCGCGCCAGAACGGCGACTGCTTGCCCCCGAGCCACGCGCGGTCGATCGCGACGTGCCGCACTTCTCGCGACGGCGCGGGCAACGCCGCGTCGATCCACGCGGCGTTCGGCGGGTTCACCAAACGGAAAATCGGGCGCGCGTTACCGGAGGAGCCGGGAGCCGGGTCGTCCGCCGACGCGACGCTCGGCGGAAGGGTTGGATTGGCGGCGGGAGCGGCAGCGACGGGAACGGGAGCGGCCCCGCGGTTCACTTCCAGCGGGCCGCGGGACATGAACGCCACCGCCACCGCGCCCACCCCCAGCGCGACGGCGATCCGGATCGCTCCTCGGCCGGCTTTCAAGCGCCCGCCTTGCCCTTGCGGGCCGGCAGGCCCGCGATCACCTCGCGCAATTGCGCGGCGTGGTCCGCTGTGTCCACCTTAGGAACCACCGCCAGCACCCGTCCGTCAGCTTCGAGGACATAGGCGGCCCGGGCGGGGCCGGTGAACTTACGGCCGTACATCGATTTTTCCACCAGCGAGTCGGTGGCCCGAGCGAAGAGATCCCCGGGGTCGCTCACCAAAGTGAAGGGAAGTTTCTTCTTCTCTCCCTGGCGCGCCTGGGCCGCGGCGCCGTCGCGACTCACCGCGATGATGGCGAAATCCGCCCGCTCGAGCTCGTCCGCGCATTCCCGCAGGCTCTCGATCTGGCGGTCGCACCCCGGAGTGCCTCCCTTCATGTAGACAGAAACCACCGTGCGCCCTTCCAGCAGCGCGGAAAATGAAGTTTCCCGCGAACCGCCGGCCTCGCTCCACGCGTGGATGCTGAACGAAAAGTCGGGTTTGGTTCCCGTTTTGATCATGGTGGAAGAGAGCCCCGCGTGTTCCACGGGTCAAATCCTGTGCCATAGCTGGGCGGAATGCGGCTTTGACGCGCGACGCGATTGTTCCCAAGGTCGTACCGAATGAAGTCGGTCAAGGTCCCCGCGCTGGAGCTCTTCCTCCACGAGATGATACCCCTCGCCAAGGCGATGGGCGTCGGCGTGGAGGTGAGCGATCACCGTGTATTGGTGCTGACCGCCCCCAAGGAGCAGAACCGCAACTCGCTCAACACCGCCTTCGGCGGGAGCCTAGTCTCCCTCGCCACTCTCGCCGGCTACGGCGTAGTGTGGGAACTGATGCGCAACGAGCGCGGCGCCGAAAAGCCGGCCTGGAGCATCGTCGTGAAGGAAAGTCGCGCCGCCTACCGGCGCCCCGTCATCGGCGATCTCCGCGCGATCTGCGAACGGCCCGCGCATGCGGCCATCGCGGAGTTCAAGGAAGCCCTCGCCCGCTACGGCAAGGCCAAGCTCAAGCTCAAAGCCTCGATCGTCGAGAACGGCGTCACCGCCGTCGACGTCACCGCCGCGTTCGTCGTCACGCGCTGAGGCGGACCGCGCGCCGCTTGCGCTGCGGTCTGGAAACAAACGGTTTCGCCGCAGGCATTTTCAGGCGACGGGACCCGGGAGGGCGTAGCGAGCTCGTGGCGATTCAGAGCCCGGGTCGGCCTTGGAGCCCGCGGATATATCCGAGGCAACCCTCCTTCGGAGATCCGTGAATTTCTGCGCTGCTCTACCTGAAACTTGTTTTTTCGGCCCGAGTCCACCCGGTCACGCCAGCGTGGCTTTCAGTTGTGTCGGTCAAGTTCTGCAAAAGTGGATCGGTGGTCTGATGGTTTGGTGAAATTAAATAAATATGGGGAGGGTCTAAGG
>Ga0255204_1000604_pt1 | contig 10177 bp, 8 predicted proteins | sample Miss_Colum_RepC__2_FD_188418 | JGI IMG/M metagenome (GOLD analysis project Ga0255204, IMG submission 188418) | Freshwater microbial communities from Mississippi River, Louisiana, United States - Miss_Colum_RepC_8h | ecosystem: Environmental > Aquatic > Freshwater > River | place: USA: Louisiana... | reverse complement strand
ACATAATGAAAAAGCGTCTGCACAAAAAATTATTGAGTACTTAAAGGATGGAAAACATATTGCATTAGTCTCAGATGCGGGGACTCCCAATATCAGTGATCCTGGCGGTATTATTGTGAAAGAGGTTGCGGCAGCTGGTTTTGAAATTATTCCGATTCCAGGCGTTTCTGCGGTAACAACAGCTTATTCTGTTTCAGGGATGGAGCATACAAGCTTTCATTTTTATGGGTTTTTACCGACCACTAGCAGCCAAAGAATGAAAGTCTTTGAAAATCTTCAGGCGCAGTCATGCCCTATAATTTTTTATGAGGCACCCCACCGTATCATTAAAACTTTAAATGATATGGCTGAGTTTTTTGGTAATCGACATGAAATTGTTGTGGCGCGTGAACTTACTAAAACATTTGAAAATATTTATCGAGGTGAAATTTCAAAAGTTAGAGAAACGATTGAAAGCGATAGCAATTTTCAAAAGGGTGAGTTTGTGATTCTGGTTTCTCCCATTCATCATGAAAAAAAAGGATTATTGACCGAAGATCAGCATAGAATATTAAAAATATTACTCAATCATATGCCCACCAATGCGGCAGTGAAGTTAGGTGTCGAAATATTAAACATCAACAAAAATTATCTATATGACGAAGCTTTAAAAATAAAAAAAGATGACTAAAACTTTAACGATTACAAGTCCTGATGATTTTCATGTGCATTTAAGAGACGACGCGCTCATGTCGTCAGTGGCGCCTTATACTGCAAAGCAATTTAAAAGGGCGCTTGTGATGCCGAATTTAAAGCCGCCTATCACGACAGTAGATCAAGCGATTCAATATGAATCTAGAATTAAAAAAGCTTTAAAAAGTGATAGTCATTTTCAACCATTGATGACTTTATATCTCACAGATAAAACTTCACTTGATGAAATTAAAAAAATTCCTGAGTATAAACAAATTGTAGGTATTAAATATTATCCAGCAGGCGCTACAACAAATTCAGATGGGGGTGTCAGAAATATTGATGATCGTTACAATGTTTTTGAGCTCATGGAAAAATTAGATGTAGCCCTTTTGTTACATGGTGAAGTAGTAGATCCAGGAATTGATATTTTTGATCGAGAAAAAGTATTTATTGAACAACATTTATTAAAAATACATAAAACATTTCCCAATTTGCGAATTGTGTTGGAACACATCACTACAAAAGATGCCACTGATTTTATTTTAAGTGGCTCAAAAAAAGTAGCGGCTACGATTACACCACAACATCTCTTATTGAATAGAAATCATATGTTTGTAGGAGGCATCAATCCACATCATTACTGTCTACCTGTTTTAAAAAGAGAAGTGCATCGACAAGCGCTTTTAAGTGCAGTTTCATCAGGCAATGCAAAATTCTTTTTAGGTACCGATAGTGCGCCTCACTTACAATCGACAAAAGAAAATGCCTGTGGTTGTGCAGGTATTTTTTCTGCAGCAAGTGCTGTTGAGTTCTATGCCACAGTGTTTGATGAGCTCAATGCGCTAGATAAATTAGAAGGCTTTGCAAGTTTTTACGGCGCTGATTTTTACGGATTAGAAAGAAATAAATCATCAATCAATTTAATCAAAGAAGATTGGGTTGTGCCTGAAAAAATTACCGTAGGTGATGAAGCAATTATTCCGCTATATGCTGGAAGAAAAATTCCCTGGCGATTAATATAGTTTTTTATTATGAAGTCGATTGCTATCATTGACGTTAATAACTTTTATGTCAGTTGTGAAAGAGTATTTAACCCTAAGCTAGAAAATAAACCCGTGGTGGTTTTAAGTAACAATGATGGATGTGCTATTTCTCGTTCAAATGAGGCTAAAACACTTGGTATCAAGATGGGAACGCCTTGGTTTAAGCTTAAAGAGTTTGCTAAACAAGAAAACGTCACAGCACTCTCGTCTAACTACACTTTGTATTTAGATATGAGTCGTCGTGTGATGACATTGCTTTCTAAATTCAGTCCTGAGCAAGAAATCTATTCTGTAGATGAATCATTCTTAGACTTAACTTCATTTAAATCTAAAGATTTAATTAAGTACGGTCAGCAAATTAAAACTAAGATAAAACAATGGACAGGACTTCCTGTATCTATAGGTATAGGTTCTACTAAAACCTTATCTAAATTAGCTAATCACATTGCAAAGAAAAATTCTTCATTTAAAGGCGTATGTAATTTAAATGTCATGGATCAAGACACTCTTGAAACTTGGATGAGTCATATTCCAGTAAATGAAGTGTGGGGCGTTGGAAGATCGTTAGCACCTAAACTTAATCAACTCGGTATTATTTCTGTTCTAGATTTAAAACTTGCAGATCCAGACTATATACGCCAACAATTTAGTATCATCCTTGAAAAAACTGTGCGTGAATTGAATGGTGTAATGTGTATGAAGTTAAAAGATATAGCAGAGCCTAATAAAGAAATTATGGTGTCTCGTTCTTTCGGTAGACGAGTTAAAGACAAACAAGAGCTTATAGAAGCTATCACTTCATATACAAGTCGAGCGGCTGAAAGAATGAGAAAACAGGAATCAGTCGCTACATCTTTGTATGTTTATATCAGAACAAGTCCGCACGATAATAAGAAACAATATGCCAATGGAGTCAATATTCCTTTATTCCAACCGAGCGATGACACCATGGTATTAACTAATGCTGCTTTATTGGGATTAGATTATATTTTCCGTGAAGGTTTTGATTATCAAAAAGCAGGCGTGACATTATGTAATTTAACTTCCAAACATCAAAAGCAAGGCAGCTTATTTAATGGCACAATTTCACATTCACGCATGAACGTGATGGATACCATCAATCAAAGATGGAAAGGTAAATTAAAGTTAGGCAGTGAAGGTGTAACAAAAGAATGGGAAATGAAGTCTCAATTTAAATCAAGAAACTACACCACCAATTGGGACCAGCTTTTAACTGTAAGAATTTAATGTAAATCTAAAGCATCTAAAAAATCCGAAAGTGTGAGTGTGTTAAAATTTAATCGAAGCTGACTAGACAGTCGCTGCTTGTTAACTCAAGGAGAGGAAAGTCCGGGCTCCATAGAGCGGAGTGACGGCTAACAGCCGTACGTTGCGAAACGAGGAATAGGGCCACAGAGACGAGCGTATTTAGTTACGGTGAAACGCGGTAACCTCCACTCGGAGCAAGGTCAAATAGGGTAGTAATAGCACGGCTCGTGTTGCTACCGGGTAGACTGCTCGAGTGCATGAGCAATCATGTGCCTAGATGAATGACTGTCCACGACAGAACCCGGCTTATCGGTTAGCTTCAACTTTTTCTTTAAAATCTCTTGTTTTTACTTCCAAACCCTTGTCGTACATGAAAAACCCCTCCAAAAAGAGCTTGCAGAGCTCTTTTTTATTATCTATAGTGTCATTAGTGGAAAAAAGTGGTTTTTTGTGGGAAATTTCTAAGTAGAACTAAGGGTATTTAGTAATTTCCCACTTTTTTTGAATTGAACGATGGGTCAGGAATTATGTTTAGAGGCGCTAATCTCTTGAATATTGATGCTAAAGGCAGGATGGCAATGCCAACTAAGCATCGAGAGGTTTTGCTCGTCCAATCTTCAGGTGACATAGTCATTACAGCACACCCTCACGGATGTTTATTGATTTACCCTCAAATGGCTTGGGAGCCTATCCAGTCAAAAATCATGGCATTTTCGAGCTTTGATAAAAAATCGAGTGCTTTGCAAAGATTACTCGTGGGTTATGCGGAAGACATAGCTCTCGATACAGCAGGGCGATTACTCCTATCCCAGGTATTAAGAGAATTTGCAAGCATAGATAAGCAAGCCATGTTAGTGGGTCAAGGTAGTCATTTTGAGCTTTGGGATAGAGAAGCTTGGAATCAACAAATGCAAAATGCTACACAACAAGATGCTTCAAGTATGCCGATTGAACTCGAAGGATTCTCCCTTTAATAATGCTAATTAATTTAATAACTCATGAATCAAGCGCAACGTAATTCAAATCATGAGCACATTACTGTCCTTTTACATGAAGCAGTTGAGCATCTAGTTTTAAAGAAGGATGGCGTCTATGTAGATTGCACCTTTGGGCGAGGTGGTCATAGTAAATTAATTTTAGAAAAATTAAACCAAGAAGGCAGATTAATCGCGATCGATCGAGATAAAACTGCGTATGAAGAAGGTTTAAAAATTAAAGATGCAAGATTTGAAATCGTGCACGCGTATTTTTCAGAGATTGATGAAGTTTTAAAAGCTAAAGGTATTTCGAAGGTAGATGGTGTGCTTCTTGATTTAGGTATTTCATCACCGCAAATTGACGAGGGTGATCGTGGCTTTAGTTTCAGATTTGATGGTCATTTGGATATGCGTATGGATCAGACGAAAGGCCTCACAGCAGCAGAAGTCTTGAAAGATATTGAACAGAAAGAATTAGAAAAGATTTTAAAAGAATATGGTGAAGAAAAATTTGCTAGAAGAATTTCAACTGCAATTATTGAAGAGAGGGATAAATTAGGTTCGATTGAAACGACAAAACAGCTTGCAAAAATTGTCGCGGACCATATGCCCAAAAAAGAAATTGGACAAGATCCTGCAACAAGAACATTTCAAGCATTGAGGATCTTCATCAATCAAGAACTTGAAGAATTAAAAGCAGTATTGCCTAAAATCTTAGATCGACTAAAAACAGGCGGCATCATGGTAGTGATTAGTTTTCATTCTCTCGAAGACAGAATTGTGAAACAGTTTATTAATGATGAAAAAAATAGAGATACGTTACCTTCCAATTTCCCAATTAGAAGTGAAGAATTGCCGAAGCCTCGATTAAGTATTGTGACAAAACCTATACGACCAAGTGATGATGAAATGAAAAACAACCCAAGATCGAGGAGTGGAATCATGCGAGTAGCTGAGAGGACCGTATATTAGATGACAAAAATAAACTTCATTTTATTTTTTGTAATCGTGCTTATGGCTCTTGCAAAAGTAAATTCTCAACATCAGTCAAGAAGATTATATTTTGAGCTTGGACAACAAAAAGAGATTGGACAAAAGTTAAATGCGGAATATAGCCAGCTTCAGCTAGAACAAAGTACGTGGGCGATGCATGGAAGAATTGAAGATATAGCCAAGAAATCATTGAAGATGAAAAGTCCTGAGCCTAAAAAAATTATTTTGTTGGAGCACCCTTGAGTTTATTTATAAACAATAAGGTTGAAAAAACATTCTTCGAACTTTCCGGAATTCGCAGAAGATTAATTCTACTTTTATTTTTAGCTGGATTTTTAACGCTTATATTTAGAGCGCTATATTTACAAAGTTTGGATAAAAACTTTTTGCAATCAAAAGGAAATGCAACAAGTACACGAGTAATTTCTCTTTATGCGGATAGAGGAAAAATTACAGATAGGAATGGAGATATTTTAGCGATAAGCAGTCCAGTCGAGTCAGTGTGGGCAAATCCACCGAACGTTATAATAAATAAAGATCAAAAATTAGAATTAGAAAATATTCTTAAGTTAAGTAGCGATGAGGTTGATAGAAAACTACTCAATAATAAAAAGGAATTTATATATCTCAAGAGACAGATTTCACCTGAAGATGCAAGAAGACTCCAAGCACTTAAAATACCAGGAATATTTTTTCAAAAAGAGTTTAAGAGATTTTATCCAGCTGCAGATGTCACAGCGAATTTGGTTGGATTTACTAATCTCGATAATATTGGGCAAGAAGGTATTGAGCTTGCTCAAAATAAATTCCTTTCAGGTAAGCTCGGTAGTAAAAAAGTAATTAAAGATAACGCAGGAAAAATTGTTGATGACCTCCAAGAAGTTAAATTGCCACAAGATGGCCATGACATAAAACTTTCAATCGACTCAAGAATTCAATATTTAACTTATAGAGAGTTAGCTAAATCAATTGAGACTCATAAAGCCAAAGCGGGCTCAGCTATAGTATTAGATGCTAAAACAGGGGAAATATTAGCTATGGCTAATTTCCCCTCATACAATCCAAATAATCTTAATGAAGGTGCAGGCCCTACAAGAAATCGAGCTGTGACAGATGTATTCGAACCAGGATCAACAATTAAACCATTCACTGTGTCTTCAGCATTAGATGCAGGAATACTTAATCCTAGTTCATTAGTAGAAGTTTCCTCAGGATTTATGAAAATTGGATCAGCTACAATTCATGATGCTCACGCAGATGAAACAAAACCTTTTATGACAGTTTCAGAAGTTATTACAAAATCTTCTAATGTTGGAGCAGCAAGAATTGGATTAATGCAAACACCTAAAAATTTATGGTCAACTTTTAACAAAGTAGGTTTTGGAATTCAAACAGGGGTTGGATTTCCCGGAGAAGTATCTGGAAGAATTCGTGATTATAAAAATTGGGGAAAAGTAGATCAAGCAACTATATCTTTTGGACATGGTATTAATTTAACACTTCTTCAATTAGCGCAATCATATACAGTTTTTGCCAATGATGGAGAAATGAAGCCAGTAACAATGTTCAAAAAAGAAGAGGCGCCTATGGGAACAAAAGTATTCTCGAAGCAAACAGTTAGAACAATGGTGGAAATGATGGAGCAAGTTGTTGAGGGAGGTACTGGAGGTAATGCAAAAATTATGGGATATAGAGTTGCAGGTAAAACAGGTACAGCTGAAAAAATTGGAGCAAATGGAGCTTATGAAAAGAATAAAAATATAGGCTCATTTATAGGCTTAGCCCCAGCTTCCAATCCAAGAATTATTATGGCAGTGATGATAGATGAGCCAAGTCTTGGAAGCCATTACGGAGGAGTTGTAGCAGCGCCAGTGTTTAGTAGCGTGATGGCCGATGTCATGAAAATATTAAAAATTCCACAGGATATAAAAACTCAAAATAAAGTTATACCGCAAGATAAAGGTAGTTCAAAAGAAACGATATGAACAATGTATTAAAAAAAATTGGACATCATCTCTCTGATATATCAAACGATAGTAGACATACAAAAAAGAATTCTTTATTTCTAGCTTATCCTGGGGCGCATCATGATGGTAGAAATTATATAGAAGCAGCCATTAAAAAAGGTGCCAAAGTAATACTCTATGAAAAGAAAAATTTTATATGGAAAAAATCATGGAGTGTAAACCATTACCCTATAGAGAATTTGAAAGCTAAAGAAGGTGAAATTGCTCACACATTTTTTAAAGAACCCTCTAAGCAGTTACATACAATTGGCATTACCGGCACAAATGGTAAGACATCATGTGCTTTCTGGATAGCAGAAATACAAAATCTTATGGGCAAAAAATCAGGCCTAATAGGAACGCTCGGATATGGATACAAAAAATTAAAATTGCATGAATATACAACTCCTGATGCAATATCTAATCATCGCATCTTAAAACAATTTAAAGATAAGAAAATAAAATCAGCAGTGATGGAAGTTTCATCACATGCCTTATCTCAGGGAAGAGTGAACGGTATTCTTTTTGATATTGCCTTATTCACAAATTTAACAAGAGACCATTTAGATTATCATCTCAATTTTAAAAATTATTTTAATGAAAAGAAAAAGTTATTTTTTTTCCCATCGATAAAAGTTGCTGTTATTAATATCGATGATTTATATGGAAAAAAACTTAAAACCTTGCTTGTCAAAAATAAAACTAAAGTTTTAAGTTACGGAATAAAAACTGGTGATATTAGAGCGACAGAGATTGAATATTCAAATTTAAGTACGTCTTTTCAAATTAAATACAAAACACAAATATATCAAGTTAAAGCTCCTGTAGTTGGAGAGTTTAATGTTTATAACTTATTGGCAGTAATTGCTTCATTAATTGCATCTGGTTATTCAATACAAAAAATTGTTAAACAAATAAGTTTTATCTCTCAAGTGCCAGGAAGAATGCAAAGAATAGGCTTTAAAAATACACCTAAAATCTTTGTTGATTATGCTCACACACCAGATGCTTTAAAAAAAGCACTTGAAACTCTTAAAAAACAAACTGATGGCAATCTTATTTGTATATTTGGTTGCGGCGGAGAGAGAGATACAGGAAAAAGAAAAGATATGGCAGAAGTAGCTTCCAAAATAGCCGATATCAATTTTATTACGTCAGATAATCCAAGAAATGAAAACCCTAAAAATATTATTAATGAAATTAGTAAATATATGAAAGGTTCTTATCATATTGAATTCGATAGACATAACGCCATAAAAAAGGCAATTAAACATGCTAAAAAAAATGATGTGATTCTTATAGCCGGTAAGGGCCATGAAATTTATCAAGAAATTAAAGGGGTTAGATATCCATTTAGCGATCAAAAATATGCAAAAAAAGCACTTAAAAGATATAAGACGCACTGAATGAACCTTACTTTAAATCAGATTAAAAAAATTATTGGTGGAATTTATCATGGAGATCCAGTTCTGCTTAAAAAAAGGATTAAGCGTATTTCTATTAATAGTAATGACATTTGTAAGAATGATCTTTTTATAGGCATTAAGGGTGAAAAATTTAATGGGGATCATTTTGCTTCAAGCGCTATTCAAAAAGGTGCTATTGCTGCAATTGTCTCGACCAATCAAAAAGACATAAAAAATAAAATTGTTGTAAGAAATGGCCGTGAAGCTTTAGGAAAGATAGCTCAATATTGGAAGTCACAATCAAAAATACCTTTGGTCGCTATTACTGGTAGTAATGGCAAGACAACGACAAAAGAAATGATTAGTAGCATTGTTACATCACATCTCAAAAGCAAGAAGAAACTTCTTATGAGCCAGGGAAATTTTAATAATGATATTGGCTTACCTTTATCTCTATTAAATATAGAAAAAATACAAAAATGCGCTGTAGTTGAGATGGGCATGAACCATAAAGGTGAAATTAGTTATTTGAGTAAGATTGCAAAACCGGATATCGCAGTAATTACAAATATAGCTGAAGCACATATCGAATTTTTTAGATCTAAAAAAGGAATTGCAAAAGCAAAATCAGAAATATTTGAAGGCTTGAAAAAAGATGGCACTGCGATCATAAATCGAGATGACGAGTTTTATAGTCTAATGAAAAATGCAGCCCAAACTAAAAATATCATTTCATTTGGATTGAGCAAAAAATCTGACATTTACCCTAAGAAAACAACGCAAGGTATTTCTCAAATTCACACGCCTAAAGGCTCAATTGATATTAAAGTGAAATTACAAGGTGAGCATAATTTAAAAAATGCACTTGCTGCAATTGCCTCAACGATTGCACTTAAGATCCCATTAAAAACAATTAAAAAAGGTATTGAGGCTATAAAGCCAGTTCATGGAAGATTAGAGATTAAAAAAGGCTTCAATGGATCAATGGTGATTGATGATACTTATAATGCCAACCCTGAGTCTATGAGGGCGGCAATTGATGTATTAGCCAATCAAAATTATGAAAAAATTTTAATAATTGGAGATATGGGTGAGCTCGGCAAAAAAGCAGCGCAATATCATGCTTCTATCGCGACTCATATCAATAAAAAGAAAATATTAGATGTGGTAGGTATAGGCAAATTAACTAAACATACGATTGATAAATGTAATGGCAATGCGAAATGGTTTAATAATAAAAAAGAACTTATTCAATACGTCAAATCAATAATAAGAAAAAATTCATGTGTACTTGTTAAAGGTTCACGTTTTATGAAGATGGAAGAAGTGGTAGATGCGCTTACTTAAAATTTTTAAGAAAGATAAAAATTATGTTGCTTGAATTATTTAAATTTTTAGCAAAAGAAATTCACGGATTTAATGTATTTAATTACATTACATTAAGAGCGGTGATGGCCACTATGACATCACTAGTCATTTCTTTTGCATTTGGCCCATGGTTAATTATGAAATTGAATCAATACAACATAGGTCAAGCTGTTAGATCAGATGGCCCCAAAGACCATCTTATTAAAACAGGTACACCCACTATGGGCGGTGGTTTAATATTAGTATCGATTATAGTGTCGACTTTATTGTGGGCAGATATAAAAAATAACTATATTTGGGTATTATTGATTGTTACTCTTGGCTTTGGCCTTATAGGATTTATAGATGACCTAAAAAAAGTGATTTATAAAAATCCTAATGGTATTAGTGCAGGTCAAAAATACATATGGCAGTCAATCATAGGCCTTAGTGCATCGATT
>Ga0255204_1000599_pt1 | contig 10259 bp, 10 predicted proteins | sample Miss_Colum_RepC__2_FD_188418 | JGI IMG/M metagenome (GOLD analysis project Ga0255204, IMG submission 188418) | Freshwater microbial communities from Mississippi River, Louisiana, United States - Miss_Colum_RepC_8h | ecosystem: Environmental > Aquatic > Freshwater > River | place: USA: Louisiana... | reverse complement strand
GCAGTCTCCTAGATAGAGTGCTAATTCTCAAAGTTCAATTTTTTGAGACAAATTCGGAGGAATAAATCATGGCAAAAATCATTGCATTCGACGAAGAGGCCCGCCGCGGACTCGAAAACGGAATGAACAAACTCGCTGACGCTGTGCGTGTCACGCTCGGACCAAAAGGTCGCAATGTTGTGCTCAGCAAGAAGTGGGGCGCACCGACTATCACAAATGACGGCGTGTCAATCGCCAAAGAAATCGAACTCGAAGACCCGTACGAGCGCATTGGCGCCGAACTCGTCAAAGAAGTAGCAAAAAAGACAGACGATGTTGCCGGTGACGGCACAACAACTGCAACAGTTCTCGCCTGGAGCATGGTGCATGAAGGTCTGCGCAATGTTGCCGCTGGCGCAAACCCGATGAGCATGAAGCGTGGCATTGAAGCCGCTGTCGAAGCCGCGGTTGCAAGCATCAAGGCGTTGGCAAAAGTTGTCGATAGCAAAGAACAGATCGCACAAGTTGCATCAATCTCGGCCGCTGACAATGAAATCGGTCAAATGATTTCAGAAGCGATTGACAAAGTTGGTAAAGACGGTGTCATCACAGTCGAAGAGAGCCAGACATTCGGCATGGAAATGGATCTTGTCGAAGGCATGCGTTTCGACAAGGGTTACATTTCGCCATACTTCGCAACCGATACCGACCGTATGGAAGCCTCAATTGATGATGCCTACATTCTTTTGGTTTCAAACAAGATTTCAGCAGTACGCGACATGTTGCCGATCCTCGAAAAAGTTATGCAAGGCGGTCGACCACTCGTGATCATCGCCGAAGACGTCGATGGTGAAGCGCTTGCAACTTTGGTTGTCAATAAGATTCGCGGCACTTTCAAGAGCGTTGCGGTTAAGGCACCAGGTTTCGGTGATCGACGCAAAGCGATGTTGCAAGATATTGCGATTCTCACTGGTGGCCAAGTAATCAGCGAAGAAGTTGGTCTCAAACTTGAGAACGCAACTCTTGATCTTCTCGGACGTGCGAAGAAAGTCGTGATCACAAAAGATGAGACGACGATCATCGAAGGTGCTGGCTCAGATGCTGACATAAAAGGTCGCATCAGTCAGATCAAAACTGAGATCGACAACACTGACAGCGATTACGATCGCGAGAAGCTACAAGAGCGTCTCGCCAAGTTGTCAGGTGGCGTTGCAGTTCTCAAAGTTGGTGCAGCAACCGAAGTTGAACTCAAAGAGAAGAAGCACCGCATCGAGGATGCTGTCAGCACCACAAAGGCAGCAATTGAAGAAGGCGTTGTCCCTGGCGGCGGCGTTGCTTTGCTTCGTGCTCAAGATGCAGCTGAAAAAGTAATGGCATCACTTAGTGGCGATGAGGCAACCGGTGCGCGTATGGTTGTGCGTTCACTTTCGGCTCCGCTCAAGCAAATTGCTGAAAACGCAGGTCTTGAAGGTGGCGTAGTCGTCGAGAAAGTCAAAGCATTGAAGGGCAACGAAGGCCTCAATGCAGCAACTGGCGAATACACCGACTTGGTCAAACTTGGCGTAATTGATGCCGCAAAAGTAACGCGATCTGCGTTGCAGAATGCCGCATCAATTGCAGCACTGTTCTTGACAACTGAGGCTGTCATTGCTGACAAGCCAGAAGAGAGTGCGCCAGCAATGCCAGGCGGCGGAATGGACGATTACTAAGTCGTAAAACTTACGACTTAATTAGTTGCCGTTCTGCTCACGCAAAAACTGCTCTACTTCGTCCATTAAGTTGCTTGGGTCGGCCGGTTCGTCAGAGTCGCCTGCAAAATCGAATTGAAGTTGATTGTCGTCGACTTCGTCGTCCAAACTCATGCCGTTGTCGGTCATCGTCTCGAGTCTTTCAACGTAAGCAACCAGGTCTTCGTCATCTTTGACGAGCGAGTCAATTTGTTCTTCATATCGCTCGATTAAGTTCATAACAGTGGCAAGCGGAGCGGGCGTACCGATTATTTCGCATGCGCGACGCATCAATGCGAGAGAAGCTTTTGGTGATGGCACTTGCGATGCATATGCCGGCACTGCGGCCCAAAGTGATGCAGATGGTATTGACGACTCGTCAAATGTGTCGTGTAAGACGCTGACGATGCCGACGGGCCCCTCGTAGCGTGATCGTTGTAGATCAAACCGTTCAATAAGGTCGGTATCGGTTGCCGTGCCGATTATTTGCACTGGCCTGCTGTGCGGTACATCAGCGAGCAGTGACCCAAGTGTCAATAAAAGCGATGAATTGAAGTGTTCGGCGACCGAAATGATTTGTTGTGAAAACAACTTCCAGCGCAAACTTGGCTCTGGACCGAGCGCCAGAATTATGTCGCCACCAGCGCCGTTGACATGCCACAAACCAACAGTCGGCCAGACAATGTTGCGTTTGCCACCATCTTTTAATCGAACATGTGGTCTCACAGTTGCATAATCGGTGAAGGGTTCGGGGTCGATTTCAGCCAGTGCGGTAGCACCCCAACCTTCTATCAAGTTGCGTACTGCATTTGATGCTGCGTCTGCAGCGTCGTTCCATCCGGTGAATGCAGTAATCAGCGTTGGATTTTTAAGCGACGGCTTCGACAACCACCGAACATGATCAATCGCGGACATTTGCTAAGACGCTATCTAATTTCACGGTCAACCTGCGCAATACAGATACGCTGATTGCCATGGCTTCATCGGTGCCTGTGGAAATCGCCACCCAGGCGACTGAAGAATTACTTGCGGCGTGTCATCACCTGATTCCGCAACTGTCTTCGTCAGCAAAACCTATGACAAACGATGAACTAGCAGAAATTATTGAGTCAGATTCAACTTCGATGTTGGTCGCCCGTGTGGATAACCAGATTGTTGGCTTATTGACTCTCGCAGTTTTTCGCATTCCGACTGCCGTACGTGCATGGATTGAAGATGTCGTAGTTGATTCTTCGGCGCGTGGTCACGGCGTAGGCGAGGCGCTAAATATCGCAGCAATTGCCGAGGCGAAGCGCCGCGGAGCAAAAACTGTCGACCTAACTTCGCGTCCATCTCGTGAGGCTGCAAATCGCTTGTATCAACGAATTGGTTTTGTTGCGCGCGATACGAATGTTTATCGTTTTGACACCTGAGATTTGTGACTAAACCAAATTTTGATGACCAAGGCCGCCTTTCACCAAAATAAAACTCATAAAAGTCTCTCATTCAAATACTGGCAAATTCTCAAGATTCTCACAAAGTTACCCATTAAATTGAGAATTTATGAAAACAATAACTAAAAAAAGTGATTGTCCCTACAGAGTAGGAGAAGTTTCCCAATTGAAATTTGATATTTCGTGACGGGTTCAAACATTGACGACCAAGGCCGCCCTGAGCCGCCTGTCGCGAGTGATGAAGTTGCGACACTTCTTGGCTTTCTAGAATTTCAGCGCGCAACTCTCGAATGGAAGTGCCGCCACTTGGGCACGACTGATTTGCAAAAGAAGATCGCTGCTTCTTCAATGACTCTTGGCGGAATATTGAAACATATGGCGTATGTCGAGAATCATTGGTTTTCAGATTGGTTGATGGGTCGTGAAAAACTCTCACCGTGGCGTGAAGTTGATTGGTCGCAAGATCGCGACTGGGACTGGAACTCAGCGGCCGATGACACTCCCGAGAAACTGTTGAAACTTTGGCACGAAGCCTGTGAGTTGTCACGGCTTGATGTTGCGTCAATACTTGAGAATGGCAGCCTTGGTCAACTTGCCAAACGCAGCTGGCCAAATGGTGATTCGCCGTCTTTGCGTTGGATTCTCGTACACATGATCGAAGAATATGCACGCCACAATGGTCATGCAGATCTACTTCGTGAAGCAATTGATGGCCAAGTTGGCGAGTAGCAAAATTCGCTAAGTAGCGTGAGTTAGGTGAATACAAAATCGTCGCAACTTTCGATAAATCAAGATGTTGCCGAAGTTGTTGTACCGTGTCTTGATTTAGACGACACCTTGAGTTTTTTTGTTGACAGTCTTGGTTTTCGGATCGAGATGATCACCCCAGCAGATAACCCCAATATCGCAATTGTTAGTGGTTACGGTGTGCGCTTATGTTTGCGTAAAGGGGGTTCGGGTAAAGACTTCACTCTCCGCTTGAATTCAACTAATCGTACGGCCCAAACTTTGATTGCGCCAAACGGTACAACAATTGAAATCGTTAACTCGAGTACCGATGTCATTTTGCCCGAGTTAAAAGAATCACTCGTTGTAACTTCGCTAACGAGTGAGGCGTCTTGGACAGTTGGCCGAGCAGGCATGCGCTACCGAGATTTGATTCCGAACCGATTGGGCGGAGCATACATCGCTTCGCATATTCATATTCCGAACGGTGGACCAGTGCCTGATTACGTGCACTATCACCGTATTAAGTTTCAAATGATTTATTGCAAGAGCGGCTGGGTGCGAGTTGTCTATGAAGACCAAGGCGAGCCGTTTGTAATGAACTCGGGTGATTGCGTCTTGCAGCCACCTGAAATTCGTCACCGAGTGCTCGAGAGTTCAGACAATCTTGAAGTTATTGAAATCGGTGCACCCGCTGAGCACGAAACATTTGCCGAGCACACGGTCACTCTGCCGACACCGACTTTGCGGCCTGATCGTGACTTTTCAGGGCAACGATTCGTGCGCCATGTTGCTGAGCAGACACCTTGGCTGCCGTGGCGTTATTCAGGTTTTGAGGCACGCAACACTGGCATTGATGCGGCGACCTCTGGTTTTGCAAGCGCAATGACCATTCGCGCCAACAAGTCGGTAGCCATCACCGAAAGCAAACATCACCACCAACTGATGTTTATGTTTGTCTTGTCTGGCTCAGCAACCCTCGAAACCGGAGACGATCGCAAGACTAAACAACTACATGTCGGCACATCCGTTACTTTGCCGAGCACACTCAACTTCAAATTCGAAGTGACTGCCGACGAAACTCAGTTTTTGCTCGTCGAAGTCGGCAGGATTATTTGAGTTCTTAATCCGCCTAAGTGACTAGGTGACATGCGTAGTTCGCCGCCGTGCTTTTTGACGATCGCGGACAAAATCGACAATCCGAGGCCGAATCCACCCCCAGTTTTTGAGTGGGCCTTATCAAATCTCTGGAATCCAGTATTGAGCCTCGAATAGCTATCCGCTGGTAGACCTGGACCCGCGTCATCAAAATATAAATGGGCGAATTGCTGATCGTCAATCAGCAAAACTTCAACTGCTGCAGCTTCGGGTGTATGACGCTCTATGTTCGATATTAAATTTGCAATCATTCGTGACAATTGCTCAGAGTTACCGCTCACTAATACTTTTTGTGCAATATTTTGATGAATCACTCGGCACGGATTTCTGTCCGATAGGTCTTTGACGAGATCTTCAGTCAATGCCGATAAGTCAACTGATTCGGAAAAATTATTCTCTATTTCTCCAATCTGAGCGAGAGTCAATAAGTCGTCAATTGTCTTAGACATTCGAAGTGACTCGCTCTTAAGTCTGTAGAACGCGCGCTCTCGTTGTTCATCACTGATTTGCTTCTGACTAGCAAGTATCTCGACGTATCCTCGGATGACTGTGAGTGGCGAGCGTAGCTCATGTGAGGCGTCACCCATAAATTCTTTCATGAGAATTTCTGACTTCTTTGCTGATGTAGCTGCATCTTGTAACTTGCCAAGCATCTCGTCAAGAGAATTTGTGAGTTGCGCTATTTCGTCATCCCCCTTAACTTTGCGCAATTTGATTTCTAAAGATCCCATAGCGATCATCTTGGCGTCTTCGACTATGTGTTCGATAGGTCGAAGTGCGCGCTTTATCAAATAGCGCACTAACAGTGTCATCAAAAGTGCGATTATGAGGGTAAATACGAGGCCTCGATTTAACGAATTTCGAAACTCTTGATTTACATCAGAAATCGAAAGGCCAACGACGAGCCACTCACCGTTACCAATTGAGAGAGTCGAAATTCGCATCTCATTGGGATCGCCAAGATTTGTTGGCCTTTCTGCTGCATCGGTTACCTCTTTGATCTGTAGTTTCGGAATGTTCAATACTCGAGTCCCATCTGTTCCTTCAATTAAGACGACCGAGTCGCTGTCATCGAAGTAAAGAGATGCACTCAGTGGCGCAGGACTTGATTCGGCAAAAAGCAATACCTCAGATACATCTTTTGATGAGCTATCGCGTACGGTTTTGAGCGCGTTAGCCAAAAGTTTGTCTTGAGTTTTAATTCCCTCGCTTCGCGAAATAAAAGAGTTTGAGCCATTTATCAACAGGCTGCCCGTTGTAAAAACAATGCCAACGACAATTGATAGTTTCACCTGAAGTTTCATCGGGACGTCACCAGTTTGAACCCTATTCCTCGCTCGGTTAATAGCATGTCATCGATTTCTGGGGACAGTTTGCGACGCAGGTATGAAACGAATGTTTCTACCACTGAAGTATTGCTTTCAAAGTCAATTCCCCAAACGGCATCAAGAACTTGTTGCTTTGTTAGAACTCGGTTCTGATTTTCAAGGAAGTATTCAAGAAGTCGAAACTCTGTCGGCGAGAGTTTTACTTTGCGATCTGCGCAAAAAACTTCATGCTTTGAAATATCAAGTAAAATTGGTCCGCAAATCAAAGTTTGATTTTCGTGTGGCGCTAGGCGTCTCAGAATCACGGAAACTCGCAAAAGTAATTCTTCGATTCCGAAGGGTTTTTTCACGTAGTCATCGGCACCGATTTTTAGCCCAGAAACTACATCTTCACGATTGTGGCGGGCCGTGAGAAAAATTATTGGAGTGCCGATACCTAAAGTCCTCATTTTTTGAACAAGTTCAAAACCACTTAATTTGGGCATATTTACATCAAGGATCGCTAGGTCCGGACGTTGCTTACGTATTTGATCAAGCGCCTCTTGGCCGTTACGTGCACGAATTGTTGCATAACCGGAGAGATGTAAAGCGTCTTCAACGGTGTCGCAAATAGCTTCATCATCGTCAGCGACCAAAATACGAGGCGTAGTCACAAGAACAAGATACAACTAACAAAAATTCCTCATTCAATTACTGACAAATTCACAGGATTTTCACAAAGTCGCCCAATAACTTGTCTGATGTAATCATAAATGCAATTGAAAACCAACAACCGAGTATTAAAGGAGAATTTATGAAGTCTGTAACTAAAAAATTGTTCGTTGCTGCTGCGGCGGCATTGGTTTTGTCAAACGGTGCGACGGTGGCTTTGGCTGACGACGCAGCATCACCGACTACCACTATTCCAAAAGCCGCAAAGACTAAAAATCCAGAGTACGCGACAGCGTTAGCTAATTATCGAACCGAACTCAAAGAGTACAACGAAGCAAAAAAATCAATCTTCAAGGCATTCCAAGATGCGACTAAAGCAGCAAATGCTGCTCGTAAGACTGCTCGTGAGGTAGCAACAACTGACCAAGCAAAGAAAGATGTGATGACAGCGTTTCAGTCAGCGATTTCATCTGCTACAGCAGCACGTGTTGCGGCGTTGGCAGCTCTCGGAAATCCACCGAATAAACCAACTCGATAGTTCAATAACTTTGTCTCCTCTGCGGGGCCTACACAGAGGAATCTGTGTAGGCCTTTGCATTTATTTGAGATGCTAGTTATTGAGTCGAGGGTTTTGGTTAAAAGCATCGCCATCTGGATACGGAAACCACTCGGGGTCGGGCTCTGCGGTTGGCGCGATCATCACCATCTTTGAGCGGCGAAATTGCTCGAGACCCTCTTGACCTAGTTCGCGGCCAGCACCGGTGAATTTGCGACCACCAAACGGGATGGCGTCATTGTCGTTCAACGGGGTGTTCACCCAAACAATACCGGTCTCGATTTCGTTAACGGCGCGAAATGCTTCAGCGAGATTTTCGGTGTAGATGTTTGCACCAAGTCCGAGTTTTGAGTCATTAGCAAGAGCGATTGCTTCGTCAAGATCACGAACTTTGCAAACTGGTGCGAGCGGTCCGAAGCATTCGCCATGCATTATGTCGAACTCGGGTTTAACTTCAAGAACTGTCGGTTCGAAAAATGCCCCATCAGTCAGATGCTTTGGTCGCTTGCCACCCGTAACCACTTTTGCACCTTGTTCGACAGCGCGAGCAACTATCTTTTCGACTCTGTCTCGCTCGCGAGCAGACGCCATTGGCCCAATGTCGACTTTTTCGAGGCCGTTGCCGACACGTAGAGCACGGGCCTGCTCTGAAAGTGCAGCCACAAATTTGTCATAAATTTCTTCGTGCACATAAAATCGCTCGGCTGATGTGCAAACCTGTCCGCAATTTAGAAATGCTGCAAACGCGGCGCCGCGCGCGACTGCATCAAGTGGTGCTGATGGCATCACAATAAAAGGATCGTTACCGGACGCTTCGATTAGCGCTGGTTTAAAACGCTCAGCAGCAGATTTCGCCACTGCCTGGGCTGCAGGCACACTGCCAGTAAATGCAATGCCATGAGTGCCTTCATGCGTGACCAAATATTGACCAACATCGGCTCCGCCTGTAACAACTTGCACTAGACCAGCTGGAAGATGATCAAATGCCTGCATCACTGTGAGCAAAGTCAACGGTGTTAGCTCTGACGGCTTGACGATTACTGCGTTACCCGCTGCAAGTGCCGCGGCTGCTTGCCAACCAAAAAGCAATACCGGAAAGTTGAACGGCACAATCGACACAATCGTGCCGAGTGGTTCTTTTATCACCATATGCAACTGACCAGCGATCGCTGGCCCCGCGATACGTCCTTGATCGTTGCGAGCAATTTCGGCGTAATAACGAAACGCAGATGCCGAAGCGCCGCCTTCCCAGTTGCTTTCACGAAATGGTTTGCCCATTTCACGCGTCAAGACTTCGCCGGTTGTTGCTGTCATTGCCAGCATTTTTTCAGCCACGCTGTGTAGCGCATTCGCTCGGTCAAGAGCGCTCATTGACCACCACTCGCGTTGCGCACGATTTGCATTTCGCACGGCCAAATCAATTTCGTTATTTGTAGCGTTGGCAAATTCGCCACATTGAAGCGCGGTCGCCGGATCAATCACTGCTGTTCGAGATCCATTGCCTGCTACATATTTGTTGTCGAGCCAATGAGTGCCCGAAATGTTCTGCATCATTTCTTGAGTCGGTGTAAGCGATTTATTCATACAAATACAGTAGACCGGAGCAATTTCGGTGGGCAGATCATCAGTGACTTTACTTATTTTTTGGTTATCTTAAACACTTTCCAGAAACTTAGATTCCAGGACATAAATGGAACCGGATAGCTTCTTTCTGTAACTTCGTCGTTTCTAAATACGTGTCGAATTAAGCGCGTCAATCCAGCAACATGGTTACGATGATCACGCGCATCTAGAAGCCGTTTAACACCGTCTAGTCCGAGTTTTTTTGCTTCCCGAACCGGTCCAATATAGCGACCGAGGCGAAAAAGAAATCCAGGGTCACACGATAGAAAAACGTCGGCTTTACCATTCGTATTGAGAACTCTTCGAAGTTCTGTCAGAGCTGACTCAGCATTATCGACATGGTGTAAGACACAAGAACAGAGGACGCGATCAAAATAGTTATCTGGAAACGAAAGCTTGCATGCATCTTCTTTTTGAAAAATCAGTCCAGACCGTTTTTCTGATGGCGATAACACGGTTTGATCAAACGTCTCAATATCAGTTAAAAAGTACTCGCCAAAACTGTGGTGGACATATTGAAGGTGCTCTCCACGATTAGCACCTATTTCAAGAACTCTATTGAAGTGAATTGAGGCATCGCGCTTGTGCTCAATGGAACGATGCATAAATCTCTGGCCTAATCCAGCAGCATTGCAGTAAACGCAACATGAGTAATACTCGTTGTACCACTTTTTTACATAATCTTTGGGTGAAAGATTGACCCAATCATTCGGTAGCGGTTTTCTTTCACGCATTCTTGAAGATTCTCCAATTCTGCTTTATGCAGTCGACGTAGCGAAGAGAACAATAGCGACTTTTAAGTAAGTTGTTGGAACTCAAAATTGACAGATTTTTGAAAGCCCGAGTTGAATTTTCTCAGATAAAAGTGGAGCCCGAGGCGGGAATTGGACCCGCGACCTACGCATTACGAGTGCGTTGCTCTACCACTGAGCTACCCGGGCGCGTCGCTCACTCTACTGACTTAATGCGCGAGAAATTACTGCATTTGCAGAGAAGCCGACAGCGTACTGAGTGGTGGACACTTGAGCAGTAACGCATGAAGCGCAAGATCTTCATTTGTGTTTAGACCAAGTGCAGA
>Ga0255204_1000596_pt1 | contig 10266 bp, 12 predicted proteins | sample Miss_Colum_RepC__2_FD_188418 | JGI IMG/M metagenome (GOLD analysis project Ga0255204, IMG submission 188418) | Freshwater microbial communities from Mississippi River, Louisiana, United States - Miss_Colum_RepC_8h | ecosystem: Environmental > Aquatic > Freshwater > River | place: USA: Louisiana... | reverse complement strand
CCCGGCAACGCACCTCGGCCAGCCGTCGCCAATGGGAGTCACCGCTGCGAGCCGCCGCGCCTCCGGCGTAACCGTGGCGGATGCAATCTACGCGGAGTTGTCTCCTATCCGTGGGCCAGTGGCACTGGAAGTCGTCAAGAAAGGCCGGCCAATCAGTGGCCAGACGATGCTGTTCGAAGTAGCGCTGCGGGAAAGAGAAGGCGTGGTCGATACCAACCAGCGTAGGCGGGCCCAACCGGAGTTCGGCCACCAACCACTCAGCCAAACTGTGGCGCGTCCAAAGCTTCCGCGGTCCAGAGGGCGGTAGAACCTCAGCGGGCGCCTGTGTCCGGGTAGCGACGAACAACCGCAAACCTGTCAGGCCGCTCTCGGACGTCTGGGCTCCCGAGTAATCAATGCCACAGTATCGGTCGAATAGGGGCATGGCTGACAAAGGATCAGGGCCGTGCCGAGATCAGCTGGTTCGGGCCCGCCGGCTATTCATCCGGCAACGATCGCTGCAAAACCTGACCTCCGCCCACGCCCGCTCCCACTTTTTCCGCCAAGCGAACGGGCGGCCGCAAGCCGCACAGGGCTTCTCCGGGAGGTGCTGTTTCTTGACGCCTTTCATGGGGCATCGCCGGCAGCCGGCGGTGGCTCATTAAGCTCCCGGAGCGAACGGAGGTAGGAATTCTTTGGGGCCGGCCGCGCAGGGCGCGCCGGGGCCTGGAGCATCCGCTCCACCCGATCGCCACTCTCCGCAACCAACCCCGCGATCAGGCGGGCTTCCGGGAGATTCTTCCAATATTTTCTTGGCATTTCCGCCTGCATGGCCCGCACCTTGAGCCGCGCAGGATTGAAAATGCTGCGGTAGTAGGTGCGCCAGAGGTCGTCCAACGCATCCCCCTCGGGCGCGACACTGCGAGAGACGCCGGGCGTATAATGCAGCGCGACCCCATCCCAGTGGGCACATTCCTGCGGCGTTAGAATCGACCAGTCCAAACCCGCGAATCGCCGGACAAAAAAGCCAGCTGCCAAGCGGACAATTTGATGCTCGGGCTCGAACCAGGCGACAAACTGCTCTCGCCCGGTCGACGCGTCGTGTCCGACCTGCCGAAAGCGGAGGAATGCATGCATCTTGTGAATGTCACGGCCAACCGCCCTTTCCCACTGGTGAAGCTGCCGCACCTCCCGGTCCGAGGCGATGGCAAGCAGATTGGGTTGCCCGCCGTGCGTGAGCCGCCACAGCACCCGGTAGAGCAGGTCCCAGCGACGAGCATCTCGGTGAACCGCCACGCGGCGGGCTAGGTCAAGGAAGGCAGCTGGCACGGTCGGCACCGGGCCAGCGGAGACTGTTTCGTTTGCTGGGTCAAACAACCCCGGCTCCTGGGCCGCATCCGACCACAGCAGTTCGTCCGGGTGCATCCGCTGCCCCAGCAGCTCCCTCGCCCGCGTCCGCCAGGAATCGAAGCCCGGTTGGATGATTACGGTGCGCATGGTTAAAGCTCCCCCGTGTGCACGGAGGTTATGTCGCCCACCGGTGGCGGTGGCGCACTGAAGTCCAGCTCCACCTGCTGGGGCGGCGGTAGGAAACGCGCCCGCAGCGAGTCGGCATCCAGCCCAAGACGCACCGGTGAATGATCAGCGGCAAGGATGAAGGGGAGCACCTTTTTCATGGGCACACGCAGGCGGATCAGGTCGGCTAGCCGCAGTCGCGTGTGGCGCCGGGCAGTCAGGATGCGCTCCACGTTGCGCACGCCTAGCCCCGGCACGCGGAGCAGAAGCTCGCGAGGGCCCCGGTTAATGTCGACCGGGAAGGTCGCTCGGTTGCGCAGTGCCCACGCCAGCTTTGGGTCCAGCTGCAAATCGAGATCCGGGACGGCCTCGGAGACAATCTCATCGACTTTGAAGCCGTAAAACCGCAGCAGCCAGTCGGCCTGATAAAGCCTATGCTCGCGGACAAGTGGCGGTGGTTTGACGGGTAGCAGCGCGGACGGTTCAGGAATGGGACTGAAACCTGAGTAATATACGCGCCGCAGCCGGTAATTACCATAAAGCGTATCCGCACGCCGCAGGATCACAGCGTCATTGGAATCATCTGCGCCCACCAGCATCTGCGTGCTTTGACCGGTGGCGAAGGGCGGCGGTTGCGGCTCCGCCGATGGGCGGGCTTCAGCCCGGCGCTCGTCGATCTTACTGCGGATGTGACCCATCGCCGCCTGAGTGCGCGCGAGGTTCTTTTCCGGAGCCAGCTTCGCCAGCCCGGCCTGCGTGGGCAGTTCAATGTTGATGCTGATCCGGTCGGCATAATGACCTGCCCGTTCGATGAGCGCCGGGGAGGCCTCGGGGATCGTCTTCAGGTGGATGTAGCCGCGAAACTGATGATCCTCGCGCAGTTGGCGGGCAACCTCGATGACTAGTTCCATCGTGTAATCCGCGCTCCGGATGATTCCGCTGCTGAGGAAGAGCCCCTCGATGTAGTTGCGTTTGTAAAAATCGAGTGTCAGCTGCACAACTTCGGCGGGCGTAAACTGCGCGCGCCGCACGTTGCTCGACCGCCGGTTGATGCAGTAGTGGCAGTCATAAAGGCAGGCGTTGGTGAGCAGCACCTTCAGCAATGATATGCAGCGGCCGTCCGGAGCATAGGAGTGGCAGATGCCAGCTCCACCGGTGGAGCCCACCCCCGCACTGCCGCGGGAATCCTTGCGTCCCGCACCGCTGCTGGCGCAGGAGGCATCATACTTAGCCGCGTCGGCCAGGATTTCGAGTTTTTGCCGCAGCTCCATGTCCCGGGAGGAGGTCTAAACTGAGGTCAGAGTCGACCAGGGATTCACCGTGACGAACGAGACCCACGAGATGAACACCGGGTCGAGCAACCGTTGCGGGGCGGGCAAACGCTGGGGGTTGATCGGTGGTGTGGCGATGGAAACTGGCAGCATCCCGCAAATCATAGAGCTAAATCGACGGGAGACCAAATCTGCATGAATCGCTCATCGGCCGGAACTTCCCGGCTGTCGTCCCGGATGCTACCGGCCGGGACTTCGGCTAACACCCGTCTTCTACCCATAACTTCCCGGAAGCAATGGACGGTTCAATGGTTCGCGTTGAGCACCATGCTCATCTGCACAGGAGCCTTCTGCCGTGCGGGGCTGCATGTCGTTTTAAAGTGACCCATCTTGGTTCCAAGTGCGCGAAACCGACCCCACAACATGAAACCCGCCCGCCCTCAACGGCACTGTGGCGGCGAGCTGGAGGTGACCAACATCATTCTGGCATAGCTGCGGGTGCCGAGGATGCAGTGCATGCAGGCATCGAGGCTTAGGGTATGCTCGCTAGGCCCTCACTTTTCGGCCTGCAGCAGCAATTAGGGCAGCGCACGGATCGGCCAGGGTGTGTTCAGCGTGGAGGGTTTTCATGCGCGCGAAGCGTTCGCCGATGCTTCGGAAAAGTGCCCGACGTTTCATGCCGCGGATGCTTGCGACTCAACGCCTCGTTCTCGCCGTGCAGCGCCTGGCCCCGGAGGCTGCGCCGCCGCGAACGTTCCCACGTGCTGTTCCGCAACGCTTCGGATCGCCCGCCTTTTCTGCGCCGGGCCTGCCACTTTTTGCGCTCACCTCTTTGAGGATTTGCAACTGCACCATCTGATCGGCCACCAGCCGCTTGAGCCGCCCGTTCTCTTCCTTCAGCGAGCGCAGCCGCCCCGCACCGCTCACCTCCAGACCACCATACTTCTGCTTCCACCCGTAGAACATCGCCTTCGACACAGTGTGCCACGCGCACACCGCGTCCAGCGTCCCACCGCCTTCGGCCTCGGCAGGATGTGGATGATCTGGTCTTCACCGAATCGACTTTTTCCCAGGTTCTGCTGCTCGCTTTCTTCGCAGCACAACTCCAAGAAGGTCACGTCAAGTTTTCGCGGTCAGATTATGCTCATGGAGCTTGGTTTTGCCGGTTTCAGGCCGCGCTCCGGTCGCCAAACTCCAGCGATGTTGCTGGCCGTCACGAAGTAGGGGCCGTTGTCGTTCACGCCCGATTCATTGCAGGACGATTGTTCCAACGATGATCTTGCCGGCGCTGCCCAACTGATTCGCTAGGGACTGGGAGCCCATTGCAGGTCAAACGCCGGCACTCCACGAAGTGGGGCATCGTCCATGAGACGTCGGTCCACGACCGTGCAATGGTGCAGCAGACCGGCCGACGTGATTCCGAGAGAAAGCTGGTGCGACTCGGGCACCGGCTCAGAGACCAAGCGAGCCGCTGCGGCATACAACTCATCCACCGTTCGGGCCGGCGCGCCTTGCTGACCGTGAGTGCCGACTTGACTACCTGTTTCGACCCACTTGGGCATCGGCCCAACGGCAGTGCCCCCGGCAGAGGGGGCGGCTGACCGGTTAAACTCCTCATAGCGCCGCTCCACCACGCGGTTCTCCCGGACGATAATCGTCGTGAGGTGGCCGAAGCCGAAGGCAGACGACCAACGCACCGTGTAGGAGTAGTTCCCCCCGTGCGCCTTCCGCAACTGCTCCCATTTCAGACGGCTGGCCATGAGCCGTTCAACTTCAACACTGTTCTGCCGTGCCGGTGCGCGAGTGGGGTTGAAGGGTTCCGGCAATTCCGTCCGACTTGACGCATTCGACGGACCAGGCAGGGCAGGGTGATCACCCCAGGTGGTGCTCACCAACAAAGCCAGGAGAAGCCCAGCCGTCGATTGAATGGTTTTCATTTTGTGCAGGATGCTGCGAGGGATGCAACTTGGCGGCAAGTCTGGTCATTCCAAGCGGACCGGTTCCCGAATGGTCGAACTCCGATCTTGAGCCGATTCATTGCAGGACACTCGTTCCAAAGACGAGCTGGCACCGCAGGCAATTTCAGGACTACAAACCAAGGCCAGCCATTCCACTCGGGTGAGACAGCCGATGTCCGAGCGCCGATGCGAGGATGTCGGGCATGAATAGAAACCTGTTTTGCAACCTTCAAGCTTGCCATCTCGTCAAGGTCGTCTCAGCCAAGGAGCGCGATCCGTTCGGACTTTGAGCATAGAATTCCTTCCCCTCCGCAGCGCAACCGCTAACCTCGCTCCGACACCCCATGTGGCTCTTCACAACCATCGGCTTCTTCAGCGCCGTCTGGAAGGACGGCGAGCAACACCTGACCGTTCGGGCCCGTTCCTCCGCTGATCTCGACCGGCTGACCCCATGACGCTGCTCTCAAAATCCACCTACCTGATGGGGTTGCAGTGCCCGAAGCTGCTCTGGCACCGCTACAACGCGATGGAACTGCTGGAGCAACCCAGCCCGCTGGCCCAGGCCATCTTCGATCAGGGGCACGAGGTGGGAACCTGGGCGAAACGGTTGTTCCCGGACGGCATCGAGATTGCCCCAGGCATCACCGACTTCGACCTCGTCTGTGCTGAAACCCAGCGGCAGCTCGGCACCCGCCAGCCGCTCTTCGAGCCCGCCTTCCGAGCGGCGGGTGGTTACGCCCGCATCGATATCCTCAACCCGGTTGATGGAGACGCTTGGGACCTCATCGAGGTGAAGAGCTCGACCAGTGTGAAGGACGTGTATTTGGAGGATGTGGCCTTTCAAGCCTATGTCTGCACCGCCGCCGGTTTAGCCATCCGGCGGTGCTGCGTGCTTCACATGAACTCCAGCTACGTGCGGCAGGGCGACGTGGATCCCCACAAGCTGTTCACTCAGGTGGACGTAACGCGGAAGGTTTCAGCATCGAGTGCCAAGCTTGAGGATGTGGTCAACGCCTTCGCCAGGGTGATCGGGGCGGCTGAACATCCGGCGGTGAACATAGGCCCGCACTGCAACAGCCCTTACGCGTGTCCGTTGACTCGCCGTTGCTGGGTGTTCCTGCCCGAGCACAACGTCATGACGCTCTCCCGGGGCACCAAGAAAGGCTTTCAGCTGCTCTCGCAGGGGATCCACGCCATCACCGACCTTCCCGATGCGGCGAGACTCAGCCGGGTGCAGAGCATCCAAAAGCGAGCCGTCGAAACCATGGAGCCCCAAATCGATGGGGCGCAGATCAAGGCCTTTCTCGGCCGGCTGAAATACCCGCTGCACTATCTCGACTTCGAGACCATGGGTTCAGCCGTGCCGCTGTTCGTTGGTTCCCGGCCGTTCGAGCAGATCCCGTTTCAGTTCTCGCTGCATATCGTGCGCCAGCCGGGCGCCGAGCCAGAACACCGTTCCTTCCTCGCGGAGGGCCGTAAAGATCCCCGCCCGGGTTTCATGGCCGCCTTGCTCAGCGTGATCGAACCAACCGGAAGTATCATCGCCTACAATGCGCCGTTCGAGTGGGGGGTGTTGACGGGGTGTGCGAACCTGCTGCCCCAGCACGCCGTCTGGGTGAAGTCGCTAAAACCCCGGATCATCGACTTGCTGGAACCGTTCCGGAAGTTTCACTGCTACCATCCGGCCCAGCATGGTTCGGCTTCCATCAAGGCGGTATTGCCGGCGTTCACCGGGAAGGATTACAGCCAACTGGCCATCGGCGAGGGCGGGACAGCCAGCTTGGAATTTGTCCGGGTGACGTTTTCTGAGGTGAGCGCCGAGGAGCGGGCCAGGGTGCGCAGGCAGTTGGAAGAATACTGTCACTTGGACACGCTGGCGATGGTGTGGCTGGTCGAGAAGCTGCACGAACTGGCGGACTGAAGATGGAAGCTAAAGCCCATACACTAGGTGAGATGGCGGCGAGTCTGAACCGCTCGCCGCTCTACGTCTCCAGCCTGCAAAAGCGCTTTGAGCTCCCCGTGTTCAGTGGGGCCGCTTATTCCCCCGCCTATCTCGCCTTTCTGCGCGGGCGGGTCTTCGGCGAGGGTCTCTCACGGTGCCTGGTGGCGGTGAACCACAACTCCAAGCATGCCAGCCTCGACCCGGCGCAGTTGGAGCACATCCGTGCCGATGTGCGGGCCGACCTTAAGTCTATCGGGCGATCGCACATCCCGGTCGAGTTGATCAATCTGGTCGGTCAGGCCGAGCACCGCGAATCTCTGGCCGGTTTTCATTCGCTCGATGACAAAGAGCACTTCCATTCTTGTCGGGTGCATTGGTTCAGTTATCCGGCGACGCATTCCGGCCGCCGTGTTGAAAGAGCGCACACAATTTTGCTCTCCTCCAAAAAATCATCGCTCCAGAATCCGGTAGAATTTTCGTGACCCGGCACTCGCTGCCGAGTCCGAGAATTGGACCGCACCATTCGTGAACAGCAACCCGCTGACATTGGTCGTCCACGTAATGGGCGCGCGAAGGTTCGCGGTCGAATGCACTTCCAAACGCGCCAAGTCGGTTGGCAGGCCCGCGTCATCATCGCGGAACAATAGCCGGACAGAACCATCAGCCAGTCGTTGCACGGTCTGAACGCGCTGGGGAACGATCACATGGAGTGTGGCATTCGTGGTGACGCTGCCCCCGGGCCCGGTGACGGTGACGGAATAGACCCCGTTGTTGACGCGGCGGGCATTGGGGATCAGCAGCGTCGGGCCGGTTTCGCCGGGGATGATGGTGCTGGCGAAGTTCCACTGGTAGCTCGTGGCATTGGCCGCGCTCACGGTGAAGGACGCAGGGTAAGTGCTTCCGGCGTTCGTGCGGAGGACGATCTGATTGATCGCCGGGGAGATGCCCGAAATCACGGGTGCCCCGACGGTCTGCAATTGCAGGTTCACCCGCAACTGTCGGCCCCGGTCCGCACTGCTCAAGGCGAAACCCACCCCCGCCACGTCGAGAATCACGGCGTTCGTGTTGTCCACCTTCGCCCCTCGCCCGAAGGTGGCGGAACTGGTGGGCAACGGCAGCGCGGTGGCGGGACTTGCTGTCAGTCCCGCTGCCAGCGTCTCGAATGGCACCTCCAGCACGTAGAGGAACTGCCCGCCCACGTTCGTGATGGGTGCGGACACCGTAAGCGTGTTCGCCCCATTGGTGAAGGTGAACGCCACGGTGCCGCTCGTCATTCCCACGCCCGTTGCGTTGTTCGTCACTGAGCCGTAGAGGATGATGCTCGGCTCCGGCAAACCTTGGGCCAGCGCAGTGATACCTCCGAGCAGCAGCGCGATGCAAAGCACGCGCCGCAAAGCCGTTGTGAACCAGCCCGGTCGTTTCGTTGTGTTCGGATGAGAACTCATCGGCACTTGGTTCGCTCGCCTCACGGGGCAATCAACCGGTAAAAGTAAGTCGTTGTGTTCACCACGTTCGTGTCCCAGTAAACATTCACCGGGCTGGTCGCGGGCGGAAACTGGCGGACCACCTCTTGCTCCTCTACGGGCGTTGCCACGCCGGTGGAGCGCAGGAGGTAGTAGGACCGGTTTGTCGGTGCGCCCAGCCACTCCAGTTGGTAACCCCCGTCCGGATGCGGGCCGACATAGACAAACTGGAACGCCGAGTTTGGACCACCGGCTGAGACCAATGTGTTCGTCCGCCCAGCCGAGGTCCCACTTCCCCCGTAAGCGGTCACTCCGAGGGCACTCACCGTCAGGTTCACTTCACGGGTCTGGCCACGGTTAGCAGCGCTATGGGTGGTGCTCAGGTTGGGGACGCCTTGGATATTTGCAGTGAACCGGTTGGTGCCGGACGCGAGCTGAACCGCGGTATTCGCATAGCTGGTGCCGGACGCACGCAGGGCGAAGGCGCTGGCCGACTTGGTGTTGCCGCCTACTTCCGATTCAAACGGCACGCGGAAGCGGAACGACCAGCGGTTGCTGATGTTTTGGAGCGGCGTGACGATGGCCAGCGCGCTGCCGCCGGCCTCCTGCACGGTCCAGATGAGCTGGTTCGTCGGGTTCGTCACCAGTGCGTTGCCGTTGGCGGAGTTGGTGATAGCCCCGTAGTAGAGGATACCCGGTTCGGGGATGCCGTCGGCGTGGGCGGTGGCGGCGAGCACGGTGGCCAGTGCGAGGGTGAGGATGATGTGTTTCATAGTTCCTTCATGGTTGAATCAACGCGGCGAAAGTCTGAGGGGGGGAAGCAATCGGGAGAGTGGACTTGTCTGGTAAGCCACGGTAGCCTCCCAGCATGACTGCGCTTGTGACCGCCGATGGCCAACTGACCCTTCCGCGTGAAGTGTTTGAGCGGCTGGGCCTGGTCGCCGGCCAGACCCTTGAAGTGCAAACCGAGGGTGACCTGCTCGTGGCGTGGAAGAAGTCGGATGCCGACCCGTTTGAGAAATGGCGCGGGCGGGGCCAGTTGCCGGCGGGGCAAACCGCTGAGGAATACCTCCGCCTAGTCCGCGATGGTGACAGCCGTTGATACCTCGGTGCTGCTCGACGTGCTGCTGAACGACCCGCAGCACGCTGCGGCTTCCCTCGCGGCGCTGCACCGTGCGGCGGCTGAAGGTTCCCTCGTCATCGGCGAGACTGCCCTCGCAGAGATTGTCCCCGTCCTCAAGCCCGGCGACCTGCCGCAGTTCATGGCGGATTGGAAGCTCACGTTCGTCCCTTCCACGCAGGCGGTCGCCATGCTCGCGGGGGAGATGTTCCGCACCTACCTCGACCGGGGCGGGAAACGCGGGCGCGTGGTGCCGGACTTCCTCATCGCCGCACACGCGCAACTGCTGGCCGGGCGTCTGTTGGCCCGCGACCGCGGCTACTGCCGGGATTACTTCACTCAGCTCTTGCTCTGGGACCCGTCCGCCAAGTGACGGGCTGCAGGAATTGGACGACAGCGTCAGTAAGTTCAGGATCCTTTGGAACAACCCGTGGTAGGTAGGACGCAATGTCCTCACCGCGCCGGTGGGGAGAGCGCACGGGGCGGCGGAGCGCTGGGGACAGGCGCGCCCTACCACACGGCGGAGTAGGTGCGGGATGCTGGGGAGCAGGCATCCGGGAATCCCAAAGGGATTCAGGCGCAAAGCCCAGGGTTGCGAGGAACGAGCTACTCTGGGAACAAGGGTCAACCAACAACAACCCCAACGGGGTTGCGTCATCGCACGAACATTCAGCCGCAACCCCGTTGGGGTTGGGGTGGTTTCTGGCGCGGGTTCCCAGGGTAGGCGCGGGGCGCCAACCCTGGGCTGGAGGACGGAATCCCGTTGGGATTCGCCGAGGGGAGCGCGGCGTTCACGCCGCAGGAGGGTGGGGCGGTGGAGGATGTCCGAGAGCCATTGGTGCCAGGTGCGTTTCTGCGGGCTGAAGCCCGCGCTCCCCATGACGGAAGGAGCGCGGCCTTCAGGCCGCTGGGGCGTGGGATGGGACAGGAGCGCACGGGAGGACTGGACGGCTGGGAGCAGCCAATGTTTCTGCGGGCTGAAGCCCGCGCTCCGGGGCGCGGTGGACGCGGGCGGAGG
>Ga0255204_1000579_pt1 | contig 10422 bp, 3 predicted proteins | sample Miss_Colum_RepC__2_FD_188418 | JGI IMG/M metagenome (GOLD analysis project Ga0255204, IMG submission 188418) | Freshwater microbial communities from Mississippi River, Louisiana, United States - Miss_Colum_RepC_8h | ecosystem: Environmental > Aquatic > Freshwater > River | place: USA: Louisiana... | reverse complement strand
CGTGCTCGGCTACGGCATGAATGAGTCCTTTGGCGGAACCGCCGGACTGGCCGAGTTCCGCTCGCAGTTCGACGCGCATCTGCGCGAGGTCGCGCGCCTGCATCCACAGGCGAAGCTCGTGCTGCTCTCGCCCATCGCCGTGGAAGGCGATGAGCGGCGCAATGGCGAAATCGCCGCCTACTCCGCCGCCATCGCCGACCTCGCGAAAGCCCGGGGCGCGCTGTTCGTGGACCTCTTTACTGCGAGCACGGCTGCTTACGCGAAGAGCGCCGGGCCGCTGACAGTGCAGGGCATCCACCTCAACGATGCGGGCAATCGCGAGATGGGCGAAGTCATCGCGCGGGCGTTGCTGGGCGATGCGGCGGTCGCGGGCGTGCCCACCTGGCGCTTGGAGGATGTGGCCAAGGCCGCCGCACAGAAGTCGCGCGCCGTCGCCGACATCGTCCGGCCGAAAAACGGCGTGGTGTATTACGGCGTGCGCAAGCGGCCCGAGGAATACGCCGCCGAGATGCCGCGCTATCACCAGCTCATCGAGCAGGCGGACCAGATTCTGCACGACTTGGTGAGCAAGCCGTCCGCGCACTTCGCCGACTTTCCCGCGCCCTCGCTTCCGCCCATGCCGGAAGGGCAGAGCAAGACCGACCGGTTCGGCGGCGGCGTGGTCAAAGCGCCTGCGGAACAGCAGCAGGATTTGAAAGTCGCGGACGGTTACACGCTCAACCTCTTCGCGTCCGAGGTGGATTTTCCCGATTTGAAAAGCCCAGTGCAGGTAGCCTTCGACGCGCGCGGGCGGTTGTGGGTGGTGACGATGCCGTCCTTTCCGCACACCGTTCCGGGCGCGGTGCCGCGGGACAAGATTCTGATTCTCGAAGACACCGACCGCGACGGGAAGGCGGACAAGAGCACGGTCTTTGCGGATGGATTTGATGCGTTGGATGGCGTCGCCTTCCACGAGCGCGGCGTGATTGTTTCCGCGCAGCCACGGCTGTTGCTGCTGAAGGACAACGACGGCGATGGCCGGGCGGACTCGCAGACGGAGTTGCTGCGCGGCGTGGATGTGACGGACTCGCACCACGGCGGGATGGTGGCGACGGACCCGCTGGGGCACGTCTTCTTCTGCGATGGCGTGTTTCATCGTTCGCAGTTCGAGACGCCGTTCGGCGTGGTGCGCGGCGTAGATTCCGCCACGTATCGGCTGGACCCGCGCAGCGGGCGCATCGCGGTTGAGTGGCAGAGCATGACCCCGAATCCGTGGAAGGTGGCCTTCGGTCGCTACGGGAACATTTTCCAACGCTACGGCGGCGGCCACGTGCTGGAGGGCTTGCCGCTCACTTGGACCCCTCTCGGGGCCTACCACACTTACGGTCATGGCACCGTGGTGAACTACGGGAAGGGCTCCGCGCTCAGTGTGATTTCGAGCCCGAACTTTCCGGCGGAGTATCAGCAGGGCGTCGCGTCCGCCACGTTGCTCGGCAACTACTTCGTTTCCCTCTCGAAGGCCAATGCCGACGGCGGGCCCATCGTCGGCACGGACCGCCTCGATGTGGTCAGCTCCACCAACGCCGCGTTCCGGCCGGTGGATTGCGAGTTCGGCTTTGATGGCGCGCTTTACATCTCCGACTTCTCCAGCCGCATCATCGGCCACGCGCAGCACCCGATGCGCGACCCGCAATGGAACCACGAGAAGGGCCGCATCTGGCGCGTGGTCCACAATGGGAAGCCCGTCGCCAAGGACTGGCCGAACATCGAGGGCGCGACCGTGCCGCAGCTGCTCGCGTTGCTCACGCATCCGCAGGACATCGTGCGCCATCACGCGCGCATCCGGTTGCGCGGGCTGGGGAGCGAAGTGGTCCCCGCACTCGACGCGTGGGTGGCAGCGAAGGAGCGGAGCCAGCCCGACTTCGACCAGGCGGCACTCGAAGCCTTGTGGGTGCTGAACGCGCACGGAGAAGTGCGGCCGGCGTTGCTTGCCAGTTTGTTGAAGTCCGCCAATCCGCAGTATCGCGCCGCCGCCGTCCAGTTGATTCGCTTTCAAGCCGAGCGTTTGCCCGACGCGCTCAACTGGCTCACCACCGCCGCGCAGGACCCGCATCCGCGCGTGCGCATGGCCGTCGTCAATGTTGTCGCGCACCTGCGCCCGCAGCGGCCGCAGTTCGAAGCGGCGCTCGCGAAGCTCAACGCGACCGAACCGCCCGTGCAGCAGATGCTCGCGGATTTGAAGCTCGGGACCAAACCCATCCGGGGCCGCAGCGTTCCCGTGCTCGAAGTTTCCCCGGAAACGAAAGTGAAACAGTGGCTCGCGCTCGGCGACAGCAGCGCCGCCCCGCCAGTGAAGGGCAAGGCCGCGCCGCCCAAGACGCTGACCTACCGCACCTTCGTCGAAGCGGCCGCCGCCCAAACCGCGTTGCTCAGTGTGAAGCACGGCTTCCTCGACATCTCCGCCAACGGCGTGCAACTCCTCAGCGCCGATAGCCAGTGGAGCTCCGAGCAGCAAGTGCAAGTCGAGTTGCAGCGCGGACTGAACAGCCTCGAAATCACCTTCCGCCGCGCCAAGCCCACCATGCCGCCGGTGTTTCTCTACGACCTGCTCGGCCAGCCACTCACCCGCGCCCGCCTCGCGACCAACGCCGCCGGTTTGAAGGCCTTCGCCGCCGCCTGGGACGCGACCCACGCCGCCGATGCCAACGCGCTGCGCGTGCAGGCGGTGCCGAATCTCATGCAGTTCGCGCCGCGCCAGCTCCACGCCAAACCCGGCGCGCCCGTGCGGATTATTTTCGAGAACCCCGACTTGATGCAGCACAACTTCGTGCTCGTCGCCGCCGGGGCGGACGAAGAAATCGGTCTGCTCGCCGACCAGATGGCTACTCGTCCCGACGCGCTCGCGAAGCAATACCTGCCCGACTCGAAGAAGATTCTCCAAGCCACCGCGCTGGTGAATCCCAACGGCCGCGCCGAACTGAACTTCACCGCGCCCGCCCAGCCCGGCCGTTATCCCTACCTCTGCACCTTCCCCGGCCACTGGCGGGTGATGCGCGGCGTGCTCATCGTGGCGGACAATCTTGCTGACTTCCTCGCGAAGAACCCCGAGGCCGCCCCCAAAATCACCGAGTGGAAGCTCGCCGACTTCGCTGATGACCTGAAGCGCGTCGGCACACACCGCAACTTCGCGCGCGGCCAGCAGCAGTTCACCGCGCTCGCCTGCGCACAATGCCACCAACTCGGCAAGGAAGGCGTCGCCTTCGGCCCGAGCCTCAGCGACGTGGTGAAGAAATACAAAGGTGACGCCAAGCTGGTGTTGCAGGAAATCCTCGAACCCTCGAAGACCGTCGAGGAGAAGTATCGCAACGTGACGCTGGAGCTGGGCGACGAGAACTCCCTCTCCGGCCTCATCCTCGCCGAGGACGCCGCGAGCGTGACCATCCAGACCGGTCCGGCCGCGAACCAAATCCAGAAGGTCGCCAAGTCCGCCATCAAGTCGCGCAAGGCCTCCGCGCTCTCACTGATGCCCGCCGCGCTGCTCAACTCGCTGGACAAGGAGCAAGTGCTCGACCTGCTGGCCTACCTGCTGGCTGAGGGCAAAGCCGACCACGCCGCGTTCAAGCACGCGCACTGACCGGAACCGGGCTAAGTGAACAACGCGGCGATGGGTTGGCCGTTGTCGGTGACGGGCACGGGGCGGTCGCCGTCGTAGAGGTGTTTCGTGTAGTCCACGCCCACGGCGGCGTGGATGGTGGCGAAGAAATCCGGGACGCTGACCGGGTCGGCGACGATCTTCTTGGCCAGCTCGTTGGTTTCGCCATACGCACCGCGATGTTTCAGCCCGCCGCCCGCCAGCACGCAGGTGAACGCGCTGCCCTGATGGCCACGCCCGCCGCCGCTGTCGAACTCCGGCGGCCGACCAAACTCGGTGGTGATGACGATGAGGGTCTTGTCCAAGAGCTGGTGGCTTTCGAGGTCGGTGATGAGCGTGGCGACGGCGGTGTCGAGTTCGCGGATTAACTCGTGTTGCTTGAGGATGCCGACGTTGTGGACATCCCAGCCCGTGCCGTTGAGGAAGTTCAGGTTGTGCGAAACCTCGATGAAACGGACGCCGCGCTGGATGAGCCGGCGCGCGAGGAGGCAGCGCTGGCCGAATTCCCCGCCGTAAGCGGCGCGCAAGCCGGCGGGTTCCTGCGTCAGCTCGAAGCTGCGGGTGAACTCGGGGCTGCTGAGTCTCAGGCTTTGCGCGATGGCGGCATCGTAATCCCGCAGGCGTGAATCAGCGGTGGCTGGCTGGCCTTGTTGCAAGTCGCTGAGGAAGGTTTCCCGGCGGGCCTGCCGGCTCGCGCTGATGCCTTCCGGGCGGGAGAGGCCGGCGGGGCCTCGGCCGGTGTCGGTGAGGTAAAGGTAGCCGGCTTTCGCGCCGAGGAAGCCCGGCCCGCGCGTGACGTTTGGATACCCAATGAGCACGTAGGGGGGCGCACCGGCCGCCGCCGGGCCGCGTTCGTGGGCGATGATGGATCCCAGGGACGGATACGTGACCGTGCCGCTGATGGGACGGCCCGTGTGCATGCGGTTGGTGGCGGCGGCGTGCTCGTCAATCACGTTGTGATGCACGGTGCGGACGGCGGTCACGCGGTTCATGAGCGGCGCGAGTTTCGGCAGGTGCTCGCACAGGCGCACGCCGGGCACGGCGGTGGGAATGCTCTCGTAGTAGGAACCGGCGAGCTTCTTCGTCGGGTCGCCGCGGCGCTTGGGGTCGAAGGTGTCAATCTGCCCCATGCCGCCGCCGAGCCAGATGGAAATGACGTGCTCGGCCTTGCCCCGGAGCACGGGCGCGGCGGACGCAGGCAGCAGGCCGGCCCCGAGCGCAGTGCCGGTGGCGGAGACGAATTGGCGGCGGTTCATAGGGGTTGGACGGTGCAAAACGGTTTTCATGGCAGCCACACAAATTCCCGCGCGTTCATGAGGCTCCAGACGAAGTCCTCGAAGGTCTCGCGCCACTCCTGCCGCAGGCGCGCGTCCGGCGGCGGGCCGAGGCGCGTCCGGCGCTCGAGCTCCAGCGCGATGACGTTCGCCTCGGGGCGCACGTGGTTATACCAGGTCACGCGCGGCAGGGGCGGCAAGGGCTGCGGTGGCCGCACTTCGGCGGCGGGTTTCAACCGTTCGCCAAAGCCAGTGCGCAGGCCCTCGGCGAAGCGCGTCCGCTCGGCCACGCTCGGGAGCCGGCTGAGGAAGCGGAGGAAGACCGACTCGACCAACGCCTCGGGCGAGGGCGCGTTGACCGCCAGTTCCGCCAACGCGCTGCCGTGCGCGGCGCGGCTCAGGGCGACCGACAACGTGCTGTTCGCGAGCACGCCGGGTTGGAGGACATTCGGTGCGCTCTCGCGGTCCGTGCGCGCCGACTGCCGGTTGCCGTTCCACCCGAAGGCTTCCAGCACATCGCACACGGCCTGGGCGCGCGGCAGGCTCAGGCTGGGCCGGTCACGCTCATTGGTGAGGCTGCACAACATCCACGCGCGCGTGGCGTGGCCGAGCGTGATGCGCTTGCCCTCGTCGCGGCGGCCCGTGGGGTCGAAGGTGATTTCCTCCACGTCCATGCGCTGGCCGGTGGCGGTGAAGAGCGCGTCCACGACTTGTTCGGCGGAAAGCCGGCGGCGCTCCGGCGCGTTGAAGAAACGCAACTCCGCCGTGGCCGCGAGGTTGTTGCCGGTGGCGGCGCGCTGATACGCCTGCGAAGTCAAGATGACGCGCGCGAGGTGCTTCAAATCATAGTCGTGCGTGATGAACTCGCGGGCCAGCCAGTCGAGCAGGGCAGGGTGGCTGGGGGGGCGGCCTTCCCAATCGGCGACCGGTTCGACCAGTCCCGCGCCCATGAACCGCCGCCAGACACGGTTCACCATCACCTGGGCGAAACGCGTGTTCTGCGGCGCGGTGATGAGCGCGGCGAGCTGCTCGCGGGTGTCGGCGGGCGATTGGAGCAGCGGTTTGATCGTGTCGGTGCCACCGCTGCCGGTGACCGAAGCAAAGGGCCAGACGGGAGCGACCGGTTCGCCGGGTTTGAGCGTGGCCTTGATGAGCGGCTCGCGCACCTTTTGTGCGAAGAATGCCGCCGGGACCATGCTGGTCTTGGGCACGGTGACGGGCTTGCGCTCGAACATCGCGGCGAGCGCGTAGAGGTCGCGCTGCTTCGTGCTGTGATACGGCGAGTCGTGGCAGCGGGCGCATTGCAGTTCAATGCCGAGGAACGCGCTGGCGATAATCTGGCCCTTGGTGGCGAAGGGCGCATCGTTCTCCGCCGCCAGACCAAAGCCCGCGCTGCCGCCGGTGTGCGGGCTGCCGCGCAGCAAAATCAGTTCGGTGACCAGCCGGTCCAGCGGCTGGTTGTCGCGGAGCGCGTCGTGCAGAAACCAGCGGAAGGGCCCGGTGCTGTTGAGCGAGGCGTTGATGAGCGCGGGATTCTCGGCCAGCAGGTCGAGCCAGTAGCCCATCCAGTGGTCGGCCCAGCGCTCGTCGGCGAGCAGGCGGTCAATGGCGCGCGGGCGCTTGTCCGGCGAGCGGTCGGCGAGGAAGGCGCGCAACTCCGCTTCGCCGGGGGGCACGCCCACGGTATCGAGCGAGAGCCGGCGCAGGAAGGCCACGTCGTCCAGCGGTGCGGAGGCGGCGACTTCAGCCGGTGCGAGCGGCGGAGCGGGCCAGGGCGCGCCTTGCTTCACCCAGTTTTCCAGCGCGGCGATGTGCTCCGGTTTCAAGCCTTCGCCCTTGGGCGGCATGCGCTCGCTCTCGTCCTTGGTGCGCAGCCGGCGAATCAGTTCGCTGGCCGCGAGGTTGCCGGGGACGACGGCGGGCTTCTCCGATTCCCCGGCCTTGAGCGCGGCGGCGCGGCTGTTAAGGCGCAGGCCGCCTTTCTCCTTCTCGCCGTGGCAGCGGAAGCACTCGTCGCGCAGAATCGGCAGCACCGCGCTGTGAAATTGCTTCGCTGTCTCGGGCGGCGTTTTCGCGGAGTCAGCCAGGGCTTTTTGGATTTTGTCGGCCAGGAAGGCATCAATGGGATGGTTCGCACCCTGGGGCACGACCGGCGCGGGTTGCTGTCGCGCCCACTGCCGGGCCAGGTCGTGGCGTTGCTGCCAGAATCTCGCCTGGCTGGCCGCCGCCGTGCGCCGTGTTGCGTCGTCATGCCGCGCCAATTCCCGCTCCAGACGCGTGAGTTCCGGCTCGATGGCCGCATCCGTCAGCGGCAGCGGGGCGGCGATTCCCGCCGGTCGCAGGACGAGGAAGCTCTTGCCATCCGCTGTTTGCACCGCCGCGCAGAGTTCGCTGGTTTCAGCTCGCAGGCGCGGGCCGCCCACGACGGTCTCCAACACCACGCGGCATTTGCCGTCGGCGGGAATCACTGCTTCGCCGAAAACCTCCTGCTGCCAATACGCCGCCGGGCGCACGCCGGGCAGCGGCGGCTCGGTGACGGGCGCGACCGGTTCCTCGCCGTCGGGCGGCGATTTCGTGAGGCCCGCAGTCCGCGCGACAATCGCGCCATTCACCCACAGCCGGCCCAAGGCCCGCGCGCGCAGCACGAAGCGTTGCTGGCCCGGCGGCAGCGTCACGTCCGCCGCAAGCCGCACGAGCGTCGGCGCTTTCCAGGCCTCGCGGATGCCCCAGTCGTCGTAGCGCACGGGCAGGCGCGGCAGGAGAAAACTTGCGCCCTCCCAGCGCGCCGTCTCGGCGGGCCAGCCTTCGCCGTCGTTCAGCCAGCGGTCATGTGCCGGCATCTTTTCGTGGAAGGTCACGCGCACGCGGCCGGCGGGCAGCGGGCCGAGGTCGGGCAACGTTTCGCTCGCGGGCCGCGTCACGACCGGCCCGCCGATGCGGCGGAAGCGGTGCTTGAGCACCTCGTCGGAGAGCGCGCCGCGATGCACGGCCACGGCATCCAGCGCCCCGCGGAAGCTGTTGGCCGGCGCGCCGCCGCTGGAGGAGCCGATCCACACGGCGTCGTTGTCCACGACCGGGGGCGCCGTGGTCGGCCCGCCGATGTCCCACGCACCGGGGAGCGATTGGCCGTCCAGCCAGCCGCGCACCGTCGCCGGCTCGCCGAAACGATACGTCAGGGCGATGTGATGCCAGCCGGACTTGGCCGCGAAGCCGTCGGTCGTGGTCCAGCGATGCCAATGTTGATCGGACTTGGGGGTGCCATTGGTGGGCACGGTGGCAAAAAGAAAACTGACGCACGCCTTGCCCCGTTGCTCGCGCACCCGCAACGCCCAGTTCTGGTTGTCCGCCGTGAAGCCCGGCGCGCCGGTGCGGCCCTTGCCGATCACGTAGAGATTTTCGCCCGGGCGCAGGTCGTCGAGCTTCACCCACGCTTCCAGCGTGATGGCGTCGCCGTTGGTGAAGTCAAAGTCGCTGCCGCTGCCGGGGTCATCGAAGGTGAAGCGGGCCCCGTTGCCGTCGAGTTGCACGGCGGTGTTGCTCACGTCGAAGTCGGGGAATTCCGGCGGGCGCGGGCCGGGCACATCGCGATGCACGCCGCCGTGGGGCGTCAGCCGCGTCGGCTCCTCCGTCCCAAAATCCCACCGGGCCACCACCGCCGCCGAGGAGGTTGCAATCCCGAGCCAGCCAAGCGCCAGCCATCCGAGCACGAGCTTCATGTCCGCACAGGTTACGAGACCGCCGCGCCGGACGCCATAGCTCGAAATGGCCGGGTTGCGATGCTGCTGCTGTCGGTGGAGGCGGCAAAACAGCGGGCCGGGGATGCGCAAGAAGCGGGTTGTCGTCCGCCGGTTTGCCACATTAGCATCGCGCCATGTTGGCCAAGGTTTGTTCCGCTGCTGTGCAGGGCATTGAGGCGTATCCGGTCGAGGTTGAAGTGAACGTCGGCTGGGGGGATACGAAGTTCACGCTGGTGGGCCTGCCGGATGCGGCGGTGCGGGAGTCGCTCGACCGTGTCACCACGGCGATGACGAACTCGGCGTTCAAGTTCCCGATGGGCAAGACCACCATCAACCTCGCGCCCGCCGATGTGCGCAAGGAGGGGCCGAGCTTTGACCTGCCCATCGCGCTGGGCTGGCTGGCGGCGAGCGAGCAGATCGAGACCGACCAGTTCGACAACTTCGCGATGGTCGGCGAGCTGGCGCTCACCGGCGCGGTGCGTCCGGTCAAGGGCGTGTTGCCCATCGCGCTGCGGGCGAAACAGGATGGCCGGGCCGGGGTGTTGGTGCCGGCGGAGAACGCGGCGGAGGCGGCGGTGGTGCAAGGCTTGCAGGTCATCCCGGTGCGGAATCTCCGCGAGGCCGCCGGCTTCCTGGAAGGCGAGGTGCGGGTCGCGCCGGCGAAGGTGGACTTGGAGAAACTCTTCGAGTGCGCGGCCGACGAGCTGGTGGACATGGCGGACGTGAAGGGGCAGGAGTCCGTGAAGCGGGCACTGGAAATCGCCGCAGCGGGCGGCCACAACCTGCTGCTCATCGGGCCCCCGGGCACGGGGAAGTCCATGCTGGCCAAACGCATTCCCACCATCCTGCCGCCGCTCACACTCGACGAGGCGTTGGAGACGACGAAGATTCACAGCATCGTCGGCGCGCTGGCTCCGGGACAGGCGCTCATCACGCAGCGGCCATTTCGTTCGCCGCACCACACGGCGTCGGATGCGGGTTTGCTGGGCGGCAACATCAACCCGACGCCGGGGGAGATCTCACTGGCGCATCACGGCGTGCTGTTCCTCGATGAACTGCCGGAGTTCAAGCGCACCGTGCTGGAGACGATGCGCCAGCCGCTGGAGGACGGCAAAGTGACCATCTCGCGGGCGGCGGGCACGATGACGTTTCCGTCGCAGTTCATGCTTGTGGCGGCGATGAACCCGACAGGTTTCGTTGCCTTGTTGTGAGTTCTTCACAAGAAGGCAGGTAGCAGAGGGTTATGTCGATTTCGTCTCCGGCCACAACGATCTTTTCGGTGATGCTTTCAATGAGCTTACGCTTTTCTTCGGCGGTGAACTTGGGCCACAGGAGATGTAGGTTGCTCGCTTCTGCCACGACTTCGTCGGCGGAAATCTGCCGCACTTCCAAGGCATCAACCTCGCCTTGCACTTTGGGCAGTTCAGCGGCAAGCGACCGCTCTTGGTCTTCCAAGGGGCGGTAGAGCTTGCCGAAGCCGTCGGGGGTGATCTGGTCCGCTTGGAAGAGCTGATACACCTTTCGCATCTCGGTCCGGGTCTTCTCAAGCTGCCGAGTGTGCGCGGCGAGCTGTTCCTTCCGGCTTTCGAGGTGGAGGTCGGCCTTCGCTAAGTGGGCACGCACCTTGTCTTTCGAGACGAAGAAGTCCTTCAACTCCTCCCGGAAAATGGCCTCGATGTCCTCGATGGGAATCTTGTTCCGGCACTTGGGGCAAACATACTTGGGCGAGCGGGAGAACACATACATCTTCTGCCCGCACCCGCAGAACAGGAGTCCAGCG
>Ga0255204_1000578_pt1 | contig 10428 bp, 9 predicted proteins | sample Miss_Colum_RepC__2_FD_188418 | JGI IMG/M metagenome (GOLD analysis project Ga0255204, IMG submission 188418) | Freshwater microbial communities from Mississippi River, Louisiana, United States - Miss_Colum_RepC_8h | ecosystem: Environmental > Aquatic > Freshwater > River | place: USA: Louisiana... | reverse complement strand
CGTGGCTGCTATCCCCATGTCGGCATTTCATCAGGATCCCGTCGAAAATAAAACCATTCGGTTTTGTTTCGCCAAAAAAGAGGAGACCCTGTCGCGGGCCTTAGAGCGGCTCGCGACGCTGGCATGATCCTTCCCACCATTCCGGAGATGGTGTTTGTTGATCTGGAGACGACCGGGGCTACTGCGACCCGGGACCGTATCACCGAGATCGGCATTGTGCATGTCTCAGCCCGTGGCGTGGAGCGATTTAATCAGCTGATTCATCCTCAGGCGCGGATTCCTGATTTCATCGCGCGGCTTACTGGCATCACCGATGAGATGGTATCGGATGCGCCGACGTTTGAAGCAATCGCCGGGGATTTGATTGATCGGCTGACTGGAAAGCTCTTCATCGCGCACAATGCCCGCTTCGATTACGGTTTTCTGAAGAATGAGTTCAAGCGATGTGGCATTGATTTTCGGGCCCGTGTCTTGTGCACAGTGAAACTTTCTCGGGCCCTGTTTCCGAACGCGCCACGGCACAATCTTGATGCGCTGATTGAGCGGCATAGACTGATCCCGTCGGGCCGGCATCGGGCCCTGGCCGATGCCGATTTGATTTTTCAATTCTGGGAAAAGCTATGGCCGCTTTTTTCGGCGGATGTGTTGCAGCAGACGATCGCAACATTGACCGCCCGGCCTGCCTTGCCGGCGCAGCTCGATCCTGATCTTCCGGAGCAGATTCCCGAGGGCCATGGGGTCTATATCTTTTATGGCGAGAATAGCTTGCCGCTGTATGTCGGCAAATCCAATCACCTTCGCAAACGGGTGCTCTCGCATTTCGCCTCGGATCACGCCCGCGGCAAGGAGATGAGCCTATCGATGCAGATTCGGCGTGTCGATTGGATCGAGACTGCTGGCGAGATTGCTGCGTTGCTGCTGGAATCATCGCTCGTTAAAAAATTGCTGCCCACCCACAATCAGCGCCTGCGGCGCAATAAAGAACTATGTTCGTGGCGAATTGCGCCTCAGCTGGAGTCTGTGCCTGACGGGACCAACGCCGTGCAGGCGGAGCTGGTCTGGGCCAGAGACTTAAATCTTGGGGCTCAGCCGGATTTGTACGGGATTTTTCGTAGTCAGCGCGATGCCGTGGAGATGCTTACTGAGATTGCACGTCAAGAGAGTCTGTGCAAGGTCTTGCTGGGGCTCGAGAAGGCCGCGGCAGGCGCATCATGCTTTGGCTTTCAGTTAAAGACCTGCCGTGGTGGCTGTATCGGCCGTGAGCGTTTAGCGCTCCATCATGCTCGGCTGCTCATGGCCCTCTCGAAGTATCGCCTTCCAGCTTGGCCGCATCGGGGCCCGATTGGCCTGCGCGAAGCCTCTGTGGTGCATGTGGTGGACGCCTGGTGCTATCTCGGCTCGGCGAGCCGAGAGGATGAAATTCATAGTCTGCTTGCAAATGGCAGGCCAACATTCGATCTCGATGTTTATAAAATTTTGCGTAAAGCCATGCGCTGTCTGCCCACGGTTGCGCTATAAAACACTTTTTGGATCACTGCAGACATGGACACCAAGACATTCACTATCGGACGAATTCAGCGTGCCGAATACGAGCCACGCGATCGGCAGCTCGTATTGCATTTTCAAGATGGCAGTCTGCGCCGCTATCAGTCAGTTCCCAATGAGGTCTTTCGGCGTCTTTGCAATGCCCCCAATCCCACCACCTATTGGGAAGATCGTATCGCCGAGGAATACCCCCAGGCCCGAGGCAAGTCGAGCGCGGATGCCGAGACAGCACAAAAAAAACTTGACGGCCTCTTTGGCGAATAGAAAAGCCGACGGGATCACCGCCATCACAGGAATGGCGAACCATTCAGAACGCCTGCGTCATGCGCGCCGGCAGGCGATGGCGGGGCTTGCTGCAGCCCCTTTTTTTGGCCTGGTATGTCCTGCCTTCGGTCAGCAGCGTACCGCACCTGGTCAGGATCGGCAGGTGATTGCGGCGCTACAGTCCGGTGGCCTTGCCCTGATTCGCCATGCTATGACGGTCCCGGGTGTTGGGGATCCACCGAACTTTCGGCTTGATGATTGCAGCACCCAACGCAATCTCTCGCGAGAGGGCCGTGAACAATCGCGAGCGATCGGCCGCTGGTTTTCGGAGCGCGGCCTTCGGCCAGACCGTGTGCGATCCAGCCAGTGGTGCCGATGTCTGGAGACTGCGAGCGAGGCATTTCGTTCTAAAAGCCAAGGGCCAGAGATCCTAATTGAGCCCTGGCCGGCATTGAACTCCTTTTTCCAGGGACAAGGAGACCGTGAGCGTCAGTTGCAGCAGGCTTTTCAGGCGGCGCGAAGTCTGGCGCAGCGGCCCCCGGGATCGGGTTTTGAAGTCTGGGTCACGCACCAGGTCACGATCACTGGCTTGACCGGCCAGTTTGTCGCCATGGGGGAGATGCTGGTGGTCTCCTACGATGGCCCCGCAAAACCACTCAAGCTATTGGCCGCCGCGATTGCCTTTTAGGACTTTGGCCAGATAGCGTCCAGTGTGACTCTCAGCGCACTGGGCCACAGCCTCAGGCGTGCCGGCAGCCACCAGCTGCCCACCGCCATCGCCGCCTTCTGGGCCGAGATCAATGATCCAGTCCGCGGTTTTAATGACGTCAAGATTGTGCTCAATGATGATTAGGGTATTGCCCCCATCGCGCAGCGTTTGCAGGACTTTTAACAGCAGGGCGATGTCATGAAAATGCAGGCCGGTCGTCGGCTCATCAAGGATATAAAGTGTTTTTCCAGTATCGCGCTTCGAGAGCTCTTGCGAGAGTTTCACCCGTTGGGCCTCGCCGCCGGATAAAGTCGTGGCACTTTGCCCCAGCTTGATATAGCCCAGCCCAACATCAATCAGCGTCTGCAGCCGTCGCGAGATATTTGGCACGGCTCGAAAAAATTCCATCGCCTCATCAATCGTGAGGCCGAGCACTTCAGCAATATTTTTTCCTCGATACCGCACGTCAAGGGTCTCACGGTTATAGCGCAGACCATGGCAGACATCGCAGGGCACATACACATCCGGCAAAAAGTGCATTTCAACGCGGACAAGGCCATCACCCTGGCAGGCCTCACAGCGGCCACCCTTGACATTAAAGGAGAAGCGGCCCGTGTCATAGCCACGCTCGCGGGCGGTGGGAGTCTGCGCGAATAGCTCCCGGATTGGAGTAAAAAGCCCCGTATAAGTGGCGGGATTGCTTCTTGGTGTTCGTCCGATTGGACTCTGGTCCACACTGATGACCTTATCGAAGAACTCCAGGCCCTCGATGGCCTCCATACCTGCGGGCTCGAGATGGGCGCCATTGATTCTTTTAGCAGCTGCAGCTACGAGCGTATCGTTGATCAGGGTCGATTTACCGGAGCCTGAGACTCCAGTAATGCAGACCATAAGCCCGCAAGGGATCTCCGTCGTGACCTGCTTGAGATTGTTGCCGTGGGCGCCCACCACGCGCAGCCAGCGCTCGCCTGGCCGCTGACGTTGTTTTGGAATCGGTATGCTGCGCTCGCCGTTCAAGTATTGGCCAGTAAGCGAACGTGGCGCGCTCAAAATATCCTGCAGGCTGCCGACGGCGACAACCTCACCGCCGTGCTGGCCTGCACCTGGCCCCATATCAATGATGAAGTCGGCGGTGCGAATAGCATCTTCATCATGCTCGACAACGATCACCGTATTGCCCAGATCACGCAGTTTGCGCAAGGTCGAAAGTAGGCGGTCGTTATCACGCTGATGTAATCCGATTGAGGGCTCATCGAGCACATACATCACACCGGAGAGGCCTGCACCGATCTGGCTGGCCAGCCGGATGCGCTGGCCCTCGCCGCCTGATAGTGTGGCGGCCGAGCGATCCAGCGTCAGGTAGTCCAGGCCGACATTGATGAGAAATCCGAGGCGTTGAGAAATTTCTGAAAGAATTTTTTCGCCGATCGCTGCCCGCATTCCCGAGAGCTGCAGCTGCTCGAGCCGCTCTAGCGCGGACTTCAGCGGCATGGCCGCAAGGCTTGGCAGATCAATGTCATGGCCTGGCGCCCCGACTCTGACAAATCGGGCCTCAGGCCGAAGCCGCGATCCAGCACAGGCCGGGCAGGCCTGGGTGCTGCGGTAGCGGCCGAGTTCTTCCTTTACCGCAGCAGCATCTGTCTCACGCCATCGGCGCTCCAGATTGGGCAGGATGCCCTCAAACGGATGTCGTCGCGTGATGAGCGCTCCTCGATCTCCCGGGTAGCGCAGTGGCAGCGCTTCATCGCCTGAGCCGTGAAGAATCACTGACTGAATGCGGTCTCCAAGCTGCTCAAATGGCGTCTCAAGATCAAATTGATAATGATCTGACAGGCTCTGCAGCAGCTGAAAATAAAACGCATTGCGTCGGTCCCAGCCCTTGATGGCACCCGATGCAAGGCTTAAGTTAGGAAATTGAACGACCCGCTTAGGATCAAAAAACTCAACGGTGCCGATGCCGTCGCACGAGACGCATGCGCCGGCTGGACTATTAAATGAAAAAAGTCCGGGCTCCAGATCCTTGAGGCTAAATCCACATTCAGGGCAAGACAGGGTGGTCGAAAAGACGTGAGACTCGGACTGCGCCGATGCAGAGCCGCTGTCGTCGGCCTCGCAGCTGACCAGGGCCCGTCCGCTACCGAGCCGCAGCGCAGTCTCTAAAGATTCGGCCAAACGCTGCGCGATTTCCGATTTAACTCTCAGCCGATCAATCACGACATCGATTGAGTGTTTTTGATTTTTATTCAAACCGATGAGCTGATCGATATCGCGTAACAGCGGCGGCTGATGCTCGGTCTGCACCTGAACCCGGACAAAGCCCTGCGCGCGCAGGCTGTTGATGAGTTCCGTGTGCTCTCCTTTGCGCTGTGAAAGCACCGGCGCCAGAATGGTGAGCCGAGACTGCTGCGGCCAGGCCAAGATCTGATCCACCATTTGAGAAACCGTCTGGGATTCCAGTCGGTGATGCGGATGTTGGGGGCAGTGGGGCACACCAGCGCGCGCAAACAGCAGTCGCAGGTAGTCATGAATTTCCGTGACGGTGCCGACGGTGGAACGCGGATTGTGACTAGCGGCCTTCTGTTCGATGGCGATCGCTGGTGATAAGCCTTCAATGAGATCGACATCGGGCTTTTCCATCAGCTGCAAAAATTGTCGGGCGTAGGCCGATAAGGATTCGACGTAGCGCCGCTGGCCCTCGGCATACAGCGTGTCAAAGGCAAGCGAGGATTTTCCGGACCCAGAGAGTCCAGTGATGACGATCAGCTGGTGCCGCGGCAAATCGGCATCAATATTTTTTAGGTTATGGGTCCGGGCGCCGCGCACTCGAAGCAGTGATGGCGGAAAAAGCGATTGCATAAGCCAGAGCGGGAGGATTCAAAAGGCCAATCGACTACTATACCCCGTGGTTATGACTCAAGCAGCCTCAACGATTCGTTTCACCGGCCAAGAATGGCGGGCCTGTCTGGCCCTCTCCATGCTGTACGGCCTGCGGATGCTTGGTCTGTTTCTTGTCTTCCCCGTGCTTGCTGCTGAGTCTCAGGCACTTCAGGGTGGGGATGATCCGATGTGGGTCGGCATCGCTGCGGGCGTCTATGGACTCACCCAGGCATTTCTGCAGATCCCGTTTGGCGCAGCCTCGGATCGTTATGGCCGACGCCGCGTGATTCTGGTTGGCCTGGCGATCTTCGCCCTCGGAAGTGTTGTCGCAGCAATGGCCACAAGCATTGTTGGCCTGGCCATCGGCCGGGCCCTCCAGGGCGCTGGCGCGATCTCAGCTGCAGTGACTGCATTTTTAGCGGACTCAACACGTGAGGAGGTCCGCACGCGAGCGATGGCGCTGATTGGTGCGACCATCGGACTTGCGTTTGCGCTGTCGTTGGTGATGGCGCCCGTGCTCTCATCGATGTTTGGAATGTCCGGCCTCTTTTGGCTGACTGCGATGCTGGTGGTCATGGCGATGATTCCCGTGATGCGAATGGCAGAGCCTGCCCGACGGCAGACCCCGGTGATCTCGTTTTCTGAAATCCGGCGCATCGTGCTGCGTGATGGCCAGTTGATGAGGCTGAATCTGGGCATCTTTATGATTCACATGACCCAGACCGCGATCTTTGTGGTGGTGCCACTGGCCCTCATTCAGACGGGCCTGGATCTGCAGGATCACTGGATGCTGTATCTGCCTGTGGTGATGGCGTCTTTTGGCCTGATGCTCATGCCAATTTTCTGGTCCGAACGAACGGGCCGCAGCCGGCCGGCATTTCTTTTTGCAATCGCATTGATGGGCATATCGATTGCAGGCTTTGGCTCTGCGGCATCTTCATTGTGGGCCTGGGCTTTGTTGCTGCTCGGATTTTTCACTGCGTTTAATGCCTTGGAAGCGTTTTTGCCTTCCTGGGTCTCTCGGGTCGCGCCGCCTTCACATCGGGGGCTCGCCCTGGGGGTCTATAACACCACCCAATCCCTCGGGCTTTTCTCCGGCGGTTTGCTGGGCGGACTCATGGCCAAGGCCTTCGGCGCGGCCGCAGTCTACTGGGCCTGCGCTGCTGCGATCCTGATTTGGGGCATCATCTCCCTTGGACTTAGAGAATTGGGCCCCCGTCGGCCCCGGGCAGCCTAGCCGAATGGCTTATCGTCAGGATCGGGCTTCTCGTCCATGCTGTGGCTGTCCCACTACCGGGCGTTTTATCAGGAGATAAAGTTATGTTGATGGTTGGAGTTGCAAGAGTTGGAAATGATCCGGTTGCACGCTATACCCCCGATGGCAAGCCTGTAATGGATATTTCTTTGGCCTTTGATTACGGCCGCAAGGGCAGTGATGGTCGCCGTCCCACCCAGTGGGTCAATGCCGCTATGTGGGGTGAACGCGTCGAGCGTCTGCAGCCCTACCTATCAAAAGGTTCTCAGGTCTTTGTGACGCTATCAGAGCCACACATCGAGACTTATGAAAAAAAAGACGGTAGCGGCCAGGGTTTTTCGCTGCGGGCGCGTGTCACCGAGTTGGAATTTGTAGGCGGCCGCCGTGACGAGTCCGCAGGCGAGTCCCCTGATGCGCCCGCCGCAGCCCCCTCTCGGCCGGCGAAGTCGGCAGCCAAGGCGCCAGGTTTTGACGACCTGGACGACGACATTCCGTTTTGAGCAAAATCCTCCCCTGATTTGGGGGTAGGCTGGCCCGCTGTTGCGCCCGAAGGCCGATGGTGTCGGGTAAAATCAGGCTTCTGTTCCGATCGCGCCGCCTTTGCGGCGCGCGTTTTTTGAGCACAGCGAAACGCCATGCCCATTTATCCCTATCGTTGCGAAAACTGTGGCTTTCAGAAAGATGCCCTGCAAAAACTTTCTGACGCTCCGCTGCGGGACTGCCCCGAGTGCGGTCAGCCCCGTCTGGTGAAGCAGCTCACCGCGGCCGGCTTTGCCCTAAAGGGCACGGGCTGGTATGTCACGGACTTCCGTGACTCAGGAAAAAAATCTTCCCCATCAGATGCTTCAAAGCCAGCTGGTGCAGCCGCTGACGCTTCCGTTGGCGCGAGCGATACCCAATCGGCACCTCCTGCCGCACCTGCCGAGTCCGCATCGACATCTTCGACTGCGGCATCAGCCCCATCGTCTGCTGCAACAACGTCGTCGGCCGCGCCACCGGCATCGGCCGCCGGAGCCTAACGCAAGTGCCGATGCAGATCGTTCGGTCGCACTTTAAGCGCTACCTGCTTGCAGGGCTGCTGCTGTGGACGCCGATCGCCATCACGATTTGGGTGATTACTTGGGTCTTTGATGCTCTTGATAACGTCTTGCCGGTTGCCCTGCGTTCCGAGGTGCTGTTTGGTGTTCATGTGCCGGGGTTCGGCGTTTTAGTCGTGGTGTTGTTCATTTTGGTTACTGGATTTCTCGCCGCGAATTTGATTGGTCAGAAGCTGGTGGAAGTCTGGGAAGGCGTAATGCGTCGCATCCCACTGGTGCGCTCAATTTATTCCTCGGTCAAGCAGGTGAGCGACACGATTCTGTCGCCCAATGGCCAGGCTTTTCGTCAGGCTGTCTTGGTTCAGTATCCACGACATGGCAGTTGGACGATCGGGTTTCTCACGGGCACGCCCTCAGCAGAAGTCGCTTCCCATTTGCCTGCGGACTGCGTCTCCATTTATGTGCCGACCACGCCAAACCCAACATCAGGATTTTTTCTGATGATGCCCCGTACCGAGGTCGTTGAACTCTCGATCGGTGTTGATGCGGCCCTGAAGTATGTGGTGAGCATGGGCACGGTGCCGCCACTTCCCGCCGCGCGGCCAAAGCCATAGGGCTCTGTTGCTGCCGGGCGACCTTTCGTTTAGGAAACGTTATGCGATCTCAATACGCCGGCGCTGTTTGCGCAGAGCAGCTTGGACAACAGGTGACCTTATGCGGCTGGGTTCATCGACGCCGGGATCATGGCGGCGTTATCTTTATTGACCTGCGTGATCGTGAGGGCCTAGCCCAGGTGGTTTGTGATCCAGACCGGCCCGAAATGTTTAAAATCGCCGAGACACTTCGCAATGAGTTTTGTATTCAAATTACGGGCCTGGTCCGTCCGCGGCCGGCTGGCACCGCAAATCCAAATCTGAAAAGCGGTGCGATTGAAATTCTCTGCCATGAGATTTCGGTACTCAACCCATCAGTGACGCCGCCTTTTCAGCTCGATGACGATCACCTCTCTGAGACAACAAGGCTGACGCATCGGGTGCTTGATCTGCGTCGGCCGGCGATGCAGAAAAATCTAATGCTGCGTTATCGGGTTGCAATGGAAGTGCGTCGTTACCTCGATGCGGAAGGCTTCATCGATGTCGAGACACCGATGCTCACGAAATCGACGCCTGAGGGCGCGCGGGATTATCTCGTGCCTTCGCGTGTCAATGCAGGAGAGTTTTTTGCTCTGCCGCAGTCGCCGCAGCTTTTTAAGCAGCTGCTGATGGTCTCGGGCTTTGATCGCTACTATCAGATTACGAAGTGCTTTCGCGACGAAGACCTGCGGGCTGACCGGCAGCCGGAATTTACCCAGATTGACTGCGAGACATCGTTTCTGAATGAGACCCAGATTCGGGAGTTATTTGAGCGCATGGTGCGGCGTGTTTTTAAATCCGCCATTGATGTTCAACTTGCCGAGCCTTTCCCGGTCATGACTTATGCCGAAGCCATGCAGCGCTTCGGTTCGGACAAGCCAGATTTGCGGGTCAAGCTGGAGTTCACCGAGCTGACCGATGTTATGAAGTCTGTCGATTTCAAGGTCTTCTCGGAGCCCGCGAATCATCCCGCAGGTCGTGTGGCGGCCTTGCGTGTTCCTGGAGGCGCGGCGATCTCGCGCGGCGAGATCGATGCCTATACGGAATTCGTCAAGATCTATGGTGCCAAGGGCCTGGCCTGGATCAAGGTCAATCAAGTGGCCCAGGGCCGCGATGGCCTGCAGTCCCCGATCGTGAAGAATCTCCATGATGATGCGCTCACAGCAATTCTCAAGCGCTCGGACGCACGGGATGGCGATCTGATTTTCTTTGGTGCCGATAAAGCCAAGATTGTGAATGACGCCCTCGGCGCCCTTCGGCTGAAAGTGGGCCATAGTGACTTCGGTAAGTCGCAGGGCCTCTTAGAAGCAGGATGGCATCCGCTATGGGTGATTGATTTCCCGATGTTTGAGTACGATGATGAGGCCAAGCGCTGGTCGGCGGTTCATCATCCGTTCACAGCGCCGAAAGACGGCCACGAAAATCTCATGGATACTGACCCCGGCGCCTGCCTGGCCAAGGCCTACGATATGGTGCTCAACGGCTGGGAGCTGGGCGGCGGCTCGGTTCGAATCCATCGGGCGGAGGTCCAGAGCAAGGTCTTTGGTGCTTTGAATATTGGTGCAGAAGAGGCCCGCGCGAAGTTTGGTTTTCTTTTAGATGCGCTTCAATACGGCGCACCACCGCATGGCGGCATCGCCTTCGGATTGGATCGGCTGGTCACACTGATGACTGGCGCTGAGAGTATTCGCGATGTGATCGCATTTCCAAAGACACAGCGCGCCCAGTGCCTGTTAACACAGGCCCCATCGCAAGTCGACGAAAAGCAGCTCAGAGAGCTGCATATTCGGCTGCGGGAGGCTCCGCGAGTCTCAGGATGATTCGGCCGCTTAGTAGCCTTGGCTACTTGGCGTTGGCTGTGCTCATGGGGGGTGCGTTAGGCCTGCTGCGTGGCCCGGCCGCAATCGCAGTTAACCCTGCGTGGTTATTAATTCCTTTTTTGATTGCAGCTGCCGCTAAGATTTTTTTTCATCAAGCGAATCACGTTGCGCGGCAGTCAGATCCTGACGCTCGGGAGCAGCTGCAGGCGGCGCTCATGATCGGCCTGCCAATCGCTGTTCTGGTGCTTGCCAGTGAGTCGATTCTGGTCTTGGACTGGCCTTCGGCTGC
>Ga0255204_1000574_pt1 | contig 10515 bp, 11 predicted proteins | sample Miss_Colum_RepC__2_FD_188418 | JGI IMG/M metagenome (GOLD analysis project Ga0255204, IMG submission 188418) | Freshwater microbial communities from Mississippi River, Louisiana, United States - Miss_Colum_RepC_8h | ecosystem: Environmental > Aquatic > Freshwater > River | place: USA: Louisiana... | reverse complement strand
CCAGCCTTTGTCTATGGAATTGTCCTAACTATCTTCTTATTCTTTAACTCCTTTGCCTTGGTGCAATGGTTGCAATATAAGAAGGTTGGAAAGTGGAGTGATTATCTAAGAGGTGAGCGCAGTTACATCACGCTTTCACTGATTGCTAAATCAGCTCTGGCTTGGCAGATCTTTGCCAACACCTTGATTCCACCTATGTAAAAACTCTTTATTTCCCCGATTTGCAGCGCTCGGAGCAGTACTTAACATGCTGCCAATCACGAGCCCATTTCTTGCGCCATTCAAATTCACGATTGCAATACAAACATACCTTTGGGGGAAATCCATTTTTTGTCTTCGCTTTCATTTTCCTGTTCAACCCCTTATATTTCTAAGATTCGAGAGGCCCACCTAAAGTGTGCTTGATCAATCATCATGCCATCTTTGTCAGTTACAGCTCCAGCACTTGCGCTTTGAATTTCTTCCAAAATCTCCTTAGCTTTAGCTTTGATTTCATCCCGTAATACAAAAACACTATTTGAAATCTCTACTTGTGCCGGGTGTATGCAAGCCCTGCCCCAATAACCCCATGATAAGAATTCTTCCGATTCTCTGAGGAATTCACTCGCGTCTGTGAAATTACTTGAGACAGGCGCTATTGGCGGATTGAGTCCATGCGCTGCAGAGGCGAGAACTAACTTGCTGCGCACAAAAGATTTCAGATTGCTGTGGATGTTCTGTGAGAGTGCGATAGTGGAATAAAAATCTGCCTCTCCAATTCCAAGTGAAATGACATTCTTAGAAAGAGCGATTTCATCAATATTATTTAGTCCTAAAGGGCTTTCAATGAGAGCATGAATTGACTTATTAGTTTTGTTGATTTCGTTGAGGTCTGAAATCGAGCTTATTGACTCGGTTTTTGGCAGAACAATTCTAGAAATCTTTGAATGGTTTATCAGTTCATCAATAAACGCTAATCTGTTTGGCTCTACTCGAATGTAGAGATTCTCTCGCTCTGTGTGATCTAGAAAGTCCTGCAGCATTTCTTCAGCGCGCTTCTTATTTTCATGTTTAACGCTGTCTTCAAGATCAAGAATTATGACATCAGCAGATGAGCTACTTACCTTATCCAGGAAACGCTGATTATCACCGGGAACATAGAGGTAACTACGCGCGAGCATCGAATACAACTTTCTGGTTGTGAAGATCTTCAATCTCTCTGGCAGACAATTCAAGCAGGTCGGTAAGAATTTCTCGAGTATCTTCACCCTTGCTTCTGCCCGTGAAGCGAATTTCACCCGGCGTTGCTGATAATTTATAGATGACATTCTGCATTAATACACTTCCTAAATTAGGATCGGCTACCCGCACCAATGTTTCTCTGGCTTGTATCTGAGGATCATTGATTAAATCTTCTACATCATAAATTGGTGCGACAGCAGCCTCTGCTTCGGTAAATGCGGCAATAACATCGGAACAATCTCTTTGAGAAATCCAATCTCCAATATATGCATCTAGCTCATCTGCATGTGCGACTCGGCCTCTACCGTCTTGAAACCAGGGCTCCTTAATTACCTCTGGATGGCCAACTAGGGTCATAACTCGTGCGGCGATGGAAGGCGCAGATGTCGAAACTGCCACCCACTTTCCATCTTTAGTTTTATAGGTATTTCTTGGAGCATTATTCTCCGTACGATTTCCAGTGCGCTGTTGCTTAATCTTTAGTTGATCAAAAACTAAAGCTTGTGGACCTAATGTTGTCATGATTGGTTCGATTAAAGAGGTGTCAATGATTTGACCTCTTCCAAAACTTTCTGAACGGGGATTATTCATAGCAAAGAGAGCAGTCATGATTGCCTGGGCAGTTGCAATCCCAGCAATCGCATCTGCAAGTCCAAACGCTGGCAGAGTTGGAGGTCCATCGGGTGTTCCAGTTAAGTCAGCAAAACCGCTCATCGCCTCAGCTAGGGTGCCAAAGCCCGCTCGAGATTTATATGGTCCATATTGCCCAAAGCCAGTTACTCGTGCCAAAACTAGTCGTGGATTAATTTCCTGAAGAACTTCTGGTCCAATTCCCCACTTCTCTAAAGTTCCTGGTCGAAAGTTTTCGATAATTACATCAACCTCTGCTGCTAATTTTTTTAGAATTTCTGCTCCGACTTTTGTTCCTAAATCAAGAGCAAGGCAACGCTTGTTGCGAGATAGATACGTCCACCAAAGAGACTGTTCAGATTTTTTATAACCGTGATTACGCACTGGATCGCCCTTTTGTGGATGTTCAATCTTTATGACATCGGCGCCGAAATCTCCTAACAGGAGTGAGGCTGTTGGGCCAGCAAATAGAGTCGCGCAATCAAGAACCCTTAGTCCTGAAAGAGCGGACATCACAGACCTGCAAGATATCGATCACAAATACTTTTTAAAGTAATTCCCTTAAGCGCAGGAATACACACTCCCTCTAGCTCAAGCCTTGCATCGCGGAACTCTTCTGGAATCCACTCAGTGCCATAGAGCGCACCAGCGACTGCGCCCATAAGCGCAGGCAATGAATCCAATTTACGCTTATGAAGAAGGCCAGCAAAAATTAGGTCCTCTGCGTTTTGTGCATGCTGAAGATGCGCGCATAGAAGGCCTAGGGTTTCAGGAGCTGAGACTGGGTAGGCATAAATATTCTCTATCTCTTCATTTTCCAAAGTGGCATACCTTTGCAAAGCTAGTTTCTTATTAGAAGTTTTGTTAATCATACTTGTCACAGTGGAATAAGACCATGAATCAAGTGGAAGTTGACTGAGCGCGGACTCAATTGCTTGAGAAGCACTTTCCCCACGCAGTAATGAGGCATGGAGATATGCCATCGCCAATGCGCAATATAAGCCATCTTCGCTATGTGTTACGGAGATATCTTCACGGACAATCAGACTTAGAACTTTGGGGTCATTAAATCGAAATGTTGAGATAGCCAGTGCGCGGATTAGAGAAATATCATCAAAGTAATGAGGGTTATCATGGCCCGTCGCTGGGGGATTTTTTCCTGCAATAATATTGCGTAACGCGATCTTTGTTCCAGTTCGAGCGCGGATTTCATCTATCTTCTCTGCTAAAAGAGTCCACTGAGTCAATGTCTCCTTTGAATCTAATAAATAGTCCGCCACAAATGAGAACCACTCCGCATCATCGGACGGTCGTGGATTAAGCATTGAGCTGGGCTGAGCGTGGGTGTAAGGAAAAGGACGAGTAGTCTGTTTATTGTTGTCAGCAAATTCACCAAGAGATTTCATTCGCATGATGCGTTTAGGGGCGAGTATTGCAAGCCTGTGGGTTGCCGAAGGCAAGGCTGTACTTTCACCAAAGGAAAGCCCGAAAATAGTTCCAGCAATACGATCTCCAATATTTATGGTCATGACGCAGCCTTGAGTAATTCCTCTGCCATTGCATATGGATTTAATCCTTTTGCGAATTGCAGACAGGTTCCCCCTACGCTTGTGACTGCGCCTTTCCAGTTCTCTGGAATTGCAGAGTACCCCGCAAGCGCCCCAGCAACTGCGCCTGCCATTGCTGCTATCGTGTCGGCATCTCGTCCTAAATTGACTGCAAACAAGAGCGTTTTTGCAAAATCTCCTTCGCCATAGAGAACCGAAGCCATAGCAAGTGAGACAGCCTCAGGGGCTAAATCAGCGTAGAAGTAATCCGTAACAGCCACTCTTTCCAGAAGTGAGTCAGCAATTTCATGTACTGGCTTATCACGATTTGAATTAACGATGTGTCGAACCTCGAGCATAGATCGATAGGTCCAAGATTCTTCTGGAATCATTGAGAGTGAATCATCAAATGCGACATTAAATTGCTTGCCTGACATAGCTGCGGCAATTGCAACTGCAACTACAACTCCCGAATGAATCCCCTCGCCCGAATGGCTCACCATGCCATCTGCAACAGTGATTTTCTTAGTCAATTCATAGCTATCGTTGGCTATTATCCCTATCGGAGCCACTCGCATCGCAAGTCCATCGCTCCATGCGTGGTTATGTTGTCCACTTTGTGGCGGCCGCAAACCCTTTCGTAGGTTTGCTATTGCATTCATCTCCGAAAATCCAGCACCGGCAAAGGCGGCGGTCTGTGAACAAACTTTTTCCAACCAAAAGTCTGCAAAGTTATCGGTGGTAATTGATCTACCAAATCGCAATAACGCACTTCCTGTTAGGAGCGCATACTCTGTGTCATCGCTTCCGCCAGGTGTCATGTTTACAAAGTCCGAAACAGATCCATATGTACTTCGAATTTGCTCAGCTGACATGCCTTCCACAGGTCGTCCTAGCGCATCCCCGACTGCCAGTCCTGCCATCGCCCCCTGCGCTCGTTCGAGAGTAGAAGTCATTTTGCACGAGCCAGAGGCGGATTAGAAAAAATCTTTTCACGCGCAAAAGTGACGCGGGATTCGCGATTTGCATCTTTAACCGCAATCTCTCGAGCAATTGCAGTCATTGTCTTACCTAAGGCAAGGAAATCACGTTTGCTCTCGCGTTCTACAGTCTCAACCCATTCCTGTGGAATTGCGCTTCTACCATTCATAGCGCCCGATATTGCACCCAACATAGTTGCAATTGAATCTGAATCGCGTCCATAATTGACCGCCGCCAACACGCCTTCTCTGAATTCTCCATGGGTGATTTTAAATAGCGCTAACGCAATAGGTAATTCTTCAATAGCTCTTAGTCTCGATGGTTTTCTGGCATCTAGCCCTGGCTCTCGGTATGACTCTGACATTGAGTCAAAAGGTGCGATCGATTTTCGTAAATCCTTTAGACCTGAGCGCCAATCCGAGATTTTTTCTGCAGTTTTGAGAACGGCTTGAATCGCAGATTTGGTTCCGTCGTGGGCCAGCTCGACTACAACATCAAGAACTTCATCAACGCTGGTTTGTGGTGTTATTGCTGCTGCAACAGCCGCTGCAAACACTCCGGCAGCTTCGCGACCGTAACTAGATTGGTGTGCGCCAGTAATATCAATTGATTCCTTGTATGCAGCTATTGGATTTCCTGCATTAACAATGCCAACCGGAGCCATGTACATCGTGGCGCCACAGTTGACCATGTTTCCAACGCCCGCTTCTCGAGGATCAGCATGAGAATGATGGAGTTTATGTACGAGCCATTTTTCAGCGTGAAATACTCGATGGATTAAAAGAGTTTCTTGATGTAGTTCTGGAATCCAGCGTTTTTTCTCTATTAGCTCAGGAATGATGTGATCAGCAAAGGTGTAAGCATCAAGATGATCGCGCACTTGGGAATAAATGCTGACTAATGATTCTGTCATCAGTGAATCATCGGTGATGTGACCATCTCCTTTATGGAAAGGTGAGACTGGTCGAGCATTCTGCCAATCAAGGTTAAAAGGTGGAACTATCCCAGTTACAAATCCACCGTAACGGTCTTGAATTTGCTCAGGCGAATAACCTTCTGTTGCACCACCAAGCGCATCTCCGACGGCAGCCCCTGAGAGCGCTCCTATCGATGCAAGCTCTAATGCAGCCATTTCCACTCCTTAATCATTCGAGATTCTTTGAAATACATATTGCCCAGCCAATGGTGTTGCTACAAGGGTTGTCATTTCATTCTTGGAAACAACAACCCTTGAGCAACCCCTCGTTAACTCAGGAAAGTGTCCAAACTGATGTCATTGCTTAACGGATGGATTTCCAACCATCGGTCAAACGTTTGATCATTTCAGCTCGGGTTATCTTCCCTTGGACCCATTGCTGCCACGTTGGTTGCGCAACTGTGTCCTTCCACTTTTGGTATGTCGGGACGAGTACGAATGGAGCAACGGTTAGAGCACTGGCGTCATTCATGATCTGTGTCCATCCTGGGCTACTCTTTTTGAGTTCCAGAGCAGCTTTGGCTGCACCACTTGTTGAAGGAATAAGCGCTTCAGCAAGCGCCATTGATGTCAGATTGTCGTCTTGCATCATGTAGCGAATGAAAGCAGCAGACTCTTTCTTGTACTTGCTCTGTTGTGAAATTGACAGAGTTTGAGGATTAGCACCTTGTTGGTTAGAAACACTTCCACTTGGAAGAGGAAGAGCAGTCCAGTTGAATCCTTTTTCCTTTGCTGCGATATCAAGGTCGGAGGCTACATAGCTCGCTCCGAACATAATTGCAGTCTTACCCGCTAGGAATGGAGCAATATTTCCGCCACCACCAAGCACAATCGAAGCTGGATCAATCGACTTATCCTCGTAAATCATTTGATGGACACGAGTAGGAACTTCTAGCTCTTTATTTGTAATACTTAATGAAGCTCCACCTGATGATGTGAGACCACGGAAGTAAGTTCCACCGAAGTTTGTACTCATAATCATGAAGGTCGCAGCAGGTTGGCGTAGACCCCATGCCATTCCATATTCACTTGAAGTTGTGAGTTTCTTTGCAAGTGCGCGAAGCTCATCCCATGTCATCGTGTTCTTTGGAATTTCGACGCCCGCTTTCTTAAATTTATCAACATTTGCGAATGCGGTATAGGTCTGAGTCATCAGAGGCGCACCGTAGAGTCGTCCGCCATAGCTGCTAACTTTCCAGACACCAGATGGAATAGAAGATTTCAGTGATGACATTTCTCGCGTTAAATCCGCAAGATAGCCAGCCTTTGAATAAGCAACTATTGATGCAGCTTCACTTGTGAAAATATCTGGAGCTGTTCCACCTGCAAATGAGGTGGTGAGCTTGTCTAAGTAGTTGTTTACATCAACGTAAACAATTTTTACTTTTACATTTGGATTTGCTTTATTCCAGTTGGCCACGATTTTCTCAGTAGCCTCTGTTGTGGCCTTGAGATAGTGGAATGACCAATATGTTAATTCGATTCCTGCAGCTTTTGCTGGGACAGCAAGAGTTGCTCCTAGTAGCGATACTAGGAGTGCAAAGACAGAGAGAATCGATGCTCGCTTACGGGATTTCGTAGTCGAACGAGGGTTCATTTTTTCCTCCGTTAGTAGGTTTATTTATTTCCATCGCACCATTAGCCCTTTACTGCACCGGCTAGTAGTCCGCTGGAAATTCTGCGTTGGATGATTCCAAACACCACAAGGGATGGAATCGTTGCAAGGAAGGCACCGGCCGCAAGTGGACCGAGTAAGACTTGACCTTCTGAACCGACAAATCGAGCCAAGGTCAGAGGTAGTGTCTCCTTCTCAGGGGTTTGAATTAAGACAAGTGCAAAGAAAAATTCATTCCAGGAATTCAATAAAGTAAATAGTGAAGTTGCAACAATACCTGGAGCAAGAAGTGGGATGACAATCGTCCTTAATATTTGGAGCATGGAGGCGCCATCAATAGCTCCAGCTTCTTCAAGGTCCAGTGGGATATTTGCTACGTAGCCACGCAACATCCATAGTGCAAAGGGAAGATTTGCAACAACATATACAAGTATGAGGCCAGGAAGAGAATCTAAAAGTCCAAAAGTTCGAATTGCAAGGAAGAGTGGAATAATCACTAAAGAAAGTGGGAAGACTTGGCTAAAGAGAATCCAGCCAGTAGCAGCTTTAGCGTATATAGCCCGTAGTCGCGCCATCGCATAACCTGCGGGTATGGCAACCACCATCGTTAATATTGTTGAAGCGACGGCAACAATGGCGCTATTCGCAGCTGATCGCACCAACCCACGTTTTTCGAGAATGTCTATGTAATTTTGAATATAAAAACTCTGTGGAATAAGGCTTTGATCAAGTTCTAAGAGTTCAATTGGCGTTTTAAATGAGGTAATAAACATCCATAAGAATGGAAAGCCAAGAAACAATAAGTAGAGCATGACCACGAAATACTGCAAAGCAATGCTGGGTGAAAAACGTTTTTGGATTGCCATTATTTCTCATCCTGCCTCGAACGTGCTTTGAGATAGACCAATAACATCAACATGACAGTTATGGTCATAACAATTCCCATAGCGGCTGCGTATCCAAAATTTCCATATTTAAATGACTCGTTATAAACAAATAGTGCTGGCAAATAAGTTTTACCGCCCGGTCCTCCAGCGGTGAGGACAAAGACAAGTCCGAAAGAATTGAAGTTCCAAATAATATTCAGCGCCACCAGGGCTGTCGTGATAGCACGCACAGCAGGTAATGTCACATAACGGAATCTTTGCCCTGCATTTGCTCCATCTATCTTCGCTGACTCAATTACTTCTTGAGGAATACCTTGGAGCGCAGCAAGAATAGAAACGGTAATGATTGGCATTCCTACCCACGCACCAATGACAACCACCGTAGGAAATGCGGTGTCAAAATCACCAAGTAAGTACTTATCTGCAAACGGTAATTTGAAGAAACGAAGAATTGAGTCAACTGGCCCAATGCCTGGATTTAGTAAAATCTGCCACATAATTGCGACAATCACAGGAGGCATAGCCCACGGAACAAGTGCGAGAACTCGCATCAATCCTAAGAACCTTAGATTTTGATTGAGCAAAAGAGCGAGACCAAAACCCAAGACAAGTGAGAGAGCTGTAACTGCTAGCGCCCAGACCGCACCAATTCGGAACGAGTCCCAGAAGAAGATGTCACCAGCTAAACGTCGGAAATTCTCTAAACCAATGAATTGCGGCTGAAAACCTAGGCCTGCCTGTAGATCCGTAAAACCTGTCCAAATGGCCCGAATGAGCGGGATGATACTTAACAGAAACAACGGGATGAATGCTGGAATTGTGAAGAGCCAAGCACCTCGATTATAAAGCTTAACCTTCCCCTTTTTTTCTTTTTTCAATTTCAAATGCGGCTCGAATCACGAATAACAATCGTTGATTTGAGTTCAACTTTGCGAGGTGGAATTTGGCCGTCATTCATGCGCTCAAGTAAGAGCCGAGCAGCTACTTCTCCTCGTTTTTCTGCTAACAAGTCAATACTCGTAAGTGATGGAGTGAGGATTTTTCCTAGCTCTGTGTTATCCATGCCGATCACAGCAATTTCTGGCCCTACATCCATATTGCTCTCTAAAAGTATTTTTATGACGCCAGCTGCAATAAGATCGTTTGCGCAAATTATAGAGTCAAATTTCTTCAGTGAATCTGCGGTCTTCAAGCCTTCGATTGCTGCTTCGCTTGTGAAATCAGAGAGAAAAGTAATTGCACCTTCGCTGATTTTCAATTTGTACTTCTCCATCGCTGCAATAAATCCTAGATTCCGTCGTTTGCCTGGATTAGTTGCGAGAGGCCCATTGATAAAGGCAACTTTTTTTCTACCCGTTTCCTTCAAATGCGCAACAGCCATCTCGATTCCTTTATTAGAATCTATGGATACGTTGTCTATTTTGATTCCTGGAGGAAGAGTTCCTATGAGCACTGTGGGAACTCGCAACTCCTTTAGCAATTCCGTGATTCTTTCGTTGGTGACAATAGGTGAGATAATCAATCCATCTGCGTAGCCACTTCCAAGTCCTTGAAGATGTTCCGCGATCTCTTTCTCATTACTTACTGATGTTGACAAGACAATTCGATATTTTGAATCCTTCATGACTCGACTAATGCCACGCGTTAAAGCTAAATAGGCTGGGTTTCCTACATCTGCAAATGAGAGACAGATTTGTTCCGAAGCCCTAACCTTCAATGCACGTGCAGCAGAATTTGGGTGGTAGCTCAACTCTTCAATCGCCGCCCGAACCCGCCTTTCGGTGTTGGGGCGAGCCAAGGTGCCATTAATTACGCGGGAAACAGAGGCAACAGACACCCCCGCACGCTTGGCCACCAGACCAATCGTTGGCTTCTGACCCATCCCAGCTCCTTTACAAGGAAACTGTAATCGTTTACAGTTTCCTTGCCTTTAGTATTCTCAACTTTTGTAAGAAGTCAAGGGAGCCATAAGATTTCTTTCATACACAAAGTTCTAGCACCTTCATTTTTACTCTCGTTCTCTCGTCTTATTGAGACCAAGGTTAGGAAAGCACGGTAGCCAAATGTCTAATGAAAACTTAGAAGAAGTTGATCTTCAACCACAGAAACTTGCCTCTATCCAGGCGCGCTTTGGCGCAGCGCTACTTGACGCCGCTCTTCTAGTTGTGACTCTGGTTATTGGCTGGATTATCTGGAGCTTGTATACCTGGAAAAGCGGACAGAGCCCTGCAAAACGAATCTTGAAGCAAGCAGTTGTTGATGCAAGTACTGGAGAGCGCTTTACCTGGGCAAAAATGGCGCTTCGTGAATTTGCGGTTAAAGGTCTTGCTGGTCAACTTTTATCAGGCGCAACCAATGGAATTACCTTTGTTATTGATAGCTTATTTATATTTCGTGCTGATCGAAGAACCGTTCACGACTTAATTGTTGGAAGCAAAGTCATCCAACTCTAGTTTTACTCGTTAAAGTCCCCGCCGCGGCCAGTAATCTTTGGACCACGCTTAGATGGGTGATCAAATCTGAATATGACCACGCCAACTAAGAGTGTGAATAGCAAGAAGATTGCTACTGCTATCTCCATATTTAAGCCATTACCGCCCAAATAACTAGCGCGAAAATTGCTAGTCCCAGACCAATTACTGCAATTGCAGTTAGTGA
>Ga0255204_1000561_pt1 | contig 10613 bp, 10 predicted proteins | sample Miss_Colum_RepC__2_FD_188418 | JGI IMG/M metagenome (GOLD analysis project Ga0255204, IMG submission 188418) | Freshwater microbial communities from Mississippi River, Louisiana, United States - Miss_Colum_RepC_8h | ecosystem: Environmental > Aquatic > Freshwater > River | place: USA: Louisiana... | reverse complement strand
CGCAAAGCCGCCTTCGTCGCCCACCGCAGTGGACAGCCCCCGGTCGTGGAGGAGCTTCTTCAGTGCATGGAACACCTCGGCGCCATAGCGAAGCGCCTCCCGAAACGTGGGCGCGCCCACCGGCAGGATCATGAACTCCTGCAGGTCGAGATTGTTGTTCGCGTGCGCGCCGCCGTTGATCACGTTCATCATGGGCACGGGCAGCGACATGGCACCCGACCCACCAAAATAGCGGTAGAGCGGGAGACCCGATTGCTCGGCCGCAGCACGCGCCACCGCCATTGATACGGCCAGCATGGCGTTCGCGCCCAGCCGCTCCTTGTTTTCGGTGCCGTCGAGTTCGATCAGCGTGCGGTCGATCCAGGCCTGCTCGGAGGCATCCAGACCGATCAGCGCCTCGCAGATTTCGGTGTTCACATGCTCGACCGCACGCAGCACCCCCTTGCCCAGAAAGCGCGCCGCATCGCCGTCGCGCAGTTCGATCGCCTCGCGCGAGCCGGTGGAGGCTCCCGACGGCACAGCCGCCCGCCCCATCACGCCCGATTCAAGCAGAACATCGCATTCGACCGTGGGATTGCCACGCGAATCGATGATCTCGCGGCCAATGATGTCAACGATCGCACTCATTCAAACACCCTCGACGATGAACAGATTGAAGCGCTCGGTGGCGCCGGCGCGCGCCGCACGCGCAGCCACGTAGCCAGCCGAGTGATAAAACGCGCGCGCCGCATCCATGGTCTCGAAGCGGAGAACGACCACGCGGCCCGGTTCGAAATTGCCTTCCAGCACTTCGGTCCGCCCGCCCCGGACCAGGAACTCGCCCCCCGCCGCCGCGATCGCGCCCGGGGTGAGCGCCTGATAGGCCTTGTATTTTTCGAGATCGCTGACCTTGATGTCGGTAATCACATAGGCGGCCATGACAGCATTCCTTCTGGCTGGGATTCGTTCAAAGCGTCTGCTCGGCAAAGCCGTTTCGTTTCACGATGCGGTCGATCTCGACCAATACTTCGAGCAGCGACTGCAACCGCGGCAGCGGCCATGCATTGGGCCCGTCGGACAAGGCCCGGGCCGGATCGGGATGGGTTTCCATGAAGAGGCCCGCCACGCCGCTTGCCACGGCAGCACGGGCCAGCACCGGAACAAACTCGCGCTGCCCGCCCGAAGACGTGCCCTGCCCGCCCGGCAATTGAACAGAGTGGGTGGCATCGAACACCACCGGACAGCCGGTCTCGCGCATGATCGCAAGCGAGCGCATGTCCGACACCAGGTTGTTGTAGCCGAAGCTCGCCCCTCGCTCGCACACCATGATGCAATCCCCTGCAGCGGGGTCACCTCCGGCAGCTTCGATCGCCGCAGCGCGAGCCTTGTCCACCACGTGTTTCATGTCGCCCGGCGCCAGAAACTGGCCCTTCTTGATGTTGACCGGGCGACCCGCCGAGGCGACCGCGCGGATGAAATCGGTCTGCCGGGCAAGAAACGCGGGGGTTTGCAGAACATCGACCACCGAGGCGACTTCGGCCACATGCCCGGTGTCGTGCACGTCGGTGAGAACGGGCACCTTCAACTGCGCGCGCACGTCGGCCAGGATGGCAAGCCCCTGTTCGATGCCGGGGCCACGAAACGACGAGCCCGAACTGCGGTTGGCCTTGTCGAATGAGGACTTGTAGATGAACGGAATGCCGAGCTTGCCGGTGATCTCGATCAGGCGGCCAGCCGTTTCAAACGCCATGGCGCGCGACTCGATCACACAGGGGCCCGCGATCAGGAACAGGGGCCGGTCAAGGCCCGCTTCAAAGCCGCACAGCTTCATGAAACGAGCCGCCCTGCGTGCCCGCAACCGGGCTGCGACCGACCGACCTGCGACCAGCAGGGCTTCATGCGGCCCGCGCCGAGCGGGTGCGTTCCGCCTGCTCGATCGCCGCGCGCACATAGGAGATGAAAAGCGGGTGACCCTCGCGCGGGGTCGACGTGAACTCGGGATGGAACTGAACCGCCAGGAACCACGGATGCGCGAGTGGCCCGGAACGCGGGAGTTCGACGATTTCGGTAAGGGCCTCGGCGGGCGTACGCGCCGAGATTTTCAGGCCTGCCGCCTCGAGCTGGTCCACATAGTGGTTGTTGACCTCGTAGCGGTGCCGATGACGTTCGTTGACCGACTCGCCATAGATCTGGGCGGCGAGCGAACCCCCGGTGACCGGACAGCGCTGTGCCCCCAGGCGCATGGTGCCGCCCAGATCGGAGGAGGTGTCACGCCGCTCGACCCGCCCCTCGCGGTCTTGCCATTCAGTGATGAGCCCCACGACCGGATGCGCGGCGGCGGGATCGAATTCGGTGCTGTTGGCCCCCGCCAGACCGCATACATCGCGGGCAAATTCAATCACGGCAAGCTGCATGCCCAGGCAGATGCCCAGGTAGGGGATCCCGGCCTCGCGGGCATGACGGATGGCCGCGATTTTCCCTTCCACGCCACGGCGACCGAAGCCCCCCGGCACCAGGATGGCGTCAAATCCAGCCAACAGCGCGCCCACCCCCTCGGCCTCGATCCGTTCGGAGTCGATGTAATCGATCTGCACCCGGCTCGAAGTGTGAATGCCGGCGTGGATGAGCGCCTCGGTGAGCGATTTGTAGGACTCGGTCAGGTCGACATATTTGCCGACCATTGCGATGCGCACCTCGCGCCTGGGGTTCTCGAGCGAGTGCACCAGCCGGTCCCAGACGCTGAGATCGGCAGGCCGGGAATTGAGCCGCAGATGCTCGACCAGCAGTCGGTCGACACTCTGCTCGAACAGCATGCGGGGAATCTTGTAGATGCTGGTGGCATCCCAGACCGAAATCACCGACTCGAGTGCCACATTGGAAAACAGCGAGATTTTGGCGCGTTCGTCATCGGGGATGGGGCGGTCGGCGCGGCAGAGAAGCATGTCGGCCTGAATGCCGATTTCACGCAGCTTCTGGACCGAGTGCTGGGTGGGCTTGGTCTTGAGCTCGCCCGCCGAAGGGATGAACGGCACAAGCGTGAGATGCACGAATGCGCTTGATCCGCGACCGAGCTTGAGGCTCATCTGCCGGACGGCCTCGAGGAAGGGCAGCGACTCGATATCGCCCACGGTGCCGCCGATTTCAACAATGGCGACCTCGGCGGCATCGGCTGTTCCGATCCCTGCCCCGCGCTCGATGAAGGCCTGAATTTCGTTGGTGATGTGGGGAATGACCTGGACGGTGCGACCGAGGTATTCGCCACGCCGCTCCTTGCGGATGACCGAGTCGTAGATCTGGCCGGTGGTGAAGTTGTTGTGCCGACGCATGCGGGCCGACACGAATCGCTCGTAGTGGCCCAGATCGAGGTCGGTTTCCGCGCCGTCTTCGGTGACGAACACCTCGCCGTGCTGAAACGGGCTCATCGTGCCCGGATCGACGTTGATGTAGGGATCGAGTTTCAGCAGGGTGACGCGAACACCGCGCGATTCAAGCAGCGCGGCAATGGACGCGGCGGCGATCCCCTTGCCAAGCGAGGAGACGACGCCGCCGGTGACGAAGACGAATTTGGTCATAAGGGCAGCCGGTCAAACCCGATTATATCGGCTCGGCGAACTCAGGCTGCAAAGTGACATGCTGAATGCTGAAATCGGCGGCCATCACAGAGCGGGCGTTCGCCAGAACCGCCACCCAGTCGGCGCCTGGCAGCAACTGCAAATGCGCGGCAAGCGCCGGCTGGCCGCTGCTGATGTTCCAGACATGGAGATCATGCACACCCGTCACACCCGGGAGCGTGGCGAGTGCTGCAGACAGGCGGTCCAGATCGAGCCCGGCGGGCGCGGCATTCATCAGGACCCGCGAACTGTCACGCAGCAGCCGCACCGTGGAACCGAGCAGGAGCAACGAAATCGCGAGGGTGAGCAGCGGGTCAACAGCGGTCCAGCCGGTCGTCGCCGACACGACGATTGCGGTGATGGCAATTGCCGACCCCGCCAGATCCCCCATGACGTGCAGCATTGCCCCGCGCACATTCAGATCGTCGCCGTCACGGTGCAGCGCCCACCACACGCCCACATTGACCAGCAACCCGGCAATCGCCACCGGAAGCGCGAGGCCTGCGTCGAGCACATGAGGCGAGCGGAACCGGTCGATCGCTTCGACCACGATCCAGCCGAGCAACACCAGATAGGCGAGCGCATTCACGAACGCGGCCAGCGACTCGACGCGCTCATAGCCGAACGTGAGTCGGGCATCGGGCGGGCGGCGCGCCACCCACTGCGCCCCCCAGGCGAGCGCAAGCGCGAGCGCATCGGTCAACATGTGCAACCCGTCGGAGGCGAGCGCCAGGGAGCCGCTCACCAGCCCAACCGCAATCTCGAGGAGGCTGAAGCCAAAAACAATCAGGCAGGCGATGCCCAGGCCCCGGGAGGGAAAAGACTTGCGCCCATGGCCAGGATGACGGTCATCGTGGCCATGGGCATGATGGTCGGACGGGCCCCGGATGGGCGAGTGGGAATCGGGGTGGGACATATAATCCGGATCATGCACTGAATTCGCGGGGTTTCCATGAGCAAAGTCTTCCCAAGTGCCAGCGCCGCGCTGGCCGATGTCGTCAAAGACGGCCAGATGATCGCGGTGGGTGGCTTTGGCCTGTGCGGCATCCCCGAGGCCCTGATCGCTGCGCTGCGCGACTCGGGCGTACGCAACCTCACCTGCATCTCGAACAACGCCGGCGTTGACGGCTTTGGCCTGGGGCTGCTGCTCGCCACGCGCCAGATCCGCAAGATGATCGCGTCCTACGTGGGCGAGAACAAGGAGTTCGAGCGCCAGTATCTGGCGGGCGAGCTTGAGCTCGAATTCACGCCCCAGGGAACGCTCGCCGAAAAGCTTCGTGCAGGTGGCGCCGGCATCCCCGCATTCTTCACCCCCACAGGGGTAGGCACCATCGTCGCCGAAGGCAAGGAAACCCGCGAATTCGAGGGCAAGACCTACCTCATGGAGCGGGCGCTGGTGCCCGATGTGTCGCTGGTGAAGGCCTGGATGGCCGACCGTGCCGGCAATCTGGTTTTCCGGCGCACGGCCCGCAACTTCAACCCCAACGTGGCAATGGCTGGCCGCATCACCGTCGCCGAGGTCGAGCAGGTGGTGGCCAACGGTGAAATCGATCCCGACGCCGTTCACCTGCCTGGCATCTACATCGACCGCATTGTGCTCAACCCCGCACCCGAAAAACGGATCGAGCAGCGCACCGTGCGCGCCGAGCGCTGAAGGAGAACCGATCATGCCCTGGACCCGAGACCAGATGGCCGCGCGCGCCGCGCGCGAGCTCCGTAACGGCTTCTACGTGAATCTCGGCATCGGACTGCCGACGCTGGTCGCCAACCATGTTCCGCGCGACATGGATGTGTGGCTGCAGTCCGAAAACGGACTGCTTGGCATCGGACCATTCCCGACCGAAGACGAGGTGGACGCCGACATGATCAACGCCGGCAAGCAAACCGTCACCACGCTGCCCGGCTCATCGATCTTTTCATCGGCCGATTCGTTTTCCATGATCCGCGGCGGCAAGATCGACATCGCCATCCTGGGCGCCATGCAGGTGAGCGAACACGGTGACCTCGCCAACTGGATGATTCCGGGCAAGATGGTCAAGGGCATGGGCGGCGCCATGGATCTGGTGGCCGGCGTTGGACGGGTCATCGTGCTCATGGAACACACGGCACGCAAAAAAGACGGCACCGAGGAACTGAAGATTCTCGAGAAATGTTCGCTGCCGCTCACCGGTGTTGGCGTGGTCGACCGCGTGATCACTGATCTTGGCGTGCTCGACATCACCCCTCAGGGCCTTCGCGTGGCCGAGCTTGCGCCGGGGGTCACGCGCGACGAAATCGTCACCCGCACCGGCTGCCGGCTGGATACCGGCGCGCTGTCCTGAGGCCGAACCGGGCTGACCCGTATCGCTCGACAACGCCCCCACGCTTGCCGCCACCCTGGCGGGTCTGACGGAGATGCGCGATGATCCCGCACCCTGAACGCATCGCGCTTCACAACGAAATCCACGCGCGGCCGCGTCCGCGCGTGTCATCTCCCTGTCTGGTGTCGCATCTGGCGCTCATTCGCCCGCCCGGCGCAGCAGCCAGCCCGGCCGCGCTGCGCGAGCTCTGCCTGCAGTACGGTATCGCGCCGCCAGGCGACGGGCAGAGCCATTTCTTCGGCGACTTCGCCCGATTCCGGCTCAAGTGGGAACGGCACGGCGAATTTGACGACTACACCGTCTACCGCAACCTCATGCGGGCCGACGACCCCTTTGGCGAGCCCGCAATCGACGCACTGCCCTCTGGCTGGCTTGCCGGTGTCGAGGGGCAACTGGTGGCCGCAGTCCATGTGGCGCTGGTGCCAGATGGTCCGCAGTGGGCACACCGCGACCGCATTGCGGCAGCGCTCGGTGCATCCGACCTGATCGGTGCCGATCTCACCGATGGTGCGGCGGTGCTCTACACTGACCTGCACCTTGACCCCAACGGCTACACCCGGTTTTTGCTCGTCAACCGGTCGATGAATGCCTCGCTCGCGGGCCGGCATCTGCAACGGCTGCTCGAGCTCGAGGTCTACCGGATGATGGCCATGCTGGGCTTCCCGGTGGCGCGCGGCGCGGCCGCCGAGCTGAACGAACTCGAGCGCGGTCTTGGCAAGCTGGTCAGTCGACTCGAATCGGCGCCAGCCGAGGAAGAGCCTGAGATGCTCAATGAGGTCACCCGGCTGGCCGCGCTGGCTGAGCGGATCGCCTCCGAGACCGGCTTTCGCACTGGCGCCTCGCGCGCCTACCATGCGCTCGTCCGACAGCGATCGGCAGACCTGCGCGAACAGCGCGTCGCGGGCCTGGAAACCGTCACCGAATTCCTCGAGCGCCGCTTCACCCCGGCCATGGCCTTCTGCGAAAGCGTAGACCGCAGGCTCGCCGCGGCGGCCGAACGGATCGACCGCGCAAGCAACCTGCTCCGTACAAGGGTGGAGATCGAACGCGAGGCGCAAAACCAGTTGCTGCTCGGCGCCATGAACCGCCGCGCCAAGCTTCAGCTTCGTCTGCAGCAGACGGTCGAAGGTCTGTCGGTGGTCGCCATCAGCTATTACGCGATCGCAGTGCTCGGCTATGCGTTCAAGGGCATGGAAACGCTGGGACTCAACATCAACCCGGATCTGGCAAGCGGCATTGCGGTCGTGCCCGTGGTGGCGATTGTGGCGCTCGCCGTCAGGCGGCTGCGCCGCTCGGCGGGCAGCGAACGCGATCCGCTCTGACGCGTGGGTCAGAGCGAGAAGCCGTCGTCCACGTTGATCACCGAACCGTTCACGAACCCTGAACGCTCGGAGGCGAGCAGCAGCACGATACCGTCCAGATCCTCGGGCTGACCCAGGCGTTTGCGCGGGGTCATGGCAATCAGTTTCTTTCCGCCTTCGGTATCCCAGTGGTGCTCGTTCAGCTCGGTGCTGATGTAGCCCGGACAGATCGCGTTCACGTTGATGCCGTAGCGGCCCCATTCAATCGCCATGGCGCGCGTCATCTGTGTGACCGCGGCCTTGCTGATGCAGTAGATCCCGATCATGGGCAACACCTTGAGCGCCGCCAGTGAGGCCACGTTGATGATGCGCGCTGGCCGACCGGGTTGCGTGCGGGCGCGCTCGATCATCCGTTTGCCAACTTCCTGAGCCACGAAAAACGCCCCGCGGGTGTTCGTGTTCAGCACGAAATCGTAGTCTTCGGGCGTGACGTCGATGATTCGCTGGGTCGTGCTTACGCCCGAGTTGTTGACCAGGATGTCGATCGGCCCGGCCTCGTCTTCGGCCTGTGCCACTGCAGCCCGGATCGATCCGATATCGGTGACATCGAGAGCCACCGCCGTGGCCTGACCGCCTGCGGCCGTGATGTCGTCGCGCAAGGCCTGCAGCCGTTCGATCCGCCGTGCGGCAAGCACCACATGTGCTCCATTGTCGGCCAGCATTCGCGCAAAGCGCGTGCCAAGGCCGCTGGAGGCGCCGGTGACCAGGGCCACCCGGCCACCCAGGTCGAATGTCGTTGCCATCGAAAACCTCCGATCGGTTGGTTGCCGAAACATGGCGAGCGGCGATGGTAATCGATTCCCGGTTTGCGCCCCGGTCGGCCTTTCCGCGACAATCCGGGTCTGGCCGACAGCCGCCGAGCAGAGCGGTTCTCCCCGGCCCCGGAGGTCTCATGCAAGTCGAACGCGACGCGATGGAATACGACGTGGTCATCGTCGGTGGCGGGCCAGCAGGCCTGTCGGCGGCCATCCGCTTGAAACAGCTCGCCACCGAGGCGGGGCGCGAACTGGGCGTATGCGTGCTGGAAAAAGGCTCCGAGGTCGGCGCCCATATTCTCTCCGGCGCGGTCATGGATCCCGTCGCGATCAACGAGTTGTTCCCCGGCTGGAAGGAAATGGGCGCACCGCTCAACACTGCGGTCACCGAGGACCGGTTCCTGTTTCTGTCGGAAACCGGATCCACGCGGGTTCCCAACTGGATGCTGCCCGAGTGCTTCCAGAACCACGGCAACTATGTGGTCAGTCTGGGCAATGTGGTGCGGTGGCTTGGCCAGCAGGCCGAGGCACTGGGCGTTGAAATTTACCCGGGCTTTGCGGCGGCAGAAATCCTGTTCAACGAAGACGGTTCTGTTCGCGGCGTGGCCACCGGCAACATGGGCGTGGGTCGCAATGGCGAGCCCACCGATGCCTTCCAGCCCGGCATGGAACTGCATGCGAAGTACACCTTCTTTGCTGAAGGCGCACGCGGTCATCTGGGCAAGCAGCTCATGACCCGTTTCAAACTCGATGAAGGCCGCGATCCGCAAAGTTATGGCATCGGCCTGAAGGAACTCTGGGAGATCGAGCCATCACGGTTCAACGCTGGCCTGGTGATGCACACCGCCGGCTGGCCGCTCTCCTCCGACACCTACGGCGGATCGTTCCTCTATCACTTCGAGGACAACAAGGTGGCGGTCGGCTTCGTGGTCGGCCTCAACTACTCGAATCCGTGGCTGTCTCCGTTCGAGGAATTTCAGCGCTATAAAACCCACCCCGCCATCCGCTCGTTTCTCGAGGGCGGGCGCCGGGTTGCCTACGGCGCTCGCGCCATCACGGCAGGCGGGTTCAACGCACTGCCGCGCTTCGTTTTCCCAGGCGGCTGTCTGGTGGGCTGCGATGCAGGCTTTCTCAACGCATCGCGCATCAAGGGCAGCCATGCAGCCATCAAGACCGGCATGCTGGCGGCCGAGGCCGCCTTCGAGGCGCTGGGAGCCGGGCGCAGTCACGACGAACTGCGCGGCTACGCGGCTGCTTTCAGCGAATCATGGCTGCATGACGAGCTTTATCGGGCGCGCAATTTCAAGCCCGCCATGGGCAAAGGACTTTGGCTGGGCACCGCGCTGGTCGGCATCGATCAGGTGCTGTTTCGCGGCCGTGCGCCCTTCACGCTGCACAATCGCCAGCCCGATCACGCCTATCTGAAGCCGGCAGATCAGTGTGAGCCCATCAACTATCCCAAGCCTGACGGCAAGCTGAGTTTTGACAGGCTGTCCTCGGTGTTCATTGCCAGCACCAACCATGAGGAAAACCAGCCGAGCCACCTCACGCTGAAAGATGCGTCGGTACCGGTCGCACTGAATCTTGCCCGCTTTGCCGGACCCGAGGCACGGTACTGTCCGGCAGGGGTGTATGAATATGTGAAAGACGAGCACAACGCCGACCGGCTGCAGATCAACGCGCAAAACTGCGTGCACTGCAAGACGTGCGACATCAAGGACCCGACCCAGAACATCGTGTGGGTCACGCCTGAGGGCGGGGGCGGTCCGAACTACACGGGCATGTAGACGAGCACTGGCCAGGGCTCGGCAGGCATCCCTGCTTTGCCCCAGCCCGACCGCAGCGCGGGCGGCACCGCGGTCATAACGCCGCGAAGCCTGACAGCCTCGCCGGCGCGTCTGAAGAACGGATCAGCCGCCGAACTGGCGGGCGCGGCGATCGCCACCGCCGCCATAACCACCGCCGCCACCGCCGCCACCACCGCCGTAGCCGCCACCACCACCACCGCGGCCGTAGCCCCCACCGCCGCCGCCGCCACCGCCGCCGCGGCCGTAACCACCACCGCCGCCGCCACCGCCACCGCCGAAGCCACCACGGCGCGGCCCACCGCCGCCGCCACCGCCTCCGCTCTGCTCGCGGGCCTCGTTGACGACCAGGCTGCGGCCCTCAAGGGAGAAGCCATTGAGCGCGCGAATTGCAGCCTGCGCGGCCTCGTTGTTACCCATGGTGACGAAACCGAAACCGCGTGAGCGGCCTGTTTCGCGATCAGTGACGATTTTGGCGTCGGTCACGTCACCGTGCTGGCCAAACAACTCGGAGAGTTGCGCATCGGTTGCACGCCAGGGCAGATTGCCCACATAGATCTTGGTGCCCATCCTGGAAAAGTCCTCGAAACCCGTTGAAGAGGTCATTGCATTTCGAGGAACACCGGAACCAGCAACCCGAGAAATGCAATCCTGAATGGCGGGCGGATGCCCAGCCATCGCGGCCACTCTGCCACAAACATCGGCGGTTGCACAGCAAGATGAAACCCGTGCGCGGGTAAGC
>Ga0255204_1000550_pt1 | contig 10717 bp, 8 predicted proteins | sample Miss_Colum_RepC__2_FD_188418 | JGI IMG/M metagenome (GOLD analysis project Ga0255204, IMG submission 188418) | Freshwater microbial communities from Mississippi River, Louisiana, United States - Miss_Colum_RepC_8h | ecosystem: Environmental > Aquatic > Freshwater > River | place: USA: Louisiana... | reverse complement strand
GTCAACAAAAATAGGGTATGTTACTTTTGTTTTTTTAAGATAAGCCTTCACGGCCTTTTCTTCATCAATCGCAATTCCCAAAACCACAACGTTTTTAGATTGATTCTCAACATAGAAATTAGATAATTCAGGCATTTCTTCGCGACAAGGCTCGCACCAAGTTGCCCAAAAATTAAGCACAATAGTTTTACTTTGAAATTGTTTAAGGCTTTGCGGCTTGCCTTCAGGATCATTAATAATAGAAGTAAATAGCGGGGCAGCTGAAGTAGCTTTAATTTCTGAGGGTATTAAAAAAATGCGAAAAATAGAAAAACCCAAAAAAATAATAGCAAGCACATAAATTGCTGCATGAAGAAAGCCTTTATTGATTTTCATGTTGAAGCGTTCTAAGGTGATCTAACATTTGCGAAGCGTTTTTGTACCCTACAATTCTAAAAGTACGTACTTCATTATGTTGCTTATCAAAAAATAAAATTGCTGGCGGACCATAAAGATTGAAATGTTTTAATAAAGCTTTATGTTGAGCATTGTTTTGAGTTACATCAACCTGGAGCAAATTATATTCAGAAAGATGTTCTTTAATTTTAGGATTAGTAAAAGTAAGTTTTTCGTATTCTTTACAAGAAACGCACCAGTCCGCATAGAAATCAAGCATGATCATTTTATTATCGCGTTGATTGAGTTCGCGAGATAAATCATCAAGGCTTTGAATTTGTTTAAAAGGTAAAACAGAAACGTGATTAGGCCGAGTCGTGTTAGAAAGATTTTCGCTATAGGATACATTGATTCTTTGAAGCGTTAACCCAAAAAGCAAAATGGAAGCAATGAGCGTTACAAAAGCTGACAAATGAACCCAAGACATGGTTTTGTATTTGAAACGATGGTTTGCAAAAAATAGATAGATAGATAGTGCTAGTAATAAAGCACTATAAGCAATTTGATCCATATTTTCAGGGAACAATGGACTCATAATAAAAAGCCCCATGGCAATTAACATAAATCCAATAAGTTCTTTAACAATAATCATCCAGTGACCACGCTTAGGAAGCCATTGATCAGAGAAGATACCAATAAGAAGAAGCGGTATGCTCATCCCGATTGAAAGTGTAAATAGTGCTAAGCCACCTAAAATAAAATCACGCGATTGACTGATGTAAATAATTGCTCCCGCAAGAGGAGGGGCAATACAAGGGCTTAATACAAGCGATGAAATAGAGCCAATAATAAATACATTCAAATATTTTCCGCCTTCAACGCGAAGAATTGAAGTGGCAATAAAATGCTCGATAGAATGAGGCAATTTAAGCGCATATAAATCAAACATAGAAAGTGCTAGAAGAATAAAGACAATCCCCATAACAGCCATGAGCGTTGGGCTTTGTATACTTGTTGTAACTAAATTACCTGATAGTCCTGCAAAGACACCTAGCAAGGTGTAAGTAAAAGAAACACCACCTACATAACTTAAGGATAGAAAAAAGTCTTTTAAGCGGGTTTGATGGGAGGGGCGTTTATGTGATGCAAAAATGATACTTGATAAAATAGGAATCATTGGCAATACGCAAGGTGTTAATGATAGTAGTAAACCAGCGATAAAGAAGCTTAATAAGATAAGACCTACATGTTGTGATTGTAATAAAAATTGCATCGTATCAACTTCTGAATTAGAGCTGATTGTTTTTGATCCACCAGTTTTAATATTATCGAATTTAAAATCTTTTTTAATGGGTGCATAGCAAAGGCCTTTTGAACTGCATCCTTGATATGTCACACTTATTTCCTTTGGGGGATGATTTGTATCATAGGGAACAGAGGCATTTAATGTATTGTGATAAATTTCTGACTTTCCAAAATGGGTGTCTATTTTAATTTCAGGAGTAGGCAAAAGTATTTGGTTTTGAGGAGCATGATCAAACTCAACTTTTAATTTATTGCGATAAAGATAATAGTCTTTTGCAATAAAGAAAGAGGTCTCAATAGATTGAGAATTTTTCTTAATGGTTAATTGAAATGCTTCATCAGGCTGTAAAAAATCATTTTTATCTTTTAAAAATAAAGATTCGTTTGCATGTGCACTATTCAGGATTAGGCCGATAAAAAATAAACAGAATAAAATAGTTATTTTTTTTGATAAAGAAAAAAAACGGCTAAACATGAAAAATGGCCTTTAAAAAGAAGCAAGTTGATTGGAGTTAAATCATCATAAAATCGTTCCTTAAGAATCATTGAATCAAGCTCTTAAGCACAACGATCATTTATTACATATAATTCTAACTAAAATCATAGAATAACCTAATGCGATTACTTTTTACTATTCTTTTATTATCCTTCCCAGTCATTGAAATATGGGGCATTTTTAAACTAAGCGCTCTTTATGGATGGTGGTTTTTTCTCTATATGATTTTGGTCACTTACCTTGGTTGGCGATTAATCAAGGAAGAAAAACAATTAGTTTTTGCAAAGCTTATGGGTGCGATGGGACAGGGTGGCAATCCAATTAAAACGATGATTGGAAGTGCCCGTAATTTTTTTGCAGGTATCTTATTTATTATTCCAGGCGTGATTACAGATTTTTTTGCAATCATATTGCTCTTAATACCCATTAAAGATAAAGCTTCTCAAAATACTCACCCAACTGAAGAAGACATTATCGAAGGAGAGTATCGACGAGATGATGAGCTTTTAAAATAATGAGTTACACGATAAAACTTTTACCCAGTGAACATACATTTCAAGCCAAGGGAAGCCAAACAATTGTAGAGGCTGCCATTGATGCAGGCGTGCATTTACCATATGGTTGTCGAAATGGTGCTTGTGGTGCATGCAAAGGTAAAGTCGTGGAAGGTAAAGTGCATTTAGAAGACTACCAGTCAGCGGTCATCTCAGAAGAAGAGATTAAAAATGGTATGACACTATTTTGTCGAGCAATGGCTTTAGAAAATTTAACCATTGAGATTAAAGAATTGGGAAGCACTAATAATATTAAACCTAAAATATTTCCTGTGCGTGTCGAGGCCCTAGAGAAGCTTACATATGACGTGATGCTAATGAAATTAAAACTCCCAAGTACTGACAAACTTCAATTTGTGGCAGGACAATACTTAGAGTTTTTACTTAAAGACGGAAAGCGCAGAGCATTTTCTATTGCAAGCCCCTCCCATGAATCTTCTTTAATTGAGTTACATCTTAGACTGATTCCAGGTGGCGAATTTACAGAATATGTATTCCAAGAAATGAAAGAAAAATCTATTTTGCGCGTGGAAGGCCCTTTTGGAAATTTCTTTTTACGCGAAGACTCTACGAAGCCTATTATTTTCGTAGCTGGTGGTACAGGCTTCGCACCAATCAAGGGCATGATTGAAGAATCTATTCAAAAAGGTATGAAGCGACCTATCAAGCTTTATCGTGGTGCAAGAATATTGGAAGATTTATACATGGATGCATTATGCAAAAAATGGGCGCGCGAATTTTCTCATATTGAATATATACCTGTATTGTCAGAATCGCTTATAGAAGATAAATGGGAGGGTCGCAAAGGCTTGGTGCATGAAGTTGTTTTAAAAGATTTTACAAATTTGAATGGCTACCAATTGTATTGTTGTGGTGCCCCACAAATGGTAGAAGTAGCGCACAAAGCATTTATTGCACAAGGACTCCCAGAAGATGAGTTTTATTCAGATGCCTTTACATTTGCAGCACCCTTAAAAAAATAGAAACAAATAGACATAAAAAAAGGCGCTTTTAGCGCCTTTTTCTTAAGATACAAAAAGCTAATTACTTAGCAGCTTTAGCATCAGCAGCTGGTTTAGCAGCTTTAGCATCAGCAGCTGGTTTAGCAGCTGGAGCAGCTTTAGCATCAGCAGCTGGTTTAGCATCAGCAGCTGGTTTAGCAGCGTCAGCAGCGAAAGCGTTTAAAGAAAGTGCGAATAAACCTGCAACTAATGAAGCGAATAACTTAGACATGTAATTTCCTTAAATATTAATTAAACAAAATATGTATCAAAGCGATACATATTGAACCGTGTATAAAGCACGATTTGATGCGCATTATACATGAGCCATAATTTTTATCTATAAAATACGACTCCATTTTAATAACTTAAATTTTTTGAAAAAGTTCTATGAAATTTATAGATTGCTAAACAATTAGTGATCAATTGTTTCTAAAAGTTTTTGCATCATTGATTGATCAGAAGGCTCGTCTGACGCAAAAGTCATAAAAGATTCTCTTTCAAGCACATTCACCATCCTTGGATGATTGACGATAAAAAGAACATCTTTTAAAAAATTCATATTTTTTAATCGACTTAAGCGAACAAATTCCTTGCATGCTTCCGAGCTTGTAATCAGTATTGCTGAAATATGAATTTTTTCTGAAAAAGCTTTAAGTAAATCTAAATTAGCTTGAGGAAAAGTGCGTGCATAACATTCAGCATAGGTGACCTCAGCGCCTCGCGCTCTTAATGTTTCTGCTAGCGTTTCTCGACCACCTTCACCTCTAAAAATCACAATTTTTTTATTTTTAATATCATTCATTTCTTTGGTAGCAAGTAAACCTTCACTATCAAAGCTTTCATCTGGTATGAGGACATGATTTACGTCAAATAATTTCAATGCTTTTTGAGTAGAGGGCCCAATAGCTGCAAATTGTGTTGATCTAGGCAATGTGTGGAATGCTTGTTTCACAATCGGCATACCAAATTGAACAGCATTTGAACTAATGAAAATAGCCCAATCATAATTATCTAATTTTAAAACGACATTTTGAAAAGTTTCATTTTGGCTTTTTGATTTGATTTCAAGCAATGGAAATTCGATTGGATGTCCTTGGTGCTCGTTCACCAAAGCTTTAATTTCGCCTGTTTGATGAGAGGGACGTGTAATTACAATACCTGTTTGATGAAGTTCTTTTGTACTCATATTGCAAGACTCGCTAAAATTTTATCTGCACCTTGATCAAGAAGTTGCTTGGCGAGTTTTTCGCCAAGCTTTTCCGCGTCTTCAATGGAGCCTTCAACCTTGTCTTTAATCATTTCTTTTCCATCAATAGAAGCTACAAAGCCTTGTAGTTTAAGTATTTTATTTTCAATAATGGCATGTGCGCCTAAAGGTACATTGCAACTACCGCCTAAGGTTCGACTCATTGCTCTTTCAGCTAGCACACACTGAGCTGACTCAGGGTGATGAAGAGGCTTTAATAGCTCAACAAGATCAGATCGCACTTTTAATATCTCAATAGCAAGAGCGCCTTGTCCTACCGCAGGAATTGAATTTTCCGGAGACATATATTGTCGGATACGCGTTTTTAATTTGAGTCGAATGAGCCCAGCTGCTGCTAATATAATTCCTTGATATTGTTTTTTATCGAGTTTTCTTAGGCGGGTTTGTAAATTACCTCGTAAAGGCTCAATAACAAGCTCAGGAAATCGACGTTGTAATTGACTTTGTCGGCGAAGACTTGAAGTGCCTACAACGCTTCCTGGGGGAAGCATCTCGAGCGCTCCAAAGTCATTAGAGATAAATGCATCCCTTGCATCTTCTCGCTTGCAAATCGCAGCAATCATAAATTCATCACTTAAATGCATGGGCAAATCTTTGAGTGAATGCACTGCAATATCTGCGTCTTTATTTTGTAATGCGACTTCAAGTTCTTTAATGAAAAGACCTTTGCCACCAATTTTAGAGAGTGATTTATTAAGCGTTTTATCCCCTTGGGTGGTCATACCAAGAATACTCACTTCTAATCTTGGATATAAAGATAAAAGCTGCGACTTAATATATTCGGCTTGCCAAATCGCAAGCTCACTTTCGCGTGTCGCAATGGTTATGTGTTTAGGCTGGGTCATAGTTGAAATTAAAACGAATGAGCCATTTTATCATAAGCCAAGCCATTGAAAATTTAGAAAATCATAAGCTTTAGCATATACTTTCACTTATGGCTAAAAAAGATACAAAAAAAGCGAATTGGTCGGGCAGATTTAATGAGCCTGTGACAGAACTCGTCAAAAGATTTACAGCATCGATTAGCTTTGACCAGAAATTAGGTCTTTACGATATTGAAGGCTCAATGGCTCACGCTGAAATGTTAGCTGAACAAAAAATTATCACCCAAAAAGATTTAAAAGCGATTCAAGGAGGCTTACAAACTATTCAAAAAGAAATTTTGGCAGGGACCTTTAAATGGTCACTCGATTTAGAAGATGTGCATTTAAATATTGAAAAAAGATTAACGGATAAAATTGGTGAGGCCGGTAAAAAATTACATACAGGCAGATCAAGAAATGATCAGGTCGCAACTGATTTGAGATTGTGGTTAAGAGCAATTACAGATGAAACGATTCACAAGATTAGAACACTTCAAATATCGGTTGTTCAATTGGCAGACAAACATCAAAAAACAATCATGCCTGGATTCACTCATCTTCAGGTGGCGCAGCCTGTAACTTTTGGCCATCATTTGATGGCTTATTATGAAATGTTGCAAAGAGATCTTACAAGATTTGAAGATGCCAGAAAAAGAATGAATCAATTGCCATTGGGTGCTGCAGCGCTTGCGGGCACAAGTTACTCTATTGATAGAAACAAGGTGGCTAAAAAACTTAAATTTGATGGTGTATGTGAAAATTCTATAGACGCAGTTTCAGATAGAGACTTTGCTATTGAATTTACTTTTGCAGCTTCTTTACTTATGACGCATTTATCAAGATTTTCAGAAGAACTCATTATGTGGTCGAGTCCGATGTTTGGATTTATAGAAATTGCTGATAGATTTTGTACCGGCTCATCCATCATGCCGCAAAAAAAGAATCCCGATGTACCGGAATTAGTGAGAGGCAAAACAGGAAGAGTGACAGGTCATTTAATGGGCCTTCTTATGCTTATGAAAGCACAGCCCCTTGCTTACAATAAAGACAATCAAGAAGATAAAGAACCTCTTTTTGATACCGCGAATACTATTTTAGATGTGCTAACTATTTATGCAGATATGCTAAAAGGTATCACCGTCAATGAAAAAAATATGAAAGAAGCCACTTTACAAGGTTATGCCACTGCTACGGACTTAGCAGATTATCTTGTGATCAAAGGCGTCGCATTTAGAGATGCACATGAAATTGTTGCAAAAGCTGTGAATGCAGCGATTAAAAAGAAATGTGATTTATCAGAACTTAAAATAGATGAATTGAAAAAATTTAGTAAAATGATTTCAAGTGATGTGTATAAACATCTTACGCTTGAGGGTTCAATCAAGTCTAGAAATCACATAGGCGGTACGTCTTATGATCAAGTCAAAAAAGCGATTGAAAAAGCTAAAAAAACTTTAAATAAATAATTTATTTAAAAAAGTTTATTGAGTAGACCATCCCCCGCCTAAAGATTTAAATAGCTCCACACTCGCCATAAGTCTCAATTGCCTTTTTTGAATATACGCAATCGATGCGTCGTTGTAAACGCGCTGGGCATCAAGATATTCTAGGTAGCTTGAATAACCAGCTTTATAGCGATTCGATGAAATATCCATTGCTTTCTTGGCTGCATCTTGTGTGAGTTTTAAATCATTTTCCTGCTCTGTATATTCTTTTAAAGAAACGATCGCGTTATTCACTTCTTTAAAAGCATTTTGTATAGAGGACTCGTAATAACTAAGCGCCTCTTTTTGTTTGGCTGTTGCTTGAGAAACTTTTGCTTGTGCTCTTCCTGAGTCAAAAATTGGTAGCGTTAATCCCAAACCGACCCCCCATATATTTGAACCAGTTTTATCAATATTTTTTAATTCAGCACTTTCTCTTCCGAAATTTGCTGTAAGAACAATATTTGGAAAAAGAGCTGCTTTAGCAACGCCAATATTTGCATTGGCTGCAATCATTATTTGTTCAGCTTCTTTAATATCTGGCCTCGCTTCTAAAAGTGATGAGGGCATATTAGCCGGCGGTATGGGAGGTGTAACTAAAACATCTAATTTATTTTCTGGAATATTTAAATTCATATCGCCTGATAAAAGAATAAGCTGATTACCAATGATTTCACGTTGACGAATAAGGTCACTAAGTTGCGCAGAAAGATTATTAAAAGCTGCTTCTGCTTGATGAAGATCGAGTGCTGATATAAGCCCGCTCTCCAAACGTTTTCTGGTTAATTCTAAATTTTCTTTGCGATATCCAACATTATCTTTTAAAGCTAGTATTTGTGAATCAATGCTTCGTAATAATAAGTAATTACTTGCAAGCGTGCTTTGTAAACTTAACACTACAGTGTCTTTGGAATATTGAGATGCTATATATTCTGCGCGCGCTGATTCTTTTGCTCGACGTAATCTTCCCCAAAAATCTAGCTCAAATGATGTACCTAATTGAATATTGAAATTTTTACGAAAAGGCTTTACAAAGCTTGGAGGAATAATGCCAGTTTCAGTTGCTTTACTGCGGTTTCCCTGAGACGTTAGATCTACAGAAGGTATTAGAGCGGCACCTACTTGTTTTAAATATGCATCAGCTTCCTCTAAGCGGGCAATAGCGGCATTTATATCTACATTCTTATTTAATGCTTTATCCATGAGATCATCAAGTGCCGGGTCTTGATAAAGCTTCCACCAATGATTTAAATCTGTGACTATATTTTCCTTATTAACTTCTTGATGATAAGTATTAGGTAAATTAATTTCTGGGCGTTTATAGTCAGGCCCAACGAGAGTGCAACTTGTAATCAAAATCAGCGATATTAAAAATATGATTTTCATTGTTTATTTTTAAACTCTTCAGCAATTTTGATATAACTTCCAATACGATCTTTTTGATGTTTACTTAACCATACAAAAAATAGCGGAATAAAAATAGTCGCAATAAAAGTTGCCAAGATCATACCGCCGAAAACACCAGTTCCCATGGATTGTCGAGCGGCTGCACCCGCACCTGTAGCGAAGACAAGAGGCACAATACCAAAAACGAACGCCATGGATGTCATGATAATAGGTCTAAATCGAAGGCGAGCAGCTTCAATAGCTGCCTCCATGAGAGGCATTCCCTCCTCCATTTTTTGGCTTGCGAACTCTACAATTAAAATTGCATTTTTAGCAGTAAGACCAATTAAAGTAATTAAGCCGATCTGAAAATAAATATCATTCGGCATGCCGCGAGCCATAATAGCAAGCAGAGCACCAGTGAGCGCAAATGGCACAGCCATAATCACTGCAAGGGGTAATACCCATGTTTCAAATTGTGCAGCTAAAATCAGGAATACCATAATAATGGCAAAACCAAATGCAAAGAGCGATGCAGAGCCCGTACGTTTTTCTTGGTAAGCCTGTCCAGTCCAAGCCATTTGATAACCATCAGGCAAGCTTTCTTTTGCAATTTTCTCAACGAGTTTAATTGCGTCACCTGAACTTACACCAGGAGCACCACCTGCTAAGACCTTAGCTGATAGAAGCCCATTAAAACGTTCAAGTTGTTCTGCACCGACAATGCTATTCACAGTGCTAACTGCTGAAAGGGGAACCATAGCTCCAGTATTTGATCGCACATAAACTTTACCTAAATCATCAGGCTTCATTCGATAAGGCGCTTCTGCCTGAAGTTGCACACGATAAGTCCTGCCTGATTTATTAAAATCATTCACATAAAGTGAACCCATGGTACTTTGAAGCGTGTCATAAATACTTGAAATAGGAATACCTAAGCTCATAGCTTTGGCTTCATCTACTTCAATAAAGAGTTGCGGTACGGTAGGCCTAAAAAAAGTATTGATACCTGTAAGACGCGGTTCTTTGTTAAGTGCCTCAATAAATAAATTCACTGCTGCAAATAAACGTAATGGATTTGTATCGCTACGACTTTGAATGTAAATTTCCATACTGCCAGAATTACCCAAGCCACGAATGGACGGTGGATTAAAAGCAATTGCAAGACCGTCGGGCTGCATCATACCAATACCAAAAAGTTTTTTTACAATATCACTCGCAGAGCTTTTTCTTTCCGCCCAATCTTTTAACCTTACAAACATAGTGGCTGAATTTGATTTGTTACCACCACCAATAAGATCATAACCATTCACTGCAAATTGAAATGTACTGGCAGGATCTGAAGCTATTGCGGAACGAACAGCTTCGGTCGTTTTAGAAGTTCGACTAATCGTAGCACCATCAGGGAGCATCACTACTGTGATGACATAACCTTGATCTTCAGAAGGAATAAAGCTTGTGGGTGTAAATTTAAAAAGAAAAACAGAACTAATCACAATACCAACAAAAACAATACCGCCAATAATACGATGACGAAGGGTGCTATTAACGACCTTAATGTAAAAATGAGTTAAACGATTAAAGCCATTATTAAAACGATCAAAAAATTTAGAATGAATATTATTTGGATTTAAAATCATTGCACATAATGCGGGCGTAAGTGTAAGTGCCACAATGCCTGATATCACCACAGCAATGGCTACTGTCACTGCAAATTGACGATAAAGCTCTCCTGCGATACCACCCATAAATGCAACTGGCACAAAGACAGCACACAACACTAATACAATGGCAATCACTGCAGCAGCGACTTGTTCCATCGATTTAATAGCAGCTTTAATGGGTGAAAGTTTTTCTTCCGACATCAAGCGCTCAATATTTTCTAAAACGACAATGGCATCATCGACTACGATACCAATAGATAAGACCATAGCAAAAAGGGTCAGTGTATTTATTGAAAAACCAAAAAGATATAAACCTGCA
>Ga0255204_1000548_pt1 | contig 10725 bp, 9 predicted proteins | sample Miss_Colum_RepC__2_FD_188418 | JGI IMG/M metagenome (GOLD analysis project Ga0255204, IMG submission 188418) | Freshwater microbial communities from Mississippi River, Louisiana, United States - Miss_Colum_RepC_8h | ecosystem: Environmental > Aquatic > Freshwater > River | place: USA: Louisiana... | reverse complement strand
CGATTGCTGCTTCGCTGACAAGCTTTTCGGTCTTTCGGTAGTGTGCGCTCAGCAGTTTGATTGCAAGCTCACTATCTCCCCGAATCGCGGCATCCATAATCGACAGGTGCTCGGCATGCTCATTTCTTTTTTTTGATGGCCCAGAGGCCGCGAGCTGCCTGAGCCGATAAGCCTCTTCGGCCAATTTGTCGCAGTAACTTAACAACCACCGGGATGGGCAGGTGGAGAGTAGCGCCCGGTGAAAATCTCGATGAAGGGCCTCCCACTCAGGGTTTGGATGGTGGGATTGCTTGGTGAGTGAACGGGGCGTACGCCCTAGACGGTGAAGAAGAAGCACAAGCCGATCCTCCCAATCGGATGTTCGTGCGTTGATTGCGTCTTTGAGCGCCAGCGTTTCGAGGCGGATACGGGTCTCGGTGAGTATTGGCAACTCGGCCCAATTCAGAGGTGCGACGCTAAATCCACGCAAATCATTGCGCACGACAAGGCCCTCTGCCGAGAGCCGTGACAGGGCCTCGCGAAGCGGAGTCGCGCCGACCCCATACTTATCGCACATCAACTCAACTCTTAGCTTCGATCCTGGGGCAAGCAGTCCGTCAGCGATATCGGCCCGGAGTTTTTCGTAGACGGCCGTTGCACGTGTAATGCCCCCTCTGGCGTGCGAGCCAACGCTGCGAACGGCAGGCTTTCTCGCCATCGCTACACGATCTCTGCAAAACGGTAGCGCTTACGTCGTGGCTTCAGAGAGGCGTGATCACGGTAGCCCAACCCACAGAGAAAATTCGTCCTCACAGCGCCGCCCGACCAGAACGCCCGGCCAACCGAAGCAGTGTCTCTTGCGAGAGGGCCCAAGCAAGCCAGGCGCGGAATGATCTCGCCTCTGAGAATGAACGCTTCGTGATTGCTTCGAGTGTGGGTTCGCTCATCATGTCGTCGGCTCTCCAAGTCACCCCAAGCCCGCGGCGCAACGCATCTCAGGGTTTTTGCTTATTTTGTATAGAAATGACTGATTCACAATTTAATCGATTATTTTTCTGATGGCAATCATGTGGGAGGCGCGTCATGTGGGGAAGATGCAAAGGGTTGGGTATTGCACTGGTGATGTCTGTATTGTCCGGCCTGACGGTGCCGGCGTGGGCCTATCCGGATCGGCCAATCAAACTGATTGTGGCCTTTCCACCCGGCAGTTCAACGGACATTGTCGCGCGTGCAATTGCGCAGCCTCTTGGTGAAGTGCTCGGCCAGCCTGTTGTCGTCGAGAATCGGGGTGGTGCCGGCGGGAATATCGGAACGATGGCAGTCGCGCGATCGCCTGCCGATGGCTACACTTTTTTGATGCACAGCGTGGCGTATTCGGTGAATCCGTCGCTGTACACCAATGCCGGCTACCAGGTGGGCAAAGAGTTGGTGGGTGTGGCCATGGGGGCAGTCTCCCCGAATATCCTCTATGTGCATCCGTCAGTGAAAGCGAAAGATCTGAAGGAGCTGTTGGCGCTGTCCAAAACGGAGAAACTCAGTTACGGGTCCTCGGGCAATGGCACCACCACCCATTTGGGGGCAGAGTTATTGTTTAGAAATCTGGCCAAGGTGGACATACAGCACGTTCCATTTACCCCCGCGGCAGCGGCCACAGCGGTGGTGGGAAATCACGTGCCCATTGGTTCTACGTCGATACCGCCGGTGGTTCAACTGGCCAAAGCCGGAAGAGTTCGGCCGATCGCGGTCACAAGCCTCAAGCGCAGCAGCGCCTTGCCCGATGTGCCCACTGTAGCTGAGCTCGGATATCCCGGTTTTGAGGCCAATACGTGGTTCGCCATGATGGCGCCAGCAGGGGTGTCGACAACGATCCTTGATCGCTTAAACACCGAGATCAACCGCATCCTGCAGAATCGGTCGATCAATGAGGGTTTTGCTGCCCAGTCGCTTGAGGCCATTCGCATGGGCCGCGCTGAGCTGGATGCGTATCTTTTGTCTGAGTCTCGCAAATGGGCAGAGGTGGTGAAGCAGACCGGGGCTAAGGTCGACTAAGCATCACGCTCAGACTATGAAATTAGTGAGCTTTGTTCGCGATCGCACTGAGCGCTATGGAATCGCAGTTGAGGGGGGAGTTATGGATATCCCCGGGTGCGATGCGAGTGCTCCCACCTCAATCATCGATTTCATTCGCCTCCGAGATGAGGGCCCGAAGGAGTTTTCGCGCCTTCTGGCTGCGTGCGTATCCAGTGAGGTGATTCCGAACACTGAGGTTCAGTTTCTGCCCTGCATCCCCCGCCCGAGTAAGGTTATTTGCCTGGGTGTGAATTATCACGACCATGCCGCGGAAGGCGGAAACAAGGTTGCCGATTACCCCACCATTTTTCTGAGGGGCCCCTCATCGCTGATTGGACATCTGGGCAAAATCCCCCTGTCGAGGGTTTCTGATAAGTTGGATTACGAAGCAGAACTTGCGCTTGTGATTGGAAAGTCAGCCAAAGACGTAGCAGAGGAGCGGGCGCTGGATCATGTGTTTGGCTATGCTTGTTTTAACGATGCCACCTTTCGAGACTATCAACGCAAAACCAGTCAATGGACGATCGGGAAAAATTTTGATGCAACGGGCGGATTTGGGCCGTGGATTGTCCCCGCCGATGAACTCCCACCGGGCGCTACAGGACTGCATATTGAGTCCCGACTCAATGGCAAAGTCATGCAAAGCGCGTCAACACAGGACATGGTGTTTGCTGTCGCGCAGACGGTATCTCTGATGTCGCAATGCATGACACTGGAGCCGGGAGACGTCATCTTGATGGGCACCCCTGCTGGTGTGGGGTATGCCCGTACACCACCCGTATGGATGAGGCCCGGTGATGTCATTGAGATTGAGATTGAGGGAATCGGCACACTTCGCAACACGATCGCTGAGGCGTGAATGGTCGATTTGGGCAGCCTTACCGGAATCGTTGAGAGGAGCTTTGACGGCCTTGAGGACTCCCGGCGTCGTCAGCTTACAAAAGATCTGGTCCGAACGATTCATGATTTTGTAGTGCGCAACAACATTTCGCATGCGGAATGGCGCCAATCGATTGAATTTTTGCATCGCGTTGGCGACATAAGCAATGAGTCGCGCAGTGAATTTTCGTTGCTCTCCGATGTGCTTGGTATTTCAAGTCTTGTGGATCTTGTTGGAGCGCCACCGGGCGCAACTCCGAGTAGCGTGCTGGGGCCTTTTCACTCGATCGACTCGCCTTGGCGCGATAACCCTGTTGATTTGGTAGAGCAAAACACGGGTGAGGTGGTGATTCTCGAGGGGGTTGTCAAAACGCTGTCGGGATCGCCGATTATGGGCGCAACGATCGATTTTTGGCAGAACGCGGACAATGGGCTGTACTGGCAGGTTGACCCATCTCAGCCGGCTGATAATCTACGCTGTAAATTGAAAGTGGGCAAAGATGGACACTTTCTGATTCGAACAATTCGGCCAAAACCGTATTGCATTCCCACCGATGGCCCAGTCTGGAAGGAGCTCGTTGAACCGGCACGTCGGTCGGCGTGGCGCCCAGCTCACTTTCATGTCATTGTTTCGGCACCCGGGTACCGGACCATAGTGACAGAGATTTTTGGTTACGATGATCCTTACCTAGCGACAGACGCAGTGTTTGGTGTGCGTGAAGGTTTACTTGCTCGTTACGAATCAACAGATGGGGAAACGCCTCGGATGCGTTTTGATTTTGAATTGGCCAGAGGGGCGGAGGAAAACTAGATGATTGGAGAAAGTAAAGTGCGTTTGCTCATCGCGATGTCGGTTGTGGCCCTTCTCACCGGTTGTGCAACTCATATCAGTCCGCTTACCGAGGTTGCCCCGAAAGAGGCCGCCTGCCCCTCCGGCGTACCGGCCGGTGTGAAGTGTTTTCGGGGACGTGATTCCGCGAACTCGCATTATTTGATTGCGGTGCCGCAGAAGTGGAGTGGCGTGCTGGTTGTTCACGCGCACGGCGGCCCGGTGCTGGGGGACCCACCGGCCTCGCGGGCCGACGAGGACATCAGGCGCTGGGCGATCACGCTGTCAGAGGGCCACGCTTGGGCCAGCTCGGTCTTTCGTCAGGGCGGGTTTGCAGTCACGACAGCCGCTGAAGATACCGAGCGTATCCGGCAAATTTTTGTTCATTACATCGCCAAACCCCGCGTGACGTTATTGCACGGGCAGTCCTGGGGAACGATGGTGGCCGCTCGTGCGGCAGAGCTTTATCCGAATTCCTGGGGCGGCCTACTCTTGACCAGTAGCGTCATCGCCGGGCCGACCACCTATGATTTTCGGCTGGATTTACGCGCTTTGTACCAACACCTCTGCGGTAATCATCCGCGGCCTACCGAGGCCCAGTACCCACTATCGATCGGGCTGCCGGCTGGGGTAAAAATGAGTGCTCAAGAGCTTCGTTCCCGGGCCGATGAGTGCCTGGGGATTAGTAAGCCTGCCGCGCAGAGAACTGCCGAGCAATTGAAAAAAATTAAAACGATCGTCGATGTCATTCGAATTCCAGAGGCCTCCATTCTCGGGCACCTCACATGGGGAACGATCAGTCTGCAGGATGTGGTGAGCAAGACCGGCGGTGCCAGCCCTTTTGGCAATCATCGTGTGCGATACCAAGGATCCGATGACGACAATGGCTTAAATGCCGCACTCGATGCGAAGGGCCTTCGATTCAAAGCGGACCCGCTGGCAGCGCGAGCCTTTGCGGCAGATGTGGATTACGCTGGCAGATTTCGAGTTCCGGTACTGACCACACACGGCATCAATGACAGTACGGTCTTCGTAGAGGGCAATAACGTGCTTCGCCAGCGCATGGAGCGTCATGGCAATGGCGCGAATCTTGTTCAGACTTACGTTGACTCTCGCGAACACAGCTATCTGGGGGACCCTATTTATCCGCCACTTTTTGAGGCGCTCCTAAAGTGGGTCGAGCAGGGCATCAAGCCGACACCGCAAGGGATAGCGAATCGCTGTCGAGAGCTTGCTGCGCAGCAAGCAAATTTATGTCGATTCGCACCGGAATACACGCCACAACCTCTCGAATCGCGGATTGCACCACGTTAAGACAGTCGTGTGGGTTGGCTCACAGTGGCTCAACGCGGTCGAAATCGGGACGGTTAAGCCACTCGCTAAACTCGTCGGCAAGTCGTTGGCTTTCGCTGATCGCGATTGTCCAGTTCTTGATACGCGCTTCAAGATCGTTGCGATAGGTGACAAAGTCGGTGCGATCGGGCAGCTTTTGATGGGGCAGGCACGCCACCCAAGCTGGGTCTGGCGCAAGCACAATCGTGTTATCCAGAAATGCGGTCGGCCGGTGCCGGGCTTTGAGTTGTTTATCTAGCCAGCCAGGAACCACGGCCCGCTGAAAATGCGGGTACAGCACCAGTCCGCGGTAGTTCAGATGCAGGTGATAGTCGGTAATGCCGCCATCCCAGTAGGCGCCAGCCGGCGCACCGGCAATTGCGGGAACTGCTTTGAGCGCAAAGGGGATGCTGCAGCTTGCCTGAACTGCCTGCAGGAAGTTCTCCTTGGTGAGGCTGAGCTCGCGAGTGGCAAAATCATCAATTCCAAAAGGCCTACTGTTAAGCTCATGTGCGCCAAGCGAAGAAAAGACTGTACGCTCAAGCCAAATACCCATCCAGCGACGGTTCAGTGCATTACTGAAGTAGGCCATGGCATAACCAAGGGGCGTGAGTAAGGCATGCTCTCGGCGCAAGAGGTGCTTGCCCCGGGAGCACAGCACATGCAATCGATAACGGGGATGGTGCAAGACCTCAGAGATGCGGCCCGAATAAAATGACTGAAGATTGCTTTGAAAACTTTCGCTGACTTGCTGCGCAGTCGGGCGTTTCTGCCCGGGTGCGAGTGAGTAGTCTTGATGCACATAGTCCCGCTCAAGACGAATAAACCCATCGATAGGCGATGCAAGGCATGCGGTGGCCATTCTCCAGGCGCCGATGGAGGCGCCAACAAGATGAATTGGCTGATCACTCTGGGGCAGCCAGCTGCCAAAAAGAAACCGATCCATCGGCCCGAGGATCAGGCCCTTCGGACCCCCGGCGGCCCCGGGAATGACGTCAATATGCGCTGGAAGCAGTCCATGCTCACGAAGATGCGCCCGGGCTTTTGGTCCGGCATAGATGCGGAGCGCCCGTTGGGTCGATTGGGTCATTCGGTTGAGGTTTTGAGACAATTCAGTCGTTGACTCAACATTTTATGGTGCTTGCAGCGTATGACCCGTTTTCGGCGAGAGGTAGTGTTCGGAATCGCCATCCCCTTTATTTATTTGGTTGTCGAACTCGGCTTTACGGATCAGCTCGTCGGGATTTTATCGGGCACAGCAAGCGATGAGATTTTAAAAGGCTTGGAGTTCTGGGCCAGGGTCATTTCGGGCACAGGCCTAGGGCTGGTGCTGTTTCGGCTCAAGTTGTTCGCACGTTTTCGGGAATCATTGCGATTGATTGCTTTTATCGCACTGGGTGTGGTCGTCATGTGGAACGTTCAGCGCGAGCTCACCGATTATCTAGTCCGCTCAGCCCGGCCTGATGATAAGCAGGCGGCAGTGGCCCTGTCGTTGGTGGCGAAGTTTGCCGGCGAGGGCCGGCTCAGGCTTGAGAGCGGTGAGCCAGTCATTTGGGGGCCGCTGGATCGGGCTGAAAAAGACATCGTGATGGCATTGTTCCCCGCCGCTGCCTTGCACACCGTGAATCGCGAGGCCCAGCTGACCCAGTGGGTCCTTGAGCACCGCAGTGATAGCGCTGGGCTCACCGTAACGACTGATCTGGAATACAACGCCTATAAGAACCTCATCATCCCGCCGATCGTGGTCGGCATATCACTGTTTTTTGTGCTAGTGAACCTGTCTTTTCTAGTGGGCGCGTTGGCCAATCTTATTCGACCGCGAATGCGGCGGCCGGTGATGTTCGCGACGTTGCTGCTGTTGATTTTGGTGTCTTTTATTCCGCGTAATGCCCTGATTGATTCGCCCGGTTATGTCACCGCGATGCGGGCCGGGCTGTGGAAGGAAAAGCCAGTGCTGGGCATCTTGGTGGAATGGTCCTCACAGACAGCACCGGTTTGGAGCTTTCCGTCGCATCTCGCCCACGAGTTTTTGATGGGCGGCTATTCATTTAGGCGACCAAAACTGCCCTGGTTCTCGGGCTAATTGGGCGGCTGCGGGTAAACTTGCGGCCCATGTCAACGCCTGTTTTTAAGCCCGTCCGAACCCGGTTTGCGCCGAGCCCAACGGGCTACCTCCACGTGGGCGGCGCCCGCACTGCGCTGTATTGCTGGGCTTATGCCCGCCGCCACGGCGGCCAATTCATTCTTCGTATTGAAGATACGGATGTAGAGCGCTCCACGCCAGAGGCTGTCCAGGCCATCTTGGACGGCATGCAATGGCTTGGACTTACTCCCGATGAGGGCCCGTTTTATCAGATGCGGCGTATGGACCGTTACCGAGAGGTCATCGCTGCAATGCTCAAATCCGGCTCCGCTTATCACTGTTACTGCACGCCGCAGCAGCTGGATGCAATGCGTGAAGAGCAGCGGGCCCGGGGGGCCAAGCCGCGCTATGACGGCCGCTGGCGGCCGGAAAATGCGCAGGCCAGTGGTCTCGTGCCACCACCAGGACTGCAGCCGGTTGTGCGGTTTCGCAACCCAAGCTCCGGCTTTGTGACCTGGGAAGATGGCGTGAAGGGCCGTATTTCGATTTCCAACGAAGAGCTGGACGATCTCATCATTGCCCGCACAGACGGGACGCCGACTTATAACTTCTGTGTCGTTGTGGATGACATGGATATGCAAATCAGTCATGTCATTCGAGGCGATGATCACATCAACAATACGCCGCGGCAGATTAATATTTTGAAGGCCCTTGCCGCAGAGGTGCCAGCCTATGCGCATCTGCCGATGATTCATGGTCCAGATGGCGAGAAGCTATCCAAGCGCCATGGCGCCGTATCGGTCATGCAGTACCACAGCGATGGCTATCTGCCGCAGGCCTTGCTGAACTATTTGGCGCGTTTGGGCTGGAGCCACGGCAATGACGAAATTTTTTCCATGCAGCAGCTACGAGAGTGGTTCTCCTTAGAGCATTGCAGTAAGTCGGCTGCGCAGTTTGATTTTGAAAAATTAAAGTGGATCAACAATCACTATCTTCGGCTACTCGCTGGGCAAGAGCTGGCCGAGATGGTGGCGCCGCGTGTTCGAGAGGAGGGATTTTCAGTCGCCAATGGTCCGCAGCTTGCGGCGGTGTGTGAGCTGCTGAAAGATCGGGCGCAGACTTTAAACGAGCTTGCCGAATCGGTTGCCATGTTTTACATGGACCCCCCCGATGCATCTGCGGCTTTAGCGGAGCAGCTCAGCCCGCCGGTGCGCGCGGCTCTGACCGCGCTGCAGGCCAGCCTGCCCGCTGACTGGAACGCTGCTTCACTGGCCTCGGCGCTCAAGGGGGTGGTCTCGGCGTCGGGCTTGAAAATGCCGCAGATTGCAATGCCGCTTCGACTGATCCTAATGGGCCGCACCGATACGCCATCGATCGATAAGGTCATGGCGGTCCTGGGCCGGGACTGCGTCATACAGCGGCTTGGCGCCCATCTCGGCGCTCGTTAGACAGACCTTGATCGCTTAAACTGCGGCTATGTCAGGAAACACCTTTGGTCACCTGTTTGCGGTGACGTCATTTGGGGAATCCCATGGCCCAGCGATTGGCTGTGTGGTGGATGGTTGTCCGCCGGGAATGGCCTTATCAGAATCTGACATTCAGCCGGAGCTGGACCGTCGTCGGCCGGGCACCTCGCGACACGTTACCCAGCGGCAGGAGTCCGATACCGTTGAGATTCTCTCAGGCGTTTTTGAAGGAGTCACCACGGGCGCACCGATTGCGCTTCTGATTCGAAATCAGGATCAGCGCAGTAAAGATTACAACGACATCAAAGATACCTTTCGGCCCGGTCACGCCGATTACACCTACTGGCAAAAATACGGTGTCCGTGACTATCGGGGTGGCGGACGATCATCGGCACGCGAGACTGCGGTTCGAGTAGCGGCCGCCGCGATTGCGAAGAAGTGGCTACGTGAGAAGTTTGGTGTGACGATCCGAGGCCACATGACGCAGTTGGGTGAAATCGCGGTTCGATTTGAAGACTGGGCAGAGGTGAGCACCAATCCATTTTTTGCTGCAAACAAAAGCCAGATTGCCGAGCTGGAGGCCTACATGGATAGCCTGCGCAAGGCGGGGGACTCCTGTGGTGCGCGTATCAATATTGAGGCAGCCCATGTTCCGGTGGGCTGGGGCGAACCAGTGTTTGATCGGCTGGACGCGGAGATCGCCTACGCCATGATGGGCATTAATGCAGTCAAAGGTGTAGAAATTGGCACAGGTTTTCAGTCCATCGCTCAGCGGGGTTCGACCCATGGTGATGAGCTCACCCCCCAGGGCTTCGCAACGAATAACGCCGGCGGTGTTCTTGGTGGAATCTCTACCGGCCAGCCGATTACGGTCTCCATTGCGATCAAGCCGACCTCGAGCATTCGCACGCCGCGACGCTCCATTGATCTGCAGGGCCAGCCCACTGTGGTGGAGACCCACGGCCGGCACGATCCCTGCGTCGGCATTCGTGCAACACCGATTGCTGAAGCCATGCTCGCTTTGGTGCTCATGGACCACGCCCTGCGTCACCGGGCCCAAAACGCTGACGTTCGCGTGCCAACGCCGCCGATTGCAGGGTGAGTGCCACCGCCCGGCTTGGGGCATTTTTTGGCGCTTACTTTGCTTATGTCGGCTTGTTTTCGCCCTACCTACCGCTTTGGCTGAACGCACGCGGCTTTAGTCCTGCCGAAATCGGTGTGCTCATCTCGCCGATGCAGTGGGCCCGCGTCATTGGTCCGCCGGCCTGGGGCTGGCTTGCCGATCACGTGCGCGGGCCTCAAGGTGTAGCCCGCGTGATTCAAATTGCCGCGGTGGCTGCGCTACTCGCGAGTCTGGGGCTGCTGACACCGCTGCCGTTTTGGCCGTTGTTTGCGTTGTTTTGTGTCTTGAGTTTTTTTCTAAGCGGCCAAGTACCGATCGCAGAATCGCTCGCGATGCAGGCCAGCGGCGGAAGTCTGAAGCGGTACGGCAGGATGCGGGTTTGGGGCTCTATTGGTTTTATTGTCGCGGTCCTCAGTGCCGGCCCATGGTTTGATCGGGTTGGTATTGATTGGCTGCCTGCATCGCTGATCGGGGTGCTGCTGATTCTGGCGGTGGTCTCTGCTTTGTTGCCCGGCCGTGAGGTGCAGGCCGCGGCCCCGCGGCATCGACTCATGGGTCAGGTGCTGCGCGATGGCCGACTGCGTTCGTTTTTGCTGGCTTCATTTCTCATGCTGATTGCCCACGCGCCGCTTTACACCCTGTTTTCGCTCTGGCTGCATCAGCAGGGCTACAGCACGACTGAGATCGGCCTGCTCTGGGCTCTGGGAGTGGTTGCGGAAATTGTGATGTTTCAGTTTCAACACCGACTGTTTGATCGTTTCTCGGTCGGCCAGTGCTGGGTGGCATCTTATGGTGTGACAGCGATTCGTTTTTTGATGATTGCTTTCTCCGGGGGGTCGCTGGTGGTGATCATTTTTGCCCAGATACTGCACGCGGTGACATTTGGCATCCATCACAGCGCTTCGATGGCGCTCATACGGCAATGGTTTCCCGCCCGGGCCCAGGCCCGCGGGCAGGCCTTGTA
>Ga0255204_1000536_pt1 | contig 10923 bp, 9 predicted proteins | sample Miss_Colum_RepC__2_FD_188418 | JGI IMG/M metagenome (GOLD analysis project Ga0255204, IMG submission 188418) | Freshwater microbial communities from Mississippi River, Louisiana, United States - Miss_Colum_RepC_8h | ecosystem: Environmental > Aquatic > Freshwater > River | place: USA: Louisiana... | reverse complement strand
CTTCAGGGCGGACGGCTCGCGCTTGCTTGCAAGGCGCCAGTCTCGGCCTTGGTGATCTCGGATGTCGTGGGTGACGATCCTTCGGCCATCGCATCCGGCCCCTGCACAGCGGATCCCACGACGTTTCAGGATGCGGTCGATGTGCTCAAGCGCTGGTCGGTCACGCCGCCCGCCTCAGTTGCCGCGCACCTGAAAGCCGGACTTTCAGGCGCAGTTCCCGAGACTCCGAAGCCGGGGGATCCTCGGTTGCAGCATGCGCAGACCACCGTGATTGCGACTGCACGCGAGAGTCTTCAGGCTGCATCCGAGGTTTTTTCTGGCGCTGGATTTCAAATCATCATGCTCGGTGATGCCGTCACCGGAGAGGCGCGAGATGTAGCCCAGGTCATGGCATCCTGGGCCCGCGAAATCGCGCTTTTTGCCCGGCCCCGTCCTGCAACTCCGGTCGTACTGATTTCTGGCGGAGAGTGCACGGTGACCGTCCGTGGAAATGGCCGTGGGGGCCGGTGTGTTGAGTTTCTTCTGGCATTTGCGCATGCCTGCGACGCGCTGGGAATCTCAGGCCGGGTCGCAGGTGTTGCAGCCGATACCGACGGGATTGATGGTGTGAGCCCGCACGCCGGGGGGATCCTACTGCCCGACACGATTCAGCGGGCACGGGATCATCGGCTGAGTCTGCGGCCGCTTCTGGATAACAACGACGGCCTGGGCTTGTTTGAGCCCCTTGGAGATGTGATTACGACTGGCGCGACATTGACGAATGTCAACGATTATCGGGCCCTGGTGATAATGCCATGACACCGCAGCAGATCGTCATAACACAGCCCGATGACTGGCATCTGCATCTGCGAGATGGTGAGATGCTCAGCGCGGTGCTGCCTTACACGGCCCGCCAGTTTGCACGGGCTATTGTCATGCCGAATCTGAAGCCTCCCGTCACTACCGTAAAGCAGGCGGCAGAGTATGCGCAACGTATTCGTGCTGCTCTTGTGGAAAGAAGTGCAGAGCAAGACGCTGTATTTCAGCCCTTGATGACCCTGTATCTCACTGACCATACCTCGGCTGATGAGATTCAGCGCGCTCGCGAAAGTGGGATTGTGCAGGCCGTGAAGCTTTACCCAGCTGGCGCCACCACGAATTCGGATAGTGGTGTGACTGATCTGAATCATTGCACCAAGGCCCTGGAAGCAATGCAGAAAAATGCAATGGTGTTATGTATCCATGGCGAGGTAACCGATCACGATGTTGATGTGTTTGATCGGGAGGCAGTCTTTATTGATCAGGTATTGATTCCCCTGCGTCAGCGTTTTCCTGAGTTGAGGATTGTTTTTGAGCACATTACAACCCGTCAGGCCGCCGAGTATGTTCAGTCGGCGTCTGGGCCAATTGCTGCAACAATCACGCCCCAGCATCTGCTATATAACCGTAACACCCTTTTTCAGGGCGGGATTCGGCCCCACTATTACTGTCTGCCAGTGCTCAAGCGCGAAGTCCATCGGCAGGCGCTGCTGGCCGCAGCGACCAGTGGCAGTCCAAGGTTTTTTCTCGGCACGGACAGCGCTCCTCATGAGCAGGGTGCCAAAGAGTCAGCCTGTGGCTGCGCGGGATGCTTTTCCGCGCCTTTTGCGCTTGAGTTTTACGCACAAGCATTTGAGTCGGCAGGCGCCTTAGATCGTCTGGAGGCCTTCGCCTCGTTTCATGGACCGGATTTTTATCGTCTTCCGCGCAATACAAAAAAAATTAAGCTCAGCCGAACCGTGCAGAAAATTGCATCGCCCATCGCTGCGGCAGGCGGGGTTCTCGTACCGCTGGGGTTTGGTGAACAACTCGACTGGCGATTTGAGGGCCTGGCCTGAGCCGAGAAGAGTGCGTGCTGCTGTCGCCCTGGTGGACCGCGTCTGAGGCGAGTCTCGTTGCGCGTTTGCGGGCCCTGCCTTTTGTCGAATTTCTAGAGGTAGTAAATCAGCATGCCAAAGAATATGGCCTGCGCTCTGGAGGACATCAGCCATTGCATTTCGTGCCGCAGTCTCAACTGCCGATCGGGCAGAGCTATGAGGCCTGGATCTTTCAAACCGGCCGCGTGCCAACCCGCGATGTGGCCCACGATCGTTTGAATGCTGTGATGTGGATGCTTTATCCGCAAACTAAGGCAGCCCTGAATCGGCTTCAGTCAGATGAAATTTCACGGCACGGATCGCAGGCATCGCGCGGACCGGCCCGGGATGCTGCCACGCTTTGGGATGAGAATCTTTTAGTTCTTGTCTGCTTTAAACATGCTGATCACCTGGCGGCGTTACTCGAGGCGCGCGATTGGACGGGACTCTTTCTGGCTTACCGTCACTATTGGGCAAGCGTATGGCATCCACGCATTTTTGGACATGCCCTCGCAGAGAAATTGATTCGTCCGTATAAATCACTAACCGCACATTGCCGGCTCCTAGACTGCGCCACATTGGCCCCGGATGCAATTGATACGGGTCTCGCGGCACTCATTTCGGATGGCCTCTGTCCGCAGCAGTTTTATCCGATGCCTGTGATGGGACTGCCAGGCTGGCACACGGAGAATTCTGAGCCGGTTTTTTATGAGGATCGCTCGGTCTTTCGGCCCCCAAGACGCTGAGCTTCCTGCGGATGGCGAATTAATTCGAGTAGCGCATCAAAGTCAATCGGTTTACTTAAATGAAGATCAATTCCGGCAGCCAGGGAGGCGCTGACATCTTCGGAGAAGGCATGGCCAGAGACAGCAACCATGAGGCATCCTTGGCTGGGGCCATTGACGGCGCGAATGCGTTGGGCAGCCTCACGGCCTGAGAGGCCTGGAAGATCAATATCCATCAAGATGCAGTCGTACGCTATCGCAAGACTTTTCTCGATGGCCTCCTCACCGCAGGCCGCAGCATCAGTCTGCATGCCATGATGCGAGAGCCAGCGCACTAGGATTTCCCGATTCATTGCAACATCATCGACGACAAGTATTTTTCTTTGGCTGGCCACGGCGGCTGCAGATGTGTCAGGTGTGTGCGCCAACATCATCTCTGGCGCAGTCGCCGTCATGGCTGAGAGCTGGATGGTGAAGCAGCTGCCCTCGCCTGATGCTGAGCGTAGCCTCAATCGCCCACCCATCGCCTCCAAAAGACTGCGGGCCAGTGTCAGGCCAAGGCCGCTGCCACCGTAGCGCTGCGCAATGGATGCGCCGGCCTGCTGGAAGCGGCCAAAAACAATCTCTTGCTGATCTTGCGTAAGGCCGATACCGGTATCTTCAACGTCAATCAGAACTTCGATGGCCTGGCGTTTGATTCCGTTGCTTGGCGTGATCAGCCGGCTGCGCAGCTCAATGCCGCCATGGGCGGTGAATTTGATGGCGTTAGAAATCAGATTTTTTAGAATTTGACTTAAGCGCAGGGGATCGACATAAATGTAAAGGTCGTCTGGAATTTCCTGTCGCAGACTAAGCTGCAATCCTTTTTGCCTAGCAATCCCGCGAAATAGTGCGATATTTTGTTCAATCAAGAGCGTTAGCCGTGTTGGTTCTGGATCAAATCGGAGCCGGCCCTCTTCGATTGCAGAGAAGTCAAGTAAATCGGAGAGTAGGGCGTTTAGCTCTTTACCGCACTGGGTGAGCGACTCAAGATCGGCGCGGTCTTGGGCGGTTGGGCTGCGCTGCTTCATCAGCTCCACGAGGCCGACCATTCCATTTAACGGCGTCCGAATTTCATGGCTCATATCAGCAATAAATCGTGATTTATTTTGGTCGGCGGCCCGCTGGGCCTCGAGAGAGCGAATCATCTGATTGGTGATCTGAGTCAACATTTGAAATTCGCGTGGTGGACTGTGACTCAGCGTTAGGTTGCCGCCCTCGCGGGAAACCTTTTCAATTGCGCTGGCCATTGCCTCGATGGGCCCCAGGGTTTTATTGAGCAACAAAGCCAGCGCGGCCAGAAACATCAGCCCTGTTAAGGTTAGGGCGACCCAGATGCCCGTTATGACAGGCGAAATCTCCGCATTGACCTCTTCATCCGGCAGGCTAACGAGGGTGATCCATCCCAGCTGATGATGGCTGCCGTAGCCGGGGTTACGAACGTAGCCAACTAGGTAATGACGGCCATCGGGCCATTGCTCGCGAAGCCAGCCTTGTTTGCCGGCGCGGGCCTGCTGCACGCTTTGCAGGTGGGCATATTCTCCAGCGTGGGCAGCGGGCGCCATGAGCCGAGTGGTTCCATCGTCGCCAAGGACAATAATTTCTGCATGAAGATGCTTTGGAATCGATTGCAAAAAACGTTTGTGCTGGGCTAAGAGCCAGTCCCAGCTCAGGTGGGCGCCCAGCACGCCGAGGGTTGTGCCCGATGTGTCTCGCACGGGTGTCGCAAGATCAATAAATCGCCACGGGCCGCCGGAGGGATTCTGGCCAAGGAGGTCTGCAAGCAGCACGGCCTCGTGCAGATCAACCGTCGTTGAACGCTTCAGGCCCTCTTGAAACCATTCGCGATCATGCACATTTTTTCCGGCGAGCATGCCCTGGTTTGCGGCTCGGACTATTCCCGTTCGATCTGCGAATCCAATCCAAGTGTATTCAGGAACATGCTGCTGAATCGTATCAATCCAGAGCGCAAGCAGATCGGGATGCTTGTGCAGGCGGAGGGCGGGCAGCAAGGCGGCCCGTGATCGCAAGTCATCGAGACGCTGGCCGATCGTCGTGTCAATGATTTCTGCGATTGCCCGGGCCTGCGCTGAGAGCTTTTGTCCCTCGTTGGCAGAAATCGTGCTGCGTGCCGAATGCATCATGGCCCAGCCCAGCGCAATCAGCGCTGCGATCAAGGGCAGCAGGATTAGCAGCAAGAGCGTGGTGCGCAGCGGCCGGCCTGGTTCCCGCGTTCCCCAGATCCATCGCGCAACGTCGGGGCCTTTAACGTTCATGTTATTTATGTATATATTTTATATATAAAATAGCACTCGACCAGATTCAGAGCAATTCGCTATGATTGAAACAAGAAGTAAGTCGGGCGGCCGCTGCCGCGCACAGCGCGGGAGAGGAAGGTCCGGACTCCGCAGGGAAGGGTGACGGCTAACGGCCGTACGCAGCAAGCGATCGCGAGATCGCCCAAGGCGAGGAATAGGGCCACAGAGACGAGTAAGCGCGGGAAACTGCGCGGATGTGAAACGCGGTAACCTCCACCTGGAGCAACACCAAATAGGCGCATGCCCGGCATTGCCGGAGAGGATGTCCCGTCCGATGTGCGCGGGTAGGTGGCTTGAGCCTGCTGGTAACGGCAGGCCTAGAGGGATGGTCGCTATAAGGCATCGCAACGCGGCGCCTCGTAACAGAATCCGGCCTATAGACTTACTTCACTTTTTTATCGGAGGGATTGTGCGGATTTTGCATACGATGTTGCGTGTTGGTGATTTGCAGCGATCGATTCATTTCTATACCCAGATCATGGGGATGAATCTGCTGCGCACCACTGATCGACAAGATCAGCAGTATTCGCTCGCGTTTGTCGGATTTGGCCGTGGCAACGAAGACGGCCATGCAGAGATTGAATTGACCTATAACTACGGTGTGGCCGACTATGAGATGGGCAGCGCCTACGGCCACATTGCGCTTGCTGTTCCAGATGCAGCAGCAGCATGCGCGCGGATTCAAGCCGCGGGTGGACACGTGACGCGGCCCGCCGGCCCAGTCAAGGGCGGATCCACGGTGATTGCGTTCGTCCAAGATCCTGATGGTTACAAAATTGAGCTGATCGAGCGGGCGGATGTTGCGGCCTGATGCCGCTACAATTCACCCATGAAAGTTTTCAACTTGAAGTGTGAGCATGGCCATCCATTTGAGGGTTGGTTCAAAAGCCATCTTGCCTTCGAGGACCAGCGCTCCCGGGGCCTGCTGACCTGCCCGTTTTGCGACAGCCGAAGCGTTGAGAAAACACTCTCGGCACCGCGACTGAATCTCTCGGGGGCTCAGGCCGAGGCTGTTGCTGGTGCGGCTCAAGCATCAGAGGTGACCGCTGAGTTCCCGGCGCCAGTATCGGCCGCGATCGATCCGAAGTCATCCCCCACGCTGGCACAGGCGCTGAAGGTGGTTCGGCAGCTACTAGAGCACAGTGAAGATGTGGGTGATCGTTTCGCTCAAGAGGCCCGATCCATGCATCGCCAGGAGACGCCACTGCGGCCGATTCACGGCAGCACGAGCCTAGAGACTGCACGGGAGCTGGCTGATGAGGGGCTGCCGATCGTTCCGATTCCTTTTGCCGGACTGCTGAAAAACTCCTTGCATTGACCCGGCTTTTGCCCTCTGAGACCAGTTTTTTGGCCTCGCGACGTGCAAGTTTCCTAGTTGTCCTGATAAATCACTTTATAAGTGATTTTTATCCTATTGATTTATTTGAATTTTTGTTTAAAAATCATTCTTGAAATAGGGCCTAAGTTGTTGTTTTAGAAAGAAAAAATCCCCATTCGACTTGACCGGTAACACTGATTTCCATAAAGTGGGAAATCGTGCAAAAAAGTGGTTTTTTGTGGGGGTTTTCTTTTGGCGCTATCACTCGCCTTTTCCGGGGTCTCGGCCCTCAGCCTAGACGTCAAAGGCCGGATGACCATTCCGACGCGCTACCGGGATGAATTGCTCGCGCGCTCTCAAGGCGCACTCGCGCTGGTGGAGAGTGATGACGGCTGCCTGCTGCTGATGGCCCAGTCGCTTTGGGCAGACAAGGTGGCGCTGTTTTCTTCCGATGAGCGTGATGCCGAGCGGCGGCGTTTTTGGATGGGATTAAGCGACACGCCCGAGATGGATGCCCAGGGCCGGGTACTCATCAATCCTGTGTTACGTGAGGGCGCACATATTCAGCGTGATGTGATTCTTCTCGGTGTGGGGGAGCTGTTCGAAATCTGGGATGCATCTGCATTGGAGTTGCACAAGCAGGCTGTCCGCCAGCGTAAGCGCGGCGGGAGTGCGATGTGACCGCAGCTGTTGCGCGCGGCGACTCTCAACAACCGTCTCCTGATGTGCAGGCCTTTGACCATCGCCCCGTCTTGCTGCAAGAGGCGGTTAGGTCTCTGCATGTGATTCCGCAAGGAAGTTATGTCGACGCTACTTACGGCCGCGGTGGCCACAGCGCACTCATTCTCGAGCAGCTCGGCCCTACCGGCCGATTAATTGCTTTCGATCGTGATCCAGCCGCAGTGGCGGCGGGCAGAAAGATTCACGATCAGCGTTTTCAAATCATCCACGCACCCTTTAGCGAATTACCGCAGCGGCTCGCGGAGCAGGGCATTGATCAGGTGGATGGCGTATTGGCGGATCTCGGCGTCTCATCTCCGCAGCTCGATGATCCCAAGCGGGGTTTTAGCTTTCGATTGCAAGGTCCACTCGATATGCGGATGGATCCAACCCGTGGTGAGCCCGTATCTGCATGGATTGCGAAGGCTTCGGTAGATGAACTTCAGAAAGTGATTAAAAACTATGGCGAAGAACGGTTTGCTGTTCAGATTGCAAACGCGATTGCGACTCGCTGCGCGTCAGCCGCTCGGGGAGAGGCTGAGCCTTTGCAGAGGACCGAGGACCTGGCAGAGCTTGTCGTCCAAACGCTTCGGCGGTGTCGTGCACGTCGTGAGCCAGGCCAGCATCCGGCGACACGAACATTTCAGGCTCTACGGATTCACATCAATCGCGAAATGGAAGAGCTCGCGGCCCTGCTTGAGGCAGCCGTCCGCCTGCTACGTGAGTCTGGGCGCCTTGCGATCATCAGCTTTCACTCGCTGGAAGACCGGTTTGTTAAGCAATTCTTTCGCGATGCCGCGCACACGGCACCGCCTGCCACAGACCGCGGTATAAGCCGCAGCCAGCGGGCACTCCTTTCTGGATTGCAAGATCGGCTAGGTCGGCCTGCCATCGATGCCCGGCTTCGGGTGATTGCACGGATTCGTCCACGCGAGGAAGAAATTGCTGCTAACCCTCGAGCCCGGTCAGCAATGCTTCGGGTTGCGGAGCGGTGTGGCACCACTCTGGAGGCTGCAAGATGACACGCCGTCAGTGGTTCCTGGTCGGGCTGATTACGGCATCGTCGCTGTCTCTGGTGAACGCCCGCTATCACGAGCGTCGGCTATTCACGCAGATCGATCGAACAGAGCGTGCCGGATTAAAGCTGGACTCCGATATCGAGGTCCTCCAGGTTGAGCTTACCGCCTTGCGTAATCCGGGCCGTATCGATGCAGCCGCCCGGCGTGATTTAAAAATGATTCCGCTGCGGCCGACTGAGCCCATGTATTACCGGCCGGCAAGCGGTGCAGGGGGCATGCGTTGAACAGTCATAGCAGCGCGTTGCCTGGCCGCGTTCAATCCCGTGCGGCAGGCCGCTCGGCGGTGCCGGTACTGACCTGGCGGGCAACGCAGGGCCGATCGCGCTTTGTGTTGTTTTTGTTGATGGCGGGCTTTTGTATTGTCATCGTCCGAGCTTTTACGTTGCAGCTGGTCAATGCCGATCAGTGGCAGACCCGCGCAGAAAAACGCTTTGAGCGGCCAAGAGAAATCCCGGCCAACCGCGGTCGCGTGCTGGATCGCCATGGCGAGGTGATTGCCTCCAGTGTTCAGGAGGAGCAGCTCGGCATCGTGCCCACGCGTTTTGTCGCGAATCTCACGCTGACAGGCGATAAGAAAGTTGATACGCAGCGGGCCGCCAAAAAGAAACTCGAAGACCAGAAGCTTGATGAGCTTGCTGCGATTTTAGAGATGAAACCATCTGAGGTGCGCGCAAAGATTTACGGCGCAAAAAAATTCTTTTGGCTTGCCCGCGGATTAAATCTTGAACAGGCGGATCGCATTCGCGCGCTTCGTCTCGAGGGTGTTGAGCTTGAAAATGATTTTCGTCGCTACTATCCCTATGGGGAGGCATTCGCGCATATCGTGGGATTTACCAACGCCCACGAGCAGGGAGCGGAGGGCCTCGAGGCCACCCATGATCAGGCGCTGCGTGGTACATCGGGCCAGCTGCGGGTTGTTATTGACCGACGCGGATCCGCAGTAGAGGGCAGAACGATCGCGGATGCGCTCCACGGAAAAGACCTGCAGCTGTCTTTGGATGCCAGCATTCAAAGCATGGTGTACTCGACGCTGAAGTCGGCTGTTGCGGAGCATCGCGCGAAAGCTGCCGCAGCAGTGGTGATCGATGCACAGACGGGCGAGGTCTTGGCCCTTGTCAATGAGCCCTCATTTGATCCAAATAACCGGACAAAGCTCAATCCCGATCGTGTTCGTAATCGGGCGGTTACCGATACATTCGAGCCGGGCTCAACAATGAAATCCTTTTCGATTGCAGCAGCATTGGAGCTTGGCCGGGTGGGTCCGAAAACTGAGATACAGACGGCTCCAGGCAAGATCACAATCGGCAATCGCACCATCGGTGATTCTCATCCTCATGGCACGCTGACCGTTGAGGAGGTGCTCGCAAAGTCCAGTAACGTCGGTACGGTTCGAATAACGCAGCGGCTGCAGGCCAAGGAGCTCTACGATCTCTATGTTGCCGCGGGCTTTGGCCGTGTGCCCGATGTTGGCTTAAATGGCGCAACAGCGGGACGACTGCGTCAGCCAGAGAAATGGGTTCCGATTGATCAGGCAACAATTTCGTACGGACATGGCGTATCGGTATCGCTGCTGCAGCTTGCGCGGGCTTACACCGTGTTCGCCCGCGATGGCGATCTAGTGCCAATCTCCTTTGTTCCGCAGCCTGGACCCGTCGCGGGTGTGCCAGTGATTTCGCCAGAGACCGCCCGCTCGGTTCGCAAGATGCTCGAGATGGCGACCACACAGGGCACCGCACCCAAGGCCCAGATTGCGGGCTTTCGGGTGGCTGGAAAAACCGGTACTGCGCATAAGCCTGAGCGTGGGGGCTATGCGAAAAATAAATACGTCGCCTCGTTTGTTGGATTTGCACCTGCCGATCAGCCACGATTTGTGATCGCGGTGATGGTCGATGAGCCCAGTGCAGGCAAGCATTATGGCGGCGAGGTTGCTGCACCAATTTTTTCTCAGATTGCCAACGATGCGCTGCGTCGAATGCAGATGTCGCCGAATCCAGCGTTGCGAATTCTTCCTGCAGTTGCCCTTATCGGCGAGGGAACGGAATGATGTCAGCGGGTTTTCTGCCCCATCCCATGGCCCTGCGCGATGCACTATCGGATCAGGCTGCCGAATGGCTGCGGCAGCGGCTTGGGCGGCAGGCTAATCTCTGCGCGGACAGCCGAAGGCTTCAGCCCGGTGATGGATTTTTAGCTAGAGGCAGCAAGCGGTTTTCTGCAGACCAACACATTGCCGCCGCAATCGCAGCGGGCGCAGCAGCGATATTGATTGACACAGGCGATGCAGCGGGGCTGCAGGATCGGCCGGGGCAGGTCCCGGTCCTCGGTGTGCCGCAGCTGTGTCATCGCATGGGTATGGTGGCCTCAGCGTTTTACGGTCGGCCGAGTATGACCATGCAGATCATTGCCGTGACGGGAACCAATGGTAAGTCAACAGTAACCGCAGCACTGGGCTATGCCCTTGCGGAGTGCGGCATTGCCTGTGCTGTTATCGGCACGCTGGGCGTTGGCGTGTTTCCTGCGCACTGCGACCCGTCATTTGAGCCGAACTGGGAATCACAGCTGACTGCTGGATTGACCACACCGGATGCGGTGGACTTACAGCGGCTGCTGGCCGATCTTCGCTCGCGACAGATTATGGTGGTCGCGCTCGAGGCCTCCTCATTCGGCCTGCAGCAGGGAAGGCTTCAGGGCTGCGCGATCAAAGCGGCTGCATTTACCAATCTGAGCCATGACCATCTTGATGTGCACGGCACGATGGAGCGTTATGCACAGGCCAAGGCCCTATTGTTTGCGTCCCCTTCACTGGGCACCATGATTGTGAATACAGATGATGCGTATGGGCACCTGATGTGG
>Ga0255204_1000533_pt1 | contig 11033 bp, 10 predicted proteins | sample Miss_Colum_RepC__2_FD_188418 | JGI IMG/M metagenome (GOLD analysis project Ga0255204, IMG submission 188418) | Freshwater microbial communities from Mississippi River, Louisiana, United States - Miss_Colum_RepC_8h | ecosystem: Environmental > Aquatic > Freshwater > River | place: USA: Louisiana... | reverse complement strand
TTTGAGCTGGGTCGCTTCGGCCTCGCTCATCGCCACCTTGGTTCGTTTTCTTGCCATCCCCGAGCTTGCATTGCCGCCTAGGTTTTGACCAGCTTTACTTACCGATTGTTATAAAGACTTGGTATGAAACCGGATGTCGGTCATATCCAGCAACTGGGAATCAAGAATATCTACAAGCCTGCCGAACACAGATTTATTTACTGTATCCACGCCAATGAAGAACAGGCACACGACCGTTTTGCCATCGGCAAGAGCCGCGAGGGTCTTGTCGATGTTGTAAAGTTTGGGGCTGGAGGCCAAGTGGAGCATCTTTGTTTTTAGGTCCACCAGAAGCCGAACTTGCCCCGTTATCTCGAAAGTTTGGTCCTCCACCTTGTGAAAACTCGCACCTCCGGTCAGGAGTTGCTCAATGCGGTCGCCTCGCATTTTTGGGCTGTCGATTTCAGCGGCGGTCAGAATTTCTGGCATTTTTGCCAAGAGATTCCGCGACAACACCGATTCGATGCGGCTCAATTCGCCACTTTGCTCTGCCGAAACACTCAAGGTCGGAGCATTCAAGACGTGTTTAATTTGGCTTGGCGTTGCGCCGAAGCGAATCCCTGTGGGCAAAATGGCGGTTGTAGCCTCAACGATGCGCGCAAGATTCTCATCCCACGAAAACTGGGAATGCATTTCATACAAAGCGGCGAAGTTCGCAGGCGTATTCGCAAAGCCCTCGTGCTCGCGTGAAATGTCATGCCCCAGAATTGTTCCGCGAATGTTTGAGACGGTCAGCGCGTGTGAACTGTGGCTGACTTTTTTGATGAACGTCGGGTTCGCCAAAAAGGTCTGAACGCCGCCCGGTCTCAAGAGGCAAACCAAGAATGGTCGATCGTCGAATCTCTGCAACACGGCCAAGGACACGACACAATTTGAAAAACTGGCCACTTTCGAGTAGCAAAACCGAACGGCAAAATCGTCCGAAAAGAAGACTGAGCGAGCTTTGACCAACCCGTAATGCGTCGCAATTGCGGCGGCAAGTGCGGGTTTTCCAATCTGTGGATTCTCACTGTGGAGTTTTGCCGCGAAATCGTGAAGCGTGAGCCACTGTTTCACTTGCCGGCCCTCCTGGTTTTCGTGGTTTGCCGGAAGGCGGATAGCGGCGGAAACAACTTCCCAACTTCCACTCCAAGCGCGTCCGCAATCTTGAAGAGGTTGAGTGCTGCGACGTTTCGCTCTCCTCGTTCAATCCCGCCATAGTAGGCGCGGTCAATGCCGGCGAGATTGGCGAATTCCTCCTGCGACAGGCTTTTCTCTTCACGCAGGCGACGGATTTGTTGACCGAGTAGGGCGAGCTTTGGATTTTTCACAGGGCCGACAGCTTATCGGCACACGGTTTTTCAATCCACGGCCTATGAGGAGCATCTAGCTATTGTGCTTTTTGCGTGGTTCGCTTATTCTTCCGCAACGAAACGCTTGCTCATCCAAAAAATGAACAACATGAAGAACATTAAAAAGGATTTGCCCCCCAAACAACGCGACGAGTTGCTGGCGGCGTTGAAAGCCCGGTTTGACGCGAACAAGGCCCGTCACCCAAGTTTGGTGTGGGCCAAGGTGCAGGCGCGGTTGGAGGCGCAGCCGGACAAGCTGTGGTCGCTCGCGGAAATGGAACGCACCGGCGGCGAACCGGATGTGGTGGCGCACGATAAGAAGTCCGGCGAATTCGTTTTCATGGATTGCGCGCCGGAGAGTCCGGCCGGCCGGCGGAGCGTTTGTTACGACCGTGCAGGCTGGTTGTCGCGAAAGGAGGCGCGACCCAAAACTACGGCGATGGATTTGGCAGCCGAGATGGGCATCGCGCTGTTGACGGAGGAGGAATATCTCGCGCTGCAAAAACTCGGCGAGTTCGACACGAAGACTTCAAGTTGGGTCGCCACCCCGGCGGACATTCGTGAGCGCGGCGGAGCCTTGTATGCGGAGCGTCGCTACGGTCGCGTCTTCGTCGGGCACAATGGCGCGCAGTCCTATTACGCGGTCAGGGGGTTTCGGGGCCGGCTGGGGGTCTAGCGGGATAGCCGCTGGCCCTGCGGCGAAGTCAGCCCGCCTTCGCGAGATCGAGGAAGACGATGATCGAGGGGTTGCCCACGGCGGCGTAGTGCCCGGTGAACTTCAGGCCGCCGGTCTGCTTGTCCACGCGGAAGACGGCGAGGTTGTCGCCCCGCTGGTTGCAGCAGTAGAGGAACTGGCCGGTGGGATCGAAGTTGAAGCTGCGCGGGTAGTTGCCGCGCGTCCATTCCTCGCCGAGGTAGGTCAGTTCGCCGGTTTTGCCCACGGAGAAGATGCCGATGCTGTCGTGCAGGCGGTTGCCCGCATAGACGAACCGGCCATCGGCGGAGACGAGGATTTCCGAGCAGAAATTGCTGCCCGCAAAGCCCGGCGGCAGGGTGGAGATCGTCTGGCGCGCGGTCAGCCGGCCGGTGGTTGCGTCGTAATCGAACAGGACAACAGTCGAGCCTTCCTCCTGGATGGAATAGAACCAGCGGCCGTTGGGGTGGAAGTGGAAGTGGCGCGGTCCGTCGCCTGGCGGCAGCGAGATGGCAGGAGGATCGTTCGGGGTCAGCACACCTTTCTGTGCATCGAACTTCCAGACGAAGATTTGGTCCAGGCCCAGATCGACATGCAGCACGAAGCGGCCCGAGCGGTCTGCCTCGATCATGTGGGCGTGCGTCCGGTCGTGGCCGCTGAAGGCGAAGCTGCCGGGCGGAGCATTGGTGGCGCGGGTGGGACCGATCTTGCCGGCGTCGTTCTTCACGTCACTGGCTTCGCCGAGCCGGCCGTCAGCCAGAATGGGTAGCACGGCGACCGAGCCGCCGAAATAGTTCGCGACCAGCAGGAAACGGCCGGACGGGTGCAGGCTCACATAGGTGGGGCCGGCTCCGCCGGAGCGCACGGTGTTGAGCAGCTTCAGTTGTCCGTCGGCGCGGTTGATGGCGAAGGCGCTGACCGTGCCTTCCTTGGTGTCGCCGACGCGATCCGTTTCGTTCGCGGAATAGAGGCGGGTGCCAGCGGCGTTCAGCGCCAGGCAGCTCGGGCTGGTGCCCAGCTCATACACGCCGGCGGGTGTCAGCGCACCGGTAGTGCGGTTCACCTGGAAGAGATGAATGCCTCGGCCGTTGCCGGGCGGCAGGTCAACCTGCGTGGGCAGCATGTCGCGCAGTGGCGAGCTGAACGTGCCGACGTAGGCCATGAGCGGCCCCTTGGCAGCGCCGGATTGCGCCTGAAGCTGCCCCGTCAGCAGCGGGGAAGCCGCTGCCAGCGCGGAGGAGGTTTTCAGGAACGCGCGGCGGGAAATACCTGAAGGGATCGGGTCGGAAACGTGTTGCATGGATGGGCGGACGGTAGGACCAGTCCCCGGCATGGTCCAGCCAAAGCGCGCTTGCGCGGGCACCGTCTCAGGCCTTCTTCACGAAGCACGCCTTCAGTCCGACCGCGATGCCGTCCACCTTGCAGTCAATCTCGTGGTCGCCATCCACGAGCCGGATGGGCTTGGATTTGGAGCCGCCTTTGAGCACCTGCGAGCCGCCGAGCTTCAAGTCCTTGATGAGGATCACGCAGTCACCATCCGCGAGCACATTACCGTGGGCGTCCTTCACGACGCGGGCCTTCTCCGGTTCCGGTTCGCGCTTCCACTCATGTCCGCAGGTCACGCATTCCCAATGTTCTGGGTGTTCCAGCACTTCGGTCATCTCACACATGGGACAGGCGGTTTTGCTCATGAAGGGGGAAGCCTAGTGCGGGCATGGGTGGCGACTCAATCGCGCACTTGGGCCAAGTCCGGCTGCGATTACTGCCCGTCCAGCCAGTGCAGGATGGGCCGTTGGCCGAAGAGCCAGATGACCGCCGCCGCCGCAATGTAGGGGCCGTAGGGCAGGCGTGCCGACCATTCGCGGCGCTTGCACAGAATGAGGGTGATGCCCACCACGGAGCCGAGGATGGCGCTGACGGTCAGCGAGAAGAGCACCGCCTGCCAGCCGAGGAACGCGCCGATGGCCGACATGAACTTCACGTCGCCGAAGCCCATCGCCTCGCGGGGCAGGGAGATGCGGTCGGTCACCGCCTCCAGGTGGTGAACGGTGGCGGGGTCGAACGCTTCCTTGCCGATGTGGAGGCTTCCCGGCGAGAGCCGCACGTCCACGTTCCAGAAGCAGCGGTCCACCATTTCGAGGCGGGTGGCGTGGAAGCGCACCGCGTCGCTGTCGCGATAGAACAATTCCTCATAAGGCACCTGCTCGGCGGGCAGGCGCAGTTCAGTCTCGGTGAAGATGATTTCCGACTGCGGGGCCAGAGGCACCTGCTGCTGGCCGAAGAGCAGCTTGCCCAGGCGCAGGATGCCGTAGATCAGCCCCCAGCCCACGGCGGCTCCGATCGCGGCGGCTTTGAGGCCTTCCGCCGCCTTGGTCGCGCCGTGGATTTCCGGGAAGAGGCCCGATGCCAGCACGCCCACCGCTATCCCGCCCAAGGTGATTTCATCCGGGATGATGAAGTGTTCGAAGTCAATCAGCGTGGCGACAATGAAACCCGCGAGCAGCACGCAATACGCGATGGGCACGATGAAGGACTTGCCGCCAAACCCCAGCCAGCACGCGAGAAAGGCGAGTCCCGTGACGAGCTCGACGCCGAAGTAGCGCGGCGAGATGGGCGCGCTGCAATTCGCGCACTGCCCGCGCAGCCAGAGCCAGGTGACCAGCGGGATGTTGAGGTAGAACGGGATCGAGTATTTGCAGTGCGGACAGTGCGACGGCGGCGTGACCACGCTCAAGCCGATGGGCATCCGGTGGATGCACACGTTTAGGAAGCTGCCTACGAGGCAACCGAACACGAAGAACCAAAACGACCAGAAGTGAAACGGCACGGCGGCCAGCGGGGATGGCTCAGGCGGTGCCATAAACATTCTTGAGCAGCGCCGCGCGCATGACCTCCACCGGCACCGGCTGGCCGGTCCAGATCTCCAGTGCCTTCGCGCCCTGATAAAGCAACATGCCCACGCCGTTGGCCGTCTTGCAGCCAGCGGCCTTCGCTGCACGGAGCAGGGGCGTTTCGGCAGGTCGGTAAATCATGTCATAGACCGCGCGCGCTTGCGGCAGCGGGAAGGTGGCCTCGTCCAAGGGCGATCCGTCCTCCGGCTTGAGCCCGAGCGAAGTGGCGTTGAGCAGCAAATCCACGGTGGACTTCGGGTAGCCGACCTGCGTGCGCACGCCGGGATGGCGGGTGCGGATTTCCGCCGCCACTTCCTCCGCCTTGCTGGCGGTGCGGTTCACGAGGAACAGCTCGGCGACGCCTTCCGCCGCGAGCTTCAGCGCGGCGGTGCGGCCCGCGCCGCCCGCCCCGAGCAGCAGCACCCGGGCACCGCGTGGTTCGCAGCCGAGATCTTCCCGCAGCGAGCGCGTGATGGCGTCGGCGTCGGTGTTGAAGCCCACGGAGCGCAGTTCGTGAATCTGGTCCGGGCTCAACTGCGCCAGCGGCTGCCATTCGCCCGCCGGGTTGCGGGCCTCGAAGCGCACGGTGTTCACCGCGCCCCACGTCTGCGCGGAGGCGTCGAGCACATCCACGATGTCCACGGCGAGGAGCTTGTGCGGGACGGTGAGGTTGAGGCCGATGAACTTCATCGCCTGCGCGCCGGCGATGGCCTCGCGCAGCCGTGTGGGATGCACATCAAAGGCCAGGTAACGCCAGTCGAGGCCGAGCTGCATGAGCGCGGCATTGTGCATCGCGGGGGAGGCGGAGTGCTTTACCGGATGGCCATAGACCGCGCAAAAGCGCGTGCTGGCGCGGAGTTCAGCCGGTTCGGACACGCGGCGGACGATAGGTGCGACGCGGCGGACTTCAAAGGTGAATTTTTGCCACAAGAAGGCGCAAAGAGGCGCAAGACGGGCTGCCACGGAATGCTTGAGATGAGCGATGGGCGGCTTTGGAGTGCGGCGAGTTCTCGCCGCTTTCGGCAGGCGACTCGTCGCCGTCGAGCTTTGTGACGGCTTGCCAATCAAGCAGCGCATCCGGCTGACGCCAGGCCGGCCGCGAGCGAACAACCGGCCGCGTTGATGCCCTCCGACGGCGACGAGTCGCCTGCGGAAAGCGGTGACAAGTCACCGCACTCCACAGCGCAGGAAGCTGAAAACGTCAAAGGTCATTATTGCCGCCCGGGGAAGCTGCGACTACGTTCTCCATACACACTCGGCTGCTGAGCACACAAAGTGCGGTCAAATTTCTTTTAGGCCGCCCGACGCATGAAGCACAGACGCATCATCCTTTGTTTGAGCTTCGTGATTTTATATCTGTGCAGCTACCTGGCCTTGTCGCTGGGAGGCGCATACATGCCTTTAACTACGGCTTGAACGGAATCAAGGACTGGGCCTGGGCACCTTGCGGCTTTAGGGATGATTCGGGGCGGTGGCGCGCTGGACTAGTCATTGCATTCTATCCGCTCTACTGGATTGACTCGCGATATTGGCACGATGATTGGACCGCATCGAGTGGGCCAAAGAAGATGCCAGTGCATCGAAACCATGCACCGTAGCGCTTTGAGGGCGGTTAGCAGTCGGCTGCGGCTAGTCGCTGCGCAACCTGAAGGCCGCGCCTACTTGATGCCCGCCAGCCGGTCCTTCCAAATCTTGTGGAGCAGCACGGTGGCGCGCACGTCGCGGAGGCAGTAGTCGGCGATTTCCTTGTGGCGGCCTTCCTCCAGCATGTTCGTCACGTCCATGCCGGTGACGCCGTGGCTCTTCGGTGACTCGATGCCGAAGGCCTTGCAGTAGAAATCCAGGTTGAACTTCCGCGCCGCGCCGTCGCGTCCGCTCACGCCGTAGAAGGTGAGCTGCTCGGCGAGGTCGCAGTGCGGGTCGGTGGCGTAGCGGTAGCCGAGCCAGTCCTTGCGCGCGATGGGGACGTTTAGCTGCGCCGAGCGCAGGTAGAGGAACGGCACGTCGAAGCCGCGTCCGTTGAAGGTGACGACCTGCTGGTAGTGCTTCGCAGCGTCCCAGAAGGCGGTGAGCAGCTCGTGCTCGTCCGCGCAAGGCACGAACTCGACCGGCCCGGCCTCGGCGTCGTCTTCGAAGTCCTCGGCTTGGAAGAGCACTTGGCCGCGCTGGGTGTCCGCGTTGAGCATGGCGATGCACACGACCTGCGCGGTGAAGGGCCAGAGGCTGAAGAGCCGGGCGATTTCCTCTCGCTTGGCGGGCTGTTGCTCCTCGGGAAGTTTCGCGGCCTCGCGGAAGAGGTATTCCTGCTGCACCTCGTCGAACATCTCGACGGGCAGGCGCGAGGTTTCAATGTCGAAGACGAGGGTGGCCATTTTTTTCTCGAAGCTAGACCGAGTTAATTATGAGCCTGAGCCTTCCACACTTCCAAAGAACCGTTCGTATCCGTCTTTATCTAACCGATGCTTGAGAACTCGGCGTGTCTGCCGCGGAAACTGCCGCAATTCTGAATTCAAAGCCGCGATGGCGAAGTTTCGGTTCCAGACACTGCCTAGCTGGCCGCGAACGCGCTCGAAAAGGGCGACTTCGGCCTGAAGTATTTTCGCGAAATCCTTCTCGACCCTCTCCCGTTCTGCAGGTGGAAGTGTTTCCAACTGCTCCACCTTCAAGAGAAGCTCAGGCGGCTGGCGGGGTGGTAGCTCTGAACCGGCGCTCGCCAATAGCTTCGGTTTGCAAGTTAGGCGGTGGTCGTCGTATTCTGATTGGAGGAAACGTCGTCCACACGCCGAGCAAGTTGAATGGAATGGGCCGCGCGCTTTGGTGACACCCTTGGACCATGCAAGCCCGGCTGTGATGTCCATCTCTTGCATGTCCTTGCTGAGTAGTGAGTTCAGCCCACCGTGCTCCAGCCGTGCTGCTCGCGGACCTTGAGCATCGCGCCGAGAATCTTGTTCCAGGTGTCCTGCTGCATGAGCACTTCATTCGGGAACATGCAACCATCCCAGCAGATGTGGGCGCAGGCCTTGGTGAGCGCGCCCTTTTCATCGCGCAGCCAGAAGCCGGCGTGGTGCGGGATGTTGAGCTTGCCGTTCGGGTCGTCCACGCGGCAGTGCTTGCCGGTCTTGTCGTGGCCGCCAGAGCCTTTGACCGTGGCGTCGTTCTGGGCGATGTGGAAGTCAATCGTCCACGGGCGCAGCGCGGCGGTGAGGGTTTTGAGGGCGGCGTCCAGCTTCTTCTTGTCTTTCCAGTCGTAGCCCTTGGGCAGGATGGCGTGCTTCTCGGCGTTGTAGCCCATGGTGTAGAGGAGTGTGTGGGCCATGTCCGCCTGGAAGCCGACGATGCCGGGGCGGTCGGTTTCTTCGAGCAGGTTGACCATGTTCTTCCACGAGTGCATGCCGCCCCAGCAGATTTCGCCTTCGGCTGCCAGGCGTTCGCCGTAGGACGCGGCGACGTCCGCGCCTTCGCGGAAGGTCTGGGCGATGAGCTTGGTGTTGCCCTTGGGGTCCTTGTCCCAGTCGGCCACGCCGGCGGCGGAGTCGATGCGCACGACGCCGTAGGGGCGGACGCCGAGCTGGCGCAGCTTCTGGCCGATGCGGCAGGCCTTCTTCACGGCGGTGACCCAGCCGGCGCGCTTGGACTCATCGCCCATCGCATTGCCGTCGAACCACACGGGCGCGACCACGGAGCCGACGACGAAACCTTTGCCGGCGATCTTCTCGGCGAGTGCCTTGATGCCGTCGTCACTGATGTCGATGTTCGTGTGCGGGTCGTAGAGAAAGAGGTCCACGCCATCAAACTTCTGGCCGTTCACCTCGGCCTTGGCGGTGAGGTCGAGCATGGTGTCGAGGTCAATGAAGGGTTCGGCGCCGGGGCTGCCTTTGCCGACGAGGCCGGGCCACATGGCGTTGTGAAGTTTGGGAAAGAGGTTGGCTGGCTTGCTCATAGTTGTGCTGGTTTGGAAATGCGGCGGGAGGTTGGCAAAGCGTGGGGGTGCGTTCAATTCCAAAGTGCGGGCGTGGTTGCGCCGTCACGGTTGGCGGCTGGCGCTGCGTCAGCAGGGGAGACTTGAACGCGGCCGGCCGAGGCTTGCGAGCGGGGTGAGGTGGTGGCCTACTGGGACGCATGAATGTCACGACCGGCGCGCCTTTTTCCTACGGGCAGCTCGTCGGGCAGGCCGTCGGGATGGCCATCGCCGGGATGCTGCTGGCGGCTTTGCTGGCGGGGTTGATTCATGGGGTGTTGCACGGGCTGGGCGCGTGGCAGACGCGGGCTGGCGCGGCGCGGAAGTTCAACTGGTGGGTGGCGTTGCTGGGGCTGGGATTGGCGGGAGTCGCGGGCGGTTGGGCGGGGTTGCAGGTGGGGGCGGGGCGGGCGGCTGTGCCAGTGGCGAAGGAGTTGGGGCCGCAAATGTTGAAGGATGGCCTCGAGCAGGGCTTGCGTCGGGCGGGGATCACCAATTTAGCGGCCTTGGACGTGGGGCGGATGCAGGAGTTGCTGGCCCAGGCGGAGCAGCTGGCGTTGCCGCCGCTGGATTTTCCCGGCGCGGACCAGGTGCGTCCCCAGATCGAGGCGGGCCGGGTGAAGTTGCTGGCGGAGGCGCGGGTGTTTCTCAACGCGCGGGACAAGCAGGGCAAGCTTGCCCTGCCGGAGCTCCTTGGCGCACTGTGGCCGAAGGTGTTCGACGAAGTGGTCGTGGGTGAACGCAGGTTCCGCCGTGCGGCCATTGTCTCAGGGGTGATGTGGGCGGTGGGCATCCAGTTGATGCTTGCGCTGGTGTGTCTGGGGATGCGCCAGGTCCGAAATCCCTCCCCCTCGCAACCGCCGACCCTGCCGCAATCCAGACATGGCCACCAAAGCTAAATCCAAGTCCAAGCGCGTTTCCTCGGTTCAGCCGCGTTCCGTCGTCACCGGTGCCGCAGGTTTTCTCGGCTCCCATCTCACTGACTATCTGCTGGCCAAGGGCCATCGGGTGGTGGGCATTGACAATCTGGTGACGGGTTCGGTCGCCAACATCGAGCACCTGGCGGGCAATCAGGATTTCCGGTTCATCCAGCAGGACGTGACGGAGTTTCTGTTCTTGGACGGGCCGGTGGATTACGTGTGGCATTTCGCGTCCCCCGCCAGCCCGGTGGATTACGCGCAACTGCCCATCCAGACTTTGAAAGTTGGTTCGCTGGGCACGCACAAGGCGCTGGGGCTGGCGAAGGAGAAGGGCGCGCGCTTCCTGCTGACCAGCACGAGCGAGATTTACGGCGATCCGCTGGTGCATCCGCAGAAAGAGGATTACTGGGGCAACGTGAATACAATTGGCCCGCGCGGCTGCTACGATGAGTCCAAGCGGTTCGCCGAGGCGATCACCATGGCTTATCACCGCCAGCATGGGCTCCAGACGCGCATCGTGCGGATCTTCAACACCTACGGCCCGCGGATGCGGCTCAAGGACGGCCGGGTGGTCCCGGCGTTCGTGAGCCAGGCCCTGCGGAACAAGCCGATCACGGTGTTTGGCGAGGGCAAGCAGACGCGCAGCTTTTGCTATTGCTCGGATCTCATCGAGGGCATCTATCGGTTGATTATGAGCGATTACCACCTGCCGGTGAACATTGGCAACCCACACGAAATGACGGTGCTGGAGTTCGCCAAGGAAATCATCAAGGGCACCGGCTCCAAGAGCAAAATTGTTCATCAGCCGCTGCCGCAGGACGATCCCAAGCAGCGCAAGCCGGACATCACGCTCGCGCGCAAGCTGCTCAAGTGGGAGCCGAAAGTGCCCCTGACGGAGGGTTTGGTGCGGACGATTGAGTATTTCCGGCAGAAAGTCTGAGCCGGAACGATGCATTGGGTGGCGGCAGGAGCGCCGGCTTCCCAGCCGGCTTACCGCGTTCGGCGGAGGGGGGGCTACCCTTTGTCCGACGGGCGGCGGCACACCGAACGGTGCGCTGAAGCTTCTGGCCGGGCACCGCACCTCCGGCTCCTCACATCAAAAGCCGGCTGGGAAGCCGGCGCTCGTGTGCCCGGCAGGGGCATGGTCTATCGGGATGAAACGTTCCCGACGGGGGCTTGTGACGCCAACCGTAGCTGAAC
>Ga0255204_1000531_pt1 | contig 11051 bp, 13 predicted proteins | sample Miss_Colum_RepC__2_FD_188418 | JGI IMG/M metagenome (GOLD analysis project Ga0255204, IMG submission 188418) | Freshwater microbial communities from Mississippi River, Louisiana, United States - Miss_Colum_RepC_8h | ecosystem: Environmental > Aquatic > Freshwater > River | place: USA: Louisiana... | reverse complement strand
CGCTTTTAAAATATTTTTTTCATGAAGGCTAGGACTTTTGATTAATTTCAAAGCTTCATCACTATGGCAAGCAAAAAATACCCAGTCAAATTTTTCTATGCGATCTTTATGATGAATAGCAATATGATCTTTTTTTCTTTCTATATATTTTATATTCTGATTGAGTTTAATTTTTTTTCTAAAAGAATCGATCATCTTATTGACATAGTTAATTGAGCCCCCGGAGATTGTTAACCATTGCGGTCTGTCATTGATATTTAACATGCCATGGTTATTAAAAAACTGAATAAAAAATTTAGCAGGAAATTCCATCATCGTTTTAATGTTAGATGACCAAATCGCTGAACCCATCGGCAAAATATAATATTTCTTAAAGAAATCCGAGTAGCCTTCTCGTTTCAGATAATGACCTAAGCTAATCTCTTCATCACTACTTAATAAGATAATTGAAGACTTATTAAATCGAAGAATCTCACTAATCATTTTATAAAATCTAGGATTCATAAAATTCTTCCTTTGCGCAAAAAGCGCATTGAGATTAGTGCCGTTATACTCAAAATCTTTTTGGCTGTCTTTGACACTAAAACTCATGGCACTATTCTCATAGGGCACTTTAAGTTCATGCAATAGCTTTAAAAAACGAGGGTATGTTTTCTTGTTAAATACAATAAAACCAGTATCTACACTCACTTTTTGATTGAATATATCAATCTGATGTGTATGTGAGTGACCTCCAATACGATCATTAGATTCAAAAAGTGTAATCTGATGATGAGGGTTTAAATAATATGCAAGAGTATTGCCAGAGATGCCTGAGCCTATAATTGCGATCTTCATGGCTAGTGTTGGTGATGTTCTATTTTTTTAGATTCGCGAATATTATCAGAAACAGTGCGTATATCCCAAATAACACCGATCATTGCTAAAAATTTTAAAGCATAATAAGTGAGATCAATTTCCCACCAATAAAAGCCTTGTCTTGCTGATCCAGGATAATGATGATGATTGTTATGCCAACCCTCACCAAACGTCAAAATAGCAATAATAAAATTATTTCGACTTGTATCTTTAGTTTCGTAACGTTTCTTTCCCCATTGATGAGCCACTGAATTGACTAAAAAAGTTGCGTGATAAAGCATGACTGTTGAAACTGAAAATCCCCATATCAATAACTGAAACCCATTCGTATTAAGTTGTGGCTCATATTGATGCAAATAATATCCCACAAAAAATAAGCTAATAGATAATGCTAATGGCATGAGAAGATCGAATCGATCGATGATGCGCAATTCAGGAAATCTAATTAATTCACGTACAAATTTTGTATTAGTCACAAAATTAGACTTAGTCAAAAACCATCCCATATGACTCCAAAAAAACCCATGTTCCTGAGGTGAGTGTTTATCTTCTGGCGTATCGGAATGCATATGATGACCTCGATGATGCGCAGCCCACCACAAAGGACCTCTTTGCACTGCAGTAGCTCCTATCATCGCAAATAAAAGTTGTACAAACCTCGAGGTTCTAAAAGTTTTATGAGAAAAATAACGATGGTAAAAGCCTGTGATAGCAAACATGCGAATAGCAAAAAGAGTGATACATACCGTAAAAGCTGTCCAACTAAACCCAACGATAAAGATAAAAAAGCATGATAAATGAAGAAGAATAAAAGGGACGACTCGCATCCAATCAATTTCCTTACCAGAAGTAATAGAGGCATACTTTTCCTCAAGAAAAGAATTATCAAACCAAAAAAATAATTTTTTAAAAAATGTATTCATGATTAATTTGAATGCTCAATCCAACGTATTTTTTTAATATCGTACCCATCAGTTTCAATTTTTTTCACTAATTGCTCTAAAGTCTTCTGCTCTATCTTTTTTTCACGTGACATAATCCAAACATAATCACGATCGTCTCTGGCAATAATTGTATTTTGGTAAGCTTCGTCTAAATAAACAATTTTATATTGCGCTTTGATTGGCCATATAAATTGCATACCCCATAGTGCATTACCTGAATCTTTTATAACAAATCCTTTGGGTTTATAAGTCTTCAAAGGTCCCGTGAGAGTACCTTCATTGAAAGTGAAGGTGGTGCCAATCGTGCCATCCTGATTTAATTCATAAGACTCAATTGCATTAAACGCATTCTTTTCAATAAATGTTGGTATATGTCCGATGACATACCATGGGCCCATAAATTTTTGCAAATTAACTTCAGAAACAGTTTTAATTGGTGGCTGAGTCATACATCCATTCAGTAATAAAAAAAATGTTGTGAGTAAATAATGTTTAAATCGCATATTATGTCTTCCAAAATCGAGGAATGATTGTGTTCACTTTTTTCTGATAATCATCATACCCATTAAATTTTTTGATGAGATTAGCCTCGAGAAGTGTCACACCTGAAAATCTTAATATTAAAAAAGTCATAAGCAGCGGTGCTATCAAATTAAAATGAATACCGGTCACAAGAGTAGTGATAAAAAAGCCCCACCACACTAAAATTTCTCCAAAATAATTAGGGTGTCGGCTTAATTTCCATAGTCCTGATTGTAAAAGTTTTCCACGATTTTTGATGTCATTCTTAAATTGCATTAATTGATAATCTGCAATTGATTCATAAATGATTCCACAGAGCGTAATTAAGAGCCCTAAATTATCTAACCAAGTGAGTGGATGATCATTTTTTATAGCTATAAAAAGAATTGAGCCTACTATCCATGCAAGAATGGATTGAAAACCAAAAATAATATATGCACTTTTATATCTAAAATTAGGTTCATTATTTTGTCTGATTTTTAAATAACGTACATCTTCTGATTTGCCCCAATTTCTTATTGTAAGATAAACCGAAAGACGTAAGCCCCATAACAAGACTAAAAAAAGAATCAGAGTGGACCTTAATGATGGTGTAAACACAGTATAAAAATAAAGTGTGTTTAGCACAAAAAATAAACTCCACATAATATCGACATGCGTCACATTGTTTTTTTTAAGACTTAGTAACCAGCCTCCATATGCAAACAATAAATTAATCAACAGAGCATGCAAAAATATCATGTGCGAAAACCATCCCATCTTTTAGCGATCACTAGAGAAAGCGGTGTTAGTATGGCCCATCCTAATCCCAATGCAATAACTGCATATGGCGTCATTAATTGAATCGCATTTAATTTTTCGGCGGCTATGTAAGCCAAAGGACCGCCTATGAGGCCGAATAAAACTGCAAGCAACTTATAATGTTTTAACCAACTTAAAGACACATTTAGAGTACTTGCAAATAAACCCCACAAAGCCACAATCCAAATGGGCACAATAGATGGTGAAAATTGACTTTTGTACTCAATGAATCCAAAAGATAATAAGCATTGATCAAACAAAGGCCCTAAAACCATGACACAAAGAATTAACATAAATGCTTCTTTTTTATAGCGCGCCTGAAAGAAATGAATCGCTAGTATTAAAGCGACAGCTATCATCGATGGAAGTAATTTTTGATGAGCCGCTCCCCAAATCGCAATAAACCAGCCTAACTGAAAAAGTCCAAAGTTAATGAGTTTCATTTATTTTTTGGTTTCTCAAATTGATAGTGCGTCACCCACCACTCTTGGCCATTTTGATAACCAAATAATTCGGCACAGGCCATATAAAAAATTCGCCAACGATTAAACCATTGGGTTGCATTTTTATTCCCATAAGTTTTTTGAAGGATAGGGTAAACATCAAGTTTTGCTTGATCCATATTTTCTAGCCAAGCATTTGCCGTTTTTTCATAATGCGTTCCATCCCAACACCATTTCTGTCTTAGCTTTAAATGCTCTTGAAAATGTAATGGCAAATCATCACTTGGCATCATGCCACCTGAAAAGAAAAACTTACTCATCCAATCATCTTGATCTTTGACTTCAAACGCATAGGGCGTATGTCGATGCACAAAAATATGCATAAAGAATTTCCCACCTGGCTTTAGCCACTCATAAAGCATACGATAAAGCTTTCGATGGTTGCGCATATGCTCAAACATTTCAATCGAAACAATACGGTCAAAACTTTTAGGTATTTTAAAATTTTTAGCGTTAAACCGATTCATGTCGCACGTAATGACATGAATATTTTTAAGCTCCCTTTTCTTGGCTTCGCCTTCAATAAAAATTCTCTGAGAATTTGAATTAGATACCGCAAAGATTCGACTCTTTGGATATTGTTGAGCCATAAAAAGAGTCAGTGAACCCCACCCACAACCTAATTCAAGAATCGTCTGACCATTTTTTAAATCTGCATGAACTGCACTAATCTTCAGCGCATTCCATTCTGCATCATCTAGATTTTTTGTATTCTGATCCCAATAACAACTACTGTATTTTTTATGCTTACCCAAACAAAAATCAAAAAAAGTAGATGGCACTTCATAATGTTGTTTGTTTGCAAGGTGAGGGACTAATGCAATAGGTGATTGATCCATGCTCTCAAAAAAATCACTTTTTAAGGTTTGTGATTTCTCTGCATCTTTGTAACTAATCTCTTCAAGACGTTTTTTTAAAAGCTGTCTAATACCGAAACGAATGAGTGCGTCTGGAAGGTAACCTTTTTCTGCAAGTGATAAAGCTTGTTTTAGCATATTGAATATTTTGAATAAGATTTATTAAAAAATAAATCTTACTTTATCTTATCTAATTTATTCGAAATAACTTCTGCAAGACTCGCATTTAATTGATTGACCTTTTTTTGAATATTTTGTAGGGTCACCAAATCTTTTTCAGATTCCGCTATTTCAGCAAGCCCCATCATAGCATCCACATGTCTCGGGTTTATTTTCTCAGCTTTAGAAAATGCCTCCTTTGCGGCTTTGAAATCTTTTTTGCCCTGCTCAGCTAAGCCTAAAAAATACCACGCATCAGGTGAACTAGACTCTTCTTTAATCCATAAATCTGAAATGGATTTAAGCGTATCCCACTCTTTATTTTGATAAGGAATCACCACTTTCATAAAATTGGGTTTTTGTTCAAAAGGTAATGCCCAAAATGGGACATCCATAGTTTTAAGAGACTGGGTGTCAGGCTGATTCATTAAATGTTTAATCCACTCAACAGGCAAGCTATAGAAAAACCCTTGGGGTCCCGGGCTTTTAAATGTCGTAATGCCGACTAAATTATTTTTTTCATCAAATAATCCACCGCCACTTGAACCCAACGAAAATGCTGCATCAGATCTGATGATGACACTATTATCCAGACGGTGAATCGCTTTCACCGACCCATATGAGGGTTGTGGGACATTGCTTCCATTAGGAAAGCTCACACTAAACACATCCTCTTCATACTGCAATGTTTTGCTATCCCTTAAGGAAAACGGCTTAAAAGGAAGCTCCTCAAATTTTAATAAACATAAGTCATGTTTCCAATCAGCTTTAAAGCTAATGGGTTTATAGGTATCATCAAATTTAGAAATATTAGCGCCTAAAGTATTCGCAATCACATGGCAATCTGTAGCTACATACTCTTTACTAACCACGACACCTGTACCTGTGCCGGAAGAGCCATCTGGCAAATCCACATTCACAGCAACAATAGAATTGTTGAGCTCTAATAACTTTTCAAAAGATGGGATCGCATTGACTTGGCTTGAGATCAAAAACAAAAATAAACTTATAGCTTTTTTCATAGTCAATAGGACTCATTTATATCAATATCGTTCATACCGGCACTATTAAAAACCATGAAAAATGTCCTTGGAACAAATTTGGAAATCTGTAACCTTAACCCTATCACAGGATTTACAAGAAATGGATGCTGCGAAACAGGGCCTCAAGATATTGGTCAGCATACGGTATGCGCTGAAGTTACTCAAGAATTTCTTCAGTTCTCCAAAATGCAAGGCAACGACTTAATGACGCCAAGACCTGAATTTGAATTTAAAGGGCTGAAAGCGGGGGACCGCTGGTGTCTATGTGCTAGTCGATGGCTTGAAGCTCTAGAAGAAGGTGTTGCACCACCCGTGATTTTAGAGGCGACCCACGAAAAAGCTTTGGATGTAATAAATCTTGCGGAACTCAAATATCATCAATTAAGGTAAATTATGGCTTACAACGCAAAAGAAATAGAAGAAAAATTAAAACTCAGATGTACCACTTGGTCTTATATCTTCCCCTCTATTGAAAAGAAATTTTCGACTGCGCATTTTGATGAATCTATTCAGATTGCAAATGAAATTGCAAAAATTGCAAATCAATTAAATCATCATCCGGAGTTAATATTTAAACATAACGCTCTGATTGTTAAAACGCATACGCATGACGCTTCAGGTATCACGGATAAGGACTTTGAGTTAGCCGAGCATATCGATCGGTTACTTTCAACTTAAATGGATTCTTTAAGCTTTTTTAAGTCATCAATAATTTCTTGGCTATGTTTTGATGTATCTACGCTAAGATAAATTTTAGCAATCTTGCCTTGAGGGTTAATTAAGAAGGTATATCTTTTAGCTAGCTTGATTATTAAGAAATTGTTCAGTGCACCGTATCGAGCTGCAACTTCTCCTGAAGCGTCTGATAAAAGAGGAAAGGGTAGATTATATTTTTCTGCAAATTTCTTATGAGAAAAGCTATCATCAATACTCACACCAATCACTTTAGCGCCCAAAGCCTCTAACGTTTTAAAATCATCTCTAAATTGACAAGCCTCCTTCGTGCATCCAGGTGTATCATCCTTCGGATAAAAGTATAGAACAGCCCATTTGCCTTTATAGCCATTTAGGCTGACTTGATTGCCTTGACTATCTGGCAAGCTAAAAGTTGGCGCATCATCACCTACTTTTAAAATAGGTGCTGCCATGACATTTACCCTAAACAAATAAAATGCTATAGCGAAGCTAATTAAGAGAAATATTTTCATAAGCGTATTCTTAAACCTTTTTTATCGAATCGTTTTAATGAGCTCTAAAAGTTTTGTACTCATTTTAATCAGTGTTTCTTTTAAGGCTTTAGCCTCTTCAGCAATAATAGACTGCTTCTTGTCATCATCATTTGATGTTTGAAGATCTTTAATATAAAAAAGTCGGCTATCAAGTTTCAACCATAAAATTAAAACCATCACTCTTTCTTGGTTCGGAAAAGACAATCCTTTAAGCCATTTTCTCGCAGATTCTTGAGAAATATAAAGTGAAGATTTTTTGCATTGCTTATTAAACTGTGTTGCAAAGTAAAGTGCAGAAATTTTTTTAGATTTGTACTTAAGTCTTAATGCTTTGTTGAGTTCATCAGAAAATAATTTATGTGTATTCATAATTTAGCAAATTAAATAGTACATCCAATTCTCTGCCTCCCCTGATTCCATCTATAAGTTGCAATTATTGAGCGATTGCAACTTCTACTTCGAATTATGCCATCTAAGAATGACAGAATTATTCTTTAATTTAATGCATAGTTACTTAGTGAATAAACTTACAAAAATTGATAATACCTTTGGAGCTGTATTAAGAAAAAAAAGGCTTGGTAAAAAGTTTACACAAGAGACCTTATCAATTGATTCAGGTCTTTCTCGCGCTTATATCAGTGAACTAGAAATGGGTCACAAGGACCCAAGTCTCTACACAATATTTAAATTAGCTTCTGCCCTAAAAATTAAGCCTTCCTCGATCATCGACGAAGTCGAGCGTCAGATTTAAATTAAATTACTGAGGTGGTGCTGCAGGAGCTTTTCTGCCCGGCGCTGCTGGTGGTGTATAGCCTGCAATACGGCACTGAATACCCTCAATAAGTTTACCTTTGGCACCATGCTGAATGATGGTACATGTCTGAATAAGATTCTTACTTTGTAATTCTGAAATCGTTTTTCTTAATTCTTTTAAATCAATGCCTGTATCTTTAACAATTTCGTGATCAATTTTTTGTCCGTGTTTTTGTAAATATTTTAAAACTACTTCTTTTGTCATGTTGTTACCCTTCTTTAACTAAATTTGGTGGGCCCACCTGGACTCGAACCAGGGACCAAAGGATTATGAGTCCTCTGCTCTAACCAACTGAGCTATAGGCCCTCTAATAGATTGGTTTATTCTTTTCCGTTTTCTAAGAAACTACGTAATCTCTCTGAGCGTGTTGGATGTCTTAATTTTCTTAACGCTTTCGCCTCGATTTGTCGAATACGTTCACGTGTCACATCAAATTGTTTACCTACCTCTTCTAAGGTATGGTCAGTATTCATTTCAATGCCAAAACGCATACGTAATACTTTCGCTTCACGCGGTGTCAGTGACTCTAAGATTTCTGCAGTCACATCACGAAGAGACCCATACACGGCTGCATCAATTGGAGTTAATGTGGCTGCGTCTTCAATAAAATCGCCAAGATGAGAATCTTCATCATCGCCAATTGGTGTTTCCATCGAAATAGGCTCTTTAGAAATTTTTAAAATCTTACGAATCTTGTCTTCTGGCATTTCCATTTTTTCAGCGAGGACCGATGGATCTGGTTCAGCACCTGTCGATTGCAGAATTTGTCGTGAAATACGATTCATCTTGTTAATGGTTTCAATCATATGCACTGGAATACGAATCGTTCTTGCTTGGTCAGCAATCGAACGCGTAATCGCCTGACGAATCCACCAAGTCGCATACGTTGAAAATTTATAACCACGACGATATTCAAATTTATCCACTGCTTTCATCAGACCGATATTGCCTTCCTGGATGAGATCCAAGAATTGAAGGCCGCGATTGGTATATTTTTTTGCAATCGAAATCACAAGACGTAAGTTGGCTTCGATCATTTCACGTTTTGCACGACGAGCTCTCGCTTCACCTGTTGTCATTTGCTTATTAATTTCTTTTAAATCTTTGATCGACAAACCTACTTCTTTTTCAATTGCAATCAATTGATCTTGCTGGTCGACGATCGAGTGTTTGAAGCGCTCGAGTTTTACGTTATAAGGCTTATCGTGTTTGAGTTCATCCGTTAACCAATGAAGATTCGTTTCATTACCTGGAAAACTCTTAATAAAATATGTTCGAGGCATGCCTGATTTCTCGACACAGAAATCCATCAATTTTCTTTCGTGCGTTCGAATTTCATTAACACGATCTCTCACAGAGTCACAAAGCGCTTCGACTTGTTTTGCTGAGAATCTAAATTCCATCAATTCTTTTAAAACAGATTCATGGAGTTTTTTATATGCAGGATCATCAATACCTTTTTTTAGGCGAATGTCATTCATCTTCTTATTGGTTTTTCGAATCGCAGCGAAACGTGTTAAAACTTCTTCGCGTAATTTTGCGAGCGCTTCAGCTGAGATTGCTGCAGCTTTCGCGCCATCTGCATCATCGTCGTCGTCTTCATCAATATCTTCTTCAACTTCTTCTTCCACATCGGCAGCCACGATCGGCCCTTCCACTTCGACATCGATTAAACCATCGACCACTTCGTCGACACTCAATTCATTCGATTCAACCTTGTCGACCATCGCAAGGAGTTCGGTAATCGTTGTAGGGCATGCAGCAATGGCTTGCACCATATGCTTTAAGCCATCTTCAATACGTTTTGCAATTTCGATTTCACCTTCGCGCGTCAATAGATCGACAGTTCCCATTTCGCGCATGTACATACGCACAGGGTCTGTTGTTCTACCAAACTCAGAATCTACAGTGGCAAGGGCTTGCTCAGCTTCTTCAGCAGCCTCTTCATCCGTCACAGGGGGAGGCACATCAGCCATAAGAAGGGCTTCTGCATCAGGGGCTTGTTCATAAACCATGATCCCCATGTCGTTGATCATGCTAACAATGCCTTCGATTTGTTCTGACTCTTGAATTTCGTCAGGCAAGTGGTCATTAATTTCAGCGTAAGTGAGATAGCCTCGCTCTTTACCAAGAACGATTAAGGATTTAAGACGGGTACGTCGCTCTTCGACATCTTTAGGATTTGCATCATTCGCATTTCCATAAAAATCTTTCATTTTGGGGTTCTTTTTTTGCGACGGGTCTTTTTTTGGTCTGGCCATGCTCTACCTCTTCTTGTTAGGGCTTATTTTGCCTTATAAATCAACAAAATATAAATAAACGCGTAACCTTTAAGTGTACCAAAAATGCCCTTTTTGGTCAATGAAAGGCTCAAGTTTTAGGGGGTGTTTTGGGTCTTTGCGTCAGGGTTTTAAGGTGCTCTTTTTCCTCATCAGTTAAGCTACTTAAAGGCTTATCCTTCAAAGCACTAAAATGGGCTTTGGTTTTAGAGGCTTCCGCCTGCTTTCGTAATGTTTTCCTAGACCCCTCAATTTCAGACTCAAAATGGATCTGATCATCAAAATATGTCAATTCTTCATGCACCAAATCCATGATGACACTATCCACCTGTGCTTTTAGACCATGAAGGATAGAGGAAGGTTTCGATTCCGGTTGATTTAAAGCAAGTGCTAAAACTTTTTTAAGTAAATCGTCTTCAAAAGTATCACTTTGGGCCAAAGCCAAATCCTCCGTAATAGCAAGCTGAGGCTTTAAAATAAGCAGCAAGATAAATTTACGTTTCACTGAAGAAGGAAGCTTGCCCTTCGTTTTGATATTCGTTTTATTATTTTGCACTTGTGGTTGCGCCACATGAAGTAATTGATCTATTTCTTTATCGTTCAAATGAAGTAATTCTGCAAAACGCTTACGTAAAAGTAAGCTTAATTTAGGGGCTGTGATTTCTTTTAAAATCGGTTCTGCTTCATTAAGAAATTTCACTTTATCTTCTTGAGTGGCTAAATGATTTTTTTCAGTTAGGTGTTGCACTAAATATTGTGATAGTGGCATTGCATCTTGCATCATCGATTCAAAAGCTTCTTTGCTATGCGCTCTGATAAAGCTATCGGGATCATGCTCTTCAGGTAAAAATAAAAATTTCAAAACCACTTTATCGTTCAAGCTTGGAAGCGCATTCATCATGGCACGCCATGCTGCGGCTTTGCCTGGATTGTCGCCATCAAAACAAAAGATGATCGTATCGGTCTGACGCATTAATTTTTTAATATGAAATGCAGATGTAGCAGTGCCTAATGTTGCAACCGAATTCATGACACCAAATTG
>Ga0255204_1000528_pt1 | contig 11110 bp, 10 predicted proteins | sample Miss_Colum_RepC__2_FD_188418 | JGI IMG/M metagenome (GOLD analysis project Ga0255204, IMG submission 188418) | Freshwater microbial communities from Mississippi River, Louisiana, United States - Miss_Colum_RepC_8h | ecosystem: Environmental > Aquatic > Freshwater > River | place: USA: Louisiana... | reverse complement strand
CACGGCCTGGAGCCGTGCGAAGACAGCCAGCTCGTCCTCAAGCGCGTCTTCACCGCCAACGGAGCCAACCGTCAGTTCGTCAATGGCTCGCCCGCCACCCTCGCCGCGCTGTCGATCATCGGTGAACTGCTGGTGGACATGCACGGGCCGCACGACCACCAGTCGCTCCTGCACCCCGCGAAGCAGCTCGCAATTCTCGACGCCTTCGGAGGCTTGTCCGCGCCGGTGGCTGCCTTCGCGGAACTCGTCTGCCGCCGCGCCGCACTGGAGACGGAGAAGGCCGCGCTCATCGTGGACGAGCGGACTTACGCGCAGCAGCTCGACCTGCTCCGGCATCAGGTGCAGGAGATTTCCGCCGCCCGACTTCGCCCCGACGAGGAAGCCGAGGTCGAGGCCGAGCACCACCGCACGAGCAACGCTGCCCGCCTGCTGGAACTCTCGCAGGCGGCGCTGGGCGCGCTGGATGGCGAGGAGGCTTCACTGCTCAATCAGCTCGGCACGCTGGGCCGGACGCTACAGGAGCTTCAACGAGTGGACCCGACGGCGCGGACCTTCGCCGAGTCACAGGAGCAGGCCGTGAGTTTGCTCCGCGACTTGCAGGCCGACCTCTCGCGCTACGCCGACCGCGTGGACCTCGACCCCGCGCGACTGGCGGAGCTGGAGGAGCGGCTGAACCTGCTCCACTCGCTCAAGCGCAAATACGGCGCGTCGCTGGCGGAGGTCATCGCGTTTGGCGACACGGCCAAGACGAAGCTGAACAGCCTCGAACAACGCGATGCCGAGGTCGCGCGGCTTAACGCAGCACTGGCCAAGCTCGACGCCGAGCTGTCCCGGGCCGGACGCGAGTTGACCGCCGCCCGGCGCAAGGTCATTCCCAGGCTGACCAAGGCGGTGACGCGGCAGTTGCAGGACTTGGGCTTCCAACAAAGCGAACTGGGCATCGCGCTCACCACGCATCCCGTAGGAGACGAGGTGACGAGTCTCAAAATTAAGCCAGAGAGTGAGAGACTCATAACGTCGTCACCTACCCGGTTTGGGCAGAGCGGCTTTGACTTGGTAGAATTCCAGTTCGCACCGAACCCCGGCGAGCCCGCGCGGCCGCTGCGCGCCATCGCGTCGAGCGGCGAGCTGGCCCGCGTGATGTTGGCGCTGAAGACCGTGCTCGCGGCCGAGGATGAAATCCCCGTGCTGGTCTTCGACGAGGTGGACGCAAACGTGGGTGGCGAGACCGCCAACGCGGTCGGCGACAAGATGCGGCAGATTGCGCGCGCCCGGCAGGTGCTTTGCATCACGCACCTCGCGCCCGTCGCGGCGGCGGCGGACACGCACTTCGTGGTCACCAAGCAGGTGCGCGACGGCCGGACGACTTCGGACATCCAGCCCTTGAGCGCGAAGCAGCGGGTGGACGAACTCGCCCGCATGCTTGGCGGTCAGGGCGAGGCCGCCCGCAAGCACGCCGCGGCGCTGCTGTCCGGAAAGTAGCGGGCCCGGCGGTTTGCAATCGGTGCTGCGCAGGGCAAGCTCCGGCCAGCAAAATGCACGAGCCCGAACAACCAAACCATTCTGAACCGCCGCGCGAGAACTGGCGTGCGCTGCTTGGGCTCGTGGCCTCGAGCGCGGTCGTCGCGAGTCTGTGCTGTTTGCCCAGCGTGGTGCTGGTGCTCTTCGGCCTCGCCTCGGTCAGCACGGCAGCGGCGCTTTCGGACCAGCTCTACTGGGGGCCGACGCGTTACGTGCTCTACGCCGTGAGCCTCGCACTCGCGGCGGGTGGGCTGGTCATCTACTTCCGCCGCCGGGGCATCTGCACGCTGGATGCCGCGCGCCGGGAGCGGAACCGCATCGTCAACCTCACGTTGCTTGTGCTGGTGGGCGGCGTGGCGACCTACCTCGTGTGGAACTACCTCATTCTCGACCTCATCGGCATCGCCGCCGGTCTGCCGTGGAAGCTGCCGAGCTGGTGGCCGTGGCGGTGATTTGACCTGGCGTTCGCGCGAAGGTTTGTCTTCCCCGCGTGGCCGTGATTACGCTTCGCCCATGAAAGCTGCTTTTGTCACTGTTCCCGGTCCGGCCGAAAGCATTCAGTTCGGCGAGCTTCCCCAGCCTCAACCTCGCGCGGGCGAAGTCCGCGTGCGGGTCCGTGCCGTCTCCGTTAACCCAATTGACACCTACGTCCGCGCCGGGATGGTGAAGATGGCCCTGCCGTCGCCGTTCATCATCGGGTGCGACCTCGCGGGTGTGGTCGAGGCCGTCGGCCCGGAGTGCAAAACCTTCCAGCCCGGCGACCGCGTGTGGTGCTCGAATCAGGGCTTGTTTGGTCGGCAAGGCACGTTCGCCGAGTTCGCGTGTGTGGAGGAGAAGTGGCTGAACCCGCTGCCCGCCGGCGTGCGTGAAGAAGACGCCGCCGCCATCGCGCTCGTGGGCATCACGGCGCACCTCGGGCTGTTCGCCAAGGCGCGCTTGCAGTCTGGCGAAACGGTCTTCGTCAACGGCGGTGCGGGCGGTGTCGGCTCGATGGTGGTGCAACTCGCAAAGGCGGCGGGCGCACGCGTCATCGCCACGGCGGGCAGCGACGAACGCGTGGCGAAGGCGCGGGGCTTTGGCGCGGACCTCGTGTTGAACCACCGCGCGCAGGACGTGGCCGCCGCCGTGAAGGAGTTCGCCCCCGCCGGGGTGAACGTGTTCTGGGAAACGCAGCGCGAGCCGGACTTCGACCGTGCCGTGCCGCTGCTTGCGCCGCGCGGGCGCTTTGTGCTGATGGCGGGGCGTGAGGCGCGGCCAGTCTTTCCGGTCGGGCCGTTCTACGTGAAGGACTGCTCGCTGCACGGTTTCGCGATGTTCAACGCCACGCCGGATGAGCAGCGCGGCTGCGCGGCCGACCTGAACCGCTGGCTGGCCGAAGGCAAGCTACGGGCGAACATTGACCGCGTGCTGCCGCTGGCTGAGGCGGCCCAGGCGCACCGCTTGCAGGAGGAGAGCACGTTGCAGAAGTCCGGGGCGCTTGCGGGTAAAATCGTGCTGAAGCCGTGATCCGGCGGTGAAGGTCAGCGCTCCCCGCGCACCTCCGCCGCTCCCTGAAATCCATTTGGCATTCGGAGACGATGCCGTAGCTTCCGTCCGACATGGCTGCTCTGAACAATCCTGCGCTCGCCGCGTTCTGCGCGGCGATATCGTCTGAACTGGTGCTTGCGCAGGTGCGCGTGCGGCGGGTTGCGGCGGGCTTTGAGTTGCGGCAGGTGGCCGACGAGAAGGTCGCTGCGGACGGCCTGCGCTTGGTTCCGCTCAATGAGCTCCGTGCGCTGGCCAACCAGACGGCCGCCGGCGAGTTTCGCCCGCTCAAGGCCGCGCCGAACCTGCGGTCGGGCTGGCTTTGCCGCTTGGCGTCGGAGGCGGAGCTGGAACTGGCGTTGAACCAGCTTTATCCCGGTGCGGTCGTGGATTGGTTCGCCACGCAGCAGCCCCTGCCGCCGGTCACCCATTACCGCGAGTTCACCGGCCGCCAGACCGGGATGTATCGCATCACCACGATGCTCACCGACCCACAGGCCGCGCAGGTCATCCGGGCGTGTTGCTCCGCCCATTTCTGCCTCAAGCGACGCCAGTGGACCGTGGACGGCCTCGCACCCGACGCAGCGGCGGCAAAGAGCCTCATCCCCTGCCTCGAACCGTGCGCGGTAATGCTGGAGTTCGCCCGCAAGGCCATGCGCATCGAACAGGAAGAGAACAAGTCCACGCTCACCCTGTCACCGTCGGAAGTCACCTCACTGCTGGCCGCACTGGAGGCGGCGGTCACGCACCCACCAGCGGGCCAGCGCGAAGCCGACGTGTCCGTCGCCAACAACCCCCGCCGCCTGCAATTGCTGCGCGAGAAGCTTCAGGGTTTTGCCCCAGTTGCCAGCCCCCCAGCCGGGGAATAACCCTGCCGCAAGCACGTCCAAGCCACATGAAACGAACCAGTCTCCGAGCCATCGCCCTCACCTTGCTGCTCGCCGCCATTACCAGCGTCAGCGTGTCCGCCCAAGCCCCCGCAGACGCCGACACACTGTTTGAAAAGCTGCAAAAGGCTGCCGAGCCGCCCGCACCGCCCGCCGAATGGCAGGGCCGCATTCCGACGCCGGAGGAATTGGCAGCTTTTCGAGCGAAACAGGCCGAAGCTGCGATCCGTGCGGCAGACCTCGCGGGCGAGTTTGCCACGCGGTTCCCCACGCACGCCAAGGCTGCGGAGGTGCGCGAGCAGCGCTACCAATTGCTCGGCAACGCAGTGCGGCGCGGCGACAAGTCGCGGTTGGAGCAGCTTGAGAAGCTCGAAGCTGAACTGGTTGCCGATCCGAGCAAGACAGCGGAGGAAAAGTTCCGCCTGCGCATGCAGTCCGTGGACCGCAGGGCCGGCTTGAAGCAGGCCGAAGGCATGGCGGCCATGCTGGAGGAGTTTGAAAAGGGTGCGCGCGCCTTGCAGAAGGAGTTTCCTGACCGCAAGGAGGTGTTCGAAATGCTCTACGCCGTGGCGATGCGCTCGGAGGGGCCCAAGGCCGTTGCCCTCGCCAAGGAAATTGCCGCCAGCGGAGCCGAGCCACAGGTGAAGGAGGCCGCCGCCGTGCTGCTGAAGAAGTCCGAACGTCTCGGCAAGCCGCTGGACATCAAGTTCACCGCACTGGACGGGCGCAAGGTCGAGCTGGCCAAACTCAAGGGCAAAGTCGTGCTAATCGATTTCTGGGCGACCTGGTGCGGCCCCTGCGTGGCCGAAATCCCGAACATGAAGTCCGCCTACGAGAAACTGCACGCCAAGGGTTTTGAGATTATCGGCATCAGCCTGGACGATGACAAAAACGCGCTCCAAGCGTTGGTGCGGCAGAAGCAGCTTCCCTGGCCGCAGTTCTTTGAGTCCGAGAAGGACGAAAACCGCTACGCCAAGGAATACGGTGTCAGCTCCATTCCCGCCATGTGGCTCGTGGACAAGCAGGGCAACCTAGTGGACACGAACGCCCGCGATGGGCTGGAAAAAAAGGTGGAGAAGCTGCTGGCGGAGAAGTGAGGGGGCGGGGCAGTAATCGGTTTTTAGTGTTCAGTATTAGGGCGGAACCGGCAGCAGCCGGGCGGGCTCTTCTCCCCAACTCAACACTGCTTTACTGAACACTGAACTTGTTTCCCCTTCTCAACTCCGCCGACCCTGTTCATCCTGCGGCATGGACTCACTTTTCTTCCCGGGCGGGAAGTTTTTCGGCATCGAGTGGCACGTCTGGAAAGTCGTTGGCTGGCTCGGCAACGCCGTTTTCTTCTCCCGCTTCGTCGTCCAGTGGTATGCCACCGAGAAGCGCAAACAGGTCGTCGTGCCCTCGGCCTTTTGGTGGCTCAGTCTCACTGGCTCGCTGCTGCTGCTGGCCTACGCGCTCTTCTACCAGAAGGACTCCGTCTTCATCTTCGCCTACGCCTTTACGTGGATTCCCTACATCCGCAACCTCATCATCCACCGCCGCCACAAGAACGCGCACATCCTCTGCCCCGACTGCGAACTGAACTGCCCGCCGCAATCGAACTTCTGCCTCAACTGCGGCACGCCGCTGAAGCTGAAGGAAACTGGTGAGGCCGGGGCGGCTCAGGCGAGCTGAAAGACCAGCGCCGCCTGGTTCCCCCAAAAGCCGGCCGAAACGGACAGCGCGGATTCAATGGCTGTCGGCCCGGTGTTGGCACGCAGCAGGTTTAACTTCACTTCCGGATCGAGGTTGCGACAATTCACCGTCCCAGGCAGACACCCGCTCTGAATCGCGTGGATGGTAATGATTGCCTCCAACGCGGCGGAAGCGCCGAGGCAGTGTCCAGTCACGGCCTTCGTTGAAGAACACGGCACGTTGGACGACGCCTCGCCGAGCGCGAGGTGAAGTGCATTGGCTTCCGCCATGTCGTTGAGCACCGTGCCGGTGCCGTGCGCGTTGATGTAACCCAATTGCGCTGGAGCGACTCTTGCCACCGCAAGCGCCTCGGTGATGACGTGGCTCAGGCTCGCGCCCGTTTGGTCCATGCCCACGCGCTCGCCGCCTTCCGCCGCCAGTGCCCAGCCGGCAAGGCGGGCCAACACAGGCGCACCTCGTCGCTGCGCGGAGGCGAGCGATTCCAGCACCAGAAAGCCCGCGCCTTCACCGAGCACGATGCCGTTGCGCGCAGCATCGAACGGCTTGCACGTCAACTGCGGGTCGGTGTCGTGGCCAAGGATGCCGGTGGCATGAAGTTGGGCGATGACGAGCGGGTTGAGTGGCGCTTCCACCCCGCCTGCAAGCGCCGTGTCCACGTGTCCCAGCACAATCTGCTCGGCCGCCAGTGCAATGGCCGCCGCGCCAGATGCACAGGTCGCCGAAACCGTCAGCGCTGGTCCATGTGCGGGGAAGGCGAGCGAAAGCATGCCGCTGACGTTGGCCAGCGAGCAGTATGCGGCATCAGAAGGCCGTGCCGGCGACTTCCAGTCGCCGAGTTGGGCGTGAGCAGGCCGGTTGGGTTCCGAGCTGTCGCGAGCCACTGACGGCGGTTGCAAACCGCCGGCACAAGCTTCCGCCAGCTTCCCCACCGCACCGCGGGAGGTGCCGACGAAGATGCTGATGCGTTCCGGTGCGACCGGTTGCACATCCAAGCGCGCCGCGCTCCACGCCTCCTGTGCCGCCGCATGCGCAAGTTGCGCACTGCGGTCCATCTTGCGTGTAAGTCGGGTGAGCGGCGGATTCGGCGAGCGAATACCGGCGACTTTCAATCCGGCTGGCGACAATTCCTCCGGCAGCCAGTTGGCAGGAGATTCACCGTGCAAAACGGTTTTCCAAAGTCCGCCCACGCTGGCTCCGGCTCCGCAGAAAGCCCCCATGCCCGTCACCACGACGGGGCATTCTCGGAGCAGACGATGGAGCAGCGGCGGGTTCACACGCGGGCCGGACAGGTAAACCAAAGCGTTCCCTTTTGCACGCACTTCCGCTTCACTCTCTTGCCATGAACGCAACGCAGCGAAGCTTCGAGGGCATCCTCGACCGTTACTTTGAAACCACGCTCGCCGAGAATCCCGTCTGGGCCAACTACACCGGTCTGCGCGAGGGCGAAGGCAAGCTGGGCCGTGCGACGCTCAGTCACCTGCAACGGCAGGAGAGGCGCCGCCGTCAGGCACTCGTAGCACTCGAGGCGCTCAATCCGCGTGAGCTGACAAACGAGCAGCACCTCGACCGACTCGCGCTGAGGGCAATGTTGAGCCGGGAGTGCGAGGACTTCGCACGCGGCAAACACCAGTTGGAACCGGGTGCCCTTGATGTCGTGCTGAACCTGCTTCAGCACGAGTTGATGCGCAGCGATGACGAGCCGGCGCGTGCGCGGAAGAACATAATTGGCGTGCTGCGGGACACGCCGCGTTTCCTCGCCGAGGACGCCGCCGTCGTGACGCGACCCGAGCGCGTGTGGCGGAAGGTGATGCAGCAGACCTACGGCGGAGCGGGCGCGCTCTTTGATGCGGTGGACAAGTTTCTAGCCCGATCTGGCGGCTTCCAGCCGCCACCTGCGAGCGCAACACAACCGGACGGCGGCTGGAAGCCACCGGCACTCCCGCTCGTGACCACCGCGCGCAAGGCCGCGAAGGGCTACCACGACACCGTGATGAAACGCCCGCTCGCGCCGGAAGCCTCCTTCGCCATCGGGGCGGAAGCCATGCAGCGTCGTGTGCGGGAACAAGTCGGTCTGGACTACACCTTGGCGGAGATTGAGTCGCTCGCGCTGGGCGAGGCACAGCGCGTTGGGGCGTTGCTGGACGCGGCGTGCAAGCCGTTTGGCAAGGGGCGTTCGGTGGAGGAAATCATTGCCGAGGCGCGGGCCAAGTGGAATCCCGGCGCGGACTTGCCGGCCGTTTATCGCACGGAGACAAAGCGCGTGGCGGACGGCTTTCGCGCAGCGAAGGCGATGACGTTTCCCAAGGGCGACGAACTCCAAGTGCGCCTTGTGCCCGAGTTCATGCGGCACTTGTATCCGACTGCGGCTTACTCGTCGCCCGGTGCGTTTGAGAAGCGGCAGCGCGGCATCTTCTGGGTCAACGACCTCAGCCTCACGAAGACGACCGAGACCGAGAAGCTCGCGGAACGGCAGCAGCACTTCGGCATCAGCCTCACGGCGGCGCACGAGGCGTATCCGGGCCATCACCTCCAGTTCGTCACCGCGAACCGGCACCCGCGCAAGTGGCGACGGCTCTTTGCGCACGCCGTCTTCTACGAGGGCTGGACGCTCTGGTGCGAGCAGATGATGGTGGACCTCCGCATCGACCGCACGCCGTGGCTGCGCATCCAGCAGCTACATGACGCACTCTGGCGCGTGCACCGCATCCTCGTAGACATCCGGCTCCAGACCGGTCGCTACAGCTACGAGCAGGCAGCGGCGCACTTGCGGAAACATCTCGGCTTCACAAAGGCGCGCAGTGAGGCAGAGATTAACTGGTATTCCGCCTCGCCCACGGTGCCGATGAGCTACTGGCTTGGACGATTGGAGAATGAGCGTTTGCGCCAGCGGCTCGTGGTGGGACGTGGCTGGAGCTTGCAGCAGTTCAACGACTGGCTGCTGAGCTTCGGGACAATCCCGCAGGCGTGGATTGAAAAATACGGCCTGGATTGACGGGCGCAGGCAGCTCGGTTCCAAAGTCGCCAAGAAGTTGTAGTTCCGGGCGCGTGGGCCGCCGGCGAAGCTGCCCGCGTGATTGACGTTGAAATTCTGTCCCGGCAAGGTGGGCCGCATACTCCAGCACCATTATGAAACCAATCCTGTCCCGTTGCTCCGCCCTGCTCTTTCCGCTCACCCTGCCAGCCTTGGCATTTGCGGCTGACTCGGAATCCACCGCGCACCTTCACGCCAACTCAGTGCCACAGGCGCTTGGCCTCATGGTGTTGTTTGCGGCCGTCGGTATCGTGGTGGCCATTGCTGGCTATCGTGTGTTCGACAAGTTCACGCCGGGCGACATGCACAAGGAGATCATCGAGAACAAAAACACGGCGGCGGCCATCGTCGCAGCCGCAGTGATTCTGGGGGTCAGCCTGATCGTGGCCGCGGCCATCATGGGCTGACTCATTCGCTTTCCTAGATGAAGCGCAGCCAACAGATCCGACTCGTCCTGCTGGGCGGTTTGTCCGGGGCCGCACTGGCGGGCAGCGCGCCTACGGCCAATGCCCAGTTGTCCTCGCAGGGCTACGCGCTACACGGCAACGCTTTCACGAACGATCATTATCTCCCCCACGCTGGCTACTATCACGCGCCCTACGGGGCGTGGTTTCCGCATCGCTACAATCACTTCGACCCGCAGCAGCAAAAGTATTTCCACGGCGGGCAGTGGTCGCCCCAACCCCACCAGAGTTTCACCAACATCTCCGAGCCCCTGCCCCAGGCGGTGGCCGCCGCCGTAGCCGCCCAGCCCAGACCACCCGTTCAGCATTCCACGACGCGCAGCGGGTTTGGCGGCACCTCACATTCGTGGGGAGGGATTGGTTCCTGATGATCCGCCACGCCACCAATCCGCGCGTGGACTGGCCGGCGAAGGTCGAGCAGGTCGGCCTTACCTATCACTCCCACCCGCACGGCCCTTACTGGGACGAATCCGCCTGTTATGAACTGGCGGCTGACGAAGTGGCCGCGCTCGAAACGGCTGCCAACACGCTGCATCACCTTTGCATCGAGGCCGCTGAGGCGGTGATTCAACGCGGCTGGTGGGATCGGCTGGGCATCCCGGCAACCGCCATCCCCAGCATTCTGCAAAGCTGGGAGCGGGATGACTTCAGCGTGTATGGCCGGTTTGACTTCGCGTTCGACAGTGCGTCCCCGCCCAAGCTGCTCGAATACAACGCGGACACGCCAACGGCCCTGGTTGAAGCCGCCGTGGGGCAATGGTTCTGGCTGCAAGACACCCGTCCCGAGGCCGACCAATTCAACTCGCTTCACGAGCGGCTCATCGCTGCCTGGCAACGCTGGGGCGGCAAAGCCCTGCACTTCAGCGCCATCAAGAACCACACGGAAGACGAGCAGACCGTGCTTTACCTGCGTGACACCGCCGAGCAGGCGGGCGTGGCCACGCAGTTCATCCATGTCGAGGACATTGGGTGGAACGGAGCCGACTTCGTGGATTTGACGGATGCGCCGATTCCCCAGTGGTTCAAGCTCTACCCTTGGGAGTGGTTGTGGCACGAGGAGTTTGGCCAGCACCTCAAGCTGGACCGCACCCGCTTCATCGAGCCCACCTGGAAGATGCTGTTGAGCAATAAAGGCCTGCTGCCAATCCTGTGGGAGCTCTTTCCCGGACATCCCAATCTGCTGCCCGCTTATGAAACAGCGGAACGGCTGGGCGGCAACTTCGTCAAAAAGCCCAAGCTGAGCCGCGAGGGGGCGAATGTCTCACTCGTGCAGTCAGGCCAGGTGTGCGAGGAGGTCGGCGGCGATTACGGGGCGGAGGGCCACGTGTATCAGGCGATTGCTCCGCTGCCGGAATTTGCCGGCAACCATCCAGTGTTCGGCGTGTGGGTGGTCGATCACGAAGCTGCCGGACTGGGCATCCGGGAAGACACGCGGCGCATCACGGGCAACTTGAGCCGCTTCGTGCCACACTTCTTCAAGCCTCCCCAATCATGAGCACCGCCAACCCAACGCCGATCCGCGTCGGCATGAGCGGCACCTTCGCCGGGAAGAGCTATTCCATCATTGCCCGCGTGGTGATGGGCATGGAGGACCAGGGTGAGACTTATTTTTGGAACGAGCTTTACCTGAGCGACGGCTCCGACCGCATCGCGATGCTCGTGTGCGAGGAAGTTTATGGCGCACAGCAATGGCGGCTCTTCACCGAGTTCACGCCCACCACGCCGCTGACCGCCCGCGAGGCCGGCCTGAAAAAGGTCGGCGACCGCGTGAACCTCGATGGCGTGTCCACCGAGATCACGGTCGTGGACGAAACACGCGTTTACTTCATCGAGGGCAAGGCTCCTGACTGGGTGTCGGTTGGCGACGTGGCGCAGTATTTCAACGCCGAGGCCAGCGGGAAAATGTGGGTGGTGAGCTGGAGCGGGGACGAAGTGGAATACTACCGGGGCATGCAGTTGCATCCAGAGTGGGTGGCGAGAGGTCTCGGGCT
>Ga0255204_1000527_pt1 | contig 11114 bp, 9 predicted proteins | sample Miss_Colum_RepC__2_FD_188418 | JGI IMG/M metagenome (GOLD analysis project Ga0255204, IMG submission 188418) | Freshwater microbial communities from Mississippi River, Louisiana, United States - Miss_Colum_RepC_8h | ecosystem: Environmental > Aquatic > Freshwater > River | place: USA: Louisiana... | reverse complement strand
GATGACGAAGCGATTCAGGCCGAGATTGCCCAACTGCTGCGATTGCCTCTGGTCGAGTTAATCGAAAAGGTTCAGCGAACACGCGATTTTGTATCGGGGGTCTTCGACAGTTTGCTCGCACAGGACAAGGCGCCCCAACAAGACGAACAGCAAAGCAGCAAGCTTCCCAGTGCGGTTGCAACGCGTTTTACCGCCCTGTCATCGAGCGGGCGATGGCAAGCCGCCCGCGATGAAACGCATAAACGCATTCATCGTTTGATGGATCGGGCGAGTCATGAACAAGCCTCCGAAGAGGCGCTGATTCGTTTTGTCGATTTTCTTGAATCAGTGCTTCGTAGGCCGGCTTATCTCGCTTTGCTCGATGAATACCCCGCAGCGCTCAAACCTGTCTTGCGGCTCCTTGGCAAGGCGCGTTGGGCAAGTCAGTATTTGCTGCGTCATCCGGTGGTTCTCGACGAATTGCTCGACGGACAAATATTTGAGCCGATGGACTATGAGCTTTGGGCCTGCCAGCAACGCGAAGTCATGCAGACCCTGCAAATCAATGGTCAAGCCGATGATGAGCGACGCATGGACCACTTGCGTGAAGCTCATCACGCCCAAGTCTTTCGCCTGCTTGTGCAAGATCTTGAGGGGCACTTGAGCCTTGAACATTTATCGGACCACTTAAGTGAACTCGCCGACCAAGTCCTGGGCCTGGTCATCGAGTGCGCCTGGTCAAGCCTTAAGTCAAGACATCGCGACAGGCCACAGTTTGCTGCGATCGCCTACGGCAAGCTCGGGGGCAAGGAACTCGGTTATGCCTCCGATCTAGACTTGGTCTTTGTTTATGACGACGACGATGCGCAAGCGGCGCACGCCTATGGCCAGCTCGCCCTGCGCATCAGTTCTTGGATGTCGATGCAGACCGCAGCAGGGCAACTCTTTGATGTCGACGTGCGACTTCGACCTGACGGTATCTCGGGGCTTGCCGCCATTAGCCTTGGTGGCTTGGAGAGCTACTTGCGGGAGAAGGCTTGGGTTTGGGAACATCAGGCATTGACCCGTGCTCGGTGGTGTGCAGGTGATAGCAAGCTAGCTTCAGGCTTTGAATCAATCCGGCGCGACATGCTCAGGGCCAGCCGCGATCCTAAAGCCCTGGCCGAAAAAGTCAGCGATATGCGAAAGCGCATGCACGCAGGCCACCCGAATCGCAGCGCTGAATTTGATTTGAAGCATGATGCCGGCGGCATGGTTGATATTGAATTCATGACGCAATACCTGGTGCTTGCGCATAGCCACAATCATCCGAGTTTGCTCGATAACGCTGGCAATATCGCTTTGCTACAGCGCGCCGCTCAAGCGGGGTTGATCGATGCCTCGCTTGCGATGGATGCCGCAAACGCCTATCGACGCTATCGGAGTTTGCAACATGGACTGCGCTTAAACGAAGCCCGATATGCAAGAGTTGATCCTCAATTAGTTGTCGCTGAGTCCCAAGCGGTTAAGGCGCTTTGGTTTCAAGTTTTTGACCACTAACAAGGCCTAGACCGCCTTCGGAGTGGCCTTTTGCCAACTGAGCCACGCCGCATAGACAAGTACGGTTGCCACCAAAGGAATGGCAATCATATTGAGAACGTTCCAACCATTCATAAAATGCAAGGCACCCGATGAGGCTGATGAACTCACCATCACACAAAAAACGCACATATCCATAAAACCCTGGACCTTATTTTTCTCAACGGGGCGATAAGACTGGGTGAGCAAGGTGGTGCCACCGGTATACATAAAATTCCAGCCAACCCCGATTAAGGCCATCGATACCAGAAAGTGTGAAACGCTCGTTCCCATCAATGCCACAACCATCGCTATAAGATTAAGCGCCACCCCCGCAATCAGCATGCGCATGACGCCAAAGCGGCTGATTAACGATCCGGTGATCAGTCCAGGCGCAAACATGCCAATCACATGCCACTCCAGCACCATTGTGGTCGATGGCCAGCTATGCCCGCAGACTTCCATGGCAAGCGGGGTTGCGACCATTAAAAGATTCATAACCCCGTAGCCGATGGCGGCACTGAGAATGGCAAGACTTACCGCGGGCTGACGCAAGATTTCCGATAGTGGCCTTATCTCGCCGTCAGCAACAGAGGCTGGGCTTTTGGATTCTGGGAGCCGTAACAACGATGAAAGCAATAAAGAAAGTATGGCAAACCCAGACAAGCTCAAATACGAGCCAGCAAAGGCCTGCTCAAGCGCACCTCTTGACCAGTTGGCAAGCTCCGGTCCAAGCACCCCACCGACAATCCCTCCAGTAAGCACGAGCGAAATAGCCTTAGCCTTAAAGCTTGGGTCGTGGGCATCGGCGACGTCGGCAGCGGCAAAGCGATAGCTTTGCGCAAAAGCGTTATAAAGGCCGCAAACAAAAGTACCGAAACAAAGTAGCCATAAATTCGAACTCGTTACCGCATACCAGGTAATGACAGCACCGAGGACTGCTGCAAGCGATCCCAACGCGTAGCCAGAAGCCCTACCAAAACGCCGCATAAATAGCGCCGCAGGCATAGCCCAAACCGCCCCACCCAGTACATAGCCTGTAACTGGGAGAGTCGCCATCCATTTCTCGCTCGCAAGCTGGTAGCCTGCCAGGCCATTGACGGCAACAAGCGTCACATTATTGGTTAGTAAAAGGGCTTGGAGCGTTGCCAGAAGGCCCATTTGAAAGCGCAAGCTACGGATCATTGGGAGTATTTTTGAGTTGTTTCTGGCCATGGTACGCGAATATGTTGCCAAGCTTGGCCCGCTCATTCGCTAGAATGTTCCAAGTTGCTGGTGCAGCGTCCTCTTTGCCGCGAAATTGCCCTTAAAAGACGGGCAACGAAGGCTTGGATGGTTTAGCCTGCGCCCTTTGATTCATGATTGCTTTCTTTGAGGAGTAGATGCCATGTCGATGGCTGACCGCGATGGGCTGATTTGGTTTGACGGAAAGATGGTGGACTGGCGCAGCGCCAACATCCATGTGTTGACCCATTCGCTGCACTACGGCATGGGTGTTTTCGAAGGGGTACGTGCCTACAACACAGTCAAGGGCACAGCGATTTTCAGGCTCACCGAACACACAAGGCGCTTATTCAACTCAGCCAAGATCTTCCAAATGGAGATCCCTTTTAGCCAGCAAACGCTAATCGATGCGCAGCGCGCTGTGGTACGCGAAAACAAACTCGAGTCCTGTTACATCAGGCCAATCGTTTGGGTGGGCTCCGAAAAGCTTGGGGTTTCAAAGCTTGGCAACAGCATCCACGTTGCCATAGCTGCCTGGCCCTGGGGCGCTTATTTGGGTGAAGATGGTTTGGCCAAAGGCATCCGAGTGAAAACCTCCTCATACACAAGACATCACGTCAATGTGTCGATGGTCCGTGCCAAAGCGAGCGGTTACTACGTCAACTCGATTCTCGCTAATGCCGAAGTTACCGCTCATGGCTACGACGAAGCCCTCTTGCTCGACACCGAAGGCTACGTGTCAGAAGGTGCCGGCGAAAATGTGTTCATGGTGCGCGACGGTGTGCTTTACACGCCCGACCTCGCATCCTGCCTCGACGGGATCACAAGAAATGCGGTCATAACCATTGCCCAGGATTTCGGTATCGAGGTCAAAGAAAAGCGAATCACCCGCGATGAAATGTACTGTGCCGATGAACTCTTTTTTACGGGAACAGCGGCCGAGGTGACCCCGATCCGCGAACTCGACGATCGTTGTATTGGCGCCGGTGCGCGCGGTCCTGTGACCGAACGACTGCAACAAATGTTTTTTGATGTCGTCAACGGTCGTGCCGAACGTTACGCCCACTGGCTCACGGCTGTCTGAGACCCTGTTGCAGGAATGATGAGCATGAGCGATACCCAGAACAAATCAAGTCCAAATCTTGCAGCCGTTGAATTACTTGCGGCAGATCTACCGGCCTTTTGTCCCAACCCTAAGATGAGCTTATGGAATCAGCACCCGCGGGTGTTTCTCGATGTCACGAAAGCCGACGTCGTGAACTGCCCTTATTGCGGCACCGCGTACAAGCTCAAGGCCGGGGAGAAGGCGCACGGCCACTGAGGAAGTACGCTGGCTGATTGTCCCTCCTAATTGGGTGGGCGATGCAGTCATGGCCCAGCCCCTGCTCGAACACATCGCCCATGCGGCAGGATCGGGGCGATGTGCCGTGCTAGCCGATGGCGTCATCGCCGATGTGTTCGAGGCGATGCCGCAACGTCCGCAGATTCTGCGCTTTCAGGAATCTCATGGACGGCTACAGTGGCGAAAGCGGCAAGCGATCGCAAGGCATGTCCGCGGCCTTGGATTTAGCCACGCCTTGATATTGCCGCATTCGCTTAAATCATCGCTCATACCCTGGCTTGCTGGCATACCGCACCGAATCGGCCATGTCGGTGAGCATCGCTTCGGCCTTGTGAACCGGCGCCCCTTAGGGAGAGCCGGCAAGGCACGCGAGCAAAATATGGTGTCTTACTATCTTGCCCTGACCTCAGCCATCACGCCCAGCCGCGATGCGGCTCCACCACAAGCGCCCAGACTTTCGGTGGATGCTTCCCAGATTGCCGCCCAGCAAGCGCACTTTGGCTTGGGTGACTACTGGGTTTTTGCACCCGGTGCAGAATTCGGCCCGGCCAAGCAATGGCCGCTCGAGCACTGGCAGGCACTACTCGGCTTGATACCAAGCGCCCAAAGGCTTGCAATCCTTGGCGGCCCACGTGATCACGCCTTCGGTGAGGCCTTGGCGCAGAGCGCAAAGCCCGGCCAGAGGGTGGCTAATCTCTGTGGTCAAACCACAATGGCACAGGCCATCGCCTTGATCGCCGGCGCACGATTATTGGTTTCCAACGATTCTGGCTTAATGCATGTCGCCGCCGCTCTTGCGAAGCCTCAAATTGCCGTCTTTGGCTCGACCGACCCGATGCACTCCGGGCCTATCAACCCGCAGGCTATTGTCCGGTGGCTGAAACTTGATTGCTCTCCGTGTTTTCAGCGGCACTGCCCACTCACCCATCATGATTGTTTGCGCAACATCAGCCCTGAGGTACTTGCTCGGGATTTGCGCAGCATCAGCGCAAAGACCACTATGCTTGCGCCATGAAAAGCACGCTTTCACCTTTACGTTACGACAGCAGCGAAGCGGCTGAGGATGCGATCTACGAAGCACTTGCCCGTGGCGATCTTGAAGCCCTGATGGCACTTTGGAGCGATGAGGAAGATAGCGTTTGCATCCACCCATCAGGGCCGCGTCTGCTAGGCCTTGATGCCATAAGGCAGTCGTGGGCACTCATACTTTCTCAGGGCAATCTTGTTGTGGATCGATCGAAAATTCAGATCATTGCAGCAGGAACACTCGCGGTTCATAACCTGATCGAGACCATTCATGTCGTGGAAGCGGGCAGAGCCCGAGCCTTCCAAATGGCTTGTACTAATGTTTATATGCATGGCAGCCGAGGCTGGCGCATGGTTTTGCACCATGCAGCGGCTGTTCAGCAAGACACAAACCAAAGCATTGACGATCGCCCCAACGCGCGTGTCTTGCACTGAAAAAGCGATCGTTCGCCTGCGAGGCTACCGCGCACCATGGTGGGCGCGCAACGCGCATGTGCAAACGGTAACTGCCTCAAGGCTTAGCCAAAAGCCTGTGGTCAACTATCAGCGCAACATCTGGCAGACACCCGATGATGACGTGCTGGCTGTCGACGAGGTCATGTCGACCTGTGAAGCTGCTGTGCTTCAGAAAACGAGCGTACCGATCGTCCAAACCGAGGAGGGCCTATCAACGTCGAGGGCGCACAGGCGTCCAGCAAGCAGCTCGGTGCAGCTCGTGCTTTTTCATGGCTTGGAGGGTAGTTCTCAAAGCCATTACAGCCTTGCATTCATGCAAGAGGCTTTGCGATTGAACTGGCAAGGAAGTGTTGTTCACTTTCGCGGCTGCGGTGGCTTGCCTAATCGAAAGCCTCGTGCCTACCACTCGGGCGACAGCGCCGAAATCGACTGGATCTTGCGAAGATTTCGCAGCAGGCACGATGGTTTGCTCGTCGCAGTCGGTGTGTCGCTGGGGGCCAATGCTTTGCTGAAGTGGCTTGGCGAACAAGGCGAGTCGGCAAGCAAGCTGGTTGACGCATGCGCTGCGGTTTGCGCACCCCAGGATTTGAGAGCAGGCGCCTACGCCTTGGCAAGTGGCGTCAATCTCATGTATATGCGTTATTTTTTACATAGCCTTATACCTAACGCTCTCGAGCGCCTGCAGCGATTTCCTGGCCTATACGATAAAGCATCAGTTCTTCAATCAAGAACTTTTATAGCGTTTGACGAATATGTCACAGCCCCACTTCATGGTTTTAACGATGCTGAACATTACTGGGCAAGCAGCTCATGTGGCCCATGGCTTGGCGCAATTCGAAGCCCTTGTTTGGTTCTCAATCCTTTAAACGATCCCTTTGTGCCAGCAAAGTCGCTCAGAAGTCCATCGGGCCTGCACTCAAGCGTACAACTCGCTTATCCGCACGATGGTGGCCATGTTGGCTTCGTGCAAGGCGGCATGCCCATTACCATCGACTGGCTGCCAAAGACGATTTGTCAATGGTTTAAGGAAACGTTGAATGCTTGAAGCCTTAAAGACCAGGAGGTATTCGCGTGGATGAAGCAGTCGAACATGCGATGAAGCGCTGGCCACAAGTGCCAGCCGTCTTTGGCTGGTTAAGGCTTGACGCGCGCGGGCACTGGCACCTGATCCAGCGGGATGCACCAGGGTTTAACCCTGAAGAACATGGACGAGGCGAACCGATTACGAGCCCGCCGATCATCGACTTCATCGGCCGCAACTACGCTGTCGATGAACAAGGTCGATGGTTCTGGCAAAACGGACCGCAGCGAGTGTATGTGTCATTAGATGCCGCACCGCTCATCTTGCGGGTGTTGGAGTCGGTTGCCGACGCGAGCAAGCATCGTCTTGTGAGCCATACGGGCTATTTGGTCAACGACATTCAAGACGCTTGTATCGACCGACAGGGGCGCATTTTTTTACGCTGCGAACTCGGCCCTGCAATGATTCATGATCTTGACCTTGCACAACTTGCCATTGACGAAGCACAGCATGCTCCAGCGGTGGATTACCTTTGGCACTGGGACTCAGAAAGACATGGCAAGCAGGCATTTTGCTTAGCTGTCATTGATGATGCTTCGCAACACTATGGCTTTGTGTCGCGTCCAGCTTGAGGGCCCATGGCCGCCCGTTCAGCGCGCCAGCGCTGTAGCGCTTCGCGAAGTCGCGCATCAATAGCCGATGCATGAAAAAAATCTGCGTCTTTAGCCGACTGCGCGAGCTTTAATTGTTCGATAGCGGCCGGCAAAGCACCTTGCAGCCAAAAAACCTCAGCTCTTGCCCGGTGAGTGAGCGCGCGCTGGCCCTGTGATGCGTAGATTTTACTTAGCAAGTCCCAGGCGCGTAAATCATCTTGCCGTTCACTTAGCATTGACTCAACCCAGCGTATGGCCTCGGCCTGGCGTTGGGCACGCAGTAAGAGCTCAGCGTGCGCAAGTACAAGTCGCTTTTGCCTGGCAAACTGCTGCAAGGCAGCCTCACTTCGCGCAATCGCCTCTTGCATGTTTCCCTGGCCGGCAAGTGCTTGGATTTGCAGGCGCTCGATCGCCGATGCCGCCGAGTCATTGTTCAATCCCTCGTGCTGCAGCAAATCGCGAGCAAGCTGCGCGGCCTGAAAGGCATCGTGCCAACGAAGCTGGGCCTCTCGTACGCTTGCAAGGCCAAACCAGGCAGCAGCAAGATCAAGAGTACTTTGTTCTTTAATCTGAAACTCAAAACGTTCTGCGCTTCGTCGCAAACCGTCAACGCTGGGGTCAAGTAGGGCTTGCATCCTGGCTCGGATCAGACGAAAACCCAAGGAATCGGGCCATTGCTTATAACGCTCCTGGCGGATCCGCGCCTGCATATCTGACATCCGTTCGGTCGTCAGTGGGTGCGTGCGCAAATAGGCCGGTGCAGCCGACTCGTAAACCCGCGAGGCGCGCTGAATCCGCCCGAAAAAACTTACCATGCCTTGTGGATCGAAGCCAGCCCTCGTGAGCGTATCAAAGCCAATCCGATCAGCTTCGCGCTCGGCATCGCGTGAAAAAGAAAGCATCTGGTCCTGTGCCATCTGCTGGCCAAGCGCAATCAGCCCAGGTGTTGCTTGCGGATTCGATCTGGCAGCCAGTGCCGCAAGCACCAGCCCAACCATTTGCGCAATCCCAGCGTCGCGACTCTTCCCCAGCATACGAGCAATATGGCGTTGGGTCACATGGCCGATTTCATGAGCTAGCACACCCGCGAGTTCCGACTCACTTTCTGCAGCAGCGATAAGCCCGGCATGGACGCCGATAAAGCCACCAGGCAGGGCAAAAGCATTAAGGCTGCTATCGCGTACGAGAAAAAACTCAAAATCCTGACCGCTTTTTGATGCATCAATGAGCCGTCTACCTAGGGTATCGAGGTAGGCGATGACATCAAGGTCTTCGTCACCAGCCTGACTGCGCCGAATGTCGCGCATGATGCTTTCGCCGAGCTTGCGCTCGGTCGAAGGCGACAAACTCTCCGAAGACGGATCCCCTAGGGCAGGCAAGGCGCTTGGTGCGGCTCGGGCCAAGGACGCCGCTTCTGAACGCGCTGAAGTCACCCCGCAAGCGAATCCAAGCGACAGGGCACTGACTACGAGTCGGACCAGAGGCTTGCGAAAAACAGCTTTACTCATCTTGCTATGATTGTTGCATGAATGAAAAGTTCCATAAGAACGCGCTCACCCACTTCGATGAAGCCGGCCAGGCTGTCATGGTTGACGTTGGCGATAAAGCCATAACAAGCCGACAGGCGATTGCAGCAGGTCGCATTCGCATGTTGCCGAGTACCCGACAGCTGGTACAAGAGGGCAAAGCGGGCAAAGGCGATGTGCTCGCGGTTGCGCGGATTGCAGGCATTATGGCTGCCAAGCGCACTGCAGACTTGATCCCGCTTTGTCATCCCCTTAGCCTTAGCAAGGTCACAATTGACTGGCATTGGCTAGGCGACGATTCAATCGGTTGCGAGTCTTGCGTGCGATGTGAAGGGCGAACAGGCGTCGAAATGGAGGCCCTCACAGCGGTACAGATTGCCCTGCTGACAATCTACGACATGTGCAAGGCAGTTGACCGAGGCATGGTCATCGAAGCCGTTCAACTCATCGAGAAGCAAGGTGGTCGTAGTGGCCATTGGACAGCGAAGGATCTTTAACAGGTGATTCGTTGACCGCTGTTCCGCTTAAGCCCTATCCATTTTTCTTCGGTATCTTGTGGCGACAGTTTCGCTACCGAACCTTTGCGCTCGCCCTTTTCGCGGCTGGCGGCATCGGCCTCATGGGCTTTGAACCAATCCTCATGCGCGATTTAATTGACGCGCTCAGAGCCAACGAGACAGAAGCTGAAAACATTTGGCAACTATTTGCCCTCATCGCAGCGGTCTGGTTTGGCTCTGCGGCATGTAACCGAATCCGCGAGTGGGTTGATTTGTATACAGCGCCTGAGTTACGACTACAAGCTCAAGTCGAGGTTTATCACTGGCTTGATCAGCATGCACCACGCTTTTTTCAGGATCATTTGGCGGGAAGCCTCGGGCAAAAGGTCAAGCAAGCCGGCACTGCTTCGGTCGCGCTCTTGAGCATCGTCTTTGACGGCTTTATCCGCATGGTCGTTGCGATCTTGATGTCTTTCATTGTCCTTGCCGCGGCTCCGAGCTATTTTTTCTGGGTTTTTTTGTTCTGGCTGGTCGGCTTTGTTGGCCTTTCGATGTGGTTCACCCGCCGCTGCGTGCCCTTGTTTAAGGCCTTCGGCGAGGAGATGTCAGCTTCCACTGGGGTGCTTGTCGACATCAACACCCACATGGACGTGGTTCGAGGTAACGCCAAGCGATTGAGCGAGCGCTTGCGCGTGCTCGATTCGCTGCGATCCGAGCGCGGCGCCTCGATGAACACAAGGCGATTCTTGCTCTGGATGATGCTTGTAATGTACACGGCCCTGCTTGCCTTTCAGTGCGCCTTTATTGCCATGGGGATCGACGCCTTTTTGAAAGGCCTCATGGGTGTTGGCGATGTGGTCATGGTGATATCGCTTGCGGCGATTCTTGTCACCAACGTATGGGCGCTTTCAGGGCAATTGGTTGGGTTTTTCGAGCAAGTAGGCATTCTTGGGGCAGCATTAGCAGTGATTGCAAAACCCCACGACATCCTTGAAGCTATCGACGCAAAACCACTTCAAGTGCGCGGCGGTGAAATACGTTTTGAGAAAGTCAGTTATCAATATCGTAGCGGCGATCACTTATTTCGAGACCTCGACTTGCATATTCGTGCTGGCGAACGCATCGGTTTGGTTGGCCCATCGGGTGCAGGAAAAAGCACGCTTACCAAGCTTATTCGCCGCTACTACGATGTGAGTTCGGGACGGATCTTGATCGACGGCCAGGACATTGCCACCGTCACGATCGACTCACTGAACCTAGGGATTGCTGATGTGCCGCAAGACCCGGCACTTTTTCATCGCAGCCTGCGGGAAAATATTGCCTACGCAAAGCCTGAAGCCAGTGAAGCTTGCTTGTGGGAAGCCGCTAAAGCTGCGCACTGCGAAGCTTTCATTAACAATCGACCCGAGGGTTTTGATGTGATTGTCGGTGAACGCGGTGTACGACTCTCGGGTGGCGAGCGCCAAAGGGTCGCCATCGCACGCGCCTTTGTTAAAGATGCACCGATTCTGATCTTGGACGAGGCGACCTCAGCCCTCGACTCGGAAACCGAGTCCTTGATTCAGGACGCAATCGATCGTTTGTGCAAAGGGCGCACGGTGATCGCTATCGCCCATCGGCTTTCCACACTTGCGCGGATGGACCGTATCCTCGTCATGGATCAGGGCAAGATTGTCGAAGAGGGTACACACGCGCAACTACTGACTCTCAAAGGCCACTACGCCAGCTTATGGCAGCGCCAATCGGCCGGCTTTATTGGCCATGAGACAAGCGGCAACTAGTCGATCTTTAAGCCGCGAATGACGTCAGCCCACATGCCATGCTCATTTTTTG
>Ga0255204_1000526_pt1 | contig 11117 bp, 9 predicted proteins | sample Miss_Colum_RepC__2_FD_188418 | JGI IMG/M metagenome (GOLD analysis project Ga0255204, IMG submission 188418) | Freshwater microbial communities from Mississippi River, Louisiana, United States - Miss_Colum_RepC_8h | ecosystem: Environmental > Aquatic > Freshwater > River | place: USA: Louisiana... | reverse complement strand
ATCCATCGGTTCGGCCGGACAAACCGGATTGGCCGTCGCCATCAGCTCGTGGTACCAGTGGTCGCGCCCCGACTGCATTGTCACGTCGTTGCCGCCACGTTGAACGACGACCACATGTTCGATGGTTGGCGTACTCTCAAGTGCAATATCGGCCTGGGGCTTCAGTGGAAAGATCTCGCCACGACGCCAACCGCCATCGGCAGTAATCAGCACTTTGGCGGCTGCATCATTGATTCGATCAGCCAGTGCCTGTGCTGAAAATCCGCCGAACACGACGCTGTGGGCTGCACCGATTCGTGCACATGCCAACATCGCTATCGCTGCCTCCGGAATCATCGGCATGTAGATGTTGACGCGGTCGCCCTTTCGTACACCCAGTGACAACAGCACATTGGCAAACTTCTGGGTTTCGTCCAACAGCTCGCGATACGTCACCGTTCTGGTATCGCCAGGCTCACCTTCCCAATAGAACGCCACCTTGTCACCTCGACCTGCGAGCACATGCCGATCAAGGCAGTTGTACGACACGTTGAGTTCACCCCCAACGAACCACTTTGCATAGGGAAGGTTCCACTCACACACGGTGTGCCACGGTGTTGACCACGTAACCAGGTCGTGAGCATGGCGCTCCCAATACCCTTCCGGGTTCGCAGTTCCCTCGTGATACAGGGAATCATCACCCGCATGCGCGGTTGCAACGAATTCCACCGAAGGCGGAAACGTACGGGACTCGAACCCCAGGTCGTCAATTGCTCCACTGGTCATCAACAGTCTCCTTTCTGCAAACCTTATGTGAGAGAGTAGTGAGTCGCGATGAGAAGTCACTTGGCAGTCAACCGTTTCGGGCCCCGGGAATTGGTGCTATCAGGAGTGCTGTCGCTCACATGGGGGTCATCATTCCTCCTTATTGCAGTGGCGATTGAGCACGTGGATCCTGCCGTCGTCCCATTCGGTCGTTCACTGCTGGGGGCCATCACGCTCGTACTGCTCCCTGGCGCGCGGGCGGCAATCCCATGGAAACATTGGCCGCGTATCGCACTGCTTGGTCTGGTGTGGATGGCACTGCCGTTCTGGCTCTTTCCACTTGCTGAACAATCCGTCACGAGCGGAGTTGCGGGGATGATCAATGGTGGGCTTCCGGTGGTGATCGCCCTCGTCACTGCCCTCTGGGTTTGGCGCATGCCGAGCGTCAAGCGAATCGTTGCCATCGCGCTCGGATTCACCGGGATTGCAGTGATCGCGTTACCAGCAATCTGGGCCGAGTCGAGCACCGGTGAGTCGATCGCCGACGTACGAGGGATTGTTTACCTGCTTGCAGCAGTACTCGGTTATGCCGTCGGATCGAATCTCGCGCGTCCATTGCAGGCACAGTTTGCGCCAGCAAGACTTCTGGCTCGCGTTCAGCTCGCTGCTGCGATCTGGACTCTTCCAATCGCATTACCCGGAATTGGTAAATCCACATTCGCATGGTCGGCTGTTGCAGCCATTGCTGTACTTGGCATCGTCGGCACCGGTGTCGCGTTCGTGGTGTTTGGCACTCTGCTCGAGCGAACTGGCATCACCCGAGCAATGATTCCCACCTACTTCACTCCAATCGTGGGTCTGGTGCTTGGTGCTGCGTTCAATGATGAGAGCATCGCGTCGTTATCCATAGTGGGAATGTGCATTGTGATCGCGTCTGCGTGGATGACAAGCAAGCCCGACGAACGCGATGTCATGCTCAGCGACGCCACTGAAGAACGCTGAAAGCACCAAGTCCAGCCAAGTCGCACAGCGCCTCAGCTTCACGCACTCGACTGCGCATCGTCATTGTGGCAACCGTCGGCGAGCTTGCAGCACGCTCCCATGCAACTCGACCCTCCTCCACCAACCCATCGATACCAAACTCGCGTAAGAACTTTGCCTGCGAGGTGAGCGAAGTTGGCGGCAGGAGTTGATCAACGGCTACTTCCACGGTGATGTCCTGTTGGCCGACGCTCTGCAGATAGTGCACTCCCCGCTCGTGCCCCGAGTAGGTGCGCAGCCACTCGCGCCACGGCCGGCTCGCCATCTCGGTTGAGGTAGTGCAGTAGTCAAACACCACAAGCCGACCCGCCTGAATTAATGACAGCGCATCACCGACCCATCGCGTCGCAGCATCGTGAACTGCTACGCGTGACCCATGAGCTGCGACTGCGGGAAGGCATGCAGGAACATCCGAGATGGTCACCAGTCGCTCCACGAATCGCTCGCCATCGTCTGCAACGAATGCCTCGCGCCAACCACCATCAAACACGAACAGGCGAAAGGGCAGATTATCCAGCAATTCATTGGCGATGATGACACCGACGAATGGCTCCGGAGGCATGCCTGCACGGGACTCCACGCCCGCAGGATGCAACGCTCGCTGCGCTGGCGAAACCTCCACTGCCACGTAGCGCATCGCCGATGAGCAATGGGGATTTGCAGCCAACACCGATCGACTCAACGTCCCTGGACCCGCCCCGGCATCCACCACGGTGAACGGATCCGGGCGACCAAGTTCTTCCCACCACGCATCCAACGCTCGCGCAATCACCATCCCAAAGAGCGGCCCAACTTCGGGTGAGGTCAGGAAGTCGCCACGCCGACCGGCGCGGCCTGCTGTGCTGTAGAAGCCGTGCTCTCCGTAGAGCGTGATCTCGATGAACTTGTCAAAGCGCAGAAGTCCGCCGTCGGCGTCAATGGCGCGACGCACGTCGTCGGAGGCTGCGTGGACGTGGTGGCCAGATGCCACGTGCTACTCGTCAGCCGCCGAAGGCGCCGACGAGATCGGCCATGTCGCCGAAGTTCAGCACCACACCAGGCAGGATGCCAAGAACAAGCGTGGCAATAGCGGTGATGCCGAGCGCAATCTGCAATGACGATGGGGTGACGATCGGAGTGTTGTCGCCATGCGGCACCGGTCGCATCCACACTTCGCGCATCACATTTCCGTAGTAGCCAAAGGCGATCACCGAGTTGACGGCCCCAATGACTGCGAGTGCATACGCCCACGGTGTGGCATCGGTAAGCAGCGCTTGAAATGCGGCAAACTTGCCGATCCAGCCACCCAGTGGCGGTATGCCGGCGAGCGATGCCAGAAATATGGTGAGCAACACACCGAGTGCCGGCGCATACGAGAACAATCCGCCCAACGATGCAATGTCACCGCTGCGAGTCTTGCGCGACACCGCAAGAATGACGCCGAACATTCCCAAGTTAGTTGCCGCGTACACCACGAGGTACACCACCACTGCGCGCAACGCAGCTTCTCCTGCTGCCCCTCCGGCAACGGCGAGTGGCATCAGCACGAAGCCACCTTGGCTCACCGACGAATAAGCGATCATGCGAACAAGATTGGTTTGTCGCAACGCAAATACGTTGCCAATGGTCATCGTGAGAGCAGAGAGTACCCAGATGAAGGGTTGCCACACATCGCGACCTTCCGGAAAAGCCGTGAGCACGAGTACGACCAGTGCAATGAATCCAGCAGCCTTACTTGCCACCGACAAGAATGCGGTGACCGGAGTTGGTGCGCCTTCGTAGGTATCGGGTGCCCAGGTGTGGAACGGCACCGCAGAAACCTTGAAAGCAAAACCAACCACCACGAATACCACCGCCAGCGCTTGTACCGCGGCAAATTCACCGTCAAGATTGATCGACTTGCTGATGTCCACCAAGAGCGTGGAGTTGGCCACCCCGTACAGCAACGACATTCCATACAGCATCACTGCCGATGCAAACACACCCAGCAGGAAGTATTTGACGCCGGCTTCGTTGCTCTTCAAGTCGCGCTTGCGCCAGGCAGCCAGCATGTACGCCGGGATTGACAAGAACTCAAGCGCAACGAATATCGATACCAAGTCGCGCGATGACGCCATCATCACCATGCCCAACAAGCTGGTGAGGAGCAGGAACCAATACTCGCCACGCCAGTAATCGCCCTCCTCCACATGCGACGACGACAACAGCACGATCACATATCCCGCCAGGAGGAACAGACCCTTCATCACCAGGCTGAACTCATCCACCACGTAACGACCATCAAAGAGTGAACGCACTGAATTGTCGTGCAACGCAAGGGTGAGTACCGGCAGTGTGGCGCCGAGCAAGGAGAAACCGGTGAGAACCGAGAGCAACCACTTGTTGCGCTCACTGGTGAAAAGATCCACCAACAACACTGCCGTGAGCCCGACTGCCAGCACGATCTCGGGCGCAAGCGCGTGATAGTCGATGACTGGTGCCGTCCATGCGGCAGCAGAAGTCGCAAGCAGTGTCACGAATCAGCCTCCGAACGCGCGCAGCGTTTCCTGTACGGCCGGGTCGATGATGCTGAACAACAGATTTGGTGCCACACCGAATGCCACGATGGCAATCAACAGCGGCATCCAGGCCACCCACTCGTAGGTGTTCACGTCGTGCACATCGTGATGGTCGTGTCCCTTTGCTGTACCGAACGCAGTGCGTTGATACAGCCACAACAAATATGCGGCGGCAAACACGGTGCCAAGTGCCGCAATCACCATGTACGTGCGGAACACCGTGACATTCAGGCCGTCAGCCGGGTTGTAGGCAGAAAGAATCGCAGGGAACTCGCCCCAGAAACCGGCGAGACCAGGCAAGCCGAGTGAGGCCATCGAGCACAAGCCCAAGATCCAGCCCAATCGTGGTGCCTGCGTGAGCATGCCACCCAACTTGGAGATCTCCAGCGTGTGGTAGCGCTCCTTCACGCTGCCAGCGATGAAGAACAGCATTCCGGTGATCAAGCCGTGTGCCACCATGCCGAACACCGCGGCGTTCACGCCGAAGGGAGTGAGCGTTGAAATGCCGAGCATCACGAATCCCATGTGCGCAACGGACGAGAACGCAATGAGTCGTTTCATGTCGGTCTGTGCCAAGCAACCCAGTGCTCCGTAGATGATGCCGATGACGGCCAAACCACCAATCCATGGCGCCCATTCGATTGCGGCGTCGGGCAGGGTTGGAATGGCAATTCGAACGAAACCGTAGGTGCCGAGCTTCAGCAGGATTGCCGCAAGAATCACGGACCCTTGGGTTGGCGCCTGGGTGTGTGCGTCGGGCAACCAGGTATGGAATGGGAACATCGGCACCTTCACTGCAAATCCGATGAACATGCCGGCAAAAATCCATACCTGCACGTTCTTGGCGATGCCGGCACCGTTCTCGACCAGATACGGAATCGCAAAACTCTCCGCTCCGGTTTTGAAGAAGATGGCGAGGAACGCCACCAACATGAGAGCGGATCCGAACATGGTGTACAGGAAGAACTTGAGCGATGCATACTGGCGCTGTTCGCCACCCCACACACCGATCATGAAGTACATCGGTAGCAACACCAGTTCGAAGAACACGAAGAACAGGATGAGGTCTTGTGCGATGAAGGTTCCCGCCATGCCCGTTTGCAAAATCAGCATGAGCACGAAGAACGCCTTGGGGTTCCCGGGTGACGGAATGTGATCGAGACTGTAAATGACCACGAGCAACGTCACCACCATGCTGAGGAGATACAACGGCAGGCTGATGCCGTCCACGCCAATGAAGTACGTGCTCTTGATGACGGGAATCCAATCGGTTTGTGCCACGAATTGCATCGATCCGGCTTGATCAAAGTCGAAGTTCACGAGCGTGAATACACCAACAAGTACCGTGGCAATCGAGGTGAGTAGTGCCACCATCTTGATGGCAGCTTCGTTTGCCTTGGGTGTGATCAGCAGCACGAGCACTCCGAGCATCGGCAAGAACGTGCCGACACTCAGTACCCAGTTGTTGTCGCGGATCATCTGCATGGTGTTATCTCCCGTTTCGTATTCAGGTGTTGAGTATGACAAAGACGAGCGCCGCTACTGCAGCGGTTGCAAACAGCAACGCGCCGTAGTGACCCACTCGTCCTGATTGGATTGGTTGCACCGTGGTGCCTGCAGCCTTCGTGACGTCGGCCGATGCATTGACAGCCCCGTCGACGAGTCGCTGGTCGATATCGCGGTACACCACTTGGGCAACGGCGCGCGATACGCGCGCCACACCATGCAAGATGCCATCCAGCACCTGCTGATTGAACCAATAGGCGCCACGCGCAAGTGGTCCAACGATGGCACTCACCACGCCGCGCTCATAGAGATGATCGAGGTAGTACTTGTTGATCAAGAGTTGATATCCAGAGCGAGCAACGGCGTTGCGTTGAGTAAGCCCGACCAATCGTGGGTCGCGACGACCGTAAAGTGCTGCACTCAGTACCCAGCTGATTGCAATACCGGCAAACACGATCGCCAGCGACAACAGAGCCTTTGACCACTTGAATTTGGCGTGGTTGAGCTGCGGGGCGTAGCACACCCCATCCTTTGGTGTTTCCTTGCCGCACGGCGACTCGCCATAGCCCGACTCTGCGGCTGGCACCACGAATGCTTCGCCAGGGCCGCCCGGGTACGACTCCACCACCACTGCTGCGCGCGGCTCCGTCCACTTTTTCATGTACTCCCACGACTCGCCGAAGGGCGTGGCGTTGAACAAGCCGGAGAAAATTGCGAGTGCCGCCAAGATGGCAAGTGGTGCCGTAATCAAGATGCCTGACTCGTGTGGGCCTGCATGTGCGTCGTGTGAATCATGGGCGTCGTGGCTGTCGTGCACGGCATGCGCGTCGTGTGCATCGTGGCCGTCGTGCGCAGAGTGCGTGCCGTGGCTGCTCTCGCCGTGCTCTCCCGCTGATGCTCCGCGCGGCTCACCAAAGAACGTGAGATATGTCGCTCGGGTCATGTATGCAGCAGTGAGGAACGCGCCACCCAAGCCCACCACCATGAAGAACGTGTAGCCATTCCCACCAACGTTGTCGATGATCTCATCTTTGGAGAAGAACCCGGAGAAGGGGAACACTCCGCACAATGCAAGCGTGGACACGGTCCATGCCGCGAACGTAATCGGCATGTGCTTACGCAGGCCTCCCATGTCCTTTTTCATGTCGAAGGAATGATGCGACGCACTGTGGCTGATCGATCCTGCCGATAAGAACAAGCACGCCTTGAAGAATGCGTGGGTGAAGATGTGAAACACTGCTGGCAGCCATGCACCGGCACCCAAACCCAGCATCATGTATCCCAGTTGGCTCACCGTGCTGTAGGCGAGCACGCGCTTGATGTCGGTTTGGACGAATGCCAACGCCGCCGCAATCACGATGGTGATCGCCGCGATGATCATGATGATGTTCGATGACGGCCCGAGGATGTCCAGCCCGGTGAAGAACACCGGATACAAACGGGCAACGAGGAACACGCCAGCCACCACCATCGTGGACGAGTGCAAGAGCGAGCTCACTGGAGTGGGGCCGGCCATCGCATCCGGCAACCATGTGTGCAATGGGAATTGACCGCTCTTTCCGATTGCCGCGATAAACAGGGCAACTGCTGCAACAAGAATCACCGTGGAATTCGGCTCACCCGACAATGCCCATGCTGACAAGCCCCGAATGGAAAAACCCGACAAGCCAAGGTTGGTAGTGGTCCACTCGTTGGCGGCGAAGAAGAGAATGCTGATGCCCACGAGCAAGCCGACGTCACCCGTTCGCACCGTGAAGAACGCCTTCAAGGCAGCACGGCTGTTCGCGCCATCCTCCCACCAGTGGCCGATGAGCATGAACGAACACAGACCCATGATTTCCCAACCGAGGAGGAACAAGATCATGTCTTCGGCAATCACCATCGCCAACATGCCGGCAGAGAACAGGGTCAGAGCGGCGAAGAAATGCGTGTAGCGGCGATCACCCCGCAGGTACTCGAGTGAATAGACCTGCACCAACGTGGAGATGAATGCCACGACGAACAGGACCACCACCGTGAGACCATCCACATGCTGGCCAATGGTGAATTCCATTCCACCGGACTGCCACCACGTCCAGGTTCGAATCACCGGCGAGACGAACTGCTCTTCTCCAGCACCGCCAACTCGCTGAATCCACTGCCATGCGGCACCACTCGCCAACACCAAACTGGCGAGCATGGAGAGCACTCCGACTTCGCTCCCCTTCTTTGGCAACCGCTTGCCGAACAGGATGATGAGCGCAAAACCGATGGTCGGGATCACCGGCGCAAGCCATGCGTTTTGCAAGAACCAGCCGTCACGCAATGGTGACAACACCTCGGAGGCCGCGAACATCCTCATCCTCGCATCTCGCTGAGTTCATCCAAACCAATGCTGCGACGGTTGCGGTAGATGAGGAGCACCATCGCCAAACCCACACCAACCTCGGCGGCGGCCACTGCGATGATGTACAACGCAAAGGTGTGACCATCAGCCGAACCATTGCGCAGGGCAAATGCCAGCAGGTTGATGTTCACCGAGTTGAGAATGAGCTCAATCGACATGAGCACCAGGACGGCATTCTTCCGAGCGATGACGCCGTACACGCCGATGCAAAACAGGATTGCTCCGAGCAGCAGGAACTGACTCGTCAACATACGGGTGCCTTCACTGCATCGTTCATCTGGGCTAGTCCTTGCGGGCCAACACGATGGCCCCGATGATCGCACCGAGCAAGACGAACGAGAGTGCCCAGAAAGGCAGGAGATAGGGACCAAAAATCTGATCGGAAATCTCCTGTACTCCGATGACGCGAGGCTCATCAGGCAACTGTTCGTCGCCGAACGATGACACGACTGCAATTGTCATCGCGGCGAACAGCACTCCCGCCACGGGTATCCCGAGTCGCCAATAGTTGTTGTTGAGATCACGCTCGGCACCGATGCGTGCACGCGTGAGCATGGTTCCGAAGAGGAACAGCACCATCACCGCACCGATGTACACCAACACCTGTGTGACGGCCACGAATTCCGCTGCGAGCAGGATGTACTGGGCCGCGGCACCACTCAGGACCACCACCAACCACAAAGCAGCATGCACCACGTTGCTGGTAGTTACCACACGCAGCGCGCCAACGATCATGACCAACGCAATGACGGCAAACCCGATGTTCTGGGCTACTAGCAGATCGGCTGCAAACATCTACTACTTCTTCTTTTTTTCTGCGCCGGCTTCGAGTTCCGGGGCTTCGGGCACCGTCTCCATCCATTCACCGAGCTTGGCTTTGTCATGCAACAAGTCGGCGATTCTTGGCTCGGAGTATTCGTACTCGGGAGTCCAGAACAGGGCATCGAACGGACACACTTCCACGCAAATGCCGCAGTACATGCAGAGCGCATAGTCGATGTCGAAACGATCCAACATGTTCACCTTGCGAGGCTTGCCGCCTTCGCGACGCGGTGGCGCAAGCTCTTTGTGGCCTTCGATGTAAATGCACCAGTCGGGGCACGAACGCGCGCACAACATGCATGATGTGCAGTTGCCTTCATGCAGCGCGATCACTCCACGTGCGCGAGTTGGCGGGGATTCCTTCTCGTGCGGATACTGCACGGTGTTTGCGCCCTTCGTCACCGTTTCAAAGAGCGTGCCGAGCGTTACCCCGAGACCCTTCACCAAACCAGGAACTTTTGCCATTACATCACCACCTTGAAAATAGACGTGAGTGCGATGTTGGCGAGCGATACGGGAATGAGGACCTTCCACGCAAACCGCTGCAATTGGTCTTCGCGGAATCGTGGATAGCTGAAACGCACCCACATGATGATGAAAGCAACCAGCATCATCTTGGTGATCATGATGATGGGTCCGACGATGTTCATCCAATTGGCCACCGAATCAACGTCGGTCCAACCAAACCACGCAAACGGAACTCCCCAGCCACCCAAGAACAACACTGAGGCGATCAGCGAGAACACGCCGGCAGTGGCAAATTCGCCGATGAAGAAGATGAGGAATCGGAAGCCCGAGTACTCGGTCATGTATCCCGATACCAATTCACTCTCGGCGATCGGCATGTCGAAGGGTGCTTGCGTGAGTTCGGCCTGAATGGCAATCATGAACACCACAAAACCGACGAATTGCGTGATCACGTACGGATTTCCCAGCCCACTGAAGCCGAACATGGAGCCTGAGTTTTGGGCAATCACAATCTGTTGCAGATTCATGGTGCCGGCCTGGATGATCACTCCGATGACTGCCAATACCATCGGCAACTCGTATGCGATCAACTGACCTGCTGCGCGCAGACCGCCGAGAAGTGAGTACTTGTTGGCGCTGGACCACCCCGCCATGAGGATTCCAAGCACCGACAGTGACGACACGGCGAGTGCGTAGAAGATGCCAACTTCAAAGTCGGTGAACCATGCATCTGGACCGAATGGCACGACTGCAATCAAGAGGAACGTACTCAACAACACCACGATGGGTGCCATCTTGAAGATTCTCGCGTCGGCTCGTTCCGGGACGATGTCTTCCTTCTGGAGCCACTTTCCGACTTCGGCTACCAGCTGCAGTGAGCCGTACGGGCCGGCTTCCATCGGACCAAGTCGGCTCTGCATGAACGACATCATCTTGAACAAGAACACGTACACGATGGTTCCTGCCGGCAGCAAGACGGCAACAATGCCGCCGAGTACCCGCAGCAACGATTGTCCCCAGTACGGCACTTCGACTGCGAGCATCGACATCATCGGTCGATATCTCCGAGAATGAAGTACAGCGACGCCAAGATCGTGATGATGTCGGGCACGTACACACCTCGCAGTGCCCACGGGGCCACCGAGATGTTGTTGAAGCTGGCAGAGCGAATCTTCACGCGGAATGGTCCAAGTTCGCCTCGAGACACCACGTAGTAGCCCATCTCGCCGAGTGGGTTCTCCGTGGAGACCCACGCCTCACCCTCGGGCACCTTGATGATCTTGGGAACTTTGGCCATGATTGGACCGCTCGGAATGGTGTCGAGCAGCTGGTCCACGATGCGCGTCGACTCACGGGTCTCCTGCAGTCGCACCCAGCAGCGCGCGAAGCTGTCGCCATCGGGGTGGGTCCACACCTTCCAGTCGGCCTTGTTCCATGCCATCGGCAACGGATGATCGCGACGCAAGTCCCAGTCGACTCCGCTCGCTCGTAGATTCGCGCCGGACAAGCCGTACTGCAGGGCGATATCGCGCGGGATCACGCCAATGCCTCGTGTGCGCGACTGGAAGATCTCATTGCCGAACAACAAATCCTCGATCTGGTCACAGAAGTTG
>Ga0255204_1000520_pt1 | contig 11184 bp, 12 predicted proteins | sample Miss_Colum_RepC__2_FD_188418 | JGI IMG/M metagenome (GOLD analysis project Ga0255204, IMG submission 188418) | Freshwater microbial communities from Mississippi River, Louisiana, United States - Miss_Colum_RepC_8h | ecosystem: Environmental > Aquatic > Freshwater > River | place: USA: Louisiana... | reverse complement strand
TCAACCGCCGGATGCGGAAAACCGCACGTCCGGTGGTGTGGGAGGGTGCCGGGGCGCAATCCCCGGCACCCGACCCGATCGAGTTCAGGGGGCGAAATCGCGGAAGTTGGCGGGCCGTGGGTTCTCTCCATGAACCTCCCGCAGATTCAAGGCGACCACAGATGAGTTTTTCCATCTGTGGTCGCCTTGAATCTGCGGGAAACCTTCGGCAGTTCATGGTCCCAATGCGCGGCTTGCGGGCCGAGGTGGCTACCCATGAACCTCGTAGCAGCCGACGTGAGGAGGCTCATACTAGAGCTGATTGGGATTAAGAATAGGAGCAGGATTAAGAGGGAAAACCGGCGGCTTCTTGCTCTTACTCCTACTCCTACTCCCAATCCGCTCTATTGATCGGCGCACGATACCTTGCTCTCCCCCCGCTCCGGCCCTATGGTCGCCCCGGCTTCGGAAGGGTGGAGGATCGCTCCCGGCTCACGCCGGGGGAGGAAAGTCCGAACACCACAGGGCGCGATGCCGCGTAACTCCGGTTCAGCCGGAGATACACGCGGGCGGTTCGCCGAGAGGCGCGCCGACGGACAGTGCCACAGAAACTGAGACCGCCGTGCCGGGCAACCGGCGCGGTCAGGGTGAAAAGGTGCGGTAAGAGCGCACCGCCCCAAGCGCAAGCGCGGGGGCACGGCAAACCCCATCGGGTGCAAGGCCAAATAGGGGACCACCGGAGCGGCTCGCTCCAGTTCTCGCGCAAGCGGGATGGGTTCCGGGTATTGGCTGCTCAGACAAATGATTCTCTCCGGCCGCAAGGCTGAAGACAGAATTCGGCTTACAGCCCTTCCGAAGCCATTTTCACACGCCCGGGCAGCCGCCGGCCAAGGCGGGGGCACGACCGCGAGGTTGTATGGTGGGAATCTCAGACGGAGCGCGACTGTGTCCGGCTTGTCCGCCGTAGTCTGGCGCAGGCGCAGGACCGTCGCAGCGGGTGAGGGTTGGCCAGGGGCGGAGTGAAGCCAACGCGCCGGGTGTTTGGACATGCTGCGGTTGGGCGGTGTCACAGCCGCGATCCGGGCCGAAAGGAAGAGCAGTGGAGGGCCACCGCAGTCCAAGACGCTCGGGCGACCACGATGGCTCCCGGACTCGCGCAGCGTCTTGGAGGCGGTGGCGGGGTGCGAGCGCTTCGGGGAGTTCACTCACCCGACCTTGGTGACGTGGTCGCTGGCGGATTACTCGGCGGCAGCGCGGCAGCGGTTTTCGGTCAAGGCTGCCTGGGCTTCGGCCAATCGCTGCGGAGAATCGATCGCGCAGCGGTAGCCGCTCAATGGATGACTGAACACGCGGCGGGTGGAAATCAGCGGTGGAAATACGTCCCGGGGCAAATCGCAGGCGACCCCGGCCGGAATTTTCGCCAGCAAAGCCGGTTCGCAGATGCAGATACCTGAGTTCACCCACGGCGAAGCGGCGAGGGTCTTGCGAGTGGCTTCATCCGGACGTTCGAGAAAGTGTGTCACCCGATGGTCAGCGTCCAAGACAACCACGCTGTTGGATTTCTCCCGGCGGTGCGTGAGCATGGTCACGAGGGCGCCGTGCTCTTGATGAGCCCGCAGCATGGGCCGAAAATCTTGATCCGTGAGAATATCGCCATAGTGGACCAGGAACGGTTCGTCCCCGCCGAAGAAGCGCTCCGAATTCTTGAGTCCGCCCGCAGTGCCCAGGAGCATTGGCTCGGCAAAATACTCGAGTCGCACGCCGAGCTTCCTGCCGTCACCAAAATGGTCCTGCACCACTTCGGGCCGGAAGTGCAGGTTGACGGCGATTTCCTTGATGCCCTGATCGCGCAGGTGCGCGAGGATGTAGGAGAGCAGGGGACGGCCCAGCAGGGGCAGCATGGGCTTGGGAGTTTCCTTGGTGAGGTCGCCCAACCGGGTGCCAAACCCGGCGCATAAGACCATGGCTTTCATGACTGTTGCAGGATCCAGCGCGTGGCGGCGGGCAGGTCCGCACACACATGGCCGGGCTTGACTGATGAATCCAGCGGTTGCCCGGTCTCGATGGACGGCGCGAGATGCATGCCGGTTTCCACCTGCACAGTCTGGCAGCCGGCGGTCGCTCCCGCTATCACGTCGGTTATTCGGTCGCCCACCATGAAGCTGGACGTCAGGGCCACCCCATGGTCACGGGCGGCTTGCTGGAGGAGGAGGGGGCGCGGCTTCCGGCAGTCGCAGATCACGCGATAGGCGGGCACAGTTGCCTTCGGATGGTGCGGACAAAAATAGAAGCCATCCAAGGCGGGGCCGCCGGCGAGACGGATTCGCTGCTCGATCAGCGTTTGCAATTGTCGCACCCCCGCTTCGGCCAGGGAACCGCGCGCGACTACGGGCTGGTTGCTGATGACGAGTAACTTGAAGCCGGCCTGATGCAACTGCGCCAGTGCGTCCGGCACGCCCGGCAGGATTTCAATGTGCTCCGGGTGAATCAGCAAATGGACATCCCGAACCAGGACGCCGTCGCGGTCGAGGAAGACGGCCCGGTTCATGGCGTGACGAAGCGCACGTCTGGACGGATGGGGCGGAGGCGATTGGCCACCGCATGGGCCATGGGGCGAGGCAGGGCCAGGTAAACTGCCGCGTTGGCCGGGATGTCCGCAACGGACAGAATGGGGCGGGACTGGTGCTGTCGGCCGGGGCGGTTCGGATCCTCGTCCACGAAGAAGGAGCAGGTTCTTCCGGTTTGGGCATCGAGCCAGGTCGCCGCGATGGAGGAGCCAAAGATACCAAAGCTTGGAGCCGACCGGAGTTGAGCCGCCTCGGCAGCAATCCGGTCGAGCACCTCCCAATTGGCGAAGGTCTGTGCCGCCGCAGGCGGCGGAACGGGCCAGTGATGGCTTGCGGGTGCCGGGCCATCGGTTCGGCGGGCCAGGAGACTGATTTCCTTGGCCACCCAGGCATCGTCCGCGCGCAGCACCTCGAAGCCGGCATTCGCCACCACGGCGGTGAGAGTGGCCGGACAGAAATGGGAGGCGTGGTCAGCCACCAGCAACATGAACGGATTGATCAAGCAGTCGGGCACTTCGATCAGCAGCCAGCCCCCGGGGTTGAGTTTTTCCCGCACCGTCTGCAGCAGGCGTGTGGGGGCGGCGATGTGCTCCAGCACATGAATGAACGAGATGGCATCGAAAGTGCCTGGGATGGTTTCGAGCTGGCCGGTGTAAAAGCGATCCACCCCGGGAAGCGCCTCGACCCGCGCTTGATGCCGGGTGTCGAATTCAGATCCATTAAGCTGCCAGCCGGGCAGCGCAGGACCGAAGGCCTGGAGAAAATTCCCGTTGGCACAGCCCACGTCGAGCATGCGTCCCTTTGCCGGCACCTTGGCGGTCTGGAGGAACCCTTCCACGATGGCCTGAGAGCGTGAGCGACCCCGGCCAGTGGTAGCTTGGAAAACAGTTTGCTCGATGCCACCGCTCTGGTGGTAAACCTCGTATTGGCTGTAGATCGCACGGGAGCTTTCCTGCCAGGCCGCGTCCGTGACCATCTGGGTCAGCCCACAATTTGGGCAGAACCCGATCTGGCCGCCCGGTGGCCAAGGCTTGCAGTCCGAGGTGACGCGGTGGAGTTGCCCATAGCTCGAAGCGAGGCGCAGCTCCGATTGTCCGCAACTATGGCAACCATGCTTGGTGGGGGCTGTATCGGGAAGTGTGGTGTCAATGTTCAATTTCTGATCGAGATACACCAACTTGGAGACGAGCTGCCAGCGCAAAGGAGGATTGCCGGGGAAGCTTGGCTCGCGCTTGCGCGCGGTATCCGAACAAACCCACCCATTGCAGCCCAAGATTCGACTGAAGCAACTGCCCGTCGGGGCGGGTTCACCTGCGAAGTTCTAAAAAGCACCGACAAAGCGGAGCCGATGCTGAAACATCACCAGTTTCCGGCCAGACGCTACTGCGGCCGGTGGAACAAACTGCGCTCGCTCGGCGCGATGCACGTCAGGTGCCGCCGTCGAGGCCGGGGCAAAACCTTCCTATCCTTCGACACCCGCAGCTATCAGCGCGCCCTCGCCCACCCGCAGAAACTCAAAGTGTGGCCGGCCTTGACTGCGGAGGAAGCCTGGCATCTGAAATAGTTTGCCCGTCCTTCCGCCGCCACGCTCGCTTGGTGGCGGGTTGGTGCCGGGGGCAGGGCTGTTTCTCACGATCAGAACGGGCCTTGTCAGCCCGCGCCTTGGCCTCGGATATCTGCTTGTCGCGGGCCGCTTTTGCCACCGCTTGCTGGGCTGCCGCCGCCGCATTGCGATTCAGCTCGGCAAGTTCCTCGGCTTTCAGTTGCTCTCCATAGTCGTAGACAGCAACCGTCTTCACACCTCCCCCAACCGACTGATATTTGTCGGGGCCGAACCTCACCGCGAAGACGTTCACGAGGTGTTGCCCGTCGCGCATCAACTCCCCCCGCCTCCACTCCACTTCGCGGGCGCAGCCCCGCCACGCCCGGAGGGCGGGGAGAGAACCAACGGCCCGCCAGCGGCCGCGATTTCGCCCTTGAACCCGCTCCGGGAAACAGCGGCGCTGAAGCCGCCGCAGTCCAGACGCTTCGCGCCGCACGGGATCTCGCTGGGGCGCGCCAGGGTTTGGACTGCGGTGGCTTCAGCACCGCTTTTGAGCCAGCCAAGCCCCCAAACCCGCTGCGAGGTTCATGGGTAGCCGCCACGGACCAAAGCCCGCGCATTGGGACCATGAACTGCCGAAGGTTTCCCGCAGATTCAAGGCGACCACAGATGGAAAATCCCATCTGCGGTCGCCTTGAATCTGCGGGAGGTTCATGGAGAGGGCGGTGAGATTCAAACTCGGGGCTGCGCTGGCCGGCCCCGCTGCCCAATTTCGCCTCGCCAAAGCCCGCACGCCACAGTCGAATCCACCCATGGCATTCGTGGATTTCCCCGCCCAGCAACAGGCCGTCACCTTGCTCCAGCGCAGTCTGCAGCGCGGCCGGCTGGCGCATGCATATCTCTTCACGGGAGATGATCTGGACGAGTTGGAGGCCATGGCCCGCACGCTGGCCAAGACGTTGAACTGCCAGCAGCCCGGGCTCGGGGTGGCGAGTGACTGCTGTGACGGCTGTCTGGCGTGCCGCAAAATCGACCACGGCAATCACGCTGATGTGCAGTGGATCCGGCCCGAGATGAAGTCACGCCAGATCAGCGTGGACCAGGTCCGCGAATTGATCCACACGGTGAACCTCAAACCCACCGAGGCCGCGTGGAAGGTTGCGGTCATCGTCGCCGCCGACCGGCTGAACACCCAGGCGGCGAACGCTTTCCTCAAGACCTTGGAGGAACCCCCTTCGCGCAGCATCCTGATCCTCCTCAGTGTGGAGCCGCAGCAATTGCTGGAGACCATTCTCTCCCGCTGCCTGCGACTGAACTTTGCCGGCGGTGCCGGGGGGCGGAAGTTTGCGCCGGAACACGTCGCGTGGCTGCGGGAGTTTGGCACCCAGCTCGCCGAGCCCAAGCAAAGCCTCTTGGGCCGCTACCGGGTCCTCGGTGAGTTGCTCGCACGCCTGGCCGGACTGAAAGAGCAGATCAAGGAGACTCTCACCGCGCGTTCGCCCATCCAAAACTACCCGGACGCGGAACCGAAGCTGATCGAGAAATGGGAGGAGGAACTGGACGCCGCCATCGAGGCCGAATACCGGCGTCAGCGCGGTGAGCTCCTGCTCACCCTGCAATGGTGGCTGCGCGACGTGTGGTTGCGGAAGCTGGGGCTGGACGCTGAACTGGTCACCTTCCCTGAGCTGGCCGCGCCTGTGGACGTGATCAGCGCCCGGGTGACTTTGCCGGAAGCCTTGGAAAACCTGCGCGTCGTGGAGCAGACCCAGCGGCTCCTCCGCACCAATGTGCAGGAAGCCCTGGCGCTGGAGGTTGGCCTGCTGAAATTGCGGCTGTGAGGCACCGCGAAGGGGAGCCCGCTGATTCGGCTCGGTGGCGTGGTTTCTTCCCCGGGCAAAGCGGCTTAATTTTTTCGCGTGCCTTGACGGAAGGCGGTTCCTATCTTCGCGCCGCTTTATGGCGACACTAAAACCCTTTCCTGCCCTGCGGCCCAAACCCGAACTCGCAGCCCGCATATGCGAACTGCCCTACGACGTGATGTCCTCGGAGGAGGCGCGCGACATGGCGGCCGGCAATCCCCTCTCGTTCCTGCATGTGTCCAAGCCGGAAATCGATCTGCCGCCCGGCACGGATCTTTACTCGCCCGCCGTTTACGCGAAGGGACGGGAGAACTTCACGAAACTCATCGCCGACGGCGCGCTCTTTCAGGACAGCCAGCCGTGCTTTTATCTCTATCGTCAGGTGATGGGCGGCCATGCCCAGATCGGCTTGGTTGCCGCCGCGAGCTGCCAGGAATACCTCGATGGCATCATCAAGAAGCATGAGTTCACCCGTCCGGACAAGGAAGATGACCGGGTGCGCCACATCGAGACGCTGAACTCCCAAACCGGGCCGGTGTTTCTCACTTACAAGGCGGTGGCGGCGATGGATGAATTCGTCGCCCAGCGCACTGCTGGCGTGCCGGACGTGGATTTCACCGGCAAGGACGGCGTCCGGCACACCTCGTGGACCGTGCGGGACGCGGCCGGAATCGGCTTCATCGCGGACCAGTTTGCGAAGATTCCGGTCCTCTACATCGCCGATGGCCACCATCGCAGCGCGGCGGCAGGGCGCGTCTTCAAGTCACGCAATGGCGCGGGCCACAGCGGCGGCTTCCTCACCGTGACGTTTCCGCACAACCAGATGCAAATCCTGCCCTACAACCGGGTGCTGAAGGATTTGAATGGGCTGACGTCCGAAGCGGTGCTGGCCCGGCTGGACGCGGTGTTCATGCTGAGTTCCCCCGGCAATCCCAAGCCCGGCCGCAAGCATGAGCTGGGACTCTTCTTGGGCGGTCAATGGCGCACGCTGCACTTCCGTCCGCAGTTCGCGGCGACGAACGAACCGATCGAGCGGCTGGATGTGACCTTGCTCCAAAAGTTCGTGCTCGATCCGATTTTCGGCATCACCGATCCGCGCACCAGCAAGCGCATCAACTTCGTCGGTGGCATCCGCGGCACGGCGGAATTGGAGAAGCTGGTGAACAGCGGCGAATACGCCTGCGCGTTCAGCATGTTTCCCACCAGCATCGTGGACTTGATGGAAATCGCCGATGCCGGCGGCATCATGCCGCCCAAGAGCACCTGGTTTGAGCCCAAGCTGCGCGACGCGATGTTTTCCCACATGATCTAGCCGCTGGCTGATGAGGACCAAGATGCATTCAGGCCGAAGTTGCACTGCCGCACGGTGGCAACTGTCCAAGTCGGAAAGCTGATTTATGCCATCCCCCGCGCATCACCCCCGAGACCCGCTGCACGGCATCACGCTCGAGAAGATCCTCAATCAGTTGGTGGCCCGGCACGGCTGGGTGGAGATGGGCCGTCGGATTCCCATTCGATGCTTCCTCTTTGATCCGTCGGTGAAGTCGAGCCTGACCTTTTTGCGCAAGACGCCGTGGGCCCGGAAGAAAGTCGAGGACTGGTTTATCAGAGAGTTGCCGCTGCCGGGCGAAATCCCGGCTGGACCGACCGACTGAACGGCTGGCGAAGGTGGGTGGTGCCAGAGGCAGGAATTGAACCTGCGACCAAAGGCTTATGAGTTCTATTGTCCACCGTTCAGACAAGTTCAGAAAAGTTCGCACTTGTCCTTGCAATTCAACGGTTTATGCCAATAATAACGGCACTTCGCATGAACTCTTCTGAACTCAAAAAACCACTTCAAAACCCTGAAAGTGTCCAAGAAGCGTCCAAGCAAAAGGTGCTTGGACACTCTTCTAAGACGCATGTGGACTACTGGAAAAGGCGCATTTTCAAGAGCACCTACACGCGCGACGGGCAAACGCACGTTGTTGACGAATACGCCATCAAGATTCAGCACTGCGGCAAGCGTAAGACCTTCGCCCTGGGCACGAGCAACAAGGACAAAGCTGCCGCCAAGGCGCGGGACATATACGCCACGGTCAACAGCGACACCGTCAACGGCGAGACTGGGATGGATCGTGCGTTGGCGAAGTTTGCTCCGGTCATGGCTGTTGCCACCAAGGCCGCCACGGTTGGCGAATTCTTGGAGCAGATCAAAGCTGTGAGCGGCCTTCGGGATGGAACGCGCGAGATTTACGCGCGGAAGTTCCGCACTCTGGTTGCGGGCGTGTTCAACCTGCGCGGCGGCAAGGAGAAGTTCGATTACGTCAACGGCGGTCGTGAGAAGTGGCTTGAGCGCGTTCACCGCGTCCGCTTGGACAAGCTCACGAGCCAGCGGATTGAACGCTGGAAGGTTGGCTACCTAAGAGCTGCGGCGGCGAAAGACCCCTTGGCGCACAAGCGCGCGAAGACGACGGTGAACAGCCTGATTCGCGGCAGCAAATCCCTGTTCGCTCCGTCCGTGGTAAAGGGGTTGACCGTGTGTCTGCCCAAGCCGCTCCCTTTCGATGGTGTCGAAAATGTCTCGTTGCCCCGCTCCCGCTACAAGTCGGAGATCGAGCCGCGCCTGCTCCTAGTTCAAGCCCAGCGTGAACTGGCCGACGCCGATCCTGAGTGCTTCAAAATTCTGCTGCTGGCACTCGGGGCGGGGCTTCGCCGGGATGAAATTGACTCGCTCACTTGGAAGCAACTGGACTGGACGCGCCAAACCGTTCGCGTCGAGACGACGATTCACACTGCGGCGAAGTCCGACGAATCCGAGAGTGAGGTGGATGTCGCGCCCGAACTGATGGCACTTTTCAAAACCTTCATGGCGGCGAGCGACAGCGAGTTTGTCATCCGGTCGGAAGTTGCGCCCAAGCCAAACACGGCGACGTATCACCATTACCGATGCACGCGCCATTTCAACCGGCTGATTGCATGGCTGCGCACCAAAGGTGTCACCGCACGGACGCCAATCCACTCGCTTCGGAAGGAGTTTGGCAGCCAGATTTGCGCCGCCGCTGGCATTTTCGCCGCAAGCACGGCGCTGCGGCACAGCGGTATTCAAATCACGCGCGATCACTACTTGGACAAGAAGCAGCGAATCTATTTCCCCGTTGCGGACTTGTTGCTCGACGCCGAAGCTCCGCCAAGCCAACCGAACACTGCCGCCGCGTGAACCAGCGCCAAGAGTCTCGCCCCCTGACAATTCACGACTGGCATTTCGAGGGTGTGCCAGAGTCGGAGTTGGTTGCCTGCTGCTTTTACGAATTTGCTAGAGAGTCACCAAGCTTCAACGCGTGCTACAATGAGGGAAAGAAGGTGGAGAGTTATCCGGGTGGACTTCACTACCATGCCAGAATTGGCGGCATCCTGCGGACATTCCCTAACCCTTTTGTCTGGGCGGTGTGGAGTGGTTCTGCGGAGCCGTTTTTCTCACGTCCTTGGCAAGACATGGACCAAGCTTGGCGGTCCGAAATTTCCAAAGCCTACGAAGGCGAGGAGAGAACAAAAGGGCTGCCTCTTGCATTCGAGGATGGAGACACGCAGTTCATGCAGGCGGACATAATCAGCAGGGGAGGCCAGCGGGGTGGGATTGACGACCGCAATGGGCGAGAACGAATAGCCATCGAGATTGATTGGGCGTCCTTCACCGATAAAGAGATTGCTGACGAGTTCAAGAAGTGGGTTAAGGGCTACCGGCCGCTTGGCATTGGCCGGCACAGCCTCAAGGGGCAAGGTAAGCATAATGAGTATGCCGCGAAACTGAGGCGGTTAGGCGTAATGCGCTTGCTGAACAGGATGACTCTTAAGGAAATGGAACAGAGTTGCCCAGAAGCATGGAAGCTTTACGGCCCCAACCATAGCCAGATTCGGAAAGAAACGACTGACTCTCACCACAGGGAGCTTTACAAAATGAAGATGGAAGCTTGCTCAGACCTACACGAGCTTTACCCATTCTTACCGAAAGAGGAGCGGCCTATCAGCCATAAATCCGAGCACGGGGTGGAAATGTAACCACATTTTCACCCCGCTTACAGGACGGGTGTTTCTGGGATGCTTGCGAACAGATCGGGCGAGATAGCCCGCTAACGCAACTACACATGAAACACAGTAACGAACATCCAGAAATCAAAACCGAACGGCTTCTCACTCGAAAAGAGGTCGCCGAGCGATGGGGCGTAGTCGTCCATACGATAGCCCGCAACAAAAACCTCAAACCGATCCGGTTCAACGGCCGGCTCATTAGGTATCGGCTAGAGGATGTCATCGCATTGGAAAGCTAAACCGCCCGGCACCATTGCAGGTCGCACGGGGCGTGTAACTTTCGTCGGTTTCACGACACCAGCGGCGCGCAGTGGAGAAAGGGCAAACCCTTGAACCCATGAACCCAAACTTGATTGAACGCGTTCGGTCATACCTTGCCCGTGTCCCCGGTGCGGTATCCGGCGCGGAAGGCCACAAGGCCACCTTCCACGCCGCTTGCCTGCTCGTGCAAGGCTTCAACCTGACGCCAGCAGAAGCCTTGCCGATCCTGCTGGAATGGAACACCACTTGTCAGCCGCCGTGGGGCGAAGCCGATTTGCGGCACAAGCTCGCCGACGCCGAGAAGGCCCCGCCCAGAAGGCCCCGCGGCCACCTCTTGGGCATCAGTAGGGCGGGCATGTCACCCCGCCCCGTCAGACCATTCACCCCGGCAACGGAGCACGGGAAGGATGTGCGACCGCTTCCCAACCGCACGGGCTTCGGCCATGGCACGCGCGAGCAAGTGCAACGGCTCTCTACACTCCGGCCATACCATCGCGAGGGCTTGGAGTGGGCACAGGAGCGCGGCCTGCTCGTGTTTGGCTCGTGGCGGGGTTTCGAGTGCCATGGGCTGACGGACGCCAGCGGACGCGTTTTGGAGTTGCGGCGGATGGATGGAAAGACCTTTCCCGCCGTGCCGCGCTGGAACTTGCGCGAACGTAAGTCTCACGCGGTAGGCGGCACTCAGAAGCGCTGGCCGCTGGGCATCTTGGAGGTGCGGGATTTCCCAGCGATTGCCCTTGTAGAAGGTTTGCCTGATTTTTTGACGGCTCACTACCTCGTCCGTTTGGAGCAGTCCAACCACCCAACTCGTTGCGCACCGGTGGGGATGCTCTCGGGATCGCCCGATATTCATGCCGACGCCCTACCCATGTTCAAGGGCAAGACGGTCCGAATCTACCCGCACTCC
>Ga0255204_1000513_pt1 | contig 11257 bp, 10 predicted proteins | sample Miss_Colum_RepC__2_FD_188418 | JGI IMG/M metagenome (GOLD analysis project Ga0255204, IMG submission 188418) | Freshwater microbial communities from Mississippi River, Louisiana, United States - Miss_Colum_RepC_8h | ecosystem: Environmental > Aquatic > Freshwater > River | place: USA: Louisiana... | reverse complement strand
GGTTGGAGGCTGCTCTGAGGTCGTGTGTGAGGCGCGGTGCGCGGGCTTGCCACGGCAGCGCTGCGTTCGGTCAAAATCCGCGCATACATGGTTATACCAGATTGCAAACGCCCAATTTCAATACTCCCAATGCAGTATTTTCACTCCGGACCACCCGGCCTGGCAGCGGTGTAAACGCCGGTTGAAAAGTGAGACGGGGTCACGGATGTGACGCGGCGGTCCAAAAGTGCAGCCCCTTCATTAACCATGAAGCATGTATCGCACTATGGCAGACTGGGCAGACATACGACGGCGGGTGTTGGTGGAGGGGGTCAGCAAGCGGCAGATTCTCCGGGAGACGGGGATGCACTGGAAGACGCTCCAGAAGATGCTCACGCATCCGGAGCCGCCGGGTTACCGGCAGTGTAAACCGCGGCCCAAGCAGAAGCTGGCCGCCTTTCAGGAGCGCCTCGAGCAGATCCTCAAGGCGGATCAGTTGCTGCCGCGCAAGCAGCGCCACACGGCCAAGCGCATTTGGGAGCGGCTCCAGGAAGCTGGCTTCACCGGCGGCTACACCGTGGTGAAGGAAGCGGTGCGGGAACTCACGCAGTGTAACCAGGAGGTGTTCGTGCCCCTGGCGCACCCGCCGGGGGAGGCGCAGACGGTTTTGAACACCTCCGCATACTCAAGCAGGCAGTCCCGATCGAACCTGCTTTCCGCTAACTTCCCACAATAGCAGTAGCGCTGTTCGTCGTAGATTGTTCCCAGCCACCCTTCGTATTTCCAGCTAGACGTGCCGATCAGGATTCCGTCAGGCGCAAGCCTTTGAACCGCTGATTGCAGCTTGGATTTGAGGCTATTCGTTGGCTCTCGAAACAGGTCGGGCACGGCGAAAAATGTGCCATGAGAACGAGCGATTACGAGGAAGTTTTAGTGACCAAATCTGATACTGCCATTTGATACTGGTTGCCCAAAAATGGGTCTTTTCGGGGGCATTTGAGTCCCGGAGCCTCATCCGCAGAAGTGTCAGGAAAGACCCGTGGTTATTGATGATTCTGCATGAGGGCACATGAGTCCCAAATTGGCTGGGCTAACTTCGGATCAGAAGGTTGCAGGTTCGAGTCCTGCCCGGCGCACCAATAAATATAGGGACTTACTCGCACTTCTGAAATCGCCCCCCTTTTCCGCTACGGTTTCTCTGCGGGTTTTGCTGGTGTATTGAATCGTTCCCCGTTGCCCCGCAACAGCCCCGCCTTCTGTGTCATAAGGGATTGAGAAGGACCGTTTTCTTCTCGCGCCGCCGACCTGTTCCTCTGGTCGGCGGCATTGTTTCAAACCTCAAACCCCAACGCACATGGCCCTCACACACGAATCCAACTACTCCAAGAAAGTCGGCTTGCCCGGTTTCAGTTCCCATCAGTTCAGCCTGTCGCTCATCTCCAAACTAACGGACCCCGCCCAAGTCACGGCCGAAGCCGCCAGCTCTACAGCTTGCTGCAAGGCGCTGTGGACCGGGAATTGAAGCAGGCCGGCTGGCTGCCGGACGCCAAGCCTGCCAATGGCAACGGCCACTCCAACGGGCACCAGCGCACCGGCAACGGGAACTCGGCTCCCGCCGACGTATGGGCCTGCACGCCCAAGCGGCGCGACCTGACCGTCAAAATCGTGGACGACAATCGCCTCGACAAGAACGAGGTCGAGCAGCTCGTCACGGATCGGCCCCCCGGCTTCATACCAACTACGAGAATGCCTTGGTGGAAGCACACGGGTGAACTCTTGGTTGCGCTCTCCGTCACCCCAGCCCTCTCCATGAACCGCCTGATAAGGACCCAAAGATGAGGGGCGGACAAAGATTCCAAAGCCCATCTTTGTCCGCCCCTCATCTTTGGGTCTTCAGCCTTTGGTTCATGGTCCCAATACGCGGCTTGCGGTCCGTGGCGGCTACCCATGAACCTGTGCCGGCGGCTTCCAGCCACCGTCCGTAGGCAACCTCAGTTCGAGGGCGCCTCAAGCAATCCACCCGCTACGCGGCGACTGCAAGTCGCCGGCACGTGGTTTCTCTCCCAGCGGGAGAGGGCCGGGGTGAGGGAGAACGGCCACCCAGCCAGACCCCGCTCCAGTTTACTGAACTATTCGCGCCACTGGCCTCACTCCGAAATCTCTTCCGTCGTGGGCGTTGCGGGCTTCGCCTTTCGCCCCATGGGCACCTCCGCTCCGAGCATCACCACGCTCACGCCGATGAGCGCAGCGCACATCCACGCCATGTTGATCATGCCCAGCGTGCCGACAAGGTGGAACGCGATCAGCGGGGCCAGCACGCCGCGCACGCCGGTGAAACACGTGTGGACGCTCATGTAGTCCGCCACCCGCTCCGGCGGGGCGAACTTCGTCACCCACAAGCTCCAGGCCACGTCACCGCCGGCGTTGGACACGCCAAAGATGACCGCGCCCAGCAACAGCCCGGTCATGCTGTTCCCACTGACGAAGAACGACAGGATGCCCAGCGCGAAACCGATGTTGAGCACCGCGCGCAGGGCGAAGAAGTTCATGCGGTCGAACAGCCAGCCCCAGATCGGGCTGCACACCAGCCGGGCGACATTGGGCACCACGCCCGCCAGCAGCGCCACGGTCGCGACGTCCAGCGTCAGGCCATAGCGTTCGTTGGCCAGATACTCGATGCGGAGCGGATACATCATGAGGTTGCCCATGCCCATGAACATCCAGGCGATGAGCGTGAGGCGGAACAACCGGTCTTCCCGGACATAGCGCATGGCCCGCAGCGGATGCGTCCCCGCGCTGGCCGTCAGCGGCGCAGAGGGAATCCGCGACTGGCACCACGCGCCAAAGGCATACGCGGCCGAAAACCCCAGCAGCAGCCAGCGGAAGTAGTCCAGCCGCACCGCCAGCAGCCGGCCGCCCAGCTCGTTCGCCAGCGCCGCCATGCCGATGCGGATGATCATGGTCTGCGAGAAGAGCCGGCCGCGCTGGGCCGGCGGGTAGTTCATTTGATACACCTGCGTCATCAGCGGAATGGCGGAGGACCCGCAGGCGGTGGCCACCACGCAGCCCAGCACATAGATGGGCAGCGCGGGCGCGCACACCGCCACCAGCAGCGCGGCCGCCCCCATGTAGCCGAGTCCCGCAGCCGCGCGGGCCACCGGCCAGCCCCGGCGCGTGACTTCATTCACCACCAACGGACTGAACAGGTGGCCCAGGCTCCCGCCGAGGGCGATCAACGCCTTTGCAGTGGGACCGGCCTCGAAATACCGCACGGCAATCAGCAGCAGAAACGTGGTCGCCGCCGCTTCCAGCACGCCCATGGCCAGCGCGCGCAGGCGTTCATAGCGGAAGGTGACTTGGGTGTGTTCTAGCGACACGGGGCGGAGGATCAGGGGTCAGTGTTCAGCAGAGGGGATTGGGATTAAGAGTAAGAGTAGGACTAAGATTAAGAAGTCGCCGGTTACCCCTCATAATCTTACTCATATTCTTAATCTCATTGCTCTCAAGTCGGCGACGGAACGCTTCGTGGCGGAGACTGAACACTGAAGACGGACCTCTGAACACTGATTACTTCTGCTCCCTCGCCGGAGATCTCCGCCCCAACCTCTCGACCAACTCGCGGGGATTGAGCTCGGTCGTGTGGGCCAGCGCCCAGCCCGCGAGGAAGTGCGTGATGGGACTCATGCTGCCGCTCCGTTTTGCCTCAGCCACTCCTCGACCTCGTTGGCAGTGGGGATGCTGGCCTGGGCCCCACGCCGGGTCACGGCAATCGCCGCCGCCGCACAGGCAAACCGGGCGGCTTCCCGCACAGGCACGCCCTGCACCAACTGAGCCACAAAAGCGCCGATGAAGGTATCGCCCGCGCCCACGGTGTCCACCGCCTGCACCTTGAAGCCCGGCACATGCCCGGTGAACTCCGGCGTGTCCAGCCAGACGCCGTTGGCCCCGAGCGTCACCGCCACGCGCGGGCAGGCCGAGCGCAGCTTGAGCACCACGGCCGCGCTGGCCGCGCTGGCGGAATCATGCACCTCCACCCCGGTCAGCTTGGCGGCCTCGTTTTCGTTGGGGATGATCCAGTCGCACATGTGCAGCAGCGCATCCGTCACCGGCCCGTAGGGAGCCGGGTTGAGCACAGAGATGATGCGGCACTCGCGGGCCAGCCGCAGCGTCGCCTCCACGGCCTCCATCGGCGTTTCCAATTGCACGATGACCGCCTGCGAACGGACGAATGAATCGCGCTGCGCCAGCACCTCGGCGGCGGTGAGCGTGTCGTTCGCCCCGTTGGCCACAACAATCTGGTTCTGGCCGGTGGCGTCGAGGATGACCACCGCCGTGCCGCTGGCCACCGTGTCGCGCCGGGCCACGCCCCGGGTGCCGATGCCCACCTCCAGCAGGTTGGCCACCATCTCGTCACCAAACGCATCCTGGCCCACGGCCCCGACCATCGCGGTGGGAACGCCCATGCGCGCCACGGCATACGCTTGGTTCGCACCTTTGCCGCCGGGGGCACGGCGGAAGTTCCTGCCCAGGATCGCCTCGCCCGGAGCCGGAAAGCGCGGCGCCTCGATGAACAGATCCATGTTAAAACTGCCAACCACGGTGATCATGCGCGGGATGAAAGCAGGCGGCGGCCTCGCGGGCGAGCGGAGTTTGCGCGCGAAGTCCGAGGCAGGAATTGAGCAACCACGGATGAACACCGATGGACACGGATGGGAGCGAACCCCGCGCCGTTGGTGGAAATTTTCCCAGCGCCAAAGTGACCCGCTGAACAGTTCACCGGGCTGGATCTTGCTTATCCGTGTTTATCCGTGTCCATCCGTGGTTAAACTCCGGCCTTCGGGTTGAAGGTCCGTGGGCGCAGGCGTGCCTACCTGGCCGGGGCCGCGCGCTTGAAATCCGTGGCCTCCTCGCGGTAGTGCACGCGCTTGTTGGTCAGCAACTCGCGTCCGCTCATATCGAAGTCCACCAGCGTGGGCAGCCAGGCATCGGGCTCGATCCGCGTTCGTTCGAGGGTCATTGCAAACTTCCGCAGCACGCCCACCACGCCGCCGATCAGGGTGACTTCGTCCGTGAGCCAGAACTGCAGCCGCGCCAGCTCCCATTCCTCCGCATCCACCCAGACCTTGCCCGCCACCTTGTTGGCCACGCGGTCGGCGAGCTTGTTCACCGGCAGGTCCGCACTGCGCGGCGTGAACTCCACCACCCACGCCGGCCGGCCGCGCACCACTTCCTGGCCGGTGACCTTGCACGTGTAGCGCGCCAGCATCTCGTCGGTGAACTGCCACTCCTTGTCGCGTTTGGAGGCTTCCGGACTGCGCGCCGGTTTCTTCCCCGCCCGCACGGCGGCTTCGCGTTCCTCCTCGAGCTTGCGCTCCTTGTCCGTAAGCGGCTGGCCGTTCCGCTCCACCAGCCGCGCGAACGGCATGCCATTGATGGGCAGCCACTCCTGGCGCGACTGCTTGCGCTCCTCCAGTTTGCCATGCCCGTCGAACTCCTCGAACACGCGCCATTTCTTGAAGGTGAACTGCGCGGTGGTGCTTTGCGTGCGCTCCCAGCGCGAACGGGCGACGACGTTGGAGGCAAGCTGCTCAAACGTGGGCGGAACCACCGGCACGGCGGCCGCACCGCCACAGGTCGGCGCGATTACGAATGGCAAAGCGAACAGGAGCAGGCCGATCGCAGCCCGCCATCCCGGCCGTTGTGCGGATGGTGCGCGCCTCATCATTGAATGGCTGGCAGCCGATGCATTGTGGTTTCAGTGTAGCACAACGTGAACTGGCCAAAAAAGGCAGCAACTGCTCCGGCTCCAGTGCGGCCAGGGCACCGCACATGGTCATGGCTCAAGCCAGGATTTCCCCGATGAGCCGCCCATGCACATCCGTGAGCCGCTGGTCGCGGCCGCCGAAGCGGAAGGTGAGGCGTTCGTGATCCATGCCAAGTTGGTGGAGGATCGTCGCGTGCAGGTCGTGGATGTCCACGCGGTGCTCGACCGCGCTCATGCCCATCTCGTCCGTCGTGCCGTAGGTCATCCCGCCGCGCACGCCACCGCCGGCCATGAAAATGGTGTAGCCGCTGACGTGGTGGTCGCGGCCATCGGTGCCGGAGGAGTGCGGGGTGCGGCCCATCTCGCCGGCCCAGAGGACGAGCGTGTCATCGAGCAGACCACGCGCTTTCAGGTCGGTGATGAGTGCGGCGACGGGTTGATCGGTGATGCGGGCGTTCTCCTCGTGACGTCGGCGCAAGTCGCCGTGCTGATCCCACGGAGAATTGTTGCCGTGCGTGTTCGGGCAGGTGATTTCGATGAAGCGCACGCCGGCCTCGACCATCCGCCGGGCCCGCAGGCATTGCAGCGCGTAGAACTTCTCGTAGTCGTTTGCGCGGTCCACACCGTAGAGGTGGAGCGTTGCGGCGCTTTCGCCGGCCACGTCACAGAGCGAGGGCACGAGCGACTGCATCCGCGCGGCGGTCTCGTAGTTTTTGATGGCGGACTCGATGGCGTCGGAGCCGCTGCGGGTCAGCGCGGTGGCGGAATCTTGTTCGCGGAGGAAGTCGAGCTTCGCACGCTGCAAGGCGGCGGGGTCGGCGGGCGTGATGTTGTCCACGGGCCGGCCCTTGGCGCGGACGGGCGTGGCCTGGTGCGTCGCGGGGAGGAACGAACTGGCGAAGTTCTGCGAGCCGCCGTTGGGCACCCAGTCGTTGTTGAGCAGCATGTAGCTCGGGAGCTGCTCGTTCTCGGTGCCGAGACCGTAGGAAACCCAGGAGCCGAGACTCGGCGCCGCGCCGATGCTGCGGCCCGTGTGGAGCAGCAGGCTCTGCGCACCGTGCAACGGCGTCTCGCCGACCATTGAGCGCACGACGCAAAGCTCATCTGCGACACCCGCGATGTGCGGGAGCAGGTCGCTCACCCACAAGCCGGACTGGCCGCGCTGCTTGAACTCCCACTGGTTCTTGAGCCACTTGCGATTCGCGCTGACGCTTTGGGAAAGCTCATCAGCGCGCCACTGCGCGGGCTGGCCGTTGCGCTTTGTGAGCTCGGGCTTGGGGTCGAAGGTGTCCACATGCGACACGCCGCCATCCATGAAGAGGAAGATGACGTGCTTGGCGCGGGGCGGGAAATGCGGAGCGCGGAGCGCGGAGTGCGGAGTGTCAGCCGCCGCCGCCCGCCCGAACAAGCCGGCGAAGGCGAGCCAGCCGAAGCCCAGGCTGGACTGCTGGAGGAAACTGCGACGATTGGCGGCGGGGGCGAGGCGACCGGGGCAGAGCAGGTTTGCTGTGAGCGTGGCCCGCGACTCGTGCCGGCGACTTGCAGTCGCCGCCGGTGAGTTGCGTTGCGAATGGAGCGGCGACTGCAAGTCGCCGGCACGGTCAGTGGACATAGATGAACTCCTTCACGTTGAACAGCGCGTGCGCCACGTCCTGCCACACCGGTGCGCAGGCCATGAGCGCGCCGGGGGCGAGGCCGTGCAATTCCGCCGAGCGGGAAGCGAGCTTCACGAGCCGCGCCAGCTCCGCGTCCTGCGGCGGGCGGCCGAGCGCGGTGGCGAACATCGCCTCGGCCCGCGCCTCGGGAGTGGTCGCGCCGTCCTTGAGCACGCGGTCGCCCCAGTGCTTGGCCATCGCGAGGACGAACGGGTCGTTGAGGAGCGCGAGCGCCTGGTCGGGGACGTTCGTCACGTCGCGCTTGCCGGTGGTGAGTTTGGGGATGGGCTGGTTGAAGAGCGCGAGGAACTTGGGCGGCTCCATCAAGGTCATCTTCAAGTAGAAACTGCGGCGACCGAGGCCGTCGAGCGGGCCGATGAAAAGGCGCTTCGCCGCGTCTTGTGCGGTGCGATACGGGTCAATCGGCTCGCCACCCAGCGCCGGGTCGAGGCGGCCGGACACCGCGAGCAGCGCGTCGCGGATGGACTCGGCGTCGAGACGCTGCTGGGGGAAGTGATGCCACAGGCGATTCTCAGCATCCTTGGTGAGCGCCGCCGCGCTCGTGGTGCTGGCTTGCCGCCACGTCGCGGACGTGACCATGAGGCGCACCAACTTCTTTAGCGACCAACCCTCGGCCACAAAACGCGTGGCGAGGTAGTCGAGCAACTCGGGATGAACCGGCTGCTCGCCGAGATGGCCGAAGTCATCCGGCGTGCGCACCAGCCCTTCGCCAAAGAGATGCAGCCAGACGCGGTTCACGAAGACGCGCGCGGTGAGCGGGTTCGCGTCGCTGGCGATGCTGCGGGCGAGTTCGAGGCGACCGCTGGAGTCGGCAACGGCGCGCGTGCCCGGGCCGCCGAGGAGCCGGATGTTGCCACGCGGCACGGCGTCGGCGAACTCGGTGTAGGCGCCGCGCACGCTGAGGCGTTCGTCGCGGGCCTCGTTCCAATCGTCCGCCGAACCGATGGTACGGTCGGGCTGGAGGCGCTTCTCGGTCGCGCGGTAGGCGGCGATGAGCGGCGCGAGCGCGGCGTTGGTCGCTTCGTTCGGCAGCCACTTGGCAGCGAGGTCTTCGTTGAGCAAGCGCACATCCTCGCTGTCGCAGCGGGCTTCGGCCCAGCGCGTGACGGCGGCGAGCAACACATCGGCAAAGCGCGCGGCGAGTTGCTCCTTCGACTCGGGCGCGGCCTCGTTGGCGAAGAGCGGGGCGAAGCGCGCGAGTTCATCCTGCGGACCTTTGCCGGCGGCGTGCTGGTAAACGCGCGTCAGGCCGAACCACGAGCGCTCGTCGGTCACGTCGCTCTCCTTGAGGCCGCCGTAGCCGGTGCGCGGCGGGAAGTAGTTGTTGAGCGACTTGGTGGCGAGCTCGAGATAGACGCGGCGGGCGCGGCTGGTGTCGTTGCCGCCGGCGAGCTTGTCGAAGTTGCCGGCGGTGAGCGTGAGCCACGCGGGCTGCGGCTGGTTGAGAAAGGCAAGGCGCTCGGAGTGAAACGCCTGGTCCACGATGAACGCGCGCGCGGCGTGCCGCCCGGCCGCGTAGCCAGCGGAGAAAGTGACTGCTGTCTCCGGCGCGAAGAGCGGGCTGCGCACCGCGCCCGCGAGCCGCTGCGACCACGCGTGCGACCAGCGGCCGGCGGGGAGGAGTTGCGCGAGCGCGGCGTCGCCCTCGTCGGACACGACGGGCTCGCCGTCGCGCACGAGGCCATGCTTCATGCCGGAGCCGTCCCAGCGCCAGCCGCTCTCGGTGCCCGCGCGCGTGAAGTCGGCCATCAGCGTGAGGTTCGTCTGATTGGCGGCGATGCGCTTCTCGCGCTCGCGCTGAAACTCCTCGCGCAGCTTTGGCCAGGCGGTGTTGAGAGCAGTGGCGTTCGTTGAGCGGAGCAGCGTCTGCCGCCAGAGCGACGCGAGCGAGTCGGGGAAAGCGGGCGTGGCCTTCTCATCGGCCGGCAGCGCAGTGAGTTTCGCCAGCAGCTGCTCGCGTGAGTTGAGCCAGAGTTTCGCCAACTCGGTGCGGAGGGCTTGCTTGCGGCGGCGCAGCTCGGCAATCACCGCTTCGTTCACGTCCACCGCGTCCACGCACCGCACGCCCCAACGCGTGCTCATGAAGATGCCGGCGAGCGCGTAGTAGTCGCGCTGGGAAATGGCATCGAGCTTGTGGTCGTGGCACTGCGCGCAGGCGACGGTGGTGCCGAGAAAACCTTTGCCGACAGTATCAATGATGTTGGCGATAGCCTCCTGCGTGACGCCCTCGGCGGCCGCGTTGTCGCCGTGCCGGCGCTCGCCGAGCCGCAGGGCCATCGGACCGAGGAGGCTCTCGTTCAGACCACTGCGCGGGTCCACGCGGGGCGGGAGAAGATCGCCGGCGAGCTGTTCGAGGATGAGTTGCTGGAACGGCACGTCGGCGTTGAAGGCGCGGACGAGATAGTCGCGGTAGCGCCACGCGTGCTTGGCCGGCGCGTCCCACTCGTAGCCGTGGGTGTCGGTGTAGTGGACGACATCCATCCAGTGCCGCGCCCAGCGCTCGCCAAAGTGCGGGCCGGCGAGGAGGGAGTCCATGAGCGCCTCGAATGCGCGCGGCGACTTGTCCGCCGCGAACTTCTCCACATCCTCCGGCTGCGGCGGCAGGCCGGTGAGCGCGAAGCTCAGGCGGCGGGCCAGGGTGCGTGCGTCGGCTTCGGGCGCGGGTTGAAGCGAAGCTTTCTCCAGCCCGGCGAGAATGAAGCGGTCCAGATCCGTGCGGCACCAGGCGGCCTGCTTCACGACCGGCGGACTCGTCGGGCGGACCGGCTGGAGACTCCACCAAGCGAGGCGTTTCTGGAACACCGCCTCCGGCAGACCCTCCGCTCCCATCACGCGCGAAGCCGCCAGCGCCAGGGCGGTCACGAGCAAGAGCAGAATGGCAGTGGGTGGCACGGTTGGATTGTTCGGGTGGACGATTAGTCTGTGCGTCAACCCGCCGCGCTGGCGGGCGGGCGGCGGAGTCGGCGCGTTGGACGAGGCCGGCTCCGGTTTCATTGCAACGTGCCGGGAAGATTCGGAGGGAGCGTGGCTCCCCAGTCGGCTGCTACGGGCGCTTTTGCAGCCGGAGGAAGTTCTGCATGATCTGGCGGCCGTTTTCCGTGAGGATGCTCTCCGGGTGAAACTGCACGCCCCAGATGGGCAGCTCGCGGTGGCGCACGCCCATGATCTCGCCTTCGTCGGTCTCGGCGGTGATTTCCAGACAGGCGGGCAAGGTGTCGCGTTTGATGACCAGTGAGTGGTAGCGGGTGGCGTTGAAGGGGTTCGGCATTCCCGCAAACAGGTCTTCGCCGTTATGGCGGATGGGGGAGGTCTTGCCGTGCATCATGCGGTAGTTGACCACCACTTCCGCGCCAAAGGTGTGACCAATGCACTGGTGTCCCAGGCAGACGCCGAAGAGCGGGAGCCGCGGCCCGAAGGTGCGGATGATGTCGTTGGAGAGCCCGGCTTCACGCGGCGAGCACGGGCCCGGCGAGACCAGAATGCGCTCGGGGCGGAGGTCGTGGATCTGGTCGAGCGTGACCTCGTCGTTGCGGACCACGCGGAGGTCGGCCTTCAACTCGCCCAGATACTGGACCAGGTTGAAGGTGAACGAATCGTAGTTGTCTATGACCAGAATCATCGTCGGACCGGGCGGAAGGTAGTGATCCGCGCCCGGTTTGGGAACATGAAAACCGGCTGGCCGGGCGCGGGGGCGCAGCTTGCCCCCGGAGCCGGCGATCGGGTCGGGTGCCGGGGATTGCGCCCCGGCACCCTCCCACACCACCGGACGTGCGGTTTTCCGCATCCGGCGGTTGAACGCAGCGGCCCTTTACACGGGGGCCGCAAAATCCGATGGCAT
>Ga0255204_1000511_pt1 | contig 11294 bp, 11 predicted proteins | sample Miss_Colum_RepC__2_FD_188418 | JGI IMG/M metagenome (GOLD analysis project Ga0255204, IMG submission 188418) | Freshwater microbial communities from Mississippi River, Louisiana, United States - Miss_Colum_RepC_8h | ecosystem: Environmental > Aquatic > Freshwater > River | place: USA: Louisiana... | reverse complement strand
TCCGCGAGCCGAATTCGGTCTTGGAGTCCGTCTAGGCCTTTTGCTGCTTGAAGGGCTTCACTACATCGGCAGAATGGTCTACTGGCTAAAGACAAGGCTCTCAGGCCCGCCCCAGCGCGTTCCTGGTGTGTCTGTCATTGCAGTCGGAAACCTAATCATCGGGGGCGCTGGCAAGACCCCTTGCGCACTGGCCATCGCCGAAATGCTCAGAAAACAGGGTCTGAAATGCGGCCTAATCTCGCGCGGCTATCGATCCGCAGCCGAGCGCGGGCCAGCCCGAGTCATCCTCCCCGAGGCACTCACTCACACCCTGCCCGAGGAGATCGGCGATGAGGCCTGGCTTTTAGCCTGGAGGACCGGCCTGCCCATTGTGGTGGGTAAGCAACGGGCCGAGGGGCTTAAGACGCTTTTGCAAGAAGTGCCTGAACTGCAGATCGCCATCTTGGACGATGGGCTGCAGCAGCGTTGGCTTGCGGCCGATACCCGGATCCTGATCATCGATGAGCGTGGTTTTGGCAATGGGCATCTTCTGCCCTATGGGCCGCTTCGCGAACCCATCGGAGATCTGATCCGTTTTGATTGGGTCTTACACCGCGAGCAAGAAATTCTGATTCGGCCAGACTGCTGGATCGACATCGGTCCGCTGTCGCACGGCCAGCTGCAAGGGCTTGAAACACACGACTTGATCTCGGCTGCAGCGCATTTGAAAACTCAACGGCTTTTGGCGGTCGCCGGAGTTGCGCGGCCAGAGCGATTTTTCGATGAACTCTCGGCGATGGGTCTGGCGTTCGATGCCCTGCCGCTGGCAGACCACGATCCTGGACTTGCAGAGCAAGTCGAGCGGCGCTGGCGCTCGGGCGGCTACCATCGCGTTCTGATGACCGAAAAAGATGCGGTAAAGTTTTTTCGAAAGAATCTTGAAGTCAGTCGCCATGCATGGGCGCTGCGTCAGTCGATTCGTTTTCTACCCAACATTGAAATGAAAATGATCCATGGATTCAAAGCTTCTTGAAATTCTGGCCTGCCCGCGCTCAAAGCAGCCGCTGACAATGGGCAAAGGGGGCCGTTACCTGATCTGCGAATCTGAACGTATCGCCTACCCCATCATCGATGGCATTCCGCATTTGTTGGAATCCAGTGCGATTGCCCTGCAAGACATCACGACTGCGGATCTCGCAGCGCCAGATCACAGCCCTGCCGCGAATACGCCAAATTAATGGACTTCTGGGCCATCATCCCGGCACGACGTGCTTCGACGCGTCTGCCAAATAAGCCACTGGCCGACATCGGCGGCAGGCCTATGGTGGTTCGGGTGGCAGAGCGCGCGCAAGCGAGCGGCGCAAGCCGTGTGATTGTTGCCACCGATGATCAAGAGATTCATGATGCCTGCACCGCGTATGGCATTGGAGCAAGTCTCACACGGACCGATCATCAAAGCGGTACCGATCGCATCGCTGAGGTGGCACAACTTCTAAACGCCTCGCCAACACAATGTATCGTTAATGTTCAAGGCGATGAGCCCCTGATTGCACCGGCGCTCATTCGTGATGTTGCCCGAACACTCACACTGCATCCCGCTGCCTCTGTCGCCACCGCTGCCACAGAGGTGCTGGAGAGCGAACATTTGCAAAGCCCGCATATTGTGAAAGTAGTCTGCGATGCTGCTGACCTCGCACTTTATTTTTCTCGGGCGCCAATTCCCTACCAACGCAATCACTGGCCGTCGCTCACAGAGATCCATCTGTCCCGACCCGCCAAGGGTCAGCCCATCGCATTTCGGCACATCGGAATCTATGCATTTCGCGCAAATGCACTCGCTGAATTTGTGGGCTGGCCGGTCTGCCCGATTGAGCAGGCCGAACAGCTCGAGCAGCTGCGCTGGCTGTGGCATGGCCATCGCATTGCAGTCCATCACGCCGAAATGGCCCCGGCCCCTGGTGTTGATACGCCAGAGGACCTTCAGAAAATTCGGCAAATGTGGGCAGAGCAATATCGGCCTTAAAGCCCGATGGGGTCTCTATAATCGGGCTTCAACAACAACATGATTCTGGAGACCACCATGCGCATCATCCTTCTTGGGCCCCCGGGCGCTGGCAAAGGGACACAGGCCGGCTTTATCACCAAGCGTTATGGCATCCCCCAGGTCTCCACTGGCGACATGCTACGGGCGGCGGTCAAGGCAGGCACACCACTGGGAATCGCGGCAAAAAAAGTAATGGACTCCGGCGGGCTGGTCGGTGATGAAATCATCATCAATCTCGTGAAAGAGCGGCTAACACAGCCTGACTGTGCGTCGGGGTATCTCTTTGACGGCTTTCCTCGTACGATTCCCCAGGCCCAGGCAATGAAAGATGCGGACGTGGCCTTAGATGCGGTACTCGAAATCACTGTTCCCGATGAAGACATCATTGATCGGATGAGCGGAAGACGCGTCCATGTGGCGAGCGGCCGCACCTATCATGTGAAATTCAATCCACCCAAATCCGAGGGCAAGGATGACGTCACTGGCGAGCCACTGATTCAACGCGATGACGACCAAGAATCCACCGTACGCAAGCGTCTGGAGGTCTATCACAGCCAGACCAAGCCGCTGGTGAAGTTCTATCAGGATTGGTCCGCTACCGGAGACCAGCGGGCGCCGCGCTTTGTAACCGTTGCCGGCGTCGGCAGCGTCGATGCCATCACGCAACGCGTGCTGGATGCGCTGAAGGTCTAGCCGCGCCGTTTACGCACTTGGCGCGGAATCTGACGAGTCGCCGGAGAGCTCCTCAAACGGCAGGTCGTTATCACGCGCAAAGCTGATCACGAAGTCCATCGCCATGGGCTCCAACCCTTCAAGCCGCTGATCCACGATCACACATTTCGTATTGCTAATCGTTATCGGCACCACATAGGGCGAGTACTGCAGATGGGCCGCTAGCTGCTGCTGGCCCGGGGGCCGAAAGGCCGACATCACGCCGCAGAGTCGCTCGGCCCAGTCGCTGGGACGAAAAACTTTGCCTGTGTGGGTAATGCCTTTGATGAGAAACTTTTTGGCGGGCACAACAACAATCCGGCAGACGTGCTTGGAAGATGTCCCTGAGCGAAACAGGTATTCTATCGGACTCATTTTGCGACACTGCGCTAAAGCACCGGCTGGACCATCACCATGAATGCCTTGATGAACACCTATAACCGACAGCCCGTGGGCTTTACCCATGGGCAGGGCGTCTGGATGTGGGATGCCCAAGGCCGGCGCTATCTCGATGGCCTCTCGGGCATTGCCGTCAACACCCTGGGCCATAACCATGTGCGCTTCGTTGCCGGCCTGCGCGATCAAGTGGGTCGACTCATTCACACCTCAAACCTCTACGAAGTGCCGCTGCAGTCACAGCTGGCTGAGACTCTGGTTCGGCTCTCCGGCATGAGCAATGTGTTTTTTTGCAACTCGGGCCTCGAGGCCAACGAGACCGCGCTGAAGCTTGCCCGCAAACACGGCCATCGGCTCGGCTTTAGTGCGCCGAAGACGATCGTCTTTGAGCGGGCCTTTCATGGGCGCTCTTTAGCAACGCTCTCCGCTACCGGTAATGAAAAAGTACAAAAAGGCTTTGAGCCGCTGGTGGAGGGCTTTGTACGCGTGCCGCTCAATGACATCGCCGCGATCGAGCAGGCAGGCCTGGCCCATCCTGAAATCAGCGCCGTATTCCTAGAGACCATTCAGGGCGAAGGCGGCATTCGGCCTTCACAAATCGAATTTCTTCAATCCTTGCGTCAGCTGTGCACGCAGAAAAAATGGCTGCTGATGCTCGATGAGGTCCAGTGTGGAATTGGTCGAACCGGGAAGTGGTTCGCGCACCAGTGGGCCGGCGTCATCCCCGATGTCATGCCTCTTGCCAAAGGCCTCGGTTCGGGCGTGCCCATCGGCGCTGTCGTTGCCCATGGGCCAGCCGCGGAGGTCTTTGAGCCCGGTAACCACGGCACAACCTTCGGCGGAAATCCACTGGCCATGCGGGCGGGATTGGAAACCATCGCCGCGATTGAATCCGAAGGGCTGCTGGAAAACGCTGCTGCCCGGGGCCGTCAGATGCTGGATGGATTTCGGGCATCGCTTGCCGACTGCCACGGCATTCGCGAAATTCGCGGCCAGGGCCTGATGATCGGTATCGAGTTGGAACGGCCCTGCGCTGAACTGGTTGGCCAGGCGCGTGAGGCTGGCCTGCTGATCAATGTCACCGCAGACAGTGTGATTCGACTGCTGCCCGCATTGACGATCAATTCGGCGGAAGCCCAGCATCTTGTCGGAATTCTGGTGCCAATCATTCGGCAGTTTCTCGGAGCGCGGTCAGTATGAATAAACTGCGCCACTTCCTGCAATTCAACGATCTCGCGCGCGATGACATCGACTATCTTTTTGCGCGCACGCGCATCATCAAAGACCGCTTCAAGCGCTACGTGCGACATATGCCGCTGCTGGACCGCACCCTGGTGATGATTTTTGAGAAAGCCTCGACGCGCACCCGGCTCTCCTTTGAAGCAGGCATGCATCAGTTGGGCGGTGCCGCAATTTATCTGAATACCCGCGACACCCAGCTTGGCCGCGGCGAACCGGTCGAGGATGCCGCTCAGGTCATCTCCCGAATGTGCGATCTGGTGATGATCCGAACCTTTGAGCAAACCATTGTGGAGCGCTTCGCGGCGAACTCCCGCGTGCCCGTGATCAATGGCCTGACCAACGAATATCATCCCTGCCAAATCCTGGCGGACATCTTCACTTTTATCGAGCATCGCGGCTCGATCCGCGGTAAGACGGTGGCCTGGATCGGCGACTCGAACAATGTCTGCAATACCTGGCTGCAGGCGGCCGAGGTCTTAGACTTTCGGGTTCGAGTATCCACCCCGCCGGGCTATGAGGTCGAACCGGAGCGGGCTGGGCTGCACTCACAAGGCCACTTCGAGCAATTCACTGATCCGATGCAGGCCGCCAAGGGTGCTGATCTCGTCACCACCGATGTCTGGACCTCGATGGGCTTCGAGGCCGAAAACGAGGCCCGCGCCAAGGCCTTTGCCGACTGGATGGTCGATGAAGACATGATGCGGCAGGCCGACCCCAAGGCACTGTTCATGCATTGCTTGCCAGCCCACCGGGGCGAGGAAGTCGCTGCCGGCGTAATTGATGGGCCTCAGAGCGTGGTTTGGGATGAGGCTGAAAATCGGCTCCACGCCCAGAAGGCCCTGATGGAATTTCTTTTACTCGGCCGACTGAAGGATTAATCCCTTAGACTCTGCGACTCAGTAACTGGCGGGAGGGCCGCCTCCGCCTGCCGATCCACTCCTGATCTTGAACTGGTATGAAGAAAACCGCTTCCTCGAAACCCAAAATCAAAAAAGTCGTGCTGGCCTACTCGGGCGGCCTGGATACCTCGGTCATCTTGAAGTGGCTGCAAGATGAATACGACTGCGAAGTGATCACCTTTACTGCTGATATTGGCCAAGGCGAAGAGCTCGAGCCTGCTCGAAAAAAAGCCCAGCAATTCGGCATCAAGAAAATCTATATCCAAGATCTTCGTGAAGAGTTTGTGCGTGACTTTGTATTCCCCATGTTTCGCGCCAACACCGTCTACGAGGGTGAATACCTGTTAGGCACCTCGATCGCGCGGCCCTTAATTGCCAAACAGCTCATTGAGATCGCCAAGAAAGAAAAGGCCGACGCAATTTCGCACGGCGCCACCGGCAAGGGCAATGACCAGGTCCGATTTGAGCTTGGGGCCTACGCACTGATGCCGAATATCAAGATCATCGCGCCCTGGCGTGAATGGGATCTGTTGTCGCGGGATAAGCTGCTGGCTTATGCCGATCGTCATGGTATTCCGGTCGATTACAAAAAACGCAAGGGCGAGGCACCCTTTTCTATGGATGCCAATCTGCTGCATATCTCCTATGAAGGTGGCGTGCTCGAGGACCCGGACCGCGAACCGCCTGCACAAGGTATGTGGCGCCTGACGGTGCCGCTGGAGAAAGCGCCCAACAAACCCGAAGTGATCGAACTGGATTTCGAGCGCGGTGATCTCATCGCGATCAATGGCAAAAAGATGAAGGCCCATGAGCTGCTGGCCACCTTAAACACCATGGGCGGCCGTCATGGAATTGGCCGGCTGGATCTGGTGGAGAATCGCTACGTCGGCATGAAAAGTCGCGGCTGCTACGAGACACCGGGCGGCACGATTCTGTTGCGGGCCCACCGGGCTATCGAGTCGCTCACCCTGGATCGGGAAGTGGCCCACCTGAAAGATGATCTGATGCCACGCTATGCCAGCCTGGTCTACAACGGATATTGGTGGTCGCCAGAGCGCGTTGCACTGCAGACTTTAATTGATCACACGCAGGTACAGGTCCACGGTCGGGTTCGGCTCAAGCTCTATAAAGGCACCGTTACCGTGATTGGACGCCAATCCAAGAATTCCCTTTTTGATGCGCGGATTTCCACCTTTGATGACGACGGTGGCGCCTATAACCAGGCCGATGCCGGCGGCTTCATTAAGCTCAATGCCCTGCGTATGCGAATCGCTGCGACCAAGAGGAAGTGACATGCCATCGTTTGACGCCACCCTCGAGGCCAATATGACCGAGCTGCGCAATGCAGTCGACCAGGCCTCCAAAGAAATTGCGACCCGCTTTGACTTCAAGGGCACCAGTGCCAAAGTCGAGCAGAAGGATCGGGAGCTGACGGTTTATGCCGATAGCGAATTTCAAATCGGACAGGTCCGCGATGTGCTGATTGGAAAGTGCGCCAAACGCGGTGTCGATGTACGCTTTCTTGATATCGGCAGCCCCGAAAAAATCGGTGGCGACAAAATTAAGCAAATCATCAAGGTCCGCCACGGCATTGCCGGCGATGACGCTAAAAAAATTGTCCGTATCATCAAAGACAGTAAGATGAAAGTCCAGGCCGCAATTCAGGGTGATGCGGTCCGCATCACCGGCGCAAAACGGGACGACCTTCAGGCAGCCATTGCCCTGCTGAAAAAAGAGATTTCCGAGCTGCCTTTAACGTTCGGTAACTTTCGCGACTAGCCGACGATCCTGGCCCAGGCCGAGTGGTTGTGGATGGACTCGAAGTTTTCGGCCTCCACGGTATAACCCTGGACACCCGGCAGGCTACGGACCGAGACGGCAACATCCCGCACGAGATCTTCAACAAATTTGGGATTGTCATAAGCCCGCTCGGTGACATATTTCTCATCCGGCCGCTTCAGTAAGCCCCAGAGCTCGCAAGAGGCCTGGGCCTCAATTGCACGCACCAGATCCTCAACGGAGAACTCTGCGGATGCAGCGAGCCTGACCCTGACCGTCACCTCAGAGCGCTGATTGTGGGCGCCGTATTCTGAGATTTCTTTGGAGCAGGGGCAGAGGCTTTTGACAGGCACCTTCACCTCACAACTGAGCTGTTGTGCGAGACCCGAGGCTGTCCGCGTCTGTTCGATGGTCCACTGACAGCGGTAGTCCATCAGACTTTGCACGCCGCTGACGGGCGCGGCCTTCATGATAAAAAACGGCATGGCGACTTCGATACAGCCGGTCTCGGCTGATAAACGGCCCAGCATATCGGCTAACGTCGTGCGCAGCGATGCAGCCGAAAGCGCAATGCCCTGCTGATTGAGCGACTCAAGCAACTCTACGAAACGCGACATGTGCGTGCCCTTTTGCTCGGCTGGCAGGCCCACGCTTAGGCTAAAGTCGCCCACCGAAGGCTGGCTGCTACCGTCTTGCAGTTTGAGCAGCACCGGATAGCGCACGCCACGGACGCCCACCTGATCAATCGGCAATTCACGATGATCGCGTGTGCCCTGAATGTCCGGCATCAGCCCGCGCTGGGCGACAGTTTGAATATCTGGAAAATTCATAACAGCTGCTTTCTTATTAAGAGACGGCCTTCAGCGGAAGCGGAATCGACATTTTGCCGCGAATAAAGGCCTCAATCCCCTTCGCATCAAGCCCCTCAAGGGCCAAGAGTTTCTGATGATCACCCTGATCGATAAACCGATCCGGTAGTCCCAAGTGGACAATCGGCACCATGGGAATACGATCTCCAAGCGCGACGAGGGCCTCCGCACAGGCCGAACCAGCCCCGCCTGAGACCACGTGCTCCTCGACGGTAATAATCATGTCGTGACTGTTGGCGATTTTTTCAATCATCGCCATATCCAGCGGCTTTACAAACCGCATATTGACTAAGGTGGCATCCAGCGCCTCGGCCGCCACCAAAGCGGGAGCAACCATCGAACCAAAGGCAAGGATGGCAATCCGTGCGCCTGCCGCAGGCTTGCGAATCTCGCGAAGGCATTCCGCCTTACCCACCTCCAACGTATCAAAACAGCCCGATGCATCGACACCAGACCCTGCCCCACGCGGATAACGGACTGCGCTCGGTCCATCGATAGCTAAGCCCGTATTCAGCATCTGGCGACACTCGCGCTCATCCTTCGGTGCCATGACCACCATATTGGGCACACATCGCAGATAGGCGTAATCAAATACGCCCGCATGGGTCGCTCCATCTGCACCGACTAAGCCTGCGCGGTCAATTGCAAAAAGCACAGGCAGATTCTGAAGGGCAACATCGTGAATGAGTTGGTCATAGCCCCGCTGCAGAAAAGTCGAATAGATCGCCAGCACGGGACGCTGGCCTTCGCAGGCGATGCCCGCCGCGAACGTCACCGCGTGCTGCTCCGCAATGCCGACATCGAAATAGCGCTCAGGAAAACGCTTGGCGAATTCCTGCATGCCCGAGCCCTCGCACATTGCGGGGGTCACTGCCATCAGCCGCGGATCGCGCTCCGCGAGATCACACAGCCAACGGCCAAAGACCTGAGAATACGTGGGCTTGGTGACCGCTGCCCCCGGCGTAATGCCCACCTCAGGATCGAACTTTCCTGGGCCGTGATACAGAATCGGATCGGCTTCGGCCTGCTGATAGCCCTGGCCCTTACGAGTAATCACGTGCAAGAAATGGGCCCCTTTGAGCTCTCGCAAATTGTGCAGCGTCGGCACTAGGGCATCGAGATCATGACCATCAATCGGGCCTACATAATTAAAACCGAGCTCTTCAAATAAAGTGCTCGGCATGATCATGCCCTTGGCATGGCCCTCAAAGCGTTTCGCAAACTCTCGCACCGGCGGAATAGCGCCCAAGACCTGTTTGCTGAACTCGCGGGCAGAGCGATAAAAACGGCCGGACAATAGCCGCGTCAGATAATTCGATAGGGCACCGACCGGCCGCGAGATCGACATGTCGTTGTCATTAAGAATCACCAGCAGATCGAGCTCGGTGTCGATGCCGCCATTATTTAATGCTTCAAAGGCCATGCCGCCAGAGAGCGCGCCATCACCAATTACCGCGATGTGGCGGCGGCGCCGGGGACCGATGTGCTCACCCTTCACCTTGGTAGCCACGGCCATGCCAAGGGCTGCAGAGATCGACGTCGATGAGTGGGCAGTACCAAAGGCATCAAACTCACTCTCTGCACGCTTCGGAAAGCCCGATAAGCCATTGAGCTGACGCAGCGTTGGCATCTGCTCGCGCCGACCCGTAAGAATCTTGTGGGGATAGCTCTGATGGCCGACATCCCAGATGAGTCGGTCATAAGGCAGCTGAAAGACATGATGAAGCGCAATCGTTAATTCGACCGTGCCAAGATTGGAAGACAAATGGCCGCCGGTTGCCGAGACTGAATCCAGCAGAAACTGGCGCAGCTCATCGGCAAGCTGATGCAGCTGTCGACGACTCAGCGCGCGAACATCGGCCGGTTCGTTAACAGATTCCAGCAGTCGGCCCGCTGACTCCGTGTTGACTGTTTCTCGCAAACCGCTTCTCCCTCAACATCCTGTGTTTAATGGGTACGCCCAAGCAAGGCTTGGGCCACCTCACGCAGCCGATCTGCCCGTGGCCCGAAAGCCGACAATTCAGCAATCGCGCTTTGGTGCAGCCCTCTAGCGTAGTCCTGTGCGCCCGCTAAGCCAAGCAAGGCCACAAATGTGGGCTTGCCTGCGGCAGCATCCTTGCCCGGCGTCTTACCCAGTGTTTGGGCATCAGCCGATACATCCAAGACATCATCGGCGACCTGAAATCCAAGGCCAACCCGGGCCGCAAAACGTCCCAGGGCCTGCCGTTCCTGCCCAGAAATCGATCCGCATAGGGCGCCCATCTCGACTGCGGCCGAAATCAGTGCGCCTGTCTTGAGCGCATGCATCGATTGCAAGGCATCCTGCGACATCTCCTGGCCAACCGCCTCGATATCCACCGCCTGGCCGCCCGCCATGCCCTGTAAGCCCGTGGCGCGGGCCATCACCCTCACTAAATCGATGGCCTGCTCAGCGGACACAGAGAGTGTGGTCAACAACTCAAATCCCAGCGTCTGTAATGCATCACCCACCAAAAGCGCCTGGGCCTGGCCGAACTTCACATGCACGGTTGGCTGTCCGCGCCGAAGGGCATCGTCATCCATGCAGGGCATATCGTCGTGGACTAAGGAAAACGCGTGAATGCACTCAATGGCCGCACCCACTTGAATGCAATCCTGTCGGCTTGCAGAGGCAGCCTCTCCGGCTGCAATGGCGAGGAGCGCCCGAATACGCTTGCCCCCACCCAACACACCATAGGCCATGGCCTCATACAGTCGCTGATCACCGCGCATCCGAATGGCCGGAGCCCGACGCTCCAAGGCCTCACGCAGTGCTGCCTCAACATCTTGTCGGGCTACAAGCGCCCATTGAGAAAATTCCAAGGACACTATTCCTTGATTTGTGAGATCAGAGCGGAACGATCAGCGCTGCGCTCTTGGCCAGCCTCAATAACTTCGATTTCTGTCTGAACATGATTCAGAATCGACTGGGCATGCCGCATCAGGGACGCCCCGCGCTGGTAGGCCGATAAGGCCTCGGCAATCGGAATGTCACCCTGCTCTAAACGCCGCGTGACCTGCTCCAGTTCGGCCATCGCCTGCTCAAAATTCAGGGCCGTAATGTCGGCCGGCAGCTCGCCAGAGCTAGCCGTGGCCGCTGCCTGTGGCGGGCCGCCAACCACCCCGGCCGAGGCCGCCAAAGCAGATGCCGCCTTGGCCGTGTGCTTTTTTTCCATGAGGTCATTTTAATTGAAACGAATCAAGAACTTAGCCTCTTCGGCGGGGGTATACTCGCCCTTCTTTTTTGGCCAGTGTTTTTCGGAGGGTCCTCGATGTCGGATGTCGGAAACCTTTCTCGGCTCGCCCCTAGCGCGGCGCAGTTGCCGGTGCATTCGTATTTTGAGACTGCGGTCTTGC
>Ga0255204_1000510_pt1 | contig 11330 bp, 8 predicted proteins | sample Miss_Colum_RepC__2_FD_188418 | JGI IMG/M metagenome (GOLD analysis project Ga0255204, IMG submission 188418) | Freshwater microbial communities from Mississippi River, Louisiana, United States - Miss_Colum_RepC_8h | ecosystem: Environmental > Aquatic > Freshwater > River | place: USA: Louisiana... | reverse complement strand
GTGGTCGAGGTGGGCGGCGATCCTGTGCATTGCTTCGTGGTGCATTTCGGGCTGCTCGCGCGCAGCCGCGAGCGGCAGCTCGATGCGTTGATCGACTGGATCCAGCGCTCGGTACCCGCCGGGGCGCCCCTCATCATCGGCGGTGATTTCAACGACTGGCGCGGCCAGCTCTCGCGTCGGCTGTGCGACGCAATCGATGTGATCGAAGCCTTCGATTCGCTTCGACCCGGCATGGTTCGCACGCAGCGTGCGGTGTGGTTCATGCGTGACCGGCTGGCCGACATGGGCATGACTGTGGCGCCCGAGTCGTTGCGATTGCCGCGGCGCGTCCGGTCGGCGCGTACCTTTCCGGCGCTCGTACCCTGGCTGAGGATGGATCGCATCTATCTTCGTGGATTCGCGGTGCGCGATGCCAGGGTGCCACGGGGACCCGGCTGGGCGCGGCTTTCCGATCACAGCCCGGTGATCGCCGACCTGGAGCGCGGCCACGGGTGAGCCGCGTCCGCACGATATCGCCGGCGTGGCGGCAACTGCTCGCGCGGCGACAGCGGCCGCGTTGTCGCCCCGGGCATGCGGTTCAGCTGTTGCAGTCGGGCGCGGAGTTTTTTCCGGCGCTTGAAACGGCCATCGACTCGGCGCGTGAGTCGGTCTGGATCGAAACCTACATTTTTCACGACGATGCGAGCGGGCGTCGGATTGCGCAGGCGCTGGGTCGCGCGGTCGCGCGTGGCGTGGCCGTGCGCCTCGTGGTGGACGGGTTTGGCACCGGTATGCCGACCGGTGAGGTTGGGCAAGTCCTCGCCGCCCAGCAGGTTGATCTGCGTATTTTCCGGCCGCTGCGGCGCTGGCGTCTGGAGCGGCAGGCGCTTCGGCGCCTGCATCGCAAGCTCGCGCTGATCGATTCGGCCGAGCTGTTCGTGGGCGGCATCAATCTGATCGATGATCACGAGGATCCGGTCCGGGGTCGGCTCGAAGCGCCCCGGCTGGACTTTGCGCTCCGGGTTCGCGGGCCGCTGGTCGCGGAGGCGATGAGCGCCATGGCACAGGTCTGGCGACGCGCACAAGCGGTGCGCTGGCCTGCGCGGCCCCAGGGCAGCCCGACGACGCCGCAGGCGGCACCGGCTGCCGAGGGTGGACCTGTCGGCGCGGGGCAGGCGCCGGCCGCCGTGGCCCAAACGGTTCGCGCGGCGTTTGCCGAGCGCGACAATTTTCGCCATCGCCGAACGATCGAGCGTGCCTATCTGCGCGCGATCGGTCGGGCCCATACCGAGGTGCTGATCGCCTGCGCCTATTTCTTTCCAGGCGCGAAATTTCGCCGGGCCCTGGCTGAAGCGGCGGCGCGCGGGGTGCGTGTGCGCCTGCTGCTGCAGGGGCGAATCGAGTATCGACTGCCCCATTTCGGTACGCTCGCGCTCCATGAGGAGTTGCTGCGCGCCGGGGTTGAAATCATCGAGTATCAACCAGGGTTTCTGCACGCCAAGCTTGCGCTCGCCGATCAATGGTTCACCCTGGGCTCATCGAATATCGATCCGTTCTCGCTGCTGCTCGCACGCGAGGCCAATGTCATCGTGCAAGACGATGCGATGGCAGCGGTGTTGCGCGCCCGGATCGAGCAGGCCATTGCCGAGGGCGGGCGGCCGGTGCGTTGGTCGCACATCGTGGCGCGCCCCTGGTGGGTCAGGGCGGCGGCGCTAGGCGCTGCATTCGTGCTGCGAATCGGCGTTGCGCTGTCCGGTCGCGGGCTCCGGTACTGACCAGGCTGCATCGGTGCTGCGCGGGCGGGGTCTGGGCATGATTCGGAGACGCTGATGTCGCGCGATCTGGTGGTGCTTCGGCCCGAAGGCCTGTACTGCGAGGCCGGGGGCTTTTTCATTGATCCCTGGCGACCGGTGGACCGGGCGGTGATCACGCATGCGCACGCCGATCATGCGCGGACCGGCCACCAGCGGTATCTTGCTGCCGGCGAGGCGCGCGAGGTGATGCATGCGCGCCTTGGCAGAGTCTCGCTTCAGACCCTCCAGTGGGGGGAGTCGATCACACAGGGGGATGTGCGGGTCTCGCTTTTCCCGGCGGGCCATATCCTGGGATCGGCGCAGGTCCGGATTGAGCATCGTGGCGAAGTGTGGGTGGTCTCGGGCGACTACAAGCTCGAGGCCGATCCCACCTGCACGGCGTTTGAGCCGGTGCGCTGCGACACCTTCATCACCGAGTCCACCTTCGGTCTGCCAGTCTATCGCTGGCGGCCGGATACGCAGACCATGGCCGAGATCGCGAGCTGGTGGGCCGACAACGCTGCCCACGGCCGGGCGAGCGTGCTGCTCTGTTATGCACTGGGCAAGGCGCAGCGCATTCAGGCGGGCCTCGCGCGAGCGCAGGCGCTCGCCGGGCCCATCGTGGTTCACGGCGCGGTCGCTGCCGTCAATGCCGCCTATCGGGAGGCCGGTGTGAGCCTCCCCGTGACCTGCAGCGCAACCGACTGGCGACGCGCCGCGGGCGGCGAGGCGCCGCTCGTGCTTGCGCCGCCCTCGGCTGCGGGTTCGCCCTGGCTGTCGCGGTTTGGCGACGCGAGTCTCGCGTTTGCTTCCGGCTGGATGAGGGTGCGCGGGGCGCGCAGGCGACGAGCGCTCGACCGGGGCTTTGTGCTGTCCGACCATGCCGACTGGCCGGGGTTGATGCAAGCCATCGAAGCGAGCGGCGCCCGGCGCGTGATCGTTACCCACGGTTTCGAGGCCGCGATCGTTCGCCATCTGTCCGATCGCGGGATCGCCGCGCACGCGCTTCGCACAGAGTTCGGAGGCGAAGCGGGCGCCGAGTCCGCCGCCTCCGAGGATAGCGCCTGGGCGACTCCGCTCGCCCAGACTGTCAACCGGCGGACATCCTGATGGAGGGATTTGCCTCGATGGTGGCGGCGCTTGACCGCTCCAATTCCACCCTCGACAAGGTCGCAGCGATGCGCGCCTACCTCCTCGCCGCGCCAGACGGGGACTGCGCCTGGGCGGTGTATTTCCTTGCCGGCGGCAGGCCACGGACGCTGGTTGCGACGCGCCTGCTCCGTGAAGCGGCACGCGAGGCCGCCGGCGTGCCCGAGTGGTTGTTTGACGAGTGCTACCAGGCGGTGGGGGATCTGGCCGAGACGATCGCGCTGCTGTTACCCGAATCGTACGAGGCGTCCGATGCCGGTGGGACGCTCGACAGCTGGATGCGCAGCCGTCTGCTGCCGCTTCGAGATCTCGATCCGGATGCGGCGCGCGCGGCGCTGATCGACTGCTGGCGGGTGCTCGACAGCTGGCAGCGCTTTGTGTTCAACAAGCTGCTCACGGGAGGACTGCGCCTGGGTGTGTCGCGGCAACTCGTGCTGCGGGCGCTCGCCGAGGCGAGCGCAGTCGATGCCCGGCTGATTGCCCAGCGCATCATCGGCTTTACCGACCGCAAGATGGTGCCCGACAGTGTGCGATATCGCGCGCTGGTCGCGCCTGCGGGCACCCGGGCGGACGCGGATCGTTCGCCGGCGCTCGCGGACGGAATCGGGGACGCTGCCCGGGCGTCGGCAGCGACCGCGACCGATGCCGGTCAATTGTCTGATCCGGCGCTCGCGCTTCTGCCCTATCCCTTCATGCTCGCGCACAGTTGGGAGCCGGCGAAAGCCGATGACGAGCCCGCCGCACACTGGCTCGCCGAATGGAAGTGGGACGGGATCCGCGTGCAGCTGGTGCGAAGGGCGCACGCGGTTGCGTTGTGGTCGCGTGGCGAGGAATTGCTCACCGACCGGTTCCCCGAGATCGTGTCCGCCGCGCAGGCGCTTGCGCCCGGCACCGTGCTCGATGGCGAACTTCTGTGCTGGGCGGCAGGCGCACCCCGACCCATGGATTTTGCGGCCATGCAGACCCGCATCGGCCGTCTGCGCCCGGGTGCGACCACGCTGCGCCAGACGCCCGCGCGCCTGGTGGTCTTCGATTGTCTGGAACACCAGGGGGTCGATCTGCGCGGCCACCCGCTTCGCCTGCGCCGGCAGGTGTTGTCGGACTGCCTGGCGCTCGCTGCGCCCGATCCTGAGCGCCTGTGTGCGGCGAGCGCGTTTGAAGCATCGACCTGGTCGGAGCGGGCGCGGCTTCGCGAGTCCGCGCGTGCCTTTGGTGCCGAGGGCCTGATGCTCAAGCGACTCGATTCGGCCTACGGTATCGGTCGCAGCCGGGCCGACGGCGGCCACTGGTTCAAGTGGAAGCTCGATCCGTTTGCGGTGGATGCGGTACTGATCTACGCGCAGGCCGGCCACGGCAGGCGGGCGGGCCTTTATACCGACTACACCTTTGCGGTCTGGGACCGGTCGACAGACGAGGCGCCGCGGCTGGTACCGTTTGCGAAGGCCTACTCGGGTCTGACCGATGCCGAGATCCGGGAAGTCGACGCGATCATCCGCCGCACGACCGTCGAGCGGTTCGGGCCGGTAAGAAGCGTTGAACCCACGCTGGTGTTCGAAATCGGTTTCGAGGGCATCGCCCGCTCGGCCAGGCACCGCGCAGGCGTGTCGGTCCGCTTTCCGAGAATGCTGCGCTGGCGCCGGGACAAGGGCGTTGGGGAGGCGGATTCGCTCGCGTCACTGCAGGGGCTGCTCGCAGAGCGCCGCGGCTGAGCGCAGGCCCAGGGGCCTGGCGCGTGCCGCCTGCCAGCCCGAAGGGTCAGTTGCGTTTGAGCAGCGACAGCAGCTCGCGCCGCAGCGCGTCAGACTTGAGAAAGCTGCCGCGCATGATCGAAGAGGTCATGGAGGTTTCGTCTTTCACGCCGCGCCAGTGCATGCAGAAGTGATCGGCTTCCATGATGACCGCCAGACCATCGGGCAACAGCAGCCGCTCGAGTTCGTCCGCCAGTGTCTTGACCGCCTCTTCCTGGATCTGGGGCCGACTCATGACCCAGTCGGCCACGCGCGCGTACTTCGACAGACCGATCAGTTTCGAGTTGGCATTGGGCAGAACGCCGATCCAGATCTTGCCCAGGATGGGGCAAAGGTGATGCGAGCAGGCCGACCGCACCGTGATCGGACCCACCACGATCAATTCACTCAGGCGCTCCACATTCGGAAATTCGGTCACCGCGGGCATTGCTTCGTAGCGTCCGCGGAACACCTCCTTCAGGTACATCTTGGCGACGCGACGCGCGGTGTCCTGCGTGTTGTGATCGTTGGTGGTGTCGATCACCAGCGACTCGAGCAGGGCCTGGACGCGGGTTTCGACTTCCTTCCGAAGAGCCTCGCGCTCGACCTCGGAGTGAATGAACTCGGAAATGTTGTCGTTGGCGTGAAAGCGCCGGCCCGCGTCGCGGATGCGCTCGCGAATGACCTGCGACATGGGGCGCCCGGTGTCCTCGACGCGGGTGCGCGAGGCTTTGCGGGGCAGGGCTTTGACGTTGGAGGCGTTGCTCATCGAGTTATTCTCCCGGCGCTGTGAACCGGCGCCTGTCGGGGTACTCCGCCAACAGATGAAGGCGGGGTGCGAACGATGCGTGATTTCGCCCGGCGTGTCGCACAAACCTGGACGGTGCACGCGGGTAAACATCCCTGTAACCCTATGCGGTTTTGGGCTATGTCGCCAGGTATTCCGGACGCAAGACACGACGCAAGTCAGTTAAATATGACAGTTGGTGATCACTTACGTTTGCCGGCGCGGCCCGCCGCACAGGGTGGCCCGCGGCCCTGTTGCGAAATGCCGACGGATGCGGTGGCGATCCTTGGCGTCGATTTTTCGAGCGCGCCGTCACGGAAAAAGCCGATCACCCTGGCTCGTGCGCGGCTCCTTACGCCGACCAGGTTGCGGATCGAGGCGCTTGAGGCGATTGGCTCGCTGCCCGAGTTTGCACAGCTGCTGGCTCGCCCGGGTCCCTGGTTGGGCGGGTTTGATTTTCCGTTCGGGCTGCCGCGTGAACTGGTGCTCGATGTGGGATGGCCGACCGACTGGCCCGCGCTGGTGCGGGCGTTTTCGGGTACTCCGCGCCCGCAGCTGCGCGAGACCTTGCGCGCGTTCTGTGCGGCTCGGCCACCCGGTGGGAAATTCGCACATCGGGCGACCGATCGGCCGGCGGGCTCGTCGCCGTCGATGAAGTGGGTGAACCCGCCGGTCGCGTGGATGTTTCATGCGGGAGCGCCCGCTTTGCTGGAGGCTGGCGTGGAACTCCCGGGTCTGCACGCGGGCGATCTGTCGCGGGTGGCGCTTGAAGCCTATCCGGGGCTTCTCGCCCGCGCCCTTCACCGGGGTTCGTACAAGAGCGATGATGCCGCGCGCCAGGATGCGGCCCGGCTCGCGGCCCGCCGTGCGATGGTCGGTGCGCTTGCCGCGGGGGCGCATCCGCTTGCGATCAAGGTCGACTTTGCGGGTGGGGTGCGCCGCCAGATCGAAGAAGAGCCCCGCGGCGACTGGCTCGATGCGGTGCTCTGCGCAGTGCAGGCAGGCTGGGCGCTCAGCCAGGGTCCACGATACGGACTCCCCGAGCAGATCGACGGCCTCGAAGGGTGGATCGTGAGTGCACCGGCCACAACCGGCTAACATTCGATTCAGCCGGCTCGTCTTGCCGCCCTTCAGCTCTCCGGACTGCCCGAACCGTGAAACGAAGTTCGCTTCGCATCGATGGCGTTGACACGCCCATCATCCCGACTGTCGCCGCACTGGTGCGCGATCACCCCGGCACGATCTCGCTCGGTCAGGGCGTGGTTCGCTACGGGCCACCGGCTGACCTGCTCCGCGCGCTGCCCGAGCGGATGGCCGACCCGCTTCTTCACCGCTATCAGGCGGTGGGAGGTATTGCGCCGCTCATCGACGCGCTCGCCGCGAAGCTGCGCGATGAAAACGGGATTGATGTGGCCCGCGGGTCTCAGGTGATGGTCACGGCGGGCAGCAACATGGCGTTCCTGAACGCGGTGCTTGCGCTGGGCGATCCCGGTGATGAATTCATCCTGCCCCTGCCTTTTTATTTCAATCAGGAGATGGCCATCCGGATGGCCGGATGTGTGCCGGTGTGCGTGCCAACCCGCCCCGATTATCAGCTTGACCTGAACGCAATCGAGCGGGCCATCACGCCGCGTACGCGCGCCATCATTACGGTCTCGCCCAACAACCCCACGGGTGCCGTCTACCCCGAGGACGATCTGCGCGCGGTGAACGCACTGTGCGCGGCGCGTGGTCTCTACCACTTCAGCGACGAAGCCTACGAATATTTCACTTTCGACGGCGCGCGGCATTTTTCACCCGCCTCCATCCCCGGTGCCGAGCGGCACACGCTTACTTTCCAGTCGTTTTCCAAGGGCTGGGGCATGGCGAGCTGGCGTTGCGGCCATGTGGTGTATCCCGCTGATCTGGCCGAAGCAATGAACAAGGTCCAGGACACCAACCTGATCTGTGCGCCCGTGATCTCGCAGCTCCTCGCGCTCGAGTCGCTCAAGCTGGGACGGCGCGCAATCGAGCCTGAACTGCAGTCGCTTGCGAGCGTGCGCCACAAAGTGCACGAGTCGCTTGCAGCGCTTGACGGACTGGCGAGCTTTCCGCGCACCCAGGGTGCGTTCTATGTGGTGCTGCGACTGCCAGGGGTGTCCGACCCGCATGCCTTCATCCGCGCGATGGTCGAGCGGCACCGCGTGGCGGTGATCCCCGGCTTTGCCTTTGGATTGACCGACACGCGCGAGGCCAACTACCAGCGGCTGTCCTTTGGTTCGCTCGATCCGGCGACCGTTGCCGAGGGCGTTCAGCGCTTCATTGCTGCCGTGCGTGACTGGTACGGTCGCTGATCGGTCGCGCGCGTCGCCACTCGCCGAGGCACGGCTGTCGGGCTGGTTTGCCGAGCGCGGCTGGCGGCCGTTCGCGTTTCAGCGGCGCGTCTGGCGTGCGGCGGCATCGGGCTCAAGCGGCCTGCTTCATGCCGGCACAGGATCAGGGAAAACGCTTGCGGTGTGGTTCGGTGCGCTGCTGCGCACGCTGAAAGGTCGCGCTGGGCCTCCCGGGGACGGGCTCAAGGTGTTGTGGGTGACACCCATGCGCGCGCTCGCCGCCGACACGGTGCGCGCGCTCGAGACGCCGCTCGCGGGCCTGGGTCTGGCTTGTTCCGTGGGCCTTCGCACGGGCGATACGCCATCTGCCGAGCGGGCACGGCAGGACCGCAAGCCGCCGTTTGCGCTCGTCACCACGCCGGAGAGCCTGTCTCTGATGATCTCGCGCGCCGATGCCGCGGCGCGGCTGGGCGGTGTCGAAGTTGTGATCGTTGACGAATGGCATGAACTGATGGGCGCCAAGCGTGGCGTACAGCTGCAGCTCGCGCTGGCCCGGATCGCAACGCTCGCCGGCTCGCCGCCGGTGGTCTGGGGGGTGTCGGCCACCCTGGGCAACCCCGGCGAAGCGCTCGATGTGCTGTTGGGCGGCCGGCCCGGTGTGCTGGTCGAGGCGGCCGCGCGTCGGCTGCCCGCGATCGACACGCTGCTGCCGGACACGCTCGAGCGGTTTCCCTGGGCGGGACACCTGGGTGCGCGGATGCTGGGTGCCGTCGTCGACGAACTGGCTGCGAGCGCCTCATCGCTCGTGTTCTGCAACACCCGCGCACAGGCCGAGCTCTGGTACGCCATGATCCTTGATGCGCGCCCCGACTGGGCGGGTGCCATCGCGCTACACCACGGATCGCTCGATGTCGAGGTGCGGCGCTGGGTCGAGCGCGCCATTGGCGACGGGCGGTTGCGCGCGGTGGTCTGCACCTCGAGCCTGGATCTGGGCGTGGATTTCGCGCCGGTGGAGCGGGTGTTGCAGATTGGAAGCGCGAAAGGCGTTGGCCGGCTGCTTCAGCGGGCCGGCCGCTCCGGCCACCGACCCGGCGCAGTGTCTCGCGTCACGCTGGTACCCACCCATGCGCTGGAACTGATCGAGGCGGTGGCGGCCCGCGATGCCGCACGCGCCGGTCGCATCGAGGCCCGTCTCGCGCCCGCGTGCCCGGTCGATGTCCTGGTGCAGCATCTGGTGACGGTGGGCGTCGGAACCGGCTTTGTCGAAGCCGAGATGCTGGCCGAGGTTCGCTCCACCCATGCCTACCGCGCGCTCGATGACGAAGCCTGGCGCTGGTCGCTTGGCTTTGTGTCGGAAGGCGCGAGCTTGTCGGCCTACCCCGAGTACCGAAAGCTCGTACGCGGCGATGAGGGTCGCTGGCGGGTTGCCGATCCGAACATCGCAAGACGGCACCGGATGTCGATCGGCACCATCGTTGCCGATGCGGCGATCGAACTCCGGTTCATGAATGGCGCGCGGCTGGGCACGGTGGAAGAAGCCTTCGTGGCCAGGCTTCGCCCGGGCGATCGATTCATGTTTGGCGGCCGCGTGCTCGAGCTCGTCCGGGTCCATGAAATGAGCGCCTGGGTGCGCCGCGCCAGAGCAACATCGGGCGCGGTGCCGCGCTGGAGTGGCGGGCGTATGCCGCTGTCGGGCGAACTCGCCCACGCTGTGCTGGAGCGCCTGCGCGCGGCCGCGACAGGTGTTTTTACCGGACCGGAGATGCGCGCGGTGCGGCCGCTTCTTGAACTGCAGGCGCGCTGGTCGCGCCTGCCCGAGTCGTCGATTCTGCTTGCGGAAACGCTGGTCTCGCGTGAAGGGCATCACCTGTTCGCCTATCCGTTTGCAGGGCGCCATGCGAATCTCGGGCTGGCCTGTCTGCTCGCCTGGCGGGCAAGCCGCGGCCGGCCAGCCACAATCTCGGTCGCAGTCAATGATTACGGCTTTGAACTCTTGTCGGCGGAGCCGCTCGCCGCAGCGCAGCTGACGAGCGACGCAGGTCTGCTCGTGTCGTCACCCGCCGAGGATCTCGGCGCAGCGGTCAACACGGCCGAGCTCTCGCGCCGCCGCTTTCGCGAGATCGCGCGGGTCGCCGGTCTGGTGTTTCAGGGACATCCGCGCGAGCGCCGCTCGGCTCGCTCGCTGCAGGCCTCGGCCACCATGTTTCATGAGGTGTTCGACCGCCACGATCCTGGCAACCTGCTGCTTGCCCAGTCGCGACAGGAGGTGCTTGCGCATGAGCTCGAGCTCGGTCGCATCGAAGCGGCGCTCGCTGGCATGCGCGCTCGCTCGCTCGTGATGGTGCCAATCGCCCGACCCACGCCTTTTGCGTTTCCGCTGATGGTCGAGCGCCTGCGGGAGACGGTGAGCACGGAGACGCTCGCGGATCGGGTCGCCCGGATGGTGGCCGAGCTCGAGGCGGCCGCGCAATGCTGATTGATGCGGGCGGCGTGCCGATCGAGCTTCTTGCCGAGCGCGCAGCCTGGCTCCCGGCCTCCGAAACGCTGCTGGTGGCCGACCTTCACCTGGGCAAGGCACAGAGTTTCCGGCGCTCGGGCGTGCCCGTACCGGCGGGGACAACCGCTGCGATGTTCGGGCGGCTCGACCGCCTGATCGGGGAGCTCGCGCCGCGCGAGTTGATCGTGCTGGGCGATTTGCTCCATGGCCCGCTTTCGCAGCAGGGGCCCGCGATCGACGCACTCGCCCAGTGGCGCGCCAGGCATATCCGATTGGCAGTGCGGATGGTGCGGGGCAATCATGATGCCTCGGCGGGTGATCCACCGGCCGTCTGCGGCATCGAGGCGTTGAGCGCGCCCTTGCTGCATGCGGGGCTTGCGCTTTGCCATGAGCCCGATGAACCGGCCGCGTGTTTCAGGGTGGCGGGTCATGTGCATCCGGTTGTACGCCTGCGCGGCCGCATTGATCGCATCCGTGTCGCGTGCTTCTGGCTGCGTCCGGATGCGCTGATCCTGCCTGCGTTTGGTGAGTTCACCGGCGGTTGGCCGGTGATGCCGCAAGCCGGCGAGCAGGTGTTTGCGGTTGCGGGAAGCGATGTGATTGCGGTGCCACCGCCACGGCCTCGTCCGCGCGCGAACGGCCGCTAGGCCTGCCGGGGGCGCTTCGGCTCAGCGCGAGGGCAGGGTGTCGCGATCGCGCGCGGGGACCGGCTCCTGAACCAGCATCCGGTGCGGATACGGGATCGAAATGCCTTCCCGATCGAAGGCGATCTTCAGCCGCTTCAGGAACTCGCGGCGTACGCGCCACTGCTCGGCAGGAAGGGTTTTCATACGGCAGCGGACGACAATGGCGGAGTCGGCGAGTTGCTCGACGCCGGCGATCTCGAGCGCATCCACGATGGCAACGCGAAACGTCTCGTCTTCGCGAAGCGTCGCTGCAGTGGCACGCATCACCGAGTAAACATGATCGAGATCCTCGCGATAGGACACGCTCACATCGGCCACTGCGAAGGCGAACTCGGTCGAGAAATTGCTGACCGTGGTGATGAGGCCGTTCGAGACGTAATGCACCGCGCCGTCGAACGAG
>Ga0255204_1000509_pt1 | contig 11352 bp, 8 predicted proteins | sample Miss_Colum_RepC__2_FD_188418 | JGI IMG/M metagenome (GOLD analysis project Ga0255204, IMG submission 188418) | Freshwater microbial communities from Mississippi River, Louisiana, United States - Miss_Colum_RepC_8h | ecosystem: Environmental > Aquatic > Freshwater > River | place: USA: Louisiana... | reverse complement strand
TGGCGACGGGGAAGGGCGAGACGACGCCGTTGACGGTAGGCTTCTCGATGAGGAGCGCCTTGCCGCCACCGGGCTTTTTCATCTCGCGGTCGGCGAGTTCCGTGATTTCCAACTCGGTCGCAACCGGCTGGCTGATACGGATCAGCTCCCCTGCCCTGTCCAATGTGTGAACCCAGTCCCGGAATGAGTCGAACGCCATGCCGGGAGGCTAACAGGCGCGGGGCGGGATGCAAACCAGCGGCGACGCGGGCGGCGGCCCCGGGTGTCGCTCATTTGCTGCCGGGCTTGGTGGCAGGGAGCGCGGCCAGATCGGGTGGGAGCTGGTCCGCCGGGAAGGTTTCCACGTCGAGCTTGATCAGGCTGAAGGTGGGCACGCCCAGATCTACGCTGCCGCCGGAACGGTCCACAACCATCGCCACGCCGGCGACGACGCCAGCGTGGGCGCGGACGATGTCCATGGTCTCCTGCACGCGCCCCCCCTTGGTGACGACATCCTCGACCACGAGCAGCCGTTCGCCCGGGGCAATCTTGAAACCGCGCCGCAGGACGAGCCTGCCCTCCTCTTTCTCGGCGAAGATGAATCGCACGCCAAGCTGGCGGGCCACTTCCTGTCCAATGACCAGTCCGCCCATGGCCGGCGCGATGACCGTGACGGCTTCGAGCGGGCGCAACTTCTCAGCCAGTGCCGCGCCAAAGCGCTCCACGATGGGCATCTGCTGCAAGGCCAGGGCGCACTGAAAGAACTGGCGGCTGTGCAATCCGCTGCGCAGGACAAAGTGGCCTTCGAGGAGGGCGCCGGTTTCGCGGAAAAGGCGCAGAGCTTCATCGTTCGTCATAGCCCAAGCGTAAGCGCGGCCCCGTGCGGCTGGCAAGGATTCGGCCACGCAACCGCGACAAAGAAAAGGCCCGCCAAACTGGCGGGCCTTTTGCGAAGCGGGTAAACCGGGGCGGACTATTTGTCGCCGCCGCCGAGGGAATCCATCAGCTTGATGAGCGGCAGGAACATCGCGATGACGATGCTGCCGACGATGACGGCGAGGAAGACGATCATGATCGGCTCCAGCAGCGAGGTCATGGCGGAGACGGCATTGTCCACCTCTTCCTCGTAGTTGTCGGCCACCTTCATCAACATTTCGGGCAATGCCCCCGTCTGTTCTCCGACGTCCACCATGGAGACGACCATGGGCGGGAAGATTTTGGAGGCCTCGAGCGGGCCGACGATAGTTTCGCCTTCCTTGACGCTGTCGTGAATGCTTTGGACGGCCTCAGCAAACATGATGTTGCTGGAGGTTTCGCGAACGATGTTGAGGGACTGGAGAATGGGCACGCCCGAGCTGATGAGCGTGCCCAGGGTGCGGGTGAAGCGGGAGATGGCGACCTTGCTGATCACCGGGCCAAACACCGGCACGAGCAACTGGAAACGGTCATAAACGCGCGCGCCGAACTTGGTCCGGACGAACAGTTTGAAGGAGATCACGATGCCAGCGACGATGCCAGCGGTGGCAATGAAGTTGTTTTGGATGAACCGGCTGATGTTGAGCACCAGCAGGGTGAAATCGGGCAGGCCTTCATCACCCAGCATGTCTTTGAAGATCGCCTCGAACTTCGGGACGACGACAACCATGAGCAGGCCCACGATGCCGACGGCCACGGTGAGCACGGCTACCGGGTAGAAGAGCGCGGCTTTGACCTTGCCTTTGATCTTCTCCGCCTTTTCCGCGAACTCGGCGAGACGGGTGAGCGTCACTTCGAGCACGCCGCCCAACTCACCGGCCTTGACCATGTTGACGAACAGCTTGTTGAAGACCTTGGGATGCTGGGCCAGGCCTTCGGAGAACGTGCTGCCGCCCTCAATGGAGAGCGCCAGTTTGCCAAGGATTTCCTTCAGCGTTGGATTGCGCTCCTGCTTTTGCAGCACGAGCAATCCGCGCAGCAGCGGCAGACCGGCGTCCACCAGGGTGGCCAACTGGCGGGTGAAAGTGCAGAGCGTCTTGGTATCCACGCCGCCACCCAAGCCGGGGATCTTGATGTTGATTTGCAGTGCCCCACCCTTGGCCTTGGCTTTGCCACCCTTGCCCGCCGGAGCACCCTTGCCTGCCGCGTCTTTCTTGTCCTTGTCCTTGTCTTTGCTGTCTTTCTTGTCCTTGCCTTTGTCGGCCTCGACGACCTTGGTCGGGAAGAAGCCCATCTCCTTGAGGCGGCTGAGGGCCTCGTTCTGGTTGGCCACGTCCGGCAAGGTGCCCTTGACGGGCTTGCCCTTGGCGTCCATCGCTTCGTAGGTGAAGACAGGCATAGGATTCCTCCAGTTTGGGTGGTTTAGGTGTAGCGGACTACCTCTTCAACCGTGGTGCGCCCGTCAAAGATCAGGCGCAAGCCGTCGTCGCGAATGGTGGCCATGCCGAGTTCGATGGCCTTCTGCCGCATGATGACCGCCGGGGCACGCTCATTGATGAGGGCGCGGATGGGGTCACTGGTGGCGAGGAGTTCATAGATGCCCGAGCGGCCCTTGTAGCCCGTGTCATTGCAGGCCTCACAGCCCCGCCCGTAGAAGAAGGTTTTATCACCCACGTCGAAGGTGGAGAGGTTCAACTGGCTGAGCTGGTTCTCCGTAGGCTCGAAGGGTGAACGGCACTTGGGGCAGACCGTGCGCACCAGTCGCTGGGCCAGCACCCCCATCAGGGTGGAGGAAATCAGGAAGGGTTCGACGCCCATGTCCACAAAGCGCGTGACGGCACCGGGCGCGTCATTCGTGTGCAGGGTGCTGAGCACGAAGTGGCCGGTGAGCGACGCCTGCACGGCGATCTGGGCGGTTTCCAAATCGCGCATTTCTCCGACCATGATGATGTCCGGGTCCTGGCGGAGGAAGGCGCGCAGGGCCTTGGCGAAGGTCATGCCCGTGGTGTCATTGATGGGCACCTGCATGATGCCTTCAATGTCATATTCCACCGGGTCCTCGGCCGTGAGGAGCTTGGTGTCGAGCGCGTTCACCCGGCGCAGACAGGCGTAGAGAGTGGTGGTCTTGCCGCAGCCGGTGGGACCGGTGACGACGAAAATGCCGTTCGGGTTCTGGATGATCTCGCCGACGGAGTCGAAGACCGACTTGACCATGCCCAGATTCTCCAAATCCAAGCTGACGGAGGAGCGATCCAAGACGCGGAGCACGACCGACTCGCCAAATTTGGTGGGCAGCGTGGACACGCGCAGATCCATGCGCTTGCCAGCCAAACTCATGGAGATGCGTCCGTCCTGCGGGAGCCGGCGCTCGGAGATGTTGAGGTTGGCCAGCACCTTGAGGCGGGAAATCACCGGGGTCGCCAGATAACGCGGCGGGGGGGCCATTTCATACAAGGCACCATCCACCCGGTAACGGATCTTGAACTCATCCTCAAAGGGCTCGAAGTGAATGTCGCTCGCACGATCCTGCACCGCTTGATACAGGATGAGGTTCACGAAGCGGATGATCGGCGTCTCGTTGGCCATGTTGGCCAGGGCGTCCGCCGAGTCGTCCTGATTTGCCGCTGCGGCCAGCTCCTTTACGGTGTCTTCGGCCCCCACCATGTCATGCAGGATGTCATCGAAGGATTCGGCCTTTTCCTCGTAAAATTTGGCAATGGCGGCCACGACGGCCGCCGGATCTCCCACGACCACCTGCAGCTCCTTGCGCACGATGAAACCCAGCTCGTCCACGATGGCCGGATTCAACGGATCGGCCAGGACGACCCGCAAGGAATTGCCGATCACCTCGAGCGGCAGGCACTGATACATGCGGGCGGTCGCGGGTGGGATCGCTGCGATGACCTCCGGGCCCAGGTTCAACTCCTTGAGCCCGGTCACCACTTCCGTGCCCAGATGCTCCGCGATGATCGTCAACTGGGTGTCCAAATCAACAATCCGGGAATCCGCCAGAATGGTCCCGATGGGCTTGCCGCTCTTGGTGTTCTCCTGCATGACCTCCTCCAGTTGGAGATCGTCGATCAGCCCGCGCTCACGCACGAGGGCCAGGAGGGGGTCGCTGATGTTGGCGGAGGACATGGCTATTCTTGCGATTCGGCCTTCGCGTTGTCGGCCTCTTGCAGCTTGCCCATGATGGCTTGTGAATCAATGCAGCGGTTCACGACCGTGTCGCGGGCAATGCGGCCCTTGATATACCAGTCGATCAAACCCTGATCCAAGGTCTTCATGCCATACTTGGCACCGGTCTGCTGGTCTGAGGGAATGCGGAAGGTCTTGTTGTCGCGGATCAACGCCGAGATCGAGTTGGTCATCACCATGATGTCATGGATGGCGAGGCGTCCGGGCTTGTCGCAGGTGGGCACCAGAATCTGGGCGATGACCGACACCAAGGCGGTGGAGAGCTGGATGCGCACCGTCTCCTGCGCGTTGATCGGGAAGGCGTTCACGATGCGGTCAATGGTCTTGGCGGCGGAGTTCGTGTGCAGCGTGCCGAAGACCACGTGGCCGGTTTCGGCGGCCGTCAGCGCCGCATCAATGGTTTCCAAGTCGCGGAGCTCACCCACCAGGATGATTTCCGGGTCCTGTCGCAGCGCGCGGCGCAGCGCCTCGGCGAAGCTCGGCACGTCAATGTGCACCTCGCGCTGGGTGACCACCGCCTTCTTGTGCTTGTGATAAAACTCAATCGGATCCTCCACCGTGATGATGTGCGCGTGATCGGAGGTTTCGTTGATGATGTTGATCATCGACGCAAGCGTGGTGGACTTGCCGGAACCGGTGGGGCCGGTCACCAGAATCATGCCGCGGGGCTTGTGGATCAGTTCTTCCACCAACGTCGGGGAAAGGCCGATCTGATCAATCGTCAGCAACCGGGTGGGAATCTGCCGCAATACCAGCGCGAAGCTGCCCTTCTCCTTGAAGGCGCTGACGCGGAAGCGCGCCAACTCACCGAAAGCAAAGCCAAAGTCCGCCCCGCCCTTGGTGCGCACATGCTGGATGTTGTCCTCCGAGGTGATGCTGGTCATCAACTCCTCGGTGTCCTCGGGCGTGCAGGGCGGCCCTTGAACGCGCTCCAGAACGCCGTGCGCACGGATGCAGGGCGGGATGCCCACCCGGACGTGCAAGTCGGCAGCGCCCTCGGACACCATCAACTGCAACAAATCGGACATCGAGTAGGTTCCCATAATAGTCTTGATTCAGCCAACCACGCCGCGCTGGTTTGATGTTAAGTTCGTCAGGTTTCGTCAGCCACCGTCGCCCGAATGACTTCTTCGGCAGTGGTCATGCCGGCGACCACCTTGCGCGCGCCATCCTCGCGCAGGCTCCGCATCCCCATCTCACGGGCGCGGGCGCGCAGGGCGACGCCCGACACCTTGTCGAAGATGAGCTTGCGCACGCTGTCATCGATCAAAAACACCTCGAAGACCCCGAACCGGCCGCGGTGGCCGGTCTTGTTGCAGTTCTCGCAACCCATGCCCTTGGAGTAGTTTGCTCCCGGCAGGTTCGGATCCAGCCGCAAGGCCTTCAATTCGGCCTCGGAAGGCATGTAGGGGCCGATGCACTTCTTGCAAATGCGGCGCACGAGGCGCTGGGCCAGGAAGGCGCGGCTGGCGGAGGCCACGAGGAAGGGCTTGATGCCGATGTCCACAAGACGTTGCACCGCGCCCGGCGCGTCATTCGTGTGGAGGGTTGAGAAAACCAAGTGACCGGTGAGCGCGGCGTTAATGGCGATCGTGGCGGTTTCCATGTCACGAATTTCGCCAAGCATGACGACGTTGGGCGCCTGACGGAGCATCGCGCGCAACGCTGCGGCAAACGTGAGCCCGATCACTTCACTCACCTGCACCTGGTTGATGCCGGCCAGCACGTATTCCACCGGGTCCTCGACCGTGATGATCTTGCGGTCCGGTCGGTTGATGTAGTTGAGGCAGGAGTAAAGGGTGGTGGTCTTTCCCGAGCCGGTGGGGCCGGTGACAAGCAGGATGCCGTCAGGCAGGCCGATGAGCCGCTCGAAGGTCTGCTGGTCGTCCGTGAGAAAGCCCAGCTCCGTCAAGCCCAGCTTCAGGCCGGACTTGTCGAGAATACGCATGACGATGCTTTCGCCATGCACGGTGGGGAGGGAGTTGACGCGCAGGTCAATGGGCTTCCCGGATATTTCCAACTGGATGCGTCCGTCCTGCGGGATGCGCTTCTCGGCGATGGACATGGCCGCCTGGATTTTCAGACGGCTGATGATGGCGTTCTGAAGCTTTTTTGGGGGGCTGTTGACCTCCTGCAAGCAGCCGTCAATGCGGTAGCGGACGCGCAACCGCTTCTCCAGCGGTTCAATGTGAATGTCCGAGGCGCGGGTCTTGTAGGCTTCCGCGATGATGGTGTTGACCAGCTTGATGAGTGGCGCATCGGTCTCAACTTCTTCATCCTCCGCCCCGGGTCCTCCAGGCGTGGCGAAGCCGAGATCAATCTCCCCCTCGGTCAAATCCTGCAACATTCCGGCGACCGACTCCTCCGCCGTGCCGTAATACTTGTTGATCAGTTGCTCGACCTGCTCGTCCGTCGCCACGCGGAACTCAATATCCTCCACCTTGAGGACATGGCGCAGGCTGTCCATCGTGTCCAAGTCCGACGGATCCGTGATCGCCACGATCAGCTTTCCCTCGCCGTAAAACACCGGCACCGCCTTGTATTTCTTGGCGATGTGCCGGGGCAGAACCTGAATGGCATCGTCCTCGATCTTGATGCCCGAGAGGTCCACCGTCTCCATGCCAAACTGGATGGCCTTGGCCTGGGTGATGTGCGCCCCGGTAATGATCTGGGTCGCGATCAGCCGGTCGATCACCCCCTGCTCGGAAAACTCCCCGGACTCCACCTCCGCGCGGGCTTGGGCCACGTCCTCGTTGGTCACCAACCCCATGTCCGCCAACGTATCTACCAAGTAATCATCTTTGACTGGCACAGTTTTTAGCGATGCTAAATGGTTGAACGGCGTCTGCCCGGCATCCTAACGACGGGCTGTTTGATGTCAAACCCGGCGTGTCTGGAACGCCGCAAGACTAGGCGGCAGCCCACACCGGCGCCACTACGGAAAAACCACGAAATCCACGACTCCGACTGCAGCCGACAACTCGTTCTTCGAGTAGCGGAGGCCCACCAGACTCCGTCTGGAAAAACTCTGCGGGCGGATCTCCGGCTTGCCTGTTAGCCCAGCCCCTGCGGGAAATTGCTCCACGCGTCACGCTCCCCCTGCCCACCACCCGGCCACCCCGAAATGTCACCTGAAAGTTCATTGACATCAGGCCGTCCGGCTTAGACTTGCTCCGTGAAAATCCCAAAGTTGTCCGCCCGCGCCACCGAGTTGATAAACGCCGCCAGCGATGCCGCCGACGCGGCGAAAAAAGCGGAGACCAAAGCCAACATAGCCGCACAGAATCTCCGTCAGGCCAAGGCGCGCCTAAAGTTGGCTCGCAAAGCCGCCAAGACCGCCAAACGCGAAGCGCGTGCCACCGAAGAAACCGCCGCCGAGGCCATGAAACATGCCAAGCGTGCACACAAGCTGGCCGAACGTGCCACTCAGGCTCTGGCCAAGGCCAAACAGCCTGCGAAACCAGCGAAGCATAAGAAACCCGCCGCGGAACCCGCCGCCAAGAAGACTGCTCCGCTCCGTCCTCCCGCAAGCCGAGTGTCCAAAACGCCCAAGGCCAACCCGTCCCCCGCCCCAGCAGAGCCCGTCCCGGCCGAATCGGCCCCCACTCATGGTGGCTGACTACGCGTGTTGAGCGCGCTGTCGCGTCGGAACGATGACACCACCCAACGGGGCCGACACGGGATCGTCACCCTGCTTTCACGCCCCCGTCGTTGAGCTGCGCGCCCCCTGCCCGGATAGTGACCGCTCTATGACACACCGGGTATTGGTCGTGGATGACGACGCGGACGTCACACAGTTGCTCAGCTACAACTTCCGTGATGCCGGCTACGATGTGCTTTCTGCCAACGACGGCATGACTGCCGTCTCCCTCGCGCACCGCTGGCTGCCCGAGACCATCGCGCAGCTCCACGCACAAGGCGCGCTCGCCGTCGCCTCGCACCCGCACGTCTTCAAGAGCGAGTGGGGCAAAAACACCCTCTACCTCTGGGAAAACCAGGACGAGTTCGCCCCGCTGCTCGACGCCTGGGAAATCGCCAACCGCAACGACATCTTCGCCCCCGTGGCCTTGCTCCAAGCGGTGAACGAGTGATCCACGCCCGCCCGCGGAGCACAGACATCCACATCCGCAGCCCCGAATTCAGCCGTGGCACTCACGCAGGCGGAATCCAGCGCCCACCGTCCTGCCGCCCGCATTCAGCCAGCCTGGCCGCTGACGCGACAATTCCTCACCCGCCCATTCGCCTTTCGCAACTTTCCGGCTAGAATCCGCAGGTGAAAAAAAAGCTATCGCTGTTCCTCTCCCTTCTCGTGACGGCCGCGCTGATGTTCGTGGGCTGTCAGGCCACGCGCGCAGGCTATGAGTCCGCGCCCTACCAGACCGTGCGGTCCGACGGAACCTTCGAGCTGCGCGACTATCCGACGCTCGCAGTGGTGGAGACGCCGATGGCCACGCCGGACGGTAGTGATGGTAGTTTCATGCGGCTGTTCCGGTTCATCACGGGTGGGAACGCGGCGAAGCAGGAGATCGCCATGACCACTCCAGTCTTCATGTCCGGCGGGGCCACCAACCAGACGATGGCCTTTGTGCTGCCGGCAAAGCTGGGCACAAACAGCGTGCCCAAGCCGGCGGATGACCGGGTGACGGTGCGCGAGCTGCCCGCCGGCCGGTTTGCGGTGCTGCGCTTCAGCGGCGGCCGAAACGACCGGAACGAGGCGGCGGCGCTGGGCAAGTTGAAGGCCTGGATGGAACGGGAGCGGTTGAGCGCATTGTCGCCGCCGGTCTATGCCTATTTCGATCCGCCTTGGACGCCCGCCCCTTTCCGGCGCAACGAGGTGATGCTGCGAACGTCGGTGCAAAAGCCGGACTAGGCCCGAAACCTATCGCACCGCGCCGTCCTTCCGAGCGGCCGGAGCCGCTCGGCACGGGCTGGTAGCGCGCAACGCGGCGACTGGAAGTCGCCGGCACTTGCGGTCAGCGGTTCGCGCCCAAAGGAGCCCTCGCCTCGCTCATAGTCCGCAATCTCTCCGGGTTGTAGGGCGTCTGTCTGCCTGTCATGTTGCGCGCGCCTATGAAGCTCTTGCCCATCGCAGGTCTGATATTACTCGCCGTCGTGCCGATGGCTCCGGGCGCGTTCTTCGGTTCGCCCACGGCCAAGGATCCGGCCAAGCTCTCGTATCAGAAGGATGTGCTGCCGCTGTTGAAGAAGTATTGCTTCGACTGCCATGCAGACGGGGCGAAGAAGGGCGGTGTGGCGTTCGACACGCATCGTTCGCACGCGGACCTGCTCGGGGACCGCAAGCTCTGGGAGCAGTCGCTCATCAACATCCGCAGCCGCGCGATGCCGCCGGAGGACAAGAAGAAGCAGCCCACGCTCGCCGAGCGCGAGCTGCTCCAGTCGTGGATTGATTACGAGGTCCTCAAGTGCGACTGCAAGAATCCCGATCCCGGCCGCGTGACGCTCCGCCGGCTCAATCGCGCGGAATACAACAACACGATTCGCGACCTCATCGGCGTGAACTTCCGCCCCGCCGATGACTTCCCGGCGGACGACGCGGGCTACGGTTTCGACAACATTGGCGACGTGCTTTCGATGCCGCCGGTGCTGCTGGAAAAGTATCTGACGGCGGCGGACAAGATTCTGGCGCAGGCCATCGTGACGGACCCAACGGCCAAGCCCACCGCACAACGCATCGCGGCGCGGCAGATGCAAGGCGGGAACACGACCACCAATCCGGACGCGGCCCGGCGCGTGTCCGGCACCACGCCGTTGACGGCGAAGTTCTCGGTGGCGCGCACGGGCGAACACCGGCTGCGGCTCTCGACGCAGACGCGGCACGTCGCGCCGGAGCAGACGAAGATGGAAATCCGCGTGGACGGCAAAGTGGTGAAGACGATGGACGTGCGCGGCGACCCGGACTTGCCGCATGTGGCCGAGCTGCCGGTTCAACTGAGCGCGGGGCAGCACGAGTTGAGCATGGCGCTGGTGAATCCCTACTCGACGCCGAAGGACAGCAAGGGCCGTTCGCAGACGCGGGCCTTCGCGGTGGAATGGGTTGAGGTGGTGGAGCCGACGCCCAACACGGTGCTGCGGCTGCTGCCGGACTTGCTGCTCGTGGGCTACAACGCGAAGAAGCAAGGCGACGGCTGGGTGGCATTGAACAGTGTCGAGGAGGACGACGTGGCGTTCGACTTCATTGCACCGCGCGAGGGCGAGTATTTTCTCCGCACGCTGGCCTGGGCGAAGCCCACCGGCTCGAACGCAATGGTGCTGACTTTCATGAACGACGAGCAAGTGCTGCGGCAGGTGAAGGTGGAGGCGAATGAGTCGGCACCGCAGCATTACGAGGCGAAGTTCCGGCTCCCGGCGGGCAAGCATCACCTCCGCGTGGTCGTGTTGCGGGATAAGGCTGGCCTGGCTCCGGAGGAGGCCGCGAAATGGAAAACGGGCAAGCAGCAGAAGGGCACGGTGAATGTCCACCACCTCGAACTCGAAGGCCCGCCCGAAGCCGCCGCCGAGATGCTGCCCGAGACGCACCGGCGCATTTTCTTCAAGCGCGCGACCAAAGACACCGAGCCGCAGGTCGCGCGCGAGGTCATCGGGGCCTTCGCCAAGCGCGCGTATCGCCGGCCCGTGACCCCGGCGGAGGTCGAGCGGCTGATGAAGCTCTACGAACTGGGCCGGAAGAACGGCGAGCCCTTCGAGGGCAGCGTGCTGCAGTCGCTCAAGGCCGTGCTCGTCTCCCCGCACTTTCTGTTCCGGGGCGAGCTGCAGCCGGAGCCAGACAATCCGAAGGCCGTGCATCCCGTCAACGAGTTCGCGCTGGCCTCGCGCCTGAGTTACTTCCTGTGGAGCTCGATGCCGGACGCGGAGCTGTCCTCGCTAGCCGAGCGCGGGCAGTTGCGGAAGAACCTGGAGGCGCAGGTGCGGCGGATGTTGAAAGACCCGAAGAGCCGGGCGCTGGTGGAGAACTTCGCCGGGCAGTGGCTCCAGCTCCGCAACCTCAACATTGTGCAGCCGGACAAAAAGCTGTTTCCAACGTTCGACGCGAAGCTGCGGACAGCGATGCAGCGCGAGACGGAGCTGCTTTTTGAAAGCGTGCTGCGCGAGGACCGGAGCTTGTTCGAGTTCCTCACGGCGGATTACACCTTCGTCAACGAGCGGCTCGCGAAGCACTACGGCATCGCGGGCGTGGCCGGCGAAGAGTTCCAGCGCGTAAGCCTCAAGGGCACGCCGCGCGCCGGCGTCCTCACGCACGCG
>Ga0255204_1000506_pt1 | contig 11389 bp, 15 predicted proteins | sample Miss_Colum_RepC__2_FD_188418 | JGI IMG/M metagenome (GOLD analysis project Ga0255204, IMG submission 188418) | Freshwater microbial communities from Mississippi River, Louisiana, United States - Miss_Colum_RepC_8h | ecosystem: Environmental > Aquatic > Freshwater > River | place: USA: Louisiana... | reverse complement strand
TTCTGCATGATAAAGCTCGTTACGACCCCCAGATTTTAGGTCTCCTTTCTGTTCATGTGAGAGAGGAGAACTACCTATCCGAAGGTCTGTACGGATAATGCTCATACCATACCACAGCGTGCCCAAATCCCATCATAAGCGTGGGGGAGGCGTGCGCCTCCCCCATCCGTCTCTCAATCGATCTTGGGTGGCCCTTTTATCACAAGGTAGACAGCCGCAATGCATGCCGCTATCCCCCCTGCCCCCGCGATGTACCAGTGTTCTGTTGTTGGTACCTGTAACAGCAGGGGACTGAGAGCGGTCACGAGACCAGAAAGACCAAGGGCGTATCCAAAAGCCATGTTTTCCTCCTCTGGTTCTTGGTCAGTACATTCTACGACTATATCGGCAATCGAAAAGCCCACCCCCTTTTTTCTTGAATTTAGACGATCTTCAGCGCCAAGGCGCGAATTTCTATTCCAACTCAACTTCTGAGCCCGTGTTCCCTGTTTCTTCGGATGCCTCTTGATGGTCTCGTTCTGTGCGTTGCCCACGAGGGTTTCTCATAGGTCTGTAGCTTAAGAGGTAGCGTCGTGGATCCTCGTCGAGGTCAAGAAAGTCATCTGTAGCCTCTTTGAGCTTTCCTGATGTAGAGCGGCCAAAGGAGACAACCTCAACCTGGCATCCCGAATGAATCTGCAAATATTTGACGAGCGGGATAAAGTCGCCATCTCCGGTGATAAGTATTACGGTATCGAGCTTCGGGGCTGCGGTAATAGCGTCAACGGCGAGTCCGACATCCCAGTCGGCCTTTTTAGCGCCGCCATAGAAAACCTGAAGGTCTTTGGTGATCATCTCGATGCCAATCTTGCCAAGTGCTTCGAAAAAGCCTTTTTCTTCCCCGCTTTCGGTGGTTACTGAGTATGCCCGAGCTCGTACGAGTCGGCGACCTGCGACCGAGTCTTTAAGGACGTTGCCAAAATTAACTCGTGCTCGATACAGGTTCTTGGCACTGTGATAAAGGTTCTGCGTATCGATAAATACCCCTACGCGCTGTTCTGGATGCTTAATTATTCCCATAGTGAATGCGACGGCTGTGCCGCCCTGTTAGATTGTAATGCCGCTCATGCGGCAGCCGGAATAGAGGAGGAAGAGAGACCTATTTCTTCAGGCCGAGTTTCTTCGTGAGCGCATTATACGAACGCTTGTTGGTGGTCTCGAGATATTTCAAATGCTTGCGGCGTGTTGCCACAAGGCCAAGGAGACCACGGCGAGAACTTTTATCCTTCCTGTTCTTATCCAAATGTGCTGAAAGCTCCTCGATTCGACGAGTAAGTATCGCAACCTGCACCTCCGGAGACCCGGTATCAGTATCGTGTCGCTGTGTCTTCTTTACCTCGTTCTTCTTCTTCTGCTTAGTCAGCATTGGGCAAGAATAGCACGTTCTGGCGCCGTCTGCAAGCGTTACTGCTGTGGCGCCTGCGCAGGAGCGCCCTCGACTTTGACCAGCTTAAGCTTGAAAATCAGGTTTGAGTTCGGAGGGATGGGTCCCACGGCCTGGTCGCCATAGGCAAGTGCCGCAGGGATGAGAATGGCGCGCTCCCCTCCCTCTTTCATGCCATTTATGCCTATCTGGAAACCCGGGATGATCCCTGGGGCGCCTAAAGTAAAGACGAGAGGCTGTCCCTGAGCTTCTGAGGAATCGAATACGGTTCCGTTCTCGAGTTGTCCCACATACTCGACGGTTACCTGAGTATTCGGCTCGGCGACTCGTCCGGTGCCTACAGTCAAATCCTGACCCTGAACCTGGTCGGTTGCTGTTGGTGCCGCTTGTTCCGATCCGGAAGGAGTGCCCTCTGAGGTCGTGTCCCCGCTACTTTTCATAAAGAAATACCAATAGCCGACTCCAGCGATGAGGAGGGCTCCTACGGCTGCGATGATGATGTTTTTATTCATAGTCGAAGCATAGCGCGCTCCCCTGGGAATCACAAACCTGGGAATGGGGATGAGAGTATACTGCCCTCATGATCGAGCCGCTTGCGTCCCGCCTTCGCCCTACGCGAATTGATGATTTTATTGGTCAAGAACATCTTGTTGCCGAAGGTAAGCCTCTTAGGGTAGCTATGGAGCGGAAACAGCTCTTTTCATTCATATTATGGGGACCTCCTGGATGCGGAAAGACGACGCTTGCTCGCCTCTATGCCGGATCATTAGGGGCCGATTTCTTTGAGCTTTCCGCCGTTGAGGCAGGAAAAGATGACATTAAGAAAGTGATTGGTTCCCGCGGCGGGCTTCTGTCGACAAGGCCGAAGGTGCTTTTCTTGGATGAGATACATCGATTTAGTAAGGCGCAGCAGGACTTCTTACTCCCCCATGTCGAGAAAGGAGTGTTGACACTCGTGGGGGCGACGACCGAGAATCCTTCATTCGAGGTTATTGGCGCCCTCCTCTCTCGATGTCGTGTCTTCGTGCTCAACGAGCTTGCTGACGAGCAGATACGTAAGGTGGTCGTGCGCAGCGGTATAAAGATAAAGAAGAGCGCGCTAGATTGGCTCGTGCGGTATGCGCAGGGGGATGCGCGGCGCGCACTGACGACACTCGAGACAGCAGAGCGGCTTTACGAAACGGTCTCGGTTCAAACGCTAAAGGAGGTCGCGCAGTCTCCTGCTATTGGTTACGATAAAAAAGGAGAGGCGCATTACGATACGGTATCTGCCTTCATAAAATCCCTCCGCGCCGGACAGGTCGACGCGGCTCTGTACTACTTAGCACGAATGGTGGTGGCCGGTGAAGATTGTGTATTTATTGCGCGAAGAATGGTGATTTTTGCGAGCGAAGATGTCGGCCTTGCGCAGCCTACAGCGCTTGTCGTTGCGAATGCGGTTTTTGATGCAGTGCGCTCGGTCGGTTATCCGGAGGCGACAATAAACCTGGCGCATGGTGTTACATATCTGGCGCAATGCAAGAAAGATCGTCGTGCATACGACGCAGTATTTGCTGCTATTGGTGATGTTCGTCGTTTCGGGAATCTTCCTGTTCCTCTAAAGATTCGTAATGCGCCGACGGCATTCATGAAGGAGCTTGGGTACGGAAAAGAATACGATAAGTACGACACGGAATCGTATATGCCTGAGCAGCTCAAGACGCGGAAATATCTCAAATAGGTGACCCCTCGCCGTAGCGAGGGGTCGAGAGTCGTCACTGAGCCGTCCTTTCTCCGATCGTCTGGACCGCGTGATGCCAAATCACTTGGCGCCTTCCCTCGCGCTCAAGGATGATGCCAGAGGCATCAGCGGCGACCAGTCGCCCTTCGAGACGTACGCCATTGTTTAGGAATACGTGAGACGGCGCCCTTCTCCGAGCAAGCTCTTCGAGAAAAGCCGTGGTCGGTGCGGAAAGAGTTTCTTTTGCCATTGTTATCTCCCTGGTTCTCTTTCTCTTTTTTTGCCACGAATAGGTGGCCTTGCAACTATATCGCGTGTTACAGTATTGTGCGACATGAGCAAAGATCTCAAAGGGCTCAAAACCCAGTTCCTCGAATACCTGGAGATAGAAAAAGGTCGCTCTGTAAAGACGGTAGAGAACTATGATCGGTACCTCTCTCGCTTCATAGTGCATACAAAGATAACGAGTCCGCAACAGCTTACCGAGGGTCTGGTACGCGAATTTCGTATCTGGCTCAATAGGCAGCCTGGCACCGCGGGCGACATGAAGAAAAAAACGCAAAATTACTATCTCATTGCACTGCGCGCGTTCCTCAAGTACCTGAGAAAACAAGGAGTTGTTTCGTTGTCACCCGAGCGCATTGAGCTTGCGAAAGTTGGTGCGCGCGACCTAGATCTCATTACCGCAGATGAACTTGAGCGCCTCATGAAAGGTCCGTCTGGAGAAGACGAGGCGGCATTGCGAGATCGTGCAATGCTCGAGCTCTTTTTTTCAACAGGGCTGCGCGTATCTGAGCTCTGTTCCCTTCCTCGGGATCTCGACCTTTCGCGCGATGAGTTTTCCATTCGCGGCAAAGGAGACAAGGTCCGTGTTGTGTTTCTCTCGGACGCGGCCAAAAAAGCCATAGCGGCGTATCTTAAAAAACGCGGCGATCTCGAAGATGCCCTTTTTATTAGCTATGGCAGGGCCGGCAAGAAGTCAGATGCGCTCACGCCGCGCTCAGTTGAGCGTATTGTGAAACGGTACGCGGTGAAAGCAGGCATTACCAGGAAGGTTACTCCCCATGTGATTCGTCATAGTTTTGCCACAGATCTCCTCGAAAACGGCGCAGATCTGCGCTCCGTACAAGCCCTCCTTGGTCATGCAAACATCGCAACGACCCAAGTGTATACACATGTAACTGACAAACATCTACGGGAGGTTCACAAGGCATTTCACGGGAAAAGGCGAAGATAGGCGTATAATCGCTGGATGAAACTCGTCTCGTGGAACGTCAATGGTATTCGTGCGGTACACAGAAAAGGGCTTTTCGTTGAGGCGGTGAGAACGCTGAAACCCGACATCTTGTGCCTACAAGAGACGAAGGCGGAGAAGGGTCAGGCAGTCATTGATCTGCCAGAGTATGAAGAGTACTGGAACTCGGCGAGACGTAAGGGCTATAGTGGTACGGCGATTTTCACGAAACGGAAGCCTCAGGCAGTATATTTGGATTTCCCGCCTGATATTGTCGAGAAGTTCGAGCTTGCAGATGGCTACGGAGATCTCACCACAGAAGGACGCTTGATCACGGTCGAGTACGAAGAGTGGTTTGTCGTCAATGTATATACACCAAATGCGAAACCCGACCTTTCAAGGCTTCCCGTCAGACACCAGCATTGGGACCCGGCCTTTTTGGCCTACGTTGAAAGTCTTGAGAAGCGTAAGCCGGTCATTTTCTGCGGTGACCTGAATGTGGCGCACACTGAGGAGGATCTCGCTAATCCGAAACAGAATGAGGGTGAACACGGCTTTACGCTGGAGGAACGGCAGGGCGTCGACCGTATGATAGCAGCTGGGTTTGCTGACACGTTTCGCCTTAAACATCAGGGCAATGGGCACTACACATGGTGGAGCAATTTCGGCAATGCGCGTGCTCGTAACGTTGGATGGAGAATTGATTACTTTTTTGTGAGTAGTTCGCTCGTGCCGTCAGTAAAGAGCGCGGATATCTATGCAGATATCATAGGTTCTGACCACTGCCCTGTTTCTTTGACCTTGCGCTGAGCTATAAAGGACATGTTCAGGACACTAACTGAAGTTATCCACAGTTGTGTCCTTTACATTTTCTCCAGATGCCCTACTATATAGGACAGAGGATTCATGCCACTGCAAGAATCCTTGAACGTTTTCCAAGTTCTTTGAGTTCGGAGAGCAGATACACACCAAAACCAAGGGTAGCGACAAAGCACCCAATCATTGGAGAAAAGTATCGCTGGCTTGTCCAATAAAACTCACCAAAGGAAAACGCATCACTGTGAGTACCAAGTACTCACAAAAAATAAAACCCCGCTTTACCAGCGTGGGCGCGACACAGGGATTTTTGTAAACCCAATCGGTCGTGCTTCACGCACAGTGAAGCGGGGTTGTTCCCTAGCTAAAACAGCGAGAATTGAACAGGGCGCCATGTGGCGCCCTTTGTGTTACCGGACGTGATGCCTCGCCCGCACCTGTTTGACGACCTCCTCTTCTGCCTCGTCTCGCCGATCTTTGCCCTGTTCACCGAGATATCTGAGCTCCGCCTCTGGTATTTTCATGAGCTCCTTTGCCCGACTATCCATATTTTCAGCCGTATTCTTCGAGGGATCGTCGAGAACTTCTTCGAGAAGTGCGTGAAGTATCCATCCGATCCGTGGCCCCGGGACCTCGCCGAGCTCTATGATGCGCTTTCCGTCAATTTTGAGCATGGCAACCGATATGGGGTCTCTGAGCGCCTCGTCTATCATCGACATGTATTTACGGAGACGGAATGGATGTTCCTTTGGTCGGCCTGTTCCTATGCGGTCGCACACTCGAAGATTTACGAGGTCGTCCATGTGTTCCCTGCCAACCCTGACAATGAGCCGCCGTACCGCGGAAAGTGTTATCTTGTCTGTGTCAGAGAAGAACATGTGCCAGCGCACCAGGTTGGTCACTGTTGCCACCGTCTCGACCGGAAAACGCAGGTCAGTGAGGATTTTCTTCGTCATCCGGGCGCCGATAACCTCGTGCCCATAGAAAGTCCAGTCCCCTTTTTCTTCTGACCACGCGCGGCTAGCTGGTTTTCCTACGTCATGAAAAAGGGCCGCGAGTCGAAGAGTTAGTGTCCACTTCCTGTCAGCGGCATGTTGGAGTGTTCGCAAAAGGTGCTCAAAAACACTGAACGAATGTGCCTGATTTTGTTCCATGGTCAGTCCCTCTTCGAGTTCTGGTGCTATGTACTTCAAAATACCCAGCTTTTGAGCCACATAAATGCCCTGCATAGGACGGTCGCTGAGGAGAATTCGTGCAAACTCGTCGCGGATACGCTCCTTCGATATCTGCTGTAGGCTAGTAGCGCGTTCAGCAATCGCCTGTGCAACGTGGCCATCAAGCGCAAAATCGAGCTCAGAAGCGAATCGCACGGCTCGCAGCATTCGCAGCGCGTCCTCACCAAATCGCTCATGGGGCTCTCCTACTGTTCGCAAGACGCGTTTCTCTAGGTCAGGCAACCCCTTGTGGAGATCGACAATTCGACCCTCTGAGGGCTCATATGCCATCGCATTGATGGTGAAATCGCGACGACGAAGGTCTTCCACAAGAGTGTCCGCAAAGGTCACGTCGTCAGGGCGACGAGAATCGGAGTACTTCCCCTCTATTCTGTAAGGGGTCACCTCAACAATCTTTAAAGCCGGGTTCTCATCATTCGTGATAATGCCGACGGTACCGAAGTCATTCTCGTAGAAAGTGTCTGAAAAGAGGGCGCAGATCTCGTTGGGCTGGGCGTTTGTCGTGAGATCCCAGTCCTTAGGAACGCGGTCAAGCAGAAGATCCCTGACACACCCTCCGACCAAATATGCCTCAAAACCTGCGTTTTTGAACGTACCATGCACCTCTAGAACTGTGCGAGGGATACTCCCTTGATCAATGTTCATATTGGCAATTCTAGCATTGAGGGCATTTGCATGTATGATGGGCACTGCGCTCCTGTGGTGAAATGGATATCACAGCAGTCTTCGGAACTGCTATTCCAGGTTCGAGTCCTGGCGGGAGCACCAAAGCAAATCTGTGCGGGCAGGGAGAATCGAACTCCCGACTCGTCCTTGGCAAGGACGCATTATACCACTTAACCATGCCCGCGGTCCGGACATATTCTCACACATTCAGTGACAATTCAACACATGTTGCCGAACATGCACCGAATAACCGTCACTACGACCTTACCTCGCGGATCCTTGCCCTAAGGCATGTCCCCCATGGATTAATTCGACATCTCAGACATATATGCCAAAAACTGTGGACAAGTCGGTGGATATGTGGATAAAGGACGTCCAACAGCCAGAATTTAGCTTTAAAGTGTTTCGTAGTACATAATAACTTTCATTTCACGTGAAAAGGAAACAACATAGTAGTGCCAGAATTTCCCGAACTGGCCAACTTTTGTGTTAAAATAAGGAAACATTTCACGTGAACCATGGTCCAGGGTATCGGGAAAGGATCAGTCGGAGAGATAGGCGAGGACATTGCCTGTGCCTATTTGGCTCGAAAAGGATATCGTATTCGCCACAGAAACTATCGCCGCAAAACCGGGGAGATTGATATTGTTGCCGAGTGCTCAGGGGTTCTCCACTTTATCGAAGTTAAGTCATCGACGTTCGGTGGTACGAATAACATTTCACGTGAAATCAAGAGCCTTGGGCCGGAGGAGCTAATTAATGAGCTCAAAATAGCACGGGTGTCGCGCACTGCTCAGTGGTATGTGGAGGAGTTTCGATGGGGTGGTGACGTCCAGATCGACGCGCTCATTGTAGTACTTGATAGAAATAAGAAAGTGGCTCGCTGCAGGTATTATCCTCAGATTCTCGGCTGATGTGTGTGTGTTTTATAAAGGACACCATGCGTCCTTTAAAGGGGGGTGTGTTTATTTCAAAATGATGTAGAATGTTCGGGTTACGGGCCGTCGTATACCGGTAGTACGCATGCTTTGGGAGCATGTAGACTGGGTTCAATTCCCAGCGGCCCGATGGAAGGTTTCGCGTGAAATGCTACTTTATCGAGTCCGGCTCTTTATATAAGTTACGAGGTCTTCTGCCAGCTTCAAGTGGACTGTTTTTTGGGCTCTAAATAGTGTATCGCTAGGGGAATTTGCAAAGTCTGAGAGATGTATACCGGTGTCCTCCGAAAGGCTGCGGTCAATATGCTCTACGGTTATGGCGCGCAGATCCCGAGTCCCCGTGTTAGTGCCTTCGCTTGTAGTAACAATGAGCCCAACAAGCTTCCCTTGGTCGTTGACGACGGCGCCACCGGAAGAGCCGCTTTGCGCGAGAACGCTGCTGCCGAGAGAGAGTAGATCAACTATGTTTTCGGAGAACGTGTACACGTCCTTTATTGTTGTTACTGCGGTCGTTATGGAGAGGGCCTGTCGCGCGGCTGATCCTCCAATAAATTCTGCCGGATAAGCCGCCAATAGTACCGTTGAGCCGGGCGGTGCCGGGTCCGCCTTGGTGTGGGGTGTCAGAAATGAGTAGGGAAGCGTCTGGACCGATGGATAGAGGGGTTCATCGATTAAAAGAAGAGCAAAATCATTCTCACCTGTGCCCCTTGGGTTCGAATCTAAGAAACTCTTCGCATTTACCGAAACCCACTGTGGGGATATATACAGGAGACGGGCTTTCCAGTGAGGTTTCGCTGGTGATCCATAGCGTATGACACACTCAATGGGTAGATTCGTGTATTCCTCAAGTAATAGCTGTTGGGCAATGTGGGCGTTCGTGAGGATGATACCCGATTCGCTTATGATCACGCCGCTTCCACTAATGGATTTCAGGTAGGATTGATTTGATTCGCACAGAATATTAACGAGCGACTCGCGTGAAATAGCGTTCAGTGTCTCCGTGGGGAGACTCTGGATGGGAGGAGGTGTATTCCTTTGAGGCAGAGGAGACTGTTCGGGTTGAGTTTGCTCCCTCTCTATATCCGAGGGGGGTGGCGCTGTTTCTTCTATTTCTGTGGGGGAATCGCTAGCTTCTTCCGCTGCCCCATTTATTTCTGACACGAGTACGGTCTCGGGCGTGGGTGCCGGATCTTCTGGAGCGCGGTAGGAGAGTTGCTCGGGAGGGCTGGCTGCTGGCGGAATGATGGCGAGACCTGATACCAATACCAAGAGGCCAGCGCCACCGATGGCAGCCAGCAGGTTACGAACCAGTACTGACATGTGCGGGATGGGAGAATCGAACTCCCGTCCTCAGTTTGGAAAACTGATGTCCTACCATTAAACGAATCCCGCGTGCTCATACTCTACACGATTTCCCTGCAGGAGCAAAAGTGGGAATCTATACAAAGACCGCCCTCGGGCGGCCTTTGTATAATCCAGCTGAGATGCATTACTTTATAGCATCTTTCAGCGTCTTCGACGCTCTGAACTTAGGCACTTTCATTGCCTTGATTTGAATGGTCTCCCCAGTACGAGGGTTGCGACCAGTGCGTCCTGCACGCGTCTTTGCCTCAAAGATACCGAGACCTGCGATCGAAACCTCGTCGCCGCGCTTAAGAAAATCAGTAATAGCGGCGATCATGGCCTCAACAGCGCGTTCGGCATCGGCCTTCGTTCCTCCGACAACAGCATGCACTTTATCAACAAGATCCATCTTATTTGCCATAGGAAAAGAAATTATTCGTTTTCTAATACGATTTCGACCTCTATATCACCATTTTGAGCCGTAATATGGGGGTGTCAATGTCTTCTAAACAGATATCCACAGACTTGCGGATTAGGCAAACATGTTGTGTTTCTCTCTTTTTTGGGTAGTATCACCCCATGAAAGTCGGCGTAATGGGTGCAGAGGGAAGCTTTTCTGAAGAGGCGGGGCGTGTTTATGCGAAGAAGTATGCACCAAAAAAAAGGGTAGAAGTGCTTTTCTTGGTTACTGCAGAGAGGGTGCTCGCCTCACTTGAGAGAGGAGAGATCGATGTGGCGATTTTTCCGATTGAGAACTCGAATGGCGGTATTGTTATCGAGGCGGTACACGCGATGGCTCGACACAACTTCCACATCAAAAAGATGTTCGAGATTGATGTTCATCACAACTTGCTCGTCAAGAAGGGGACGAAGGCCGACAAGATACGGACTATCGTTTCGCACGATCAGGCTATTAAGCAGTGTCGAACGTATATTCGGCGCGTTTGGCCCAAGGTCGACGTTAAGGAATATGAGGATACAGCAAAGGCGGCGGCGGATCTCTCATCTGGAGCACTGCCTCCAACGACAGCGGTTATTGCCTCGCGTATGGCGGCTCAGGTCTACGGCCTCGAGATTCTTGAAGAGTCCATACAAGATCTCAAATTTAACTACACGAGCTTTATCGCGGCGGAACAACTGAGAGGGTAGGGGAGATAATAAAAAGAGCCCGCAAATGCGGGCTCTTTTTAGCGAGAGACTCACTAGCGCGCGTACTCTATGACGCGCATCTCTCTCATCACTGATACCTTGATTTCCCCGGGGTACTGCATCTCCCGCTCGATTTGGTCGGCGATGTCGCGCGCGAGCTTTCGTGCGTCGAGGTCGGAGACGACATCGGGCTTCACGATGACGCGAACCTCTCGTCCTGCCGAGATTGCGAAGCTCTTCTCCACTCCTTGCTGTTGGTTGGCAATGGCCTCGAGGTCTTCGAGTCGCTTAATATAGTTCTCCACGTTGTCGCGGCGCGCTCCTGGTCGACCTCCTGATATGGCGTCGGCCACTTGGACGATCATTGATTCGGGCGTCTCATAGGGATACTCCTCATGATGAGCCTGCATGGCTTTAATGACACGTTCGTCAACGTTGAATTTTTGCAGGATGCGGCGGCCGATCTCGACATGCGTTCCTGGAACTTCGTGGTCTACTGCTTTGCCGATGTCATGGAAGAGGGCGCCGGCGCGGGCAATGGCAGGATCAGCCCCCAACTCTTCAGCAAGCATGCCTGCGAGATGTGCCATTTCAACTGAGTGGTCCAGCACATTCTGGCCATAACTCGTGCGGAAGTAGAGTTTTCCAAGAATCATGGCGAGCTTCGGGTCAATGTTGGGCACGCGCGCCTCGTAAGCTGCCTCGGTACCTTTCTTTTTGATGATGTTATTGATTTCTGATTCTGCCTTCTGAACAGCCTCCTCAATCTTTGCGGGCTGGATGCGGCCATCCAATATCAGGTTCTCGAGGGCGATTCGCGCAATCTGGCGACGAACAGGGTCGTAGCAAGAGAGGGTAATAGTG
>Ga0255204_1000504_pt1 | contig 11404 bp, 12 predicted proteins | sample Miss_Colum_RepC__2_FD_188418 | JGI IMG/M metagenome (GOLD analysis project Ga0255204, IMG submission 188418) | Freshwater microbial communities from Mississippi River, Louisiana, United States - Miss_Colum_RepC_8h | ecosystem: Environmental > Aquatic > Freshwater > River | place: USA: Louisiana... | reverse complement strand
CGGACAGTTCAGAAAGGAGGCAGTAATAATGCTGAACTTGCTCCGTGAAATCGTGAAGGTGTTCAACCGATTCCTACTCCTTGGAATCGTGGTTGGCGTCATCACTATCCTTGCCATGATAGGTTTCCGGCCGCCATCGTTCTGCATGTGGCCGTGGGACTGTAGCACTGGGGAGCACACCCAGGCAGAGGTCGATTGCATGGCAGCAGCCATGCTCGCGGACTCGGCGGGCGAGGAAACGCAAAAGACGGAAGCGCAATACGCAATTGGTAAGGCGCTCCGGAAATACCATCTCGTGTACGAGCGTGACGTCTGCATTACCTTCGAACAGGGACTTATGCAGGTGCCGCTGGGCTACGTACGCAAGGGGATGTTCGTGCGAGATGTGTCGTTCATTAGTCGTGAGTTTGGTTCTGAGTGGGGGGATGCGGTCAAACGGGCAACCGAGATCGCAAAACTCCGCAAGGATCAGCTTGGCGATGGGACGCACATTATCCGTGCGGTGCGTACTCGCGGATGGGTAGCTAAGATCGCCAACATATGGGCGGTCAACCGTGAAGCAGAGGAACAGATCCGTGCGAGCATGGAACTGATCCCGAAGCCAAACGGGGCACGCTATAAGCTCGAGCTCTTTAAAGCCAAAAAGTAGCTCGAGTGCCGCTCGACGTCAGTGCGACGTCGAGCGGCCTTTGTTTAAAGTGCGGTAGCGACGAAATCCGCGGGACGCTTTGCGTACCACGCTTCAACACCGGCAGCGTCCATGACGCCGAGCTGAGCGTGAATCGCTTGTACGCCGGATGCCGCATTGATCATGCCGCGCATAAGCGCCTCCTTCGGCTCGAGTCCTTTGAATATGTAAGCAACAGTCGTTGACGCTGTTGTGTCACCGGCGCCCGTGCGCGAGACGGGTGGAGCAGGGTCTGGATACATGGGTATATGGAATGCGCCGCTATCATCGAGGACGTTTGCGCCTTGGGGTCCATCGGTGACCACGACAATCTTCGGGCCGAGGGCGCGAATTCCCTCCATGAGTTTCTTCACATTAAGTTCCCCTGACATTTTGAGAATACTTTGCGCTTCTTCTTTGTTGCAGAAAAAGATCTCGGACGCCGCGTACACATCTTTAAGAGTATCAAGAGGCATCTTTATTTGCTCAGTGTTTGGCTGAAACGCGAGTTTAACGTGATTCTCAATGCAGTAACGTCCGACTACATTTTGGAATTCAGCGTCTCCGGCGGATGAGAAATAGAGCCAGTGTGGCGGCTCAGCGAACGTGGGGAGTGTCTTTGGGAACGGTTGGTGTTTGACCAATATCGTGCGTTCTGCACCGTACTGCAAAATGTAGTAGTAGTTCGTCTGGACATCTTGGTGGACCGAGACGTATTCAGTCGCAACGTTTCTCGATTCAAGCGACGCTAAGATCTTTTTCCCGTAATCATCGCCCCCCACCGACGTGACCAACGCGGAAGAGAGTCCGAGTTTTGCGACACAGAGTGCCGCGTTTGAGGAATTTCCGGTTGCGGGCACTTCAGTCGCAGATTCATAGGGAATTTTAGTGCCGAACGGCATGCAAATCTCACAGTCCGCATTGTTGATTTTGCAGTGTACCTCCGCCTGGTGCAATCTGATAAAACAATCCATGGTAACGTCGCCAATACCGACAAAGTCATATTTCATGCGGAAACTATAGCATGGCGGCATCATCCGTCTCTGAAGACGTTCTCGGATATTGAGTTCTTGGCTTCATGTGTTGCAATTAGGTCGCCTTTAAGTATAATCCCGCCCATGATTACCGTATTAAATGTGCTGCCTCGTGACCCAAAGGTATCCGCTCAGGATCTCCGTAAACAGGGCCTTATTCCTGCTGTTTTTTACGGCCACAAAGAGAAAGCGACCTCTGTCGCCGTGGATCTTGGTGCCTTCGAGAAAGTGTTCCGTGCTGCAGGTGAGACCACCATCATCACGCTTAAGGGTGTTGACGGTGATAAGGAGAGTCTCGTCCGAGACGTGCAGCGCGATCCAGTAACCAATCGCCCCCTCCATGCCGATTTTTACGTGCTCGAGAAAGGTAAGAAGATCACGATCAGTATCCCGCTTGAGTTCGTTGGGGCATCTCCCGCGGAAAAAGCTGGCTACATCGTCGTTAAGGCGCTCCACGAGCTCGAAATCGAAGTCGCTCCAGCCGAGCTCCCACAACATCTTGAAGTTGATATTTCGAAGATGGTAAATGTGGGAGACCATATGACTGCCGCGGACGTAAAGCTTCCTCCGTCCGGCGTACTTAAAACTGATGCGGAGGAGATCGTAGTGTCAGTAACTACCTTTGAAGAAGAGAAAGAGCAGCAAGCTCCGGCGCCTGCCGCAGTAACACCAGAGACTCCCGCTAAAGAGTAGCAGGAATCTGTTAGAATAAGCTGCATGCGCACGACGTATGCGGCTTTTTTCTGTGTAGCACTGTGCTCGCTCTTCACGCTTTTCGGGACGAGTCTTTCTCACGCGGAAACACAAGAAGAGCGCCGCGCTCGGCTTGAGCAAGAGCTACGGTTGATTGAGCAGGATATTGAAGCAAAGCGAGGGGACCTCACGGCGCTCCAGGAAGGGCGTGCGTCCCTCGAACGAGATATCGGTATTATCGACAAAAAGATACAGACAGCGAAATTGTCATTAAAGCAGCGGGATCTTTCGATCACGCGCCTGCAGGATGATATTACGGATAAACAGACAGCGATTGAGATGGTGGACGATCGAGTGAGTAAGGGAGAAGAATCGCTTGCGCAGCTCCTGCGTCGCACCCGGGAGATTGATGATGTTTCTCTCGTAGAGCTTGCACTCGGCGAGGGCACGCTTGGGCGTTTTTTCGAGGAGGTGGATGCTTTTGAGCAGGTGAACGTCGCGCTCGATCAATCGTTCAAGGAAATGGCAGTGCTTCGCGAAGAGCTCGCCGCTCGTAAGGATGCTCTTGAAGAGCGGCAGATAGAAGAAGAGGATCTGCGTCGGATCCAGTTCCTCCAGAAACAGGCGATCGAGCGAGATGAAAAAGAAAAGAAGGAGATTCTTTCCGTCACGCGAGGACAAGAAAAAGAATACCAGAAACTTATTGCGCAGCGGGAGCGCGAGGCCGCAACCATACGAAGCGCACTCTTCAATCTTCGAGACTCAGGGGCCATACCGTTCGGTACCGCGTATCAGTATGCAAAAGAGGCCTCCGCGAAGACGGGGGTGCGTCCGGCACTTATTCTCGGGGTTTTGCGTCAGGAGACGAACCTTGGCGCAAACGTCGGGCAATGCCTCCTCACGAACGACCCCAAGAAGGGTGATGGAAAAGGGAAGAATACCGGCCGGCTCATCAAGGCGGTAATGAAGCCCACACGTGACGTCGACCCATTCATGGAAATCACGCGAGAGCTCGGTATCGATCCCTACACGCAGGTCGTGTCCTGTCCGCAATCGGTTGGGTATGGAGGGGCGATGGGCCCGGCTCAGTTCATCCCGTCGACCTGGATGCTGTATAAGGAGCGCCTCGCGATCGCAACAGGCACAAACCCCCCGAACCCCTGGGATGCACGGACGGCCATATTTGCTACAGCCATGCTCATGATGGACAACGGGGCGGATAAGGGCACGCGCCAGTCCGAACGATTGGCTGCGCTGAGGTACTTTGCCGGGTGGGGAAATGCGAATAAGCCGGCGTTTGCCTTCTACGGGGATGGGGTCATGGAGTATGCGGACGGGTTCCAGCGGGATATAGACGTCCTCGAGCGGTAATGGTTCGGCCCGCAGATGCTTGCAGATTATACGTTTTTTCAGTATAGTGCCCCCCACATGAAGAAAGACCTTCACCCAGAGGAATATCGTCAAGTAATCTTCGAAGACGTCACGTCCGGAGAGCGCTTTCTTATCTGGTCGACTATCAAGACAACGAAGACCGATAAGTGGACCGACGGCAAGGAATACCCGGTGCACGAAATTGAAATTTCAAGCGCGTCACATCCTTTTTACACCGGTCAATCGAAGACAATCGATACCGCGGGCCGCGTCGAAAGATTCAAGACACGCGCCGCAAAGGCGAATAAGTAACGACCATGTATCGCCCGCCTTATGGCGGGCGAACGTGTTACTGTGCTCGTATGACGGCTTCCTCAATCAACCCCGAAGAACACGCAGATGACCATCGCGTGACTTTTCTTGTTGCCGAGTGGCGGCGGGTGATACAAGCGGAAACAGATGCACGTGAGCTCATCGAAGCTGATCCGAGCATGAGCGATCTTGTGGAGAAAGAGCTTTCCGATATCGAGCTTCAGAAAGAATCTCTTTTGAAGCAGATGGAGCACATAATCGGGAATCCCAACGAACGAGAATGGCCGAACGAGATCGTTCTCGAAGTTCGTGCGGGGGTTGGCGGCGACGAGGCAGCGCTCTTTGCCGAGGAGCTTGCCAGCATGTACCTCAAATACGCGGAGTCAAAAGGCTGGAAATCCCGCTCTCTCGGCGATTCTCGTTCGGGACTGGGAGGTCTCAAAGAGGCGCAGTTTGAGGTGAAAGGGGAGAACGTCTACCGCCTCCTTCAGTACGAAACTGGCGTGCATCGCGTGCAGCGCATTCCCGCGACGGAAAAACAGGGGCGCGTTCATACGTCGACCGCGTCAGTAGCGATTCTTCCCATCTACAAGAGGACGAAAATCGAAATAAACCCTGCTGACATCGAGATTGAGTTCTCGCGCTCGGGAGGTGCTGGTGGGCAGAACGTGAACAAAGTGGAAACGGCGGTCCGGGTCATTCATAAACCTACGGGCATTGACGTTCGTTCCCAGTCAGAGCGCTCCCAGCTCGCGAATCGCGAGAAGGCAATGCTGCTTCTCGTGAGTCGTTTACAACAAGCTAAGGACGAAGAAGAGGATCGGGCGCGCGCGGCGGACCGAAAAGAGCAGGTTGGTACAGGGGACCGGTCCGAAAAGATCCGGACCTACAACTTCCCGCAGGATCGCATCACTGACCACCGTATTAAGCAGTCGTGGTCGAACATTCCCCGTATTATGGCTGGAGGGATGGATCCCATCATCGAAGCCCTCGCGACCATGGGTGGTGGAACGGCAGATATTGCCATTGACGAAGAATCCTGATAGAATCGCGCCTACCTTGCCTTTGGTGGGGAAACACACATGACCGCACACACAGAACTCAAGAAACTATACGACGCGGGGGCCCATATGGGTCATTCCCGTACGCGCCGTCACCCTACTGCATCACCGTTTATTTTCAGCACAAAAGATCGTACCGATGTATTCGATCTCGAGCAGACCCAGAAGCGTTTTGCTACGGCTATCGAGTTTCTCCAGGAGCTTTCCCGCACAGGGAAGACGGCCGTCTTCGTCGGTGGCAAGCACGAGGCAATGCGCATCGTGAAAGAGGCTGCGGTACGCATCGGCGCTCCGTACGTCGCCGGACGCTGGATCGGCGGTACGCTCACGAATTTTAAGATTATTCGCAAGCGAATCGATCGTCTCGAGCGCTTGATGAAGGAGCGCGAGTCTGGCGAGCTCGAGAAGTACACGAAGCGCGAGCGCTTGATGCTCGATCGCGAGATCGATGAGCTCACGAACCGCTTCGGTGGCATCGTATCTTTACGTGATATCCCGGGCGCTCTCGTCGTTATCGACACGCGGTTTGAGCACATTGCAGTGAAGGAGGCGAATCAGCTCGGTATTCCTGTGGTGGGACTCGCGAGCACTGACTGTGATTTTTCACAGATCCAGTTCCCGGTTCCTGCGAACGATACTTCGGTAAAGAGCATTCAATACGTCGTCGAAGCGCTTGCCGATGCCTATCAGGAGGGGAAGCGTCCTCAGGCGAAGTAACATTGTTATTAGTTTACTCAATTACTTTTTCCGGGTAGTATTTTTCTTATGGTAACAACCGATGAAGTAAAGGCGCTGCGCGATGAGACGGGAGTCTCGATCATGCAGTGCAAGAAAGCACTTGAAGAAGCAGGAGGGGATATTGAAAAAGCAAAGGTCATTCTGCGTAAGCAGAGCGCTGCTATCGCCGGGAAGAAAGCGGACAGAGCACTTGGTGCTGGTGTCGCATCTGCCTATACACATGCCGGAGGGGCAGTGGTCGGCGCAGTCGTACTCGCCTGCGAGACGGACTTTGTCTCCAAGAACCAAGAGTTCGCGAAGCTTGCCTACGATATCGCTATGCATGTCGCCGCGATGGCTCCGCAGTTCCGAACAAAAGAGGACGTACAGGATGAGGATGTTCGTGCGGCGAAGGAGGTTTTTGAGGCTGAAGTCCAGAATGTACCGGAGAAAGCACGCGAGGCAGCGCTCCAAGGAAAGATTGATTCGTACCTCAAGGATAAAGTTCTTCTCGAGCAGCCTTTCGTAAAGGATCCGTCGATCTCGGTGCGTCAGCTCATCGACACTGCGGTCCAAAAGTTCGGCGAGAAAGTCGAAGTCGTCCGCATCGAACGATTGTCAGTCAAATGATGCTATGAGCATCGCCCTGTCGCTCTTTAGTGTATCGCTCGTCGCGATGATCGGTTTGTTTTTTCTCAAGATGTGGGAAGCAAAGCGTGGTGCGGAAATTCTGCCACGGGCACGCCGCGCGCTTGATATCGGCGCCCTGTGGTGCAAAGCCCGCCTTACCCATCTTGAAGAGGTTTTTTCTCGGATACCGCCGCGCATGGTCATCCTGATGCGGTTCCTCTTGGCTGCTTCAATGCGCGGATTTGCAGGGGGCGCGCATCGTGTTGCAGAAATGGCGCACCGGCTTGCCGATTTCGTTTCCCATAAGCATCGCTTTGAGCGGCGTGAGACGCGCTCCGAGCTCCTGAAGAGACTTCACGAAAACAGGGTAGAGAAGAGTAGCGAGGTGACAACAACTTCGCTATAGTATTCGTGCGCCGCCTTAGCTCAGTTGGTAGAGCAACTCTTTTGTAAAGAGAAGGTCCCCAGTTCAAGTCTGGGAGGCGGCTCCCACATGATGAATCCGAACATACACGGCGCGCCCCCTGAAGATTATTGGTATCTTCATGTTGCGCGCGCGACCGATCTCACCGGATCGAAGCGAATCCTGTATCGTGCATTCGAAATACTTCCGGGGTTTCTCTCGATTACAACGTTGGCGCTCTTCGTGCTTTTGTCGTTCTCGCAACCTGTCTTTGCCGCCTACCTCACCATAGTTTTCGCGGCCTACTGGCTCTTTAAGACGGCCTACCTCTCGATGCATCTGCGCCATAACTTCAAGCGTTTGCGGCACAACATGAGTATCGACTGGATGGCGCTTCTCCACGATAAGCCGCATGATCACCTCGTCCACGTGGTCATGGTTCCGTTCTATGACGAGGGGTATGAGATCCTCTCTGAGAGTGTTCGTTCATATCTTACAGGTACATGGGACCCAAAAAAGATCATTCTCGTGCTTGCGTCTGAAGAACGATCACCTAATGGCAAAGAAGTGGGAGAGCGCATTCGGCGTGAGTTTGGGGAGAAATTCCTCGAGTGTATTGTGACAGTTCATCCAGCGGGCCTTCCGGGGGATATTCCCGGTAAAGGATCAAATCTCTCCTTTGCGGCCGAGCAGTTGCGCACACACGTGCTCGATGTGCGCGGTATTCGCTATGAAGATGCCATTGTGTCAGCGTTTGATTCTGATACCGTCGTGTATCCTCAGTATTTCGCCTGCCTCACGTGGCATGTCGTCACGTGTGAGAATCTTGCGCGAAGTTCGTTCCAGCCCGTTCCTCTTTTCAACAATAATATCTGGCAGGCCCCCATGCTTTCTCGCGTGATGGCGTACTCGAGTTCGTTCTGGCAAATGATCCAGCAAGAACGACCCGAGAAGCTTGCGACATTCTCATCCCATGCAGTTCCATTCAAGACCCTGTACGACGCAGACTACTGGCAGCGAAATGTGGTTTCAGAAGATTCGCGAATCTTCTGGAATCTTTTCGCCCGGTTCGATGGCGATTATCGTGTCATTCCGATTGCATACCCGGTCTCAATGGATGCGAATGCGGCGGGGAGCTTGTGGCAGACGATAAAAAATATATACAAACAGCATCGTCGCTGGACGTATGGTGCGGAGAATATTGCCTACATTCTCTTCGCGTGTGTCAATAATCCACGGATCCCGTTTCGAAAGAAGTTGCGTGCAAGCGTAGTACAGATCGAGGGGTTCTGGTCATTGGTGACCCATCCTCTGGTTCTATTCGCGGTTGGGTGGCTGCCGCTCTTTATCGGGGGAGCTGCCTTTCATAGCACGGTCCTTTCATATAATTTGCCGCTAATTGCACGCGGCTTTCTCACAACCTCAATGCTCGGACTCATTGTCTCAGCAGCGATCACGCTCCATTTGATTCCCGAGAAACCGGAATACGTGCCACGATTTCGGAGGACGACCATGGTCATCCAGTGGCTTTTGGTGCCCCTCACGATGGTGGTATTCAGTTCAATTCCCGGTCTTGAATCACAGATTCGCCTTATGTTCGGTCGGTACCTCGGATTCTGGGTGACACCGAAATCGCGAACGCACGACTGATATCTGCACACACCTATCTTGTCGCTCTTCGTTCATCGAGCGATACTTACCGCAACCATGCAGCCTCTTTCCTCAGCCGTTCGTCGAACCTACCTCATCGTACTCTCCGTCTTCTTTGTTGCACTCATTCCGCTGGTGATCCTGTATGCAGAAGGCTGGCGCTTCTCACCGGAACTCGGCATGTACAAGACCGGCGGCGTTTTTATCACGGTGCCCTATACCGATGTGACGGTCACCTTGCAGGGTGAGGAGATAGGGACGACTGGCTTCTTACAGCGAACGTTCTACATCGACGATCTTGCACCAGCGACCTATGTGATTCGTGCTTCTCGCGAAGGGTACTATCCGTGGGAGCGCATGGTCGTCGTGGAGCCGAAGATCGTCACCGATACAAGGGTATTGCTCGCCCCTCTTGAGATAGAGCGTACCCAGCTGGTGCTTTCGGGAACTTCTACGGGGATGCGCATTGTCACGAGCGATACGTTAGCCACGTATCGTATCTTGTTCGCCACGTCGACGACAGCATCATCGACTATTCCTGTCGATATGCAGGATGGTGTCGGGCTTTTCATTGACGGCGGCAATCTCATTGCGCGCTGGATAGACGAAGATCGCCCCGTGCCCTCCAACTTTTGTGTGAGACCTCTCTCGTGTGTTACCGAGATCCTCCTCGAGCGTGATCCGAATCCCGTATTGTCAGCATCCTTCTTCGCGGGAGGTGTCTTATATAGGATCAAAGACTCGGGGATATTCTTCGCGGAGATGGATGCGCGCCCAACACCGCGCATCGTGCGCATCGATACCGATCCGGTCTCAGACTACCGCATTATCGATGGAATGCTCATCGTGAAGGAGGGGAGCGCGTACTTCCATTTGGATTTATAGCCTCTCGCCTGAGGACAGAATAACGGCTATACTCTGCCGTATGCGCGGGCACCTGCATCCAATATCATCGCTCATTCGTGAGGCTGAGCAGATATTCTCACGAATGGGATTTGCGCTCGCTGAGGGGCCACTTCTGGAATCAGAATGGTACAATTTTGATGCGCTTAATGTGCCGAAGGATCATCCTGCCCGGGACATGCAGGATACTTTCTTCATACGTGACGAACCGGGCATGGTTCTGCGGACACACTGCTCTCCTGTACAGGTTCGCTACATGGAATCACAAATAAAGGCAGGCGGGCAGCCGCCGTTTCGCGTTATCGTTCCGGGGAAAGTATTCCGCAATGAAGCGACAGACATGACGCATGAAGCGGAGTTCTTTCAGCTCGAAGGACTTGCGGTCGGTGAGGGGATTACGTTGGGGCACCTCAAGGGTACCCTCGATCGTTTTTATACTGAACTCTTCAAGGGGGCTGATGTCGAGGTGAGATTCCGGCCGAGCTTTTTTCCGTTCGTCGAGCCGGGTGTTGAGGTCGATGCGCGCTTAAGAGGAGACACGGTCCCGGAGAAATTGAAGAATCGATGGATCGAGATGATGGGAGCGGGAATGGTTCATCCAGCGGTCCTAAAAAATGCGGGCGTCGATCCTGATAAGTATCAGGGCTTCGCTTTCGGCATGGGTCTCGATAGGCTCGCTATGTTGCGCTGGGAAATTGACGATGTGCGGCTGATGCATTCAGCCGATGTGCGGTTTGTGTCGCAATTTTGATCTGCTATGAAAATATCTCGCCTTTGGCTTCAGGATTACTTCGATGACCCGCTCCCCGAGGCGCCTCAGCTCGCTGAGGCGCTCACCTTCCATGCGTTTGAGATCGATGGACTTGAAAAACACCAGGACGACGACGTCCTTGATGTAAAGGTGACTCCCAATAGAGGTCATGATTGTCTCTCACACCGCGGCATTGCTCATGAGCTCTCAGCAATCCTTTCGCTGCCACTTAAAAAGGATCCACTCCGTGAGTCCATAGAAGAAGTCTCCCGGGGATCTCTTACGATGATCATCGAAGATACAGCGCGCGTAGTTGTCGGTGCAGCGGCCCACGTCGTAGGTGTTAAGGTTGGCCCCTCTCCTGAGTGGCTAGCCAAACGTCTGCAGGTTATAGGGCAGCGCTCCATAAATAATGTCGTCGACGCCACGAACTATGTCATGTTCGATATGGGTATGCCGACGCATGCCTTCGACGCGACCGCATTTAAAGGTGAAGCTGGTGCGGTGCAATATGGTATTCGGACGTCGCAGAAGGGAGAAGTACTAGCGCTTCTTGGTGGTGCCACGGTAGAACTGAGCGGATCAGAAGCGGTCATCATGGATGCAGCACGTGTCCCCGTCGATATCGGCGGCGTAAAGGGCGGTCTCTCCGCAGAACTGAAGACCGAGACCACTGAGGTTGTGCTTTCCGCGAGTAAGTTTGCACCAGTTGAAACGCGACGAGCGGCGCAACGATTTAATCAACGTACTGAGGCGGCGAAACGTTTTGAGAATGAGATGGCTGACGACCTCGCCCTCCACGGCTTACGTGAGCTCGCGAAATTGGTAGTAATAGTCGCGGGCGGAGAAGTGCGCTCTTACGGGGTTGCGCGTTCACGACAGGTGAGTACGCGCGAGATTCGTGTTTCTATTTCTAAAGTGAATGCTGTTCTGGGAACCACTCTTTCTCCTGAGGCGGTCGCCGATGCGCTACGGCGCCTTGAGCTTTCTCCGGTGCTCGCCGACGGTGACGTAATTGTTACGGTACCGTTTGAGCGGCTGGATCTCGAGATTCCCGAAGACATTATCGAGGAAGTCGGGCGAATCGTTGGGTACGATACGGTAGCGCCTCAAGAGTTGCCGCCGCTCGAACAAAAGGGGACATTGCCGGCATTCTCCCTTGCCGAACAGATTCGCGAGTACCTCGTCAATGAAGGATTTATCGAGGTCGTT
>Ga0255204_1000503_pt1 | contig 11409 bp, 7 predicted proteins | sample Miss_Colum_RepC__2_FD_188418 | JGI IMG/M metagenome (GOLD analysis project Ga0255204, IMG submission 188418) | Freshwater microbial communities from Mississippi River, Louisiana, United States - Miss_Colum_RepC_8h | ecosystem: Environmental > Aquatic > Freshwater > River | place: USA: Louisiana... | reverse complement strand
CGGAGGAGCCCGCGGAACCCGGCGGCGAGCGTGCAGACCATGCGATCGTCGTCGGCTACGGGCCGACGGGCAGGACGCTCGTGCAGGCGATGTGCAAGCTCGGTCTCCCGGTGGTGGCCGTGGAGCAGAATGCCGCCACGGTCCGCAAGGAGCGGGCTGCAGGCGTCCCCATCGAGATGGGTGACGCGACCCGCATCGGCACCCTGCGGTCGCTCGGCCTCGAGCGCGCGCAACTGGTGGTGATCGCGGTCAACGACCCGGGTGCCGCCGTGCGCATCGCACAGCTGGTGCGCAGGCATGCCCCGCACGTGCACGTGCTGGCGCGCGCGTCGTACATCGTCGAGACGCCGGTGCTCGTGCGTGCAGGCGCAACCGAGGTGGTGCCGCAGGAACTCGAGGCGTCGGTCGAGGTGCTGGTGCGCGTCCTCCGCCGGTTCCTGGTGGGCAACGACGAGATCGGCCAGATCGTCCACCAGGTGCGCGAGGACGCCGGCAGCATCGCGCGTGCTGCGCCCGTCGCCCGGCCTGATGCCACGCGCATCGCCGAGTTCGTGCCGGGGGTGGGCATCGAGGTCCTGCGGGTTGCAGAGGACTGCGAGGTCGTTGGCAAGGACCTCGCCCGCGTGGGTGTGCGCAGGCGCACCGGCTGGAGCGTCGTGGCCGTGCGGCGCGACAACCGCAACCTGCCGGTCGTGACGCCCGAAACGGTGCTCGAGGCAGGCGACGTGGTGGTGGCGATCGGCCCGGAGACCCGGTTCAGCGATGCTGCAGCACTGTTCCGTTCGCCGCGCGATCGAACCCTCGGGACCCCGGGTCCCAGCACGATGGAAAGTGCCGTCCGCACGGCCGAGGATGGGGGTGCATGAAGTCGCCGCAGTTGTGGTCCGCCGCCTGTCTCGTGCTCGCCGTCCCCCTTTCCGTCGTCCTGCTGGATCGCAGGGACGCCCGCGAGCCGGTGCCTGCGGTGCGCTTCGCGACCTTCAATGCCGCGATGAACCGCGATGCACCCGGCAAGCTGCTGGAGGAACTGCGCACCGGCAAGTCGACCCATGCACGTCAGGTTGCCGAGATCGTGAACCGCAACCAGGTGGACGTGCTGTTGCTGTGCGAGATCGATCGCGATGCAGGCGCCGAGGCAGCAAGGCTGTTCATGGACCTGTACCTGAACCGCGGCTCGGACGGCGAGGCAGCCGATCGGCCCTTCCGCCACGTCGTCTTCGAGCCGTCCAACACGGGCGTGCCGAGTGGTCACGACCTCGACCGCGACGGGAAGGCCGATGGCCCGGCCGACGCTCACGGCTTCGGGCGGTTCGAGGGTCAGTACGCGATGGCGCTGTTCTCGCGTTTTCCCGTGCTCGAGGACCGCATCCGCACCTTCCGCGATCTGCGGTGGGACGCGATGCCGGGCTCGATGTTGCCGCGCGACTTCGTGAGCCCCGAGGCCGCGGCTGCCATGCGGTTGTCCTCGAAGAGCCACTGGGACGTGCCCATCCAGCTCAATGCCGCGGGCATGGTCGTGCACGCGTTGTGCAGCCATCCCACGCCGCCTGCCTTCGACGGGCCCGAGGACCGCAACGGGAGGCGCAACCACGACGAGATCCGTTTCTGGGTCGACTACCTGACGCCGGGGTCCGGCGACTGGATCGTCGACGACAAGGGTGCAACCGGCGGGCTCGATCCCGCGGCCCACTTCGTCGTCCTCGGCGACCTCAACTGTGACCCTGCGGACGGCGATGCGCGCCGCGAGGCCATGCTGTCGCTCCTGGCCCACCCGCGCGTCAACGACCCGCAGCCGCGATCCAAGGGCGGCGACGTGGTCGCGAAGCAGCAGTGGGGTGCGAATGCGGGCCACCAGGGCGATCCGCTGCTCGACACGGCCGACTTCGACGACGAGGTCGGCAAGGGACCGGGCAACCTGCGCGTCGACTACGCGCTGCCCTCTCGCTCGCTGGAACTGCTCGGCAGCGCCGTGTTCTGGCCCGCTTCAGGCCAGCCGGGTGCAAAGCTGGTCGAGGTCAGCGACCACCGCCTCGTCTGGATCGACGTCGTGGTGCGCTGAGGGCAGCGCACCCGCTCACTTGGGCGCGCGCAGCTGCTCCAGCGTCTTCGCTGCCTCGCGCAGTTCGTCTTCCCAGCGGAAGCCAGCGGTCACGCGGCTGCGATCCACCCACCAGTGCAGCTTGGGCTGCGCAGGCCTGGCCGCGAGTGCGCGCTCGAGCCACGCCACGGCAGCCTCGCGATCTGCAGCGGCGGCGGACCTGGCCAGCGCCGTGCCGATGGCGGCCATGGCCGGAGCGCACTGAGCAGCCAGCACCGGGTGCAGCGGCTTCGTGCCGACGGCCTCGGTCATGCGGGCAGCGATCGCGCGTGCCTGCTCGGCATCCGGGGCGCCGTTCACCACCGTGTCCCAGTCCCCGCGCAGGCGGTCCCAGGTGACGGCAGCCTCTGCCAGCGCGTCGGCGCTCGGCTGCCAGGATCCATCCTCGGCCTTCGTGACGGAGCCGAAGCGCATCGCGCCCATGGCGCCCGGCTCGGACTTCACCTTGATCCGGGTGCTCGTGGCGGCGGCCTCCAGCCAGACGTCGCGCGTGGTCACGGTGCCGTCTGCCTCGACGGCGGCCACGCGCACGGCCCATGGAGAGCCTGTTTCACCCTTGCGGGCGACCTTGGCCTCATACCAGCCCGAGTCGCCGCCGTCGGTTGCGCGGGTCCACGAAACGTCCATGTGCTGGGGCGTGCCGGCGAACGCGTCGCGCAGGAAGGAGCTCACGGCCTCGCGGTACTGGGCGCCGTGCGTCCAGAGCCCGTGCGGGCCCGAGCCGGTGCCGTTCATCACGGCCAGCGAGTGCGAATCACGTGCGGCAATGTGCGTGCGCATGGTGGCGCGCAGTTCCTCCAGGTCCATCGCGCTGCCGGCGAGCAGCAGCAGCGGGGCGCGCACGCCATCGACGTTGTCCTCGGGCTCCATGCCGTCGGGAACGTGCGAGAACTCGAGGAAGCCGGCCTCGATGCTGCCGATCGTGCGGCCGCGCTGGCGCGAGGCCTCCTGCTTCACGGCGGCAAGTGGGCTCACGACGCCATCGGCCACGACGGCCGCGACCTTCTCACTCGCGGCCACCTTGATGGCGATCGTGCTGCCGATGCCCATCCCGTAGAGGGCGATGCGCGAGCGGTCCACTTCGCTGCGGTCGCGCACCCAAGAGAGCACGGCATCGAGGTCGCCGCTCATCACGCCCATGCCCACCGTGCCGCTGCTGTTGCCGGTGCCGCGCCAGTCGAAGGTGACCACGTGGAAGCCTGCTTCGTGCAGGAAGCTCCACACGGGGTGCAGCATCGACGCGTTGGCGCCGGACCGCGGGCAGAGGACCACTGTGCCGTGCACCGTTCCCTTGGCCGGGATCAGGTTGCCGCGGATCACGCCGTCGCCGCGCGGCAGCTCGAAGGCAATGGCATCGAGCTTCAGGTCGGCCGGCGCGATCACCTGCGTCACGACCGGCTGCAGCACCGCGCTCGTGTAGGTGCGATCGACGGCGCATGCAGCAAGGGAGAGCAACGAAAGGGACAGGAGTGCCGTTCGCATGGCGGCACCATACGCGGCCCCTCTGCCGCGGCGCATGCCCAAACTCAGGCGAGGTCGATGGCGGCGGCCAGCAGGTCGCCCTGCCTGCCGCGCGAGGCAGGCACCGAGAACGGCAGGTAGCACGAGGCATCGGTGGAGACCTGCACCTCGATGTGCGCGTCCTTCACCTCGGCGCGGAGGTCGACGTCGTCCTGGTGGAACTCGAGTGCATACGGGATCTTGGCGAGGCCGGACTGGTCGAGCGCCACGGTTGCACCGAGTCGGTCCTCGAGCCAGTGCGCGAGGAGCAGCGCCCCGGCCTGCCCGCCGATGCCCGCGCCGTGGCGGATCGACACCGCGCCGCGGTTCCTGCCCGTCCACGGGAACAGTTCGAAGGCCTCGGCGAGCGCGCGGCGCCAGGGCCGCAGGCGCAGCCAGTTGAGGTCGGTGATGCGCATGCCGCGGCGGCGACGCGCGTCGAGCTGGCGCAGGTCGACCTCGGGGCGCTCGAAGTGCGCGGAGTCGACGACCACGTGGTCCGAGAGCTGCGCGAGCTGGTCGAAGCCGCTGGTCTGCTGGGGGAACGCACAGGACCAGTAGAGGTGCGTCTGGATGTCGTCCACCAGCAGGGGCCGCACCGCCGAAGCAAGGCTGCGGAAGTCCGAGTCGCCGGCACACAGCTCGATCTGCTCCAGCACGATCGCACGGTTGAAGCCGCGCGCCTCTGCGCTCACGGTGGCCATGCGCGGGTCGCCGTCGGTGCCGATGCGCACGAGGAAGAGGCGACACGGCATGCGCCTGCGTGCCTGTTCGAGCGTGCGCAGCAGCTCCTGTTCGCCCGCGGCATCCGTCACTGCCACGAGGTTCACGGTGAGGGCGCGCGTGACGTTGCCGTCGGGCGTTCCCTCGGTGCACTGGCGCCACAGGCGCCGCAGTGCATCGGGGACCTGCTTGAGCGCCACCGTCGCAGGAGGTGTGCGCAGCAGGGTCACGGCTTTCTCCAGGTCCGTCCCGATCCCAGCATGAAGTCCGCTTCCTCGGGACCCCACGTGCCAGCTGCGTGCTCGAACAGCGGCGTCGATCCCGTGTGCCAGCCGCGATGGATCGAGTCGACGATGCGCCATGCCTCCTCGACCTCGTCGCGGCGCGCGAACAGCGTGCCGTCGCCGGCCATCGCATCGAGCAGCAGTCGCTCGTAGGCGTCGGAGGTCTCGCCGCCGAATGCGGTGCCGTAGCGGAAGTCCATGCGCACGTCGCGGATGCGGAGGTCGGGCCCGGGCACCTTGGAGCCGAAGCGCAGCGACACGCCCTCGTCGGGCTGGATGCGCAGCAGCAGGATGTTCGGGTTGGGATCGCGACCGTTGTCGAACAGCGCGTGCGGCGGCTTCTTGAAGTGGATGGCCACCTCGGTCACGCGCCGCGGCAACCGCTTGCCCGCGCGCAGGAAGAACGGCGTGCCGGCCCAGCGCCAGTTGTGCACCTGCAGCTTCACCGCGGCAAAGGTCTCGGTGCGCGAGTCCGCAGGGACGCCTTCTTCCTGCAGGTAGCCCTTCACCTCCTCGCCGGCGCACAGGCCCGCGGTGTAGCGGGCGCGCAGGGTCGCGCCTGGCACCTCGCCGGGCTCGAAGGTGCGGATCGACTTCAGCACCTTCACCTTCTCGTCGCGCACGGCATCCGCCGTCAGGGTCGCCGGTGGCTCCATGGCCACGAGGGTGAGCACCTGCAGCAGGTGGTTCTGGATCATGTCGCGCAGGATGCCCGACTCCTCGAAGTAGCCGCCGCGCGAACCCACGCCGATCGACTCGGCCACCGTGATCTGCACGTGGTCGACGTACTTCTCGTTCCAGAGCGGCTCGAAGATGCCGTTGGCGAAGCGCAGCGCCAGGATGTTCTGGACCGTCTCCTTGCCGAGGTAGTGGTCGATGCGGAACACCTGCCGCTCGCTGAAGCCGGCGCGCACCTGTTCGTTGAGGGCCACGGCGGTATCGAGGTCGTGACCGAACGGCTTCTCGACGATCACCCGGCTGAAGCGGCCGCGCTGCTCGCGCGACAGGCCCGTGGCCGCGAGCTGCTGCAGGATGTCGCTGTACGCGCTGGGCGGCGTCGCCAGGTAGAAGATGCGGTTGCCGCGCGTGCCGCGCACGCGGTCGAGCTCGTCGAGCTTCTGGCGCAGCGAGAGGTAGCCTGCCGGGTCCGCGAAATTGGCCTGGTGGTAGGAGAACGCGTCGGCGCGGCGGTCGAAGCTCGCCACCGTCTCCGAGCGGCCGAACTGCGCCACACCATCGCGCAACTCGGCGCGGAACTCGTCGTCGCCCCACGGCCTGCGCGCGAACCCCACCACGCTGAAGGCGTTTGGCAGCAAGCCGTCCTTGGCGAGACCCATCAGTGCCGGCACCAGCTTGCGCTTCGTGAGGTCACCGCTCGCGCCGAAGATCACGAGGCTGCATGGCTGCGTGCGTCGTCCCCCCTCCAGCTCGCTGGCCAGGGGGTTGGTGGGCATGGGAGTCAGCGTGGCGTCGGACATCGTTGCAGGCCGAGCATGTTGCCCGGTCGCGCGCGGGACTGCACGTGTCAGTTGGCGCAGGGGCCCGGTCGCAGGTCAGCTGATCGCGAGCATCCGTTCGAGGGGCAGCAGCGCACGCCGGCGGAGGCCTTCCTCCATCTCGATGCGCGGCTTCAGGTCCCGCAGCGCCAGGTAGATCTTCTCGATCGTGTTCAGCTTCATGTGCGGGCACTGGTTGCAGCCCTGGCAGGCTGCCGTGCGGTCCTCGTAGGGAACCGGGATCAGTTCCTTGTGCGGCGCCGCCACGTGCATCGTGTGCAGGATGCCCGTCTCGGTACCGACGATGTACTTGCTGGCCGAGTCGGTCTTCACGTACTCCAGCAGCTTGCTGGTGGAGCCCACGTAGTCCGCGAGGCGCAGCACGTGGTCCTCGCACTCGGGATGGGCGATGAACTTGGCGTCCGGGTGCCGCGCCTTCAGCTCCAGGATCTTCCGCTCGCTGAAGCTCTCGTGGACCATGCAGGTGCCCGGCCAAAGGTCCATCTGCCTGCCGGTCTTCTTGATCAGGTATGCGCCGAGGTTCTTGTCGGGCCCGAACAGGATGGGCCTCCCCTCGGGCACCGAGCGGATGATCTTCTCGGCGTTGGAGGAGGTGCAGATGATGTCGCTCTCCGCCTTCGTCGCCGCCGAGCAGTTGATGTACATGACCACGTAGTGGTCGGGGTGCTGCTGCTTCCAGGCGCGCAGCTTGTCCGCCGGGCAGGCGTCCGCGAGCGAGCAGCCGGCCTCCAGGTCGGGGATCACCACGATCTTCGACGGGTTCACGATCTTGGCCGTCTCGGCCATGAAGTGGACGCCGCAGAACAGGATGACCTCCGCGTCCTTCGCGTCGCGCGCGCGCTTGGCGAGCTCGAGGGAGTCGCCGAGGTGGTCGGCGAGGTCCTGGATGTCCGCGTCCTGGTAGTAGTGGGCCAGGATCAGGGCCTTGCGCTCCTTGCGCAGGCGATCGATCTCGGCGAACAGGTCCAGGCCCGGGTCGACGGCGTTCATGGGGCGACCATTGTGGGCCGCGCCATGGTCGCCGCCAAGCGTCCGGGGTGCGCAGCGCGAGGATCGCTCAGCCGCGGCTGCCGGACTTGCGGCGGCGCTTGCCCTTGGCGGGGCCGCGGGCGGCGCGCGCCTCGAGCAGCTCGACGGCGCGGTCCATCGACAGCGTCACCGGGTCCTCGCCCTTCGGCAGCGAGGCATTGGTCGTCCCGTCGGTCACGTACGGGCCGTAGCGACCCTCCAGCACCTTCACCGGCGTCTTGCTCTTCGGGTGGTCGCCCATCTCCTTGATGACCTTGGCGGGCGCGGCCTGCCGGCCCCTGCCGCCGGTCTTGGGCTGCGAGAACAGCGCGATGGCCGTCGCGAGGTCGATGGTGAGGGGCGTGTGCTCCCCAGGGATGCTGCGCGTGTCGCCGGCCCACTTGAGGAACGGGCCGAAGCGGCCGTTCTGCGCGGTGATGTCACCCTCCTCGCCGGTGAGCGGGTGCTTGCCGCTGCCCACGACGCGCGGCAACCGCAGCACTGCAAGCGCCTCTTCCAGGGTGGCGGTCTCCGGAGTCATGCCCTTGAGCAGCGAGGCCATCTTCGGCTTCTCGGGCTTCAACTGCTCCATGTCGCCGAGCTGGAAGTACGGACCGAAACGGCCGGTCTTGAGGAAGACGGGCAGTCCGGTGTCCGGGTCGGTGCCCAGCGACTTCGGCCCGTCGCCGCCGCTCGCCAGCAGGCCGATGGCGCGCTCCAGCGTGAGTTCGTCGGGAGGCGTCTCGTCGGGCACGCTCACGCGCTGCTCGCCGCGGGACAGGAACGGGCCGTAGCGGCCCACGCGGACCTCGACCAGTTCGCCCTTGTCGTCGGTGCCGAGCGGGATCGAGCAGATGCGGCGCGGGTCGATGTCCTTCTCGACGTCCGTGACCGTGTCGCGCAGGCCGGCGCGGCCGTTGCCGAGGAAGAAGTGCTTGAGGTAGTCGAGGCGCTTCGCGCGACCGTGGCTGATCTCGTCGAGGTCGTCCTCCATCTTGGCCGTGAACTGGTAGTCGACCAGCCAGCCGAGGTGGTTGCGCAGGAGGTCCACGACGGCAAAGGCCGTGAACGTGGGCACGAGTGCCGTGCCCTTCCGGAAGCAGTACTCGCGCGCGAGGATCGTCTCGATGATCGACGCGTAGGTGGACGGTCGGCCGATGCCGCGCGCCTCCAGCTCCTTGATGAGGCCTGCCTCGGTGAGGCGCGGCGGCGGCTGCGTGGTGTGCCCGGCGGGCTCCATCGCCTTCGCGTCCGTTGCCTGTCCTTCCTTCACGGCCGGCAGGATGCGGTCCGTCTGTGCAAGCTCGGCATCCGCGTCCTCGAGGTCCTCGACGTACGCGAGGCGGAATCCCGGGTACTCGATGGTGCGACCGTTGGCCTGGAAGCGCGCCTCGCCGGCCTTGCCGGCAGGCATCGCCAGCACGAGGGCCGTGCGCTGGCCGCGTGCGTCCCTCATCTGGCACGCGATCGTGCGGCGCCACACGAGCTCGTACACGCGGCGTTCGTCCTCGCCCATCTCGGCGCCAAGCTGGCCGGGGTGCACGAAGTTGTTGCCCGCCGGGCGGATCGCCTCGTGCGCTTCCTGCGCGTTGCGGACCTTGGTCTGGTACTGGCGCGGCGCGTCGGGCAGGTGCTCCTTGCCGAACTCGCGACCGATGAGCTCGCGTGCGGCAGCGAGCGCCTGCTCGCTGAGCGTCGTCGAGTCGGTGCGCATGTAGGTGATGTAGCCGTTCTCGTACAGGCGCTGCGCCGCGCGCATGGTGCGCTGGGCGCCGAAGCGCAGCTTGCGCGCGGCCTCCTGCTGCAGCGTGCTGGTGGTGAAGGGCGGCGACGGGCGCTCGGTGAAGGGCTTCTGCTCCAGCGAGACGACCTTGGCGACCTTCTGCTCCAGCGACGCAGCGAGTTCGCGCGCCTGCGGCTCCTGCAGGGCCAGCACGGTGCCGTCCTGCACCTTGAGCCTGCCGGTGTCGGGGTCGAAGTCCCTGCCCTGGGCGATGCGCGCCCCGGCAAGGCTCACGAGCTCGGCCGCGAACGCCGTCCGGTCGCCCTGCTGGGCGCTGAACGTGCCCTGCAGCGACCAGTAGCCCGAGGCCACGAACTTCATGCGTTCGCGTTCGCGCTCGACGATGAGGCGCACGGCCACGCTCTGCACGCGGCCTGCGGACAGCTGCGGCTTGACCTTCTTCCACAGCAGCGGCGACACCGTGTAGCCGTACAGGCGGTCGACGACGCGGCGCGTCTCCTGCGCCTCGACCAGCGCGGCATCGATGTCGCGCGGGTGCTCGAGGGCTTCGAGGATGGCCGTCTTGGTGATCTCGTGGAACACGAGCCGGCGGATCTCGCACTTGGGCTCGAGCTCCTGGACCAGGTGCCAGGAGATCGACTCACCCTCGCGGTCTTCGTCGGTCGCCAGGTAGAGGATCGGGGCGTCCTTGAGGGCTTCCTTCAGCTTGCGGATGTGCTCGCGCTTGTCCTTGGGCACCACGTAGAGGGGCCGGAACTCCGACTCCACGTCGATGCCGAGCCGGGCCCACTTCTCCTTCTTCACCGCGGCCGGGATCTCCGTCGCGCTGGACGGCAGGTCGCGGATGTGGCCGATCGAAGCCTCGATGCGGTAGTCGGAGCCCAGGAACTTGCTGATGGTCCGGGCCTTCGCCGGCGACTCGACGATGACGAGCGGTATGCCCTGCTTCTTGCGGGTGGCCATGAGTTGCGCAGTCCTGCTTAGAGGTCGGTGCTGCGGACTTCAAGAATCCATTCCCGTCAGTGCCACCCGCTCGCGCGCGGGCACGCGCGTGTGCACACACGTGCACGTGCGCGCGCACGCGCGAGGAAATGCGTGTGGCGCGCCCGCGGAATCAGGCCCGGAACCGCAGCACGGTCTCGATCACGCGCTGCTGCTGCGCGTCGTCCAGTGCGTGGTAGAGCGGCAGGCGCGCGAGGCGCGCGGAGCGATCCTCGGTGACCGGACACGAGAACGTGCGCGGGAGCTTCTGGGCGAAATCGGACCGGTTGAGGGGGAGGTAGTGGAACACGCAGCCGATCCCCGCGGCCTTCATGTGGGCGAGGAACGCCGTGCGTGCCTCGTGGGTCGGCAGCACGAGGAAGTATGCGTGCCAGGCGGACTCGCACCCCTCGGGGATGACCGGCTGGGCGGTGCCCGTGGCGCGGGCCCAGTCCGCGAGCTGAGCGTGGTAGGTGCGCCACAGCCGTTCGCGCCGGACCTGCGTTGCCTGCCACTGCTCCAGCTGCCCGTAGAGGTGTGCAGCCAGCATGTCGCTCAGCACGTAGCTGGAGCCGATGTCGACCCAGGAGTACTTGTCGACCTGGCCCATGAGGAAGCGTGCGCGGTTCGTGCCCTTCTCGCGCAGGATCTCGGCACGTGCGGCCATCTGCTCGTCGTTGACGAGGAGGGCCCCGCCCTCGCCGCAGGTGAGGTTCTTGGTCTCGTGGAAGCTGGAGGTCGACATCGTGCCCAGCGTGCCGAGCCATCGGCCCTTGTAGCGGCCGAACATGCCGTGGGCGTTGTCCTCGACCACGGGGATGCCGTGGCGACCCGCGATCGCGTTGATGGTGTCCATCTCGCAGGCCACCCCTGCGTAGTGCACCGGCACGATGGCGCGGGTGCGCTGGGTCACGAGGTCCTCGAGCAGGTCCTCGTCCAGGTTGAGGGTGTCGGGACGCACGTCGCAGAACACCGGCGTTGCCCCGCGCAGCACGAAGGCGTTGGCCGTCGAGACGAAGGTGAACGAGGGGACGATCACCTCGTCGCCCGGCCGGATGTCCAGCAGCATGGCCGCCATCTCCAGCGCATGGGTGCAGGACGTCGTGAGCAGCGCGTGCTGGACGCCCAGCGTGTCCTCGAGGAGGCCCTGGCAGAGCTTGGTGAAGCGGTGGTTCCCGGAGATCGCCCCTGCAGCGGATGCCTGCAGCACGTACTCGGTTTCACGCCCGAGGTTGCACGCGCGATGGAACGGGACGTGGCCGGCGATGCGGTCATGGGCGCCGCCAGGCGCTGTCGTCTCGGGTGCGGTCCGCGTGGGGTCGATCATGGGGAGTGTGGAAGGATGCCGTCTCGTGGCGCACTTCCCATGCGCACCATGGCGGATCTCCTTCTTCCTGCTCCACCGTCGCATGGGGTGCGGCGGCGGGAGGCGAAGGCTACCTTGGTCCTGCGGACCGGTCAGGTGCCAGGCGTCCGGCCGGTGCCATGGGCGGTTCAGCCCTGCGCCGCCGGTGGTTCCCGCAGCGCGCGCTTCTGGATCTTGCCCGTGCCGGT
>Ga0255204_1000500_pt1 | contig 11444 bp, 10 predicted proteins | sample Miss_Colum_RepC__2_FD_188418 | JGI IMG/M metagenome (GOLD analysis project Ga0255204, IMG submission 188418) | Freshwater microbial communities from Mississippi River, Louisiana, United States - Miss_Colum_RepC_8h | ecosystem: Environmental > Aquatic > Freshwater > River | place: USA: Louisiana... | reverse complement strand
CCACGACCTTCCATTCGAGGCGGGTGCTGGTCGCGCCCGCGCCGCCGCCGGGGACGTAGGTGGTGGCGATGTTGCCGCCGACTTGCGGGGTGGCGGTGTTGATTTCCAACGCCGTGGGCGGGTTGCTCGGGGCCGTGTAGGTGGTGGGGACGGTGCTGCGGATGAGGTCGCCTTCGGGAGTGCCTTCGAGGAAGACGTTGGTGGCGGCTTCATACCACGCATGGCAGTCGGCGGAGAGCTGGTCCTTGAGCTGGGCGAGCTTGGTGGCCTCGCCTTTGGCGCTGGCCTGCACGTTGGTGAAGCTCTCCAGCAGGGTTTGGGTGGCGAGCCGCTGGGTCTTGAAGCTGGCAAGGGTGACGCCGGTGAGCGGAACCCACGCGGCGTCAACCTCCTCCCAGGCGGATTCCCACTCAAGGGCTTCCTGTAACTTCCCGCTGCGGCTGCCGGCCTCGACCTTGAGATGCGCGAGGACTTCGAGCTTGGCGGGCGTGTTGCGGTATTTGTTCTTGGCGATGTTCAGGCAACGGCGCGTGAGGGAGCGCAAGGCTTCAATGGCGGCGTCCAGTTCCCCGCGCTTGCCGAGCACGTCGGCGTCGGCGTCTTCCACGGCCTCCATCTGGAGGACGAAGGCGGCGATGCTGCTGTCCCATTGGACAAGGGTTTTTTCCTCCCAGACCCAGGCGAGGAGAATGGCGGCTTGGGCGGCGCGGGTGCCTTGGGCGCGTTGCAGGACGAATTCGAGGGATTCAGACATAAGGGGTTTGAGATTGGTGGTCCGGGCCGTGACCGAGGCGAGGCTGGAGCAGCGGATATTGTTGGTTTAAGTGTCGGCTGAGATACCGCAACTGGGCCGACTGACAGCGAATCACCAACTGGGCCTGCCGGGCCTGGACCATGGGTTCCAGTTGGCGGATCAGCGAACGGATGGCGGGCGCCGGAGGGCGGTCACACTCCAGGACGATGTGGACCTTGTCCGCCGGCGGGTGCTGGAACTCGGCGTTGAACGCGATGCTGTTGCGTTGCTGGAGGTAGTGTTTGATTTTGATTTGCAGCAGGCCCTGCGTCCGCTCCGAGCCGTCCAGTCGGCCGCGCACCGGATTGGGAACACGAATGTGCAAAACCTCCTGGACACGACGTGGGTGCAAACCACGGTGCCCACGTTGATGGGCTTTGGCACAATGGGCTCGAATGTGGTGCTGGGGAGCTATACGGGCGGGAGCGCCGGCGTCTTCAAGTGTCCCGGCGACCGCAGCACGGACCGGCCCAGCGGCCTCGCGCGCGTGCGCAGCGTGGCGATGAACTCGGCGGTGGGCTTCAACGCCACGGGCCGGCGGCTGGGCCACGGCGGGGGCTCCTTCCAGCTTTATCCGCGCGAGATGAGCATCGTCTCCCCTTCACCCGGGGACTTGTTTGTCTTCACGGACGAGCATCCGCACAGCATCAACGACGGGTCCATCACGATCTGCATGGGCCAGGGTGATCCCGGCCACATCATCGACACGCCGGGCAACTTCCACGGAGGCGGCATGTTCAGCTTCGCCGACGGCCACGTGGAGGCGTATCGGTGGAACGATCTGACCCTGCGGCTGAACATTGATTACCAGCCCAGCACGGCGACGTTGGGCAACTGGAACATGCTGCCGGCGGATCATGCCTGGCTGGCCCGGCACACGAGCGCACCGTGACACCATTATCAAAATACGAGCGCGTAACTTTTTGAACGTCCGGGCCTCCTCCTGGTGGTTTCGCACGCTCTGGTTGGCAGATCCTCAGCCGAGGCAAGCGGTCGCCAGCGTCAGGAGGGACACAATCCGTGTAAAGCAGGCGCGGCCAGGGGCAGCCATACACGACTGGTAATCTGGCTGCCAGCGGGCGGCAGGGCATGCTTGTTGCACAGGCTCAACTCAACTATCCTCGCCCCCCATGAGCTCGGCCGCTGTGATTGACAAGAGTTGCAATCTGCCTCCGGCGGCGCGGGCGGAGGTCATCCAGTTCACGTTGCGGCTGGGCAGGGAGCGGGCGTTGACGTCGGCCCAACTCACCAGTCTCGCCCGCAGCCGCGTGGAGTCAGATGCCCCGGGGGGCGAAGAATTTAAGTGCGCGATTGTCCGCGGGCTCTGCAGGGAAACGGGCGTTACAAAGGCGAACCGGTGAAGACTTTTCTCGTGCCCGGCCAGTTGTCGGGCGGGCAGGAAAATTGATGATATGGCCCACTCCACCTTCAAAGTCGGCGACCTCACGGCCGTCATCGGCGACAACGCGGCGCATGAGAAGCATCGCGCCGGTTACAACGGCGTCTGGAGCCTCCAGCACAACACCGCCGGCACGCGCAGCATCTTCGTGCCCGAGGTGGCGGGGCTGAACTACGAACACATCGTCAACGGTGAGGAGCCGCCGGACTCGAAGGTCTTCTTCGAGCCGCGCAACGCGCCGATGATCTTCAAGCAGCTCTCCAACTCGGAGGGGGAGCTGCACCAGCCGCCCACGCCCACGTATCACGTCGAGAGTTGGACGAGGTTCCAGCTCGTTGCACCACACTACCTTGACATGAGCTTCCGCTGCGTGGCCCGCCAGCACGTCTTCCCGCACGGCTATCTGGCGCTGTTCTGGGCAAGCTACATGAATGCGCCGGTGGACAAGTCCATGTATTTTCTTGGCGGTCTGGAGAACCAGCCGCAGCCGCTGTGGTCGCAGCTCTGCACGCAGTTCCACAATCGCGACAGCACGGTGCGCCATCGCCACGACAAGCTGGACCTCGCCTTCGCGCCCGGCCGCGACGCCCTTTACAAAAGCCTCTCCACCTTCCGCTTCGACACGCCGTTGTTCTACGGGCACTTCGACGACCTGGTGTGGCTGGTCATGTTCGACCGCACGGAAGGCATTCGGCTCACGCACTCGCCCAGCGGCGGCGGCGGGAACGCGGCGCTCAAGACAACCAATCCGGCGTGGGATTTCCAGTTCATCGTGCCCAAGCCGGAGGTGATGAAGGAATACGGCTTCAAGGTCCGCACCGTCCTGCGCGCGCGCTGCTCGCGCGACGAGGTGCTGGAGGAATACCGCAAGTGGAAGGAGGCCAAATGATTGCCCGCGAAACACGCGAAACGACACGAACGCCAAAGCGCGGGCCGGAAAATCTGCGGCATCTTGGACTGCGGTGGCAGAGCGCAGCGGCGACACCGCTTCGGCCCCCGCAGAGCGGATTGGCACCGTGATGGGGACACTCCTGTCCCCGTAGTCATGGGGTCAGGGAGCGTGGCCTCGGGGACAAGAGTGTCCCCGCCACGGCCGCTCTACCAGCCGTTCACCGGCGAGTGGCATCAGTGATGCGGGCTCTTACCGCGAGTGGTTAGTAATCCGTCACTGACCCATCCTTCTGCGTCGGGTGCGGCCACTTGTATTGGCGCTTGGGATCGGCGTTCACCTTCGCAAACATGGTCTCATCCACCTCCACGCCCAGGCCCACGCCTTGCGGTGGCAGCGCGTTGCCGTCCTTGTTGATTTCAAAACTCGGCCGGGTGACACCGGGGGGCATGAGATGGCCGTCGAGATAGGCTTCGTGAATCAGGAAGAGTGGCGTGGCAAAAGTGGCGTGCAGGCTGGCGCTGAGGCCGAGTTCCGAACAGGTGCAATGCGGGGCCAGCGGCACGAAGTAAGTCTCCGCCAGCGTGGCGATTTTCCGCATCTGCGAAATGCCGCCGGTGTGCGCGCAGTCGGGCTGGAGGATGTCAATGCAGCGCTCCTGCAAATACGGAATCATGCCCCAGATGGTGCGGTCGCGCTCGCCCGTGGCCAGCGGGACATGGATGGCCTGCTTGAGCCGCTTGAAGACCTCGATGTTGCCGGGCACGGCGGGCTCCTCGATGAAGAGCACGTCGTAAGGCTGAATCGCGGCGGCAAGCTGGATCAGCATGGGCGGCGGCACGGCGCAGTGAGCATCGAACATCACGGCTCCATCCGGACCGACGCGCTTGCGGGTCTCGGTGATGCGGCGCACGAGTTCTTCCACGTCCTTGGGGCTGCCGCTGAAAGGATGCGGCCCGCCGGTGCCGGTCTTGAAGGCCTTGGGCGTCGGATAAAGGCGGACATAGTCGCGCACCGGTCCACCCAGCAGCCGGTAAACGGGGACGCCCCAGAGCTTGCCGGTGATGTCCCACAGAGCCATGTCGATGGCCGAGAGCACATGGGTGAGGAAGGAGCCGCCGCGAATGTTGCGGTGGGAGCGATAGACCTTCTGCCACAGGTGCTCGATGCGCGTGGGGTTCTGCCCGTCGAGCAGTTCGAAGACGGACCGCGCGACATCGCAGGCGACATTAGGATCCAAGCCGGTGATTTCCCCCCAGCCAAAGATTTTGTGGTTGGTCTCCAGCTTGAGGTAGGCCTTGGTGCCCACGCGGAAGGCGCGCAGGGCGGATAGTTTGATGGTGCTGGTGCGGTCCGCGACGTTGGCGGCGGGATTGTCCGCGCCGACGGCGTCGTTGAGCAACGCCAGGCCGGCGGCAAGGGCACCGGCGGAGAGCAGGTCACGGCGGGAAGGAGAGGAATTCATCGGCTGGCTTGGACGCGGGCGGGAGAAGTGGCTTCAACCATGATGTCGTGCCGGCGACTTCCAGTCGCCGTCTGCGGGGTGCGGACAACCCAAAACGGTTGAACCTGCCAACCCGCAACGCGGCGACGGGAAGCCGCCGGCACGGGTTCACCGCGCTCGCGCGCCTTCGCCAGCAAGCGCCTTTCGCTCCCGCCAGGAGAAGCGCCTCGTTGCGCCTTGCTGCTGGCGCTCGACAGCATCCGCGATGAGATCGCCGAGCACAGGCGCGAACTTGAAGGCGTGACCGCTGTCGCCTGCCGCCACAAAAAGCCCCGGTCGCTGCGGGTGGTGATCCAGCCAGAAGTTGCCGTCGAACGTGTCGCAGTAGAGGCAAAGGCGCGTGCCGATGAGCGGGGCGTCGGCAAGGCTTGGAAAGGTGTCGCGCAGGAAGGCGCGGAAGCGCGGCTCGTCGGCGGGGGAGACTTCGCGCGGAGCGTCGGGATGCACGCGACGTCCGGGGCCGTGATTCGCGACCTTGAGCGTGCCGTCCGCAAGCGCGGGGAACCCATACCAGCCCGTGCGCCCGATGTCCGCCGCCCACACCGGGAAGCGCGGTGCCTGCCACTCCGCTGGATGTGCGACGCGGAAGTGCAGCACCGGCTGGCCGGTTGCCCACATCACGTCGGCCAGTTCGGGCAGCAGTGTCGGCGTCCACGCGCCGGTCGCGAGCAGCGTCAGATCGGCGCGGAACTCGCGCCCGTCCTGCGCCTGCACACCGACCACTTGCGAGCCGTTCTCCAGCAACCGGGCGAAGGCGCAGCGCTCGACGACTGGCACGCCCTCGCGCCGGGCCTTCTGCGCCAGCCATGCAATGACCCTGCCGCTCTCCGCCCAACCGCCAGTCGGATTGAGGTAGCCGTCGGGATACCTCTCCGCCGCCCACGCGCGGAAACGAGCGGCAATCAAGCTCGAGTTCAGCCGCGCCAGTTTGTCGCCCTGCGCAGTGAGCAGCTTGAAGCTCTCAAACTCGAAACCACCCGGCTGCATCGGCGCGCGGGACAAGACGAGAAAACCATCGTTGTGAAAGAGCGGCTGGCCTGACTCACGATTCCAACCCGGCCAACGCTCCAGTGACTTGCGGCCCAGTTCGGTCCACAACTCATCCGCCCCGTAGTCCATCCGCACCACCTTGCTGATGTCCGTGGACGCCGCCGTGGGCGTGGGCACCGGGCCGGGGTCCAGCAGGGTGACCCGCCAGCCCCGCTCGCGCAGGGCCAGCGCCGCAGTGAGGCCAAAGACGCCCGCGCCGACGATGAGGATGGACTGGGTTGCCGCCATGCCGTTGTCGGACTAGGCTCACCCCGAAAGCTGCGGCGGTTCAAGCCCACACCACACTCACATGAAAATTCTCCTCGCCCTTTTCCTCATCACGCTGCTGCACCGACCGGCCCAGGCGCAGTTCAACCTACTCGACGAGTTGAAGAAGAAGGCCGGCGCCACCAACGCCTTGCCTTCACTGGGCAGCCTGACCGAGGATCAGACAGCGAAGGCCCTCAAGGAGGCGCTGGCCAAGGGCGCGGAGCGCGCGGTGAAACAGCTCGGCACCAACGGCGGCTTCCTCACCAATCTCAACGTGAAGATTCCAATGCCGGCGAGCCTGCAAAAGGTGGACCAGACGCTTCGCAAGCTGAAGCAGGAGGCGCTGGCCGACGAGTTCGTCACCACGATGAACCGCGCGGCGGAAAAAGCCGTGCCCGCCGCGGCAACCGTCTTTGGCGAGGCCATCCGCCAGATGACGGTGGCGGACGCCAAGGCCATCCTCACCGGCCCCAACGACGCGGCCACGCAATACTTCCGCCGCACCAGCACGAACGCGCTCCACGCGCAGTTCCTGCCCATCGTGAAACAGGCGACGGACGCCGCCGGCGTGACCAGCGCCTACAAGGCGATGCTGGCGAAGGCCGGTCCCGCTGCTGGGCTCGCGCAGAGTTTTGGAGGAGTCTTTGGCAAGAATCTGGGCCTCGACGCCGCCACGCTGGACGTGGACGCCTACGTGACGGGCAAGGCCATGGACGGCCTGTTCAAGATCGTAGCGGAGGAGGAGAAGCGCATCCGCGAGAATCCGGCCGCGCGGACCACTGACCTGCTCAAACAAGTTTTTGGTGCGGTGAAGAAGCCTTGAGTCCGAAGCGGGAGCCGAACCGTAGTGGCAGGCATCCTTGCCTGCCGTAGAGCCGGGCTTCCCAGCCCGGCGGAAGCAACCGCACGCATGACTGAGGCGCACAGAAAATCCCCGGCCGGCTGGCGCAGGGCGGCGTTTCTCCCGGGCGGCAGGGATGCCTGACGCCACCCAGCTTCGGATTTAATGCTCACCAAGTGCCAATGTAACCGGCTGGCACGCCGGTGGAGCTCCACGCATTGGTGTGGTCGGTCATGCTGCCGATGTCCTTCCAGCTCACCGAGCCGTCCAGCAGGGCCACGTTTCCACCAGTGGCGCCCCAAGCCTTGGAGGACTGGCCGTTGCTCGGCTGTATCCAGCCGGTGGTGTTGCCTCGGGTGCCGGCGCGGGTGTGCGGCACGACCGCCCAGTTGTTGACGCCGGTGTAAGTCCAGTCGTTGAGATCGTAGATGAGCACCAGGCTGGAATCGTCACTCAGGCGAAACGGGGCCACCCAGTTGGTGATGGCTGCCGGCACGACGAAGCCGCCGAGATAGCCATAGCCGCTGAGATAGCACCGGAGGCCGGCGTTGTAGGCCAGCTCGGTGTTCGAAGGAGTGCTCAGGGCTCCGAAGGTTCCGTTCCCGAACGGGTAAGGCAGATTGGGGCAGACGGCCATTCGCTGTGAACCTGCGTAATCCAGCAAGCCCTGCCCGGCCGCCTGGGACAGCCAGATCGTGTGGGAGTAATTGTCCCCGAGCCGCCGTCCGCCAAACAGCTTCTGGGTGTAGTCATCCGCATACAGATGCGCCGTCAGCGAAAACTGCCGCATGTTGTTTTTGCAGGCGGCGCGCTTCGCCTTCTCCTTCGCGCTGGAAAGGGCCGGCAGGAGCATGCCTGCCAGAATGGCGATGATCGCGATGACTACGAGCAGTTCGATCAGCGTGAAGGCAGCACCAGAACCGTTACGAGCCGTGCTTTTCATTGGGTCCACTCTTCTCCGCCCGTGCTCGCGGAGCAAGCCTTGGTTGATGCGGGTCGCGGCTCCCGGGCGCAGCTCAGTTACTTGCACCCTCTCATTAGCCCCGAACTTCACCCGCCTCGGCCTCCCACCAGTGGATTTGCCGGTTGGATGCCCGGGAGCAGCGGCCCGCTCACGGCACGCGCAGCACGCGGAAGAAGAGGCGGTTCGTGGACGCGGAAAAGTTGGTGAAGCTGCCGTTGGTCGTCGTGGGCAGGACCGGGTTGCCGGCGCGGAACCAGTTCGTGAGGTTGGTGGAGGCCTCGACTTCGTAGAGTTCATACGGCGTCGCGAGCCAGCTCACGTTGGTGGGGGAAATGGACGTGAACCGCAGCACGGAGGCTGCGTTGGTCGGGTTGGTGCCCAGGCGGAACTCGTTCAGGTTGCTCACGCCGTCGCCATCGGCATCCGCGTTGGGGTTGATGCTGAAACTGGCGCTGCCGAAATACTGGGCCACCCAGTCATCCGGCAGGCCATCGCTGGCTCCGCCGGGGTTTTGATCATCCAGAAGCGAAACCACGCGCACTTCGATGTAAGGCGAACCGTGGGTGCCATCGGAGAACCGGATGGTGGCCCGGTCGTAGGCGGAGCCGGAGCCCAGATCCACCCGAGGCGCGCCAAAAAAACCGGAGGGCGTGAACCGCAGCGTGTTTCCTTGGAGCGAGAACGCCCCGGCACTCGTGGTGCTACTGACCAGGCTGATGGTCAGGTTGTTGCTCTGCAGATCGTAGCCGCGCATTTCGACTTGATTGATGCCCGTGAGGTTGGGGGCTCCGTTGAGCTGCGTGACAATATCCATGACCCGGTCATAGCTCCATGGCGGTGTGTTGTTCGTCGGATACGCCTGCTGCACGACGGGCGGATCGTAGCTGCCGAGCGTCGCGCCACGGTCATCGGCGTGGGCTTGAAAGAACATGATGGCTTCTCGAAGCGGGCCCTCCGGCTCGGAACTGCTCTCGCTGGAATGCTCCAGGCTCAACACATGGCCGATCTCGTGGCACAGGACTTCCTCCAGGGTCTTCAGGTTCTCGAGCGATGAACGGGTGTGCTTCATCACCACGTTGCCCTTGAGGATCGGGAAAAACTCGTTGCCGTTCACGTTGCCGCCCATGCCCCCGTTCGGGAAGGTGCCGGAAATGGAGAAGGAATTGCCACCCACTCCCAAGGTGCTGGAGCCGCCGATGCTTCCGTATTGGTCGTGGAGTTGAAGGCGAATGCGCCCGTCGTTGGTGTTCACATTGGCGGCGGTGACGCCAAAGCTCGTCACCCCGATGAATTTGAAGCGCAGGCCGGTCACGTTTGCCCAGGCTTGGAACGCGTTGCTCACGACGGTCAACGCCTGCGCCTGCGTCACGCCGTTCGGGAGGAAATCAGCATCCACCAGGTATTCGATGGGCTCGCCCCGGTCGCCTGCGGTGAAGCGGCGGGAAACCCCGGCGGCGTTGGTGGCCAGTCCCGGCACGGCCATGGGTGCGAGCAGGCTCGCTCCCTGCGCGGCCAGGTCCGGTCCGCTCGCGCTGGGATAACGGGTGCGGGCGGCGGAGAGCAGGGCGAGGGCGTTCGGGTCGGTCACGGTGGAACTCGCCGTCTTCGTTAAACCGGCGCTGGCCAGAGACGGAGCGCCACTGGCACCGTTGTCCACGAAGAGCGTGCCGTCCACGCGCTGGCCGAGCAGGAAGAGGCGTTCCTCGCCGACCTTTAACTTGGGAGCATCGCTGGAGATTTCGCCTTCCTCGCCGATCCGGCCGCCGCGATGGACCACGGTGATGGTCGTGGGAAACTTGCCTTTGAACGCCTCGTTCACGCGCAGCCAGGTCCGCGTGTAGATGCCGCCGTCGGTTGCGTGGCGAAAACTTTCCGAGCCGAGCACCGTGGCGTGGCAGATGGCGACCGCGTTTTGCACGCGTTGGTCCGGGGGGGGGCGGCGCGATGGTCAGGGAGTGGCCGGGACCTGCAAGTGCGAGCAGGCACGCCGCCACCGGGGCAAAGGGAAATCGCTTCATGGTGCGGCAAAGGTGAGCCACTTGCGGAAACCGTGCAAGGGGGCGGAGGTTTAGTTGCCGGGTGGTCAGGCCTCCGTGGACTTCGCGAACCGGTCACCGGCGGGGCAGTGACTCGCGACTAGTTGGCAGTGATGCGCTCGACCATCCACCACAGCCCCATCGCGGCGATGGCGAGTGAGCCGGGGACCACGACGAGCTTGCGGTATTTTTCCGCATCGCTGATCCCGGCGGTGATCAGGAGCGCGCCGCCGATCACGGCCAGTTGGCCGAGTTCCACCCCCAGATTGATGCCCAGCAGGCCGACCACGAGCGAGGAGGTGGAATCAAGCCGGGTGGCCATGGCCCCGGCGAAGCCGAGCCCGTGGATAAGTCCGAAAGCAAAGACGACGGCCAGCCGCCAGTGGGTGTAGTCCTTGAAGAATATGTTCTCGAGGGCCACGACCACGATGCTGGCGGCGATGACCGCCTCCACGAGCGTGGCGGGGAGCTTCACATAGCCCGCCGAGGCAAGCCACAGCGTGAGCGTGTGGGCGATGGTGAAGGTGGAGACCTGAAGGACGAGCGGCTTCAACTTCCGCGTCAGGAGGAAAACCCCGAGCACGAAGAGGATGTGGTCCAGCCCCTCCGGGATGACGTGGGCGAACCCGCGTTTGACCTCGGACCTGAAGAGCGCCGCCCAGTCGCCCGGGGTCGCCTTCACCCCGACGGAACCCTCGGTGCGCCCGCCGGGTTTGGGCGAAATCCCCTGTTCCGTGAGGTCGAGCGTGAAGCTGGTTTCGCCCGGGTAAAGCACCGCGTAGCGCTCGATCTGCTTGCCGCCGATGAAATTGATGAACATCACGTTGAGCGGCACACCGATTTTCCCCGGAGTCAGGGGGAGCGCTTCGATCCGATACCCCGTCATGCCGGAGATGACCTGAGTTTTCCAGGAGCCGACCAGCACGGTCTCGTCACCTTTGAGCAGGTTGGGGTCATCCGTCTCAAACGGGATGCCGCCATCGCCCAGCTTCTTGAACTCCCAGGTGATCTTTGGCTTCACCTCACCGACCGGATCGAAAAAGAACCGGAGCCGCTGCCCGACAAACAGCTCGGCCGTGTCCTTCATTTGCTGCACCTTTTCGGGCGGAAGGCTCTCAATCGCCCCCTTCTGGTAGTAATTGACGGACTCCGGATCGTTGGAAAAGCCCCGCGGATCCACCTCGATGCGGATCTCCGCGCTCCCATCCACCGCGAAATGGGAGCGGACGGGGAGATCCGGCACCGGATGCGACCAGGCGACGGCTGTGAAGGCCAAGGCGAACAGGGCTGTCAGCAGACGCGACCGGATCCGATTAGAAAGGTGATTCATGGGCAGAAAGCAGGCGGCTTGATGAGACAACCCATCGGCTGTGCCGCCCAGTGGAGGCAACGCCAGCCCATCGAGAGTCGCCGTCGGTCGCGGCCGGGAATATGGCGGACTGGCGACAAGGGTGGCAAGCCCCCGCGTCGTTGTGGCTCCCGATGGGGCGCATTTTGCCACGGCCCCCGGATCCGGCGGAGCGCGGGTCTGCGACCCGCAGTAACGACCGACCCCTCCGCCGCGCTGGCCGGCTCGAGCGGCAGCGGTCCAGGGGAGTTGCTGCGGGTCGCAGACCCGCGCTCGTGTGCCCGGCAGGGGCATGGTCTATCGGGATGAAACGTTCCCGACGGGGGCTTGTGACGCCAACCGTAGCTGAACCGCCAGGTCGCCTCCGCAAG
>Ga0255204_1000499_pt1 | contig 11502 bp, 7 predicted proteins | sample Miss_Colum_RepC__2_FD_188418 | JGI IMG/M metagenome (GOLD analysis project Ga0255204, IMG submission 188418) | Freshwater microbial communities from Mississippi River, Louisiana, United States - Miss_Colum_RepC_8h | ecosystem: Environmental > Aquatic > Freshwater > River | place: USA: Louisiana... | reverse complement strand
GCCGATGATGCCGCCGGCCAAAGCCCCGAGAAGCATACCGGTGGAGGCGGCGGAAGGTGATACCTGGACACCGTAGTAGGGATAATCGACGCCGTAGCCCGGATAGTAACCGTAGGCGTAACCGGGGTGGTGGCCGTACGCGTATCGCGGGCCAAGGTAGCCATAGCCGAACCCGACCACCCGGCCATGGCCGTGGGAATGGCCGTGCCAACGCGCCGGCGGAGCCGGGCGGTGCTCGCCGCGCGGTCCTCCGCGCGGAGCCTCAACCGAACCGGGCCGGCCACCACCGGGCCGGAAAACCTCCGCCTGAACGGGAGCGACCAGCAGCACGGCGAGAAAGGCGACAACGGTGGTTTTCATGGGGCCAAGACAACGTGTCCGACACGAGGGAGGTCGCAAGGTTTCCACCGAATTCCACGCCACACCCGCGGTTGACGTCAGCCTTCACGGCAAACTCTCTCGGCTCACCCCGCATGAGCCGACCCACCCCGCTGGAGCGCAGGAAGCCGATCGATTGCTTTTCAGGGCGTCGCGCCAAAGAGGTTCTCGCGGTGGTGCTGCTCGCCACCGGTGCCGTCCGAGTTCTCGCGGCCGGGAAGATCTTCACCGATCCCACGCCGCCGGCGTTCGAGGCGGGCCCGGCGCCCTCGGCCACCAAGCCGCAGGCTAATCCCGAGGCGACCGCGCATACCGCGCCACGGGCCTTGGCACCCGGCGCGCGCACCTCGGACTGGCCCAACTTTCTCGGGCCCGCGCACAACCTCACCTCGGATGAAACCCGCCTGCGCCGCGAGTTTCCCGCGGCGGGGCTCACGCCGGTCTGGGAGATGCGCAAGGGGGAGGGTTATGCTTCGCCTGTGATCGTGGGCGAGCGGCTGGTGCTCTTCCACCGGGTGGGAGCGGAGGAGGTGGTGGACTGCGTCCACGCCATCGACGGACGCCGCTTTTGGCAGGTGAAGTACCCGACGGCGTACCGCGACCGCTAAGGCTACAACCCGGGGCCGCGTGCCAGTCCGGCGATCGCCGCTGGACGCGTCTTCACGTTCGGCGCCGAGGGGCGGCTGCATTGCATCGACCTCGCTTCCGGCCGCGTGAACTGGCGGCGCGATCTCCACGGCGAATTCGGCATCAAGCAGAACTTCTTCGGCGTCGGCGCGAGCCCGCTCGTGGCTGGCGACGTCGTCATCGTGCAACTCGGCGCGCCGGGCGGACCCGGCGTGGCAGCCTTCGACGTCACCACCGGGCGGATGCGCTGGGGCGCCGAAACCGAATGGGGCGCGAGTTACGCGTCGCCCGTTCCCGCCTCCCTGCACGGGCGCGAACGCGTGCTCGTCTTCGCCGGCGGCGAAAGCCGGCCACCCACCGGCGGTCTGCTCTGCCTCGACCCGAACACCGGCGGGGTCGATTTTCGCTTCCCGTGGCGCGGCACCCGCTACGAGTCAGTCAACGCCGCCTCGCCCGTCGTGCTGGGCAACCGAGTGCTCGTGGCCGAATGCTACGGGTCCGGTGGCGTGCTCGTGGAGGCGAGGGCCGATGGTACGGCGAACGCAGTCTGGAAGAATCCGACGTTCGGCATGCATTTCATGTCGGCCCTCCGGCTCGGCGACCATCTTTACGGCGTGCACGGGCACGGCCCGCAGGACGCCGAGCTGGTGTGCGTCGAGGTCGCGACCGGGCGCGAGGTCTGGCGTGACCAGCCGCTATGGACCGAAACCGTGCGCGAGCCGCGCGGCCCTCGGGAGATCCGCACCGGTATGTTCCGCACCTTTCTGCTGGCGGTGGAGGGTCAGGTGCTAGCGTTGGGGGAATTCGGCCATCTCGCGCGGCTGGACCTCTCGCCGAAGGGCGTGCGCGTCCTTGAGCGCGCCTGGCTCTTCGCGGCCACGGAAACCTGGACCCCGCCCGCGCTCAGCCGCGGCCTGCTGTACATCTGCCAGAATACCCGCGACGCCCTCCAAGGCACGACGCCGCGCCTGCTCTGCTACGACCTGCGCGGTGAATAGGCTGTGCGGGAATGGCCGCTAATGAGCCATTTAACCACGGAGACTCAAAGGCACGGAGAGGAGAAGAGGCGGGAGACGCCGGCCAACAGGAGCAAACGGAGGTAACTGAGAGGGGCCTTGAACCGCCTACCTGCTGCGTGTCGATCGGTGTCCCTCCGTCGCTGAACCCCGTTGGTGCTTTGAATCCGCCTCCTGCGCCTTATGCGCCTCCTCGCGGCCATCCCGCGATTAGCCGCGAAAATGCGCCGGGAGCTCGAAGGTGTTCGTTGAGCAGTATCGTCGGCGGTTTGGGGAAGTGGTATTCCTCATCCGCGCCATCCGCGAAATCCGCGGTGAACTCCGGGCTGTTCGGAATCGCCTTCGGCCGTCGCAGATCCGGCATGGTCCGCGGCGGCCAGCCGCGGCTAAAGCAAGCCCGGCTCATCCATGTCGATCCGTGGTTACCCACCCGAAGAGCAAATCGGAATCGCCCCACGACTCCACGGTCGGGCCGCCCGAGAACGTCGGTTGAGTCGAAGCGGTGGCGCTTTTCGCTTGGTCGCGGTCGTCCGCGGCCGCTACACCTTCACCTTTAACCACGCCATCACCATGAAGTTCCCCGACCGCTTCACCGTCATTTCCGACGAGGTTTCCCAGGACCTGCCCGACCTCGTCCGCTTCGCCAAGGAGTTCGGCCTGCCCGGCTACGAGTTGCGCAGCATGTTCGGCCGGGCATTCAAGGATCTCACCCCCGCCGACATCAAGGAGATCGCGAAGGTCGCCCGCGGCGAGGGCTGGCGGATCTTCGGCTGCTCGTCGCCCGTGTTCAAATGCGACATCGATGACGCGGCGGCGGTGCGCGCCCATCAGGACGAGTTCCGGCGCAGCCTCGGCGTCGCCCAGGAGCTGGGCTGCGACCTCGTGCGCGTGTTCACCTTCCTGCGCCGGTCGGCGGCCGACAACGCCGCCCTCACCCCGCGCGTGGTGGAGGAACTGCGGAAACTCGACGCGATCGCCGCCGGCACAAAGGTGCGCATCGGCGTCGAAAACGAGCACAGTTGCATCCTCGGATCGGCCCTCGAGGGCGCCGAGATCATCCGCCACCTCCCCGCCCCGCGTTTCGGCATCGTGTGGGATCCGTGCAACGTCCTCTACGTGCCGGGCGCGCCGCAGGATCCCACGGCGGGCTTCGACGCCATCAGCGGCCGCATCCACCACATTCATGTGAAGGACTCCCGCCGCGTCGCGCCGAAACCCGGCGCGCTGCAGGCGGTCGCGACACCGGTGGGGCTGGGCGATGTGGGCTGGAAGGCGCATCTCGCGCAGATCCAGCGCAGCGGCTACACCGGCAACTTCTCCCTCGAGACGCATTGGCGCGTCGTGCAGATCGACGAGAAGGACCTGCACCTGCCGGCCGGCTACGGTTTCTCGCGCGGCGGCATCGAGGCCTCGCGCACCTGCCTGCACAACCTGCGCGAGCTCCTGCCCGCCGCCTGAACCGGATCAGCGCCGCAGCGCGCGGTCGGCGTGGTCGAGGTACCGCGCCCAATCGTACGGCGTGATGTCGTGCTTGCCGGTGCGGATGTGGTAGGCGACCCCGTCGCCGATCACCGGCTGGTTGACGGCGGGCATCTCGTCGACGCCGAGCCCGCGGCGGCCCAGCAGCGCGTAAACCGGACCGGCGTGTCGGGCCGCGAGAAACTCACCGCGCGGATCCGCCCAGCGATCCTCCTCCGCGCTGGCGACATGGAGCGCCCGCGGGGCGATCAGGGCGATCAACTGGTGCTGGTCGACGGGCAAAGCGGCCTCGCGGCGGTTGTAGGCGCGGAAGTTGCGCGCGAACCAGAACGGGAACGATGTGTTGATGCGCTCCACGTTCTCGCCGTACACCCGCATGCTCAGCGCGGCGCCGCCGCAGCCCGAGTTGTTGGAGATCACCAGCGCGAAGCGTTCATCCTGCGCCCCGGCCCAGAGCGCGGTCTTGCCGAGCCGGGAGTGTCCGTGCACAGCGACGCGCGACGCGTCGATCTCAGGGTCGGCCGCCAGCACGTCCAGCGCGCGACTGAGTCCCCACGCCCAGATGCCGATCGCGCCCCACGCGTCCGGCGCGCGTGTCTCGGCCGGACCGGTGCGGAAAAGCGCGCCGACGTCGCGCTCGACTCCCTCGACGCGATCCTCGCAGAGGTCGCCGTAATAAACCGTGGCGGTGGCGTAGCCGCGGGCCACGACCGTCTCGATGTCCCAGCGCGAGGCGTGCACGCCCCGCGTGCCCTCGGTCGCGCGGTTGCCGACGATCTTGAACTCGGCGTTCGGGCGCATCCAGGCGCGCGACAGCGTGATGCCAGGGTCGGCGTTCACGCATTGGTTGCCGTAGTAATTGTAACCGAGGAACGCGGGCCACGGCCGCTGCGCGCCGGCGGCGCCCGCCGGGTGGTAGACGAGGAGGTGCATGCGCGGACCGTCCTTCCGCTCCGTGAACCACACCGTGATCTCCTTGCGCACCGCCTTGCCCCCCAGGGCCGCGCGGTCGACCGAGGTGGTTTCCCAATGCATCCCGGCGGGCCGGCCGGAGGGCGTGCGTCCGTAAACCTCGCGGGAGAACACCTCGAGCAGCTCGAGCCGGCGCTTTCGCCACGCCGCGGCGTCACGCACCGCGGAACCGTCGGCCGCGACCAGCGGGTCGGGCAGCCGGTACGCCGGCACCTTGCCCTCGTCGTAATTGATCGGGATCTCGGGCGGCCGGGCCGCGAACACAGGGGCGAGGACGACGCAAACGGCCGCGAGCAGCCGGAATGGGCGGGGGTTCATGTCCCCACGCTGCACCGCCGGCCGCCGCGGATCAATCCGCCCGATGGCGGCGGGCGCGGTCAGAAATCGAGCGTCGTCGTCAGGCGGAAGCTGCGCGGCTCGTTGAAATAGATGCGGCGGACACCGGTGTAGTTGTCGTTGTAGCGCCCGATGTTCGCGAGGTACGAGTTCGAGACGTTGCGGACGTTGAGCTGCACGGTGGCGTTGATCCGCGAGCGCGGCACCCGGAAGCGGTGGCCGGCGAAGACGTCGCCGAGCAGGGACTCGTTGCCCCAGTAGACGTAGCCGGTCGCCTTGTCCCAGCTGAGGAAGTTCTTGCCGTTGTAGCGCACGGAACCGCCAAGGAAGACCCCCTTCAGCCGGCCCTCGCTGAAACGGTAGCGCGCGGTGCCGTTGGCCTTGTGCGGTCGCGAGCCGAACGGCGAGTTCTGGCGGTCGACCTGGAAATCGAGCTCGCTGTAGAGGTCACGGGCGGCGGTCTCGAGCGCCGCGAGCTCCACCGGGTGGTTGGCGAGTAGCTTCCGCCATTCGGGGACCCGGGCATCGAAGAACTGGAAGACCTCGGTGAAGAAGTTCTGCCGCTTGCGCTCGGAGTGGGAGTAGCTCGCGCGCAGCGTGAGGTTGCGCGTGGGGTTGGCCACGACCTCGATCTCCACGCCCTTGGTCAGCACGTCGATCGAGGCCGAGGTCCAGGAGATCGCCTGGCGGTCGTAGTCGGCCTGCGAGATCTTCCCGGTGGTGAGCAGGGCTCCCAGCATCGTGGTGAGGTTGTCGACGCCGAGGGCGTTGCTGCCCGGGAGGATCGGCGAATCGTTCAGCTGCTCCGTCTGGTACCAGGTGGTGCGCACGAAAAGCCGGTCTTCGCCCAGCAGGTCCACCATCAGGCCGAAGTCGCGGCCGCGGCCCTCGGTCGGTTCCGGCACGTCGCCGTTGGGCAGCACGGTGCGGTCGAAGCGGGGCTGCCCGTTGTTGCGGGAGAAGTTGACGAAAGCGGAGACACGCTTGTGCGCGTGCAGCACCCCCCCGGCGGTGAACGTGGTGGGCGTGTAGCGGTAGGTGGTGTAATTGCCGTCGAAATACCACTCGCCGACGGCGACCTCCTTGGACCGCACCCGGGGATGGTTGGGATCAAGGATGCGCGCCTCCTGCGCGTTGCGGAACCGGATCTCGTCGCGCCGCGCGCCGAGGGTCGTCACCAGGCGGTCGCGCCACCAGAAGCTCTGGCTGGCGACCATGAACGACGTGATGTCCTTCAGCGAATGGGTGTTGGCTCGCGCGCGGGACGCGTAAGTGGCCTGGAAACGTTTCCCGTTCCAGGTGAAGGGCGGCACCGGCACGCTGGAGTCGCTCGCGTACCAGGTGCGGTAATCGGTCGTCGAAACGTAGTTCCGGCGGGTGAGCTGGTTTTGCGCGCCCTCGGCCGTGGCGGCGTTGGTGATCGGCGTGTTGGTGTCGTCCACCAGGATCTCGTCGCGCCAGCGCCGCAGGCGGTCCTGCGCCGAGTGCTCGGCCAGTCCGGCGATCCGGTGGCGGCCGAACCAGCGGTCGGACCGGCCGAGGTCAGCCGCGAGGCTCGCGCGCCAGATCTGGTTCTCCGTGAGGATGCGGTCCTTGAACCAGATCGACTCGAAATACAGGCGGCCCGCGTTCGGGTTGGGCACCGTGCCAGCCGCGCCGTCGGGCCGCGGCAGCGTGAGGTTCGGGTCGGCGCGGAGATTGGAGCCGCCCACCGCCATGCCGTTGGCCTCCACATCCGCGCGGTTGCGGAAGTAGGCGAGCTCGAGCATGAGCCCGCGCGGCAGCCGCTGCTGCACGGTGATCTGACGGTTCAGGAAGGTCTGGTGGCGCACGCCGCCCGGACCGGTGAGGTTGTAGTCGTAGGGCGAGACCGAGGGAGGCAGGAGCGTCTCGACGCCGTAGCGCCCCGTGCTCTGGAACTCGCCGCGCAGGTTGTACACGACGCCGTCCTGCTGGTTGAACGTGAAGCGGTTGTTGGTCGCGCTGAAACGGGCCGTGCCCGGGACCGCCGCCGTGCCGTCGAAAACCGGCCGCCCGCCGTCCCACCACGCCGTGATCTGATCCGTCGCGTTCCAACCGATCGTGAGGCTGTTGTCCGTGTGGCCCTTCTCGACCGAGACATGCACGGTCGTGTCGCGGAACGGTTGATACGCCACCGCCGCGGTCCAGCGCGCCGAGTCATTGAAGTCCCAGTGGCGCCAGCCCTGGTTGTTTTGGTAGAGGCCGAGCAGCCGCAGCGACAACTTCCGGGGCAGGAGCACCTGGTTATGGTCGGCCTCGTAGCGCTCGTAGTGCCACGAGCCATGCATCGACTTGAGGGTCGTGCGCGTGCGCTGGAGGTTGGCCCGCTTGCCCGACAGCGACACGAGGCCGCCCGCCTGCCCGAGGCCGAACAGAATGGAGTTCGGCCCGCTCGCCACCTCCGCACGCTCCACGTTGTAGAGGTCGACCGGGATGCTGGACTCGACGAAGTCACGCGAGGCCCCGGCGGGTGAACCGCGCATACGGAACTGGTAGTCGTTGCCGTCGGCCCCGCGTCCCTGCGGGTTGTTGAAGCCCGCGTTGGCATCCTCCACGTCGATCTCGATGTTGGTCGCATGCGCCAGCATCTCCTCGAGGTTGGTCGCGGCGATGTCGGCCAGGAACTCGGGCGTGAAGGCCGCCACAGCCGCCGGGGTGTCGCGCAGACGCGAGTTGAGCCGCGAGCCGCTGGTGGTGTTGGCGGCCTGGTAGCCGACGTCGTTGTCGGCCCGCACCTCGAAGGGCGAAAGCTCGACCACCGGTCTTTCCCCCGCGGCGGGTGCGGACGGGACGGGGGGCGTCACGGTCTGGGCCGCGAGCGGCAGCGTGATGATTCCGAGGGCGAGGAAGCGAAGAAGTCCGTGCATGCAGGATGAGGCCCGGAAGGGCGGGGTTGAACGGGAAAAAAAGCTGCCGGCGCGCCAGAGGCAAGGAGTGGTGGAGCCACGAACTACCCAAAGCGCACGAAACCGAGCCGGGTGGCCCACGGAATTCTCGGAAAACGCGGAAAATAGAGCGACCATGGCCGGCGCTTGCGCGTCGTCCCCTCTTGCAGGCCAGGCCCTGAGTTGGCCGCGAAAAGGGTCAGGACGCGCGGAAAGAGTGGTTGGAACAGGAAGGCCGGTAAGCGCGGGAAGACGTGGGGACTGAGCCACCACGAAACACGCGAAAGACACGAAACCCAGGGTCCAGCTCCGTTGCCTCAGTTACCTCCTGTTCAAACCGGCTCAACAGGAGAGAACGGAGGAAACGGAGGCTGAGCCATTCGTGTAAATTCGTGTCCCTTCGTGGTTGATCCCGGGTTGGGGTTTGAACGGGAAGACCTGAAAGGGCGGAAAAATGCGAAGGCGTGGGAGACCTCGGAGACTGGCCGTCGCGGTTTCAGCATGGTCCGCGGCGGGCTTGCCCGCCGTAGCCTCGGCGGAGGCGGGCGGCCGCGGCCACACCACTCGCCGCTGATCCGTGTCCATCTGCGTCCATCCGTGGTTGCCCCTTTCGCGGAGCGGTTCGGAGGCGCCTTATGATCGTGTGCCTGAAATCCCGTGGTCTCCCCTCGCGTCGCAGAAAGGCCGGCTTGGTCCGGGATCCCGTGTTCCGGTTTTCCAGATTCTCCTCGTTTCCGCACCGGCGCGCCGCCGCATCTGGCTCAACCTTCCGAGATGCAGTAGAGGTACCGGTGCCCGCGGAGGAAGAGGTCCTTGCCCAGGATGACGGGCGAGGCGTCGAAACGATCGTCGAGCTGGTTGGTCGCGATCACCTCGAATTGAGCGGCGTCCCGGATGACCATCGCGGCGCCCTCGCGCCCGATCAGGTAGACATATCCGCCGGCCGCCAGCGGCGAGGCGTACATCCCGCGCAGGCCCTCGAGACGCTGGTCCTGGTACAGGACCGCGCCGGTGCGGGCGTCGAGGCAGGAAAGCACGGCCTCGTTGCTCTTGATCATGTAGAGCCGGTCGCCCGAAAGCACCGGCGACGGCACGTAGGGCGCGCTCTTGCGCACGTTCCAGACGATGGACGGGGAGTCGGTAACGTCGCCCTTCGCGTCGAGGCGGATGGCCTGGATCGCGTAGCCGCGGAAACCGCTCATCACATAAACCATGCCGTGGCCGATGACGGGCATCGGAATGACGTTTTCCGTGAGCCCGCCGGCTTCCCAAATGATCTCACCGGTGGCCGGATCATAGCTGCGGGTGCGGCCGGCGGCGGCGACGATGGCCTGCCGGCGGCCGGCGGCCTCGACCACGAGGGGTGTCGACCACGAGGAGCGTTCGGCGCGTTCCTTCCGCCAGACCTCCCGGCCGGTGCGCTTGTCGAGGGCGACCATGAAGGATCCCTCTTCCTGGTCGCAGGTGATGAGCAGGTGGTCGCCGGCAAGCGCGGGGGAAGCGCCCTCGCCGAAGGAATTGCGCGTGCGCAGGTCGCCGAGGTCTTTTTCCCAGATGAGTTTCCCTTCGAGATCGTAGCAGTAGTAGCCGCGTGATCCGAACGTGACGTAGAGGCGTTCGCCGTCGGTGATGGGCGAGCCCGAGGCGAAACTGTTGGTGGCGTGTTTGCCCTCGTGGGGTACCTCGCGGCGGGCCACCTGCCGCCATACCGTCCGACCCGTGGCGCGGTCCAGGGCAAGGACGACGAATTCGTGCGGCGAGGAGGGCTTCATGCCGCCGCCGAAGCCGCCCGGCGGGCCGCCGCGCTTTCCGCCGCGGCCCTTGCCGCCCTCCACGGGTACGGGCACGGCCTGGGCCGGCGCCGCGGCGGGTTCACCGCCGGTGTCGACCGCGGTGAGGACATACACGCGGTCCTTCCACACAATCGGCGTCGAGAAACCGAGCCCCGGCACCTCCGCCTTCCAGCGGATGTTGCGGGTGTCGCTCCACTGCACGGGAGGCTTGGCGCCGGCGACGACTCCGGTGCCGCCGGTGCCGCGCCAGGCGGGCCAGTCGGTGGTGGGCGAGTCGGCGCGGGCGGCGACGGCGAGCAGGACGAGCGGAGCAAGGGAGAGGCGTGGGTACGGCATGATGCGTGCGGGGTGAGGGGACGCCTTGACGAAATCGAGACTAGCGCGACGGTCAACCCGGGCGCGCCCGGTCGTAATCCTCACTTGAACCGGCACGTCCTACCTCCGCACGCTTCCCACCATGACCCCGAGCCCCTCCGCCGCCGCGCCGACGCCGCTGAACCGCACCGCCTGGCTGATCTGCATCATCGCATCGATCGGCTTCGCGTTCGACATCTACGAGCTGCTGATGCTGCCGCTGATCATCAAGCCGGCGATCGCCTCCCTCAGCGCCCCGCTGGTGGAGCAGCTGGTGGCGGGCGGCATGGACCGCGCGAAGGCCGCGGCCATGTGGTCGCCCGGCGGCGAAGCCTACGTGCAGTGGGCGCGCACGCTCTTCTTCGTACCGGCGATCGCCGGCGGTATTTTCGGACTGCTCGGCGGGTATCTTACCGACCTGCTCGGCCGCCGGCGGGTGCTCACGTTCAGCATCCTGCTCTACGCGTTCGCCGCTTTCGCGGCCGGCTTCGCGACTTCCCTTGAACAACTGCTCTTCTACCGCTGCCTGGTGTTCATCGGCGTCTGCGTGGAGTTCGTGGCGGCGGTGGCGTGGCTGGCGGAGATCTTCACGCACCCTGCGCAGCGCGAAAAGGTGCTGGGATACACGCAGGCCTTCTCCTCCTTCGGCGGGCTGCTGGTCGCGGGCGCCAATATCCTCGCCGCGCGCTGGGCGGCGGACCTGCCGGCGATCAACGGCGGCCACGAGGCCTGGCGGTACACCCTGATCTCGGGCGTGTTCCCGGCGCTGCCCCTGATCCTCATCCGGCCCTTCCTGCCCGAGTCGCCGATCTGGCAGCACAAACGGGAGTCGGGAACCCTCAAACGGCCGAGCGTGGCGGCGCTCTTTGCGCCGGAGCTGCGCAAGACGACGATCCTCACCACGATCATCTTCGCCTCCAGCTACGGCATCGCCTTCGGCGCCATCCAACAGCTCCCGCAGATCATCGGGGCCCAGCGTATCGGCACGCCCGCCGAGGCCGGTCACGCCGCGGTGCGCGCCGAGGCGAAGGAAAAGGGCCGGGCCGCGATGGAGGCCGCCAAGGCGGCCAAGAAGCCCGAGCCCGTCGTCCAGCGGGAGATGCGGCAGGCCGCCGGCAACGCCAGCGACCAGATGGTCGCGGGCGTCACGGTCTGGCAGGAGATCGGCGGCCTCGCCGGCCGCTTCGCCCTCGCCATGCTCGCCGTCGTCATCATCTCGCGGCGCAACCTGCTCCGGCTTTTCCAGGTGCCAGCCCTCCTGTTCGTGCCGCTGTTCTTCTGGTGGATGTCGGGCCAGCTCGCCGACGCCGGCAGCCTCACCTGGATCAAGATCGGCATCTTCATCGCCGGTTTCCTCACCGTGGCGCAGTTCAGCTTCTGGGGTAACTACATCCCGCTCGTCTTCCCGGTGCACCTGCGCGGCACCGGCGAGAGCTTCGCCGCCAATATCGGCGGGCGCGTCCTCGGCACCGCCGCGGCGTGGATCACGCTCACCCTGTCGGCCTCCGAAAAACCCGACCCGGCCCGCATGGCGGTGGTCGGCGCGTGCGTCGCCGGCGCCTACGTCCTGATCGGCGCCATCCTCACGCAGTTCCTGCCCGAGCCGAAGGAGGAATCGGAGGAAAGCACCCGCTGAGGCGG
>Ga0255204_1000496_pt1 | contig 11553 bp, 8 predicted proteins | sample Miss_Colum_RepC__2_FD_188418 | JGI IMG/M metagenome (GOLD analysis project Ga0255204, IMG submission 188418) | Freshwater microbial communities from Mississippi River, Louisiana, United States - Miss_Colum_RepC_8h | ecosystem: Environmental > Aquatic > Freshwater > River | place: USA: Louisiana... | reverse complement strand
AGCGAGCGCGGCGTCGTTGCCCATCGAGCCGATCGCCTCGACGCCGTCGCGGGCCATCGGGGCGAGCACGACGCGCTCGTCCTCGAAGGTGTAGCCGAAGGCGATCTGGCGCTGGAGCAGCGTGGCGTGGTCGGGTTGCTCGAGGCGCGGCGCCTCGGGCAGGTCGCTGAGATGCACGAGGTGCTGGTTCAGCCACTGCCGGTAGGGCTGGGCGGAGCAGACCGCGCGTTTGATCTCCTCGTCCTCGATGATCCGGCCCTGGGTCGTGTCGATCAGGAACATGCGGCCCGGCTGGAGCCGGCCCTTGCGCACGACCTGGTCGGCGGGGATGTCGAGCACGCCGGCCTCGGAGGCCATGATGACGGTGCCTTCCTTGGTGACGTAATAGCGCGACGGGCGCAGGCCGTTGCGGTCGAGGATGGCGCCGATCTGGACGCCGTCGGTGAACGCGATCGACGCCGGGCCGTCCCACGGCTCCATCAGGCACGAGTGGTACTGGTAGAACGCGCGGCGCTCGTCATCCATCGACTCGTGGTTGGACCACGGCTCGGGAATCATCATCATCATCGCGTGCGACAGCGGGCGGCCGGCGAGCACCAGCAGCTCCAGCGTGTTGTCGAACATCGACGAGTCGGAGCCGTTGGGGTTGATGATCGGGAGGATCTTCTTGATGTCGTCGCCGAACAGCTCGCTGGCGAACAGCGCCTGGCGCGCGTGCATCCAGTTCATGTTCCCGCGCAGCGTGTTGATCTCGCCGTTGTGGGCGAGGTACCGGTAGGGGTGCGCACGCTCCCAGCTGGGGAACGTGTTCGTCGAGAAACGTGAGTGGACGAGGGCCAGCGCCGACTCCATCGACGGGTGCTTCAGGTCGGGGAAATACTGGTCGACCTGCTCCGTCGTGAGCATGCCCTTGTAGACGAGGGTCTTCTGGGAAAGGCTGGCGACGTACCAGTACTCGGCGCCCAGGAGCGTCGAGGTGCGGATCTCCGCGTAGCTGCGCTTCCGCACGACGTAGAGTTTCCGCTCAAACGCCATGTCGTCGGCCATACCCGCCGGGCGCCCGATGAACGCCTGACGCATGAAGGGCTCCACGGACTTCGCCGTGTCGCCCAGCATCGAGTTGTCGGTCTTGACCGTGCGCCAGCCGAGGAAAGTGAGCCCCTCCGACTGCACGACCTGCTCGAAGCGCTCCTCGATGCGGCGGCGCATGGAAGGATTACGCGGCAGGTAGAAAAGTCCGCAGCCGTACTGGCCGGGCTCCGGCAGCTGGAAGCGCGCCGCGCGGCAGGCTTCCTGCAGGAAGCGGTGCGGCATCTGGATGAGGATACCCGCGCCGTCGCCGGTGTTGATCTCGGCGCCGCTCGCGCCGCGGTGGTCGAGGTTGCGCAGGATCTGCAGGCCGTCGGCCACGATCCGGTGCGACTTGCGCCCGTGCATGTCGACGATGAAGCCCACGCCGCAGGCGTCGTGCTCGAAGAACGGATCGTACAAGCCCTGTTTGGCCGGCTGGCCGGGGGAGCGGCGCGACCCGGCAGGGGTGGCGTCGGCGGACAGGGTGGAGGCGCTGCGGAGTTGGTCGTTCATGTCGTCGGAAAGTTCGCTCGGGGCGCTTAGAGCATAAAAAGGGCCGTTCCCGTCATCAGCGAGAGCGGCCCGTGAAGTTTTTGATGTGGGATGGCTCTCAGCGTCGGACTAGAAGAACCGGATCGTTTTCGTGGCCATTTTGGCGTGCTCCTCGTCGGAGCAGCCCGCGTTGGTGGGCACGTCCGTGGAGGCCGCGGTGGGCTTCACCAGGTCGTTGCTGAGAAGGTAATTCTCAACCTCCTCGCCAGAGACGTCGGCGAGCATGACGCCGTCGATCTCGACGCAAGGCGACAGCGGCTGGCCCGATTTGCGGACCATCTCGGCGTAGTTGTCGCGGTTGTTGATGATGTCGATGTCCTCGAACGGCAGACTGTGCTTACGCAGGATGGCGCGCACCCCGTTGGACCAGCCGCAATGCGGCTTGAGGTAGGCTTTGATAGTCATGCGGTGAACGTGGGCGTGGACAAAATCGCCGCAAGGTAAAGGTCTGGTTTTTCGGCGATCAAGCGTCGTTTTGGAAATTTTCCCGCGACGCGCCGCCGATGTCACCGGACAGTCCAGGTGACGGCCCGCGGCGCGAAACGCGGCCTAGCTTTTTCCGGAGCGAGCGGGTATCTCCCGCGCGATGAAAGTCCTCGTGACCGGCGCCGCCGGCTTCATCGGCCACCACGTCGCGCGGCGCCTCGCGGAGACGCGGCGCTGCGAGGTGCTGGGCGTGGACAACCTGAGTGATTACTACGACGTGGCGCTGAAGCGGGCGCGGCTGGAGCAGCTGGCGCCGCTGGAGGATTTCCGGTTCCTGCAAGGGGACTTCGCGGACGCCGCGAAGTTCCCCGCCCTGGTGGCCCACTTCAAACCGGACTACGTCGTGCACTTGGGCGCGCAGCCGGGCGTGCGGTTCAGCATGGAGCAGCCCGCCGCGTACACGCGGAATAACCTCGAGGGATTCGCCACCGTGCTCGAGGCGTGCCGGCGGAATCCACCGCGGCACCTGGTGTTCGCCTCGAGCAGCAGCGTGTACGGCGCGGGCGCGAAGCCGCCGTTCCGCGAGGACGACGACGCCAACCAGCCGGTCTCCTACTACGGCGCGACCAAGCGCGCGAACGAGCTGATGGCGTACAGCTACGCGCACAACCACCGGCTCAACGTCACCGGCCTGCGCTTCTTCACCGTGTACGGCCCGTGGGGCCGGCCCGACATGGCGCCGACGCTTTTCTCCCGCGCGATCCTCGGAGGCGAGCCGCTCAAGCTGTTCAACGGCGGCCGCAACCTCCGCGATTTCACCTATGTCGACGACATCGTCGACGGTGTGATCAAGGTCCTGCTCTACCCGCCCGCGCAGCCGCCCGTGCCGCCGCTGCGGATCTACAATCTCGGCCATCACCGCCCGGTCGAGACCCTGCTCTTCGTTCGAATGCTCGAGGAGTTGCTCGGAAAGAAGGCCGCGGTGGAGCTGCTGCCGCCCCAGCCCGGCGACATGACGGAGACCTGCGCCGACCTCACCCGCATCCGGAAGGAGATCGGCTTCGAGCCCAAGGTCCCCCTTGAGGAAGGCCTGCGCCGCTTCGTCGAGTGGTTCCGCGGCTACTACCGCGTCTGAGCGCGCGAGGGTTGCACCCGGCGCCCGCGGCGCTTGCTCTGCCGCCATGGCCAACGTCGAAGGCGTCATCCTGCTCGACCCATTCCCGCGGCGCCTCGACCGCATCTTCGAGGCGGAGGACCGCGCGCGGCTGGAGCGCCTCGGACGCGTGCTGTGGCACGACGGCTCGCCGGCCGATCCCGCCCACCTTGACGCGCACCTCCCGGACGCGATCGCGTTGATCGGCCAGTCGCCGCTCGGCAAGGAGCGGCTTGATCGCGCGCCGCGCCTGCGCGCCGTGTTCAACGTCGAGAGCAATTTCCTGCCCAACATCAATTACGCCGAGTGCCACCGGCGCGGCATCCCGGTGCTTTCCACCGCGCCGGTCTACGCGCGCCCCGTCGCCGAGATGGTGCTCGGCATGGCGATCTCGCTGGCGCGGCGCATGCACGAGGCCGATGCCGCCGTGCGCGCGCGGCGCGAGTTCAAGGGCGACAACCACGATTCGTTCCTGCTCCACGGGAAGCCGCTCGCGCTCATCGGCCACGGCAACCTCGGGCGCGCTCTCGTGCCGCTGCTGCGACCGTTCACGCGCGAGATCATGGTCCACGACCCGTGGATCCACCCCTCGGTGCTGCGCGACCAGGATCTCATCCCCGCGACCCTCGACGCATGTTTCGACCGCGCACGGGTGGTTTTCCTGCTCGCGGCCAACACGAGTGATAATACCGGCCGGATCGGCGCGGCGCACTTCGCGCGGATGCGGCCGGGTAGCGTCGTGATCCTCGCCAGCCGCGCGGAGATCGTCGACTTCCCCGCCCTCCTCGCCGCCGCGCGCTCGGGTCACATCCGCGCGGGCATCGACGTGTGGCCGACCGAGCCCATCCCGCCCGACGAGGCCGGACGCGACACGCCCAACACCCTCGTGCAGGCGCATCGCTGTGGCAGCGTCCCGGAGATCCAGCCGCTCATCGGCCGGATGGTCGTCGACGACTTGGAGAGTATCCTCGCCGGCCTGCCCCCGCAGCGCTGCCAACCCGCCCGCCTCGAGACCATCGGCCGCATTCGCAGCAAGCCGGTCGGCGCCTGGTCGCTGAGTGATACCGGAAAAAACAGGGGCGCTCGCGGATAACGCGCGCGGCGCGCCGCGGGATTGCCTCGCGTCCCCGGGGAAGCAATCTCCGGCCCCAGTATGAAGAACCCCGCCCTGCTCCTCCTCGGCCTTGCCCTGCTCGCCACCGGCGCCGCCGCCGCGACGCCCGCGAAGATCCGCGTGCTCATCGTCGACGGACAGAACAACCACACCGTCTGGCCGAAATCCACGGCCATGATGAAGACCTACCTCGAGGCCACCGGAAAATTCGAGGTCTCGGTCGCCCGCACACGGTTCGCGTGGAAGGGTGAGAAATGGCTCGCGCAGTACCCCGCGCCGGGTGGACGGCCCTCCGAGAGCCTGCCCGAGCCGAAAACCGACCCGGAGTTTACACCGGATTTTTCGAAGCACGACGTCGTCATCTCCAACTTCGGCTGGAAAGCGGCCGACTGGCCCGCGGCCACGCGACAGGCGTTCGAGGACTTCGTCTCGCGCGGCGGAGGCTTCGTCTCGGTGCACGCCGCGAACAACTCCTTCCCCGCGTGGGTGGCCTACAACCGCATGATCGGCCTCGGCGGCTGGGGCGGCCGCAACGAGAAGGACGGTCCGTATGTTTACTACGATGCCGCCGGCAAATTGGTGCGCGACACCTCTCCCGGGCCCGGCGGCGCTCACGGCCCGCAGCATGAGTTCGTGATCGAGACACGCGCCGCCGACCACCCCATCATGCGCGGCCTCCCGCGCCGCTGGCGCCACACGCAGGACGAGTGCTACGACCGTCTGCGCGGCCCGGCCGAGAACATGACCGTGCTCGCGACGGCTTTCTCTTCACCCGAGTTCAAGGGCACCAACCGCCATGAGCCGGCGCTGATGGTGATTGAGCACGGCAAGGGTCGCGTCTTCCACACCATCCTGGGGCACGAGGACTATTCCTTCGAGGGCGTCGGTTTCATCACCACGTTTCTCCGCGGCGTCGAATGGGCTGCCACGGGTAAAGTGACGATCCCCGTGCCGCCCGATTTTCCCACCGAGGAGAAGGCCACGCGGCGTCCGTTCGCGGGCAAATGAACGGCCGCCCGAAACCCTCGTACCCATGCGCCCCTACCCCGCCCTTTTCACCGCGGTCGCCTTGATCGCGGCCTCCGCCGTTTTCGCCCAGCAGACGCCCGCGCAGAAACGGGACACGCGCGTCGCCCCCGCGAGCAAGCTCCGCACCAAGCTCCCGCCGGGCTACACGATTCCGGTGGTTGACATCAGCGCCGACCGGAGTCGCCAGGTGATCGTCGACCGCGAGCCGGGTCAGTACCTCGGCCACCCCACGACGGTCCTGCTCGAGGACAACAAGACGATGCTCATCGTCTACCCCAAGGGCCACGGCCGCGGGCAGATCGTCTACAAGCGCAGCACCGACGGCGGGCTCACGTGGAGCCCCCGGTTGCCCACCCCGCGCTCGTGGGAGACCTCGCTCGAGGTGCCGACGTTACACCGGGTCGTCGACGCGGCCGGCCGCCGGCGCATCATCATGTTCAGCGGTCTTTACCCGATCCGCATGGCGGTCACGGAGGATGACGGCGCGACATGGGGCGACCTGAAGCCGATCGGCGATTTCGGCGGGGTGGTCACCATGTCGACCGTCATCGATCTCCGCACCGGCCCCGGGCACTACCTCGCGTTCTTTCACGACGACGGCCGTTTCATCCGCGGCGGCTCGGAGGAGAAATACCGGATGAAGAGCCCCGGCAGCACCCACACCTCGCCGGCGGCTAAACCCTGGCGCTTCTGGGTCTACACCTCGTTGTCGCACGACGGAGGCCTCACCTGGAGCACACCCGCGCCCATCGCATCGCTGCCCGACGCCAGCCTGTGCGAGCCCGGCGCGCTGCGCTCACCCGACGGCAAGCAGATCGCGGTCCTGCTCCGCGAGAATTCTAGGCGGTACAACTCGTATGTTATCCTTTCCAACGACGAAGGCCTGACGTGGAGCGAGCCGCGCGAGCTGCCCGCGGCGCTGACCGGCGACCGCCACGTCGCGAAGTACGCGCCCGACGGCCGGCTCTTCATCAGTTTTCGCGACACCACCACGAGAGCCCGACCAAGGGTGACTGGGTGGGCTGGGTCGGAAGCTACGAGGACATCCTGCAGGGCCGCGAGGGACAGTACCGCGTCCGGATCATGGACAACACCAAGGGAGCCGATTGCTGCTACCCCGGCGTGGAACTCCTGCCGGATGGCACGTTTGTGACCACGACCTACGGTCATTGGACCGAGGGCGAACAGGCCTACATCGTGAGCGTGCGCTTCAAGTTGGCGGAGCTTGATGCCCGACTGCCCCGCCGGCCCTGAGGCTCGCCGGCATGCTGGCGCAGCCCGGATTGCTGCGGCATAAACCGGGCCTCTTGGTTGAATCCCCCGGAAAACCAATCGAGGCTCCCCGCAATGACCCCGGGAATCGCTGAAATCCGACGCGCCGCCGATCTCATTCGCGGCCAGGTGCTGGAGACGCCGTGCGTGCTGTCGCGCACCCTGAGCGAGATCACCGGGGCGGAGGTTCATCTCAAGTTCGAGAACCTGCAGTTCACGGCATCGTTCAAGGAGCGCGGCGCCTGTAATCGGCTGTCGCTACTAACCCCGGAAGAGCGCCGGCGCGGCGTGGTCGCGATGAGTGCCGGCAACCACGCGCAAGGCGTGGCCTACCATGGCCAGCGGCTCGGCATTCCCGCGGTGATCGTGATGCCGCGTCACACGTCGGCGGTGAAGGTGGAGCGCACGCGCGGTTTTGGCGCGGAGGTGGTGACGCATGGGGAAACCCTCGAGGCGGCCAGCGAACATGCCCACGCGCTGGCCCGCGACCGCGGCCTGATCTTCGTGCATCCGTACGACGACCCGGCGGTGATCGCCGGCCAAGGCACCCTCGCGCTCGAGATGCTGGCCGCAGTGCCGTCGTTGGACACACTGGTGATCTCGGTCGGCGGCGGAGGCCTGATCGGCGGGGTCGCCGCGGCGGCGCGGGCCCTGCGACCCGACCTCGAGGTGATCGGAGTGCAGGCGCGCCGGTTTCCGGCGATGTACAACGCCGTGAAGGGGACGTCGCTCCCACCGGGCGAAAGCACGCTGGCCGACGGTATGGCGGTGGGGCGCCCAGGGACGATCACCCGCGAGCTGATTTCACGGTTGGTCTCCGACGTAGTCCTCGTCGATGAAGGTCATCTCGAGCAGGCGATCGTGCTCCTGCTGGAAGTGGAGAAGACGCTCGTGGAAGGCGCGGGGGCAGCCGGACTGGCGGCACTGCTGGCCGAACCGGCGCGTTTTCGCGGACGGCGCGTCGGACTGGTGCTCTGCGGCGGCAACATCGACCCCCTGCTCCTCTCGTCGATCATCGGCCGCGGCATGGTCAAGGCCGGGCGGCTGGTGCGGTTGCGCGTCGGCGCCCGCGACGTGCCGGGTTCGCTTGCGCTGATCACCGGAACGGTGGCACACGCCGGAGCCAACATCGAGGAAGTGCATCACCAGCGCGCGTTCTCCTCGCTCTCCGCGCAGCACGTCGAGGTCGAGCTGGTGCTGCAGACCCGCGGGCCGGCGCATGTTGCCGAGGTCGTGGCGGCTCTGCGCGCCGCCGGACTTACCCCGGAGACGGTCTGACGCTAGGTTGTCCCATCCCACCATGCCGAACTTAGCTCCTGAGATCGCCTCCCGGCTCGACGCCATCGCCCGCCTCGTGGGGCGCACGCCGCTCATCGGGGTGCGTTTCCGTTTCCGCGGCCGCGAGCGTGTCATCCACGCCAAGCTCGAGAGCTACAACCTGACCGGGAGTATCAAGGACCGCATGGCGCTGCACATCCTGCGTCGCGCCTGCGAACGCGGCGAACTGGCCCCGGGGCGGCACATCCTCGAGGCAACCAGCGGCAACACCGGCATCGCCTTTGCCGCGGCGGGACGCGCCCTCGGCTGCCGCGTCACCATCTTCATGCCCGACTGGATGAGCCGCGAACGCGTGCTGCTGATCCGCAGCCTGGGCGCGGAGGTCAGGCCCGTTTCCCCTGACGAGGGCGGCTTTCTCGGGGCGATCCGCATGACCGAGGAGCAGGCCGCGCGGAGGCCGGATGTCTTTCTCCCGCGCCAGTTCGCCAACGAGGACAACATCGAGGCGCACGCGCTCACGACCGGACCGGAGATCTGGAACCAATTGGCCGCGCTCGGTCGGAAACCGGACGCATTCATCGCGGGCGTCGGCACGGGCGGCACCGTGATGGGCGTCGGCCGCCACCTGCGTTCCCGAAACCCGGGTGTGCGCATCCACCCGCTCGAACCCGCGGAATCACCCACGCTTTCAACCGGCCACAAAGTCGGGCGCCACCGCATCCAGGGAGTTTCCGACGAGTTTATCCCCGCGATCGTGCGGTTGCGTGACCTCGACCGCGTGGTGGGGGTGCCCGACGGCGATGCGATCCTGATGGCGCAGCGTCTCGCGGCCGGACTAGGCCTGGCCGTGGGTATTTCCTCCGGGGCGAATTTCCTGGGTGCCCTGCAGGTGCAGGAGGAGCTAGGGTCCGAAGCGACCGTCGCCACCATCTTCTGCGACAGCAACAAGAAGTACCTCAGCACCGACCTCCTGCGGGACGAACCCGTGCGTCCTGGTTACCTCTCCCCGGAAGTCGAGCTGCTCGGCCTGGAGTCGGCACCCTCCGCCTGAGCGCAGCGGGAAGCCAGCCAAGCACTCACCGCGGCCCCCGGTTTGGGGCCGCCGCGACCTCCATTCGTCGTAATTCGATCTGCTCCACGCGTCCGTCCGTGATGGCGATCCGCACCACACAACCCGGCTCGGAGTACTGATACGCCGCTCCCTGGATGGGCTGCCTCGCCGAAGGCAGCAATTGTTTCACTTCGCTTTCCGCGGTGCCTACAGTCACCCCACAGGCCAGCTTGACTCCGGTACCGCGAAGGACCGCTCGATTGAATCCACGATCACGCGCATCGAAAAGAAGTACCGCATCCTTGTAGATGAGGGCCCGGACCGCCGGATGGGTACGATCGTCCTTTTCGGGCGGGCCCAACTTCGCGAGCACAACCTCGAGCGGATCCGACAACAGCACGCCGTTCGAGAACGGCTCGAGGCGGCTGGCGCCGGCACCATCGGTAAGGGGAGCGCGTAATTTCGCCGTCCCCACACCGGCCTTGGCGCGAGAGCTGCGCCGAATACGAATGCTGGAGACGACGGACCCGTCCCGTTCGAGGGACACGAGCAAGCCGGAGACCTCCACTTGAACCGCGTCCTCGGCTTCGATTTCCCGTCCGAACTCAGCCACGGCCTCGCTCCATGGGCTGCCCACCTTAAGTCCGCTGGCCAGCGCCACCCCATTGATCAGGCGGATCGCGGTCAGGCGTCCCGACTCACGGTCGAAGGTGGCGGCGAAGTCGCGAAACGTGAGCTGACGGAACGGCAGCGCGGACGGCTGCTCATCCGAGACCGGCGGGCCGTAGCGCTCGATGACAGCAGGCAGGACGAGTTCAAACGAGAGCCCGTTGGAGAGCGGCAGGATCTGATTGGCCACTCGCGCCGGCTGGGGATCGCCGATCGGGCCCGCGTCAGCAGCTGATGCGAAACCGACCACAAAAAACCCCAGCACGACCATGAGCAGCCCACCCTTCCAGCCGAGACCGGTTCCCGCAGCGCCCGCGTGATGGTTCCGGAAGGCCGTTTCCATCGTTACGGTCCCGGCGCGAAACCATCCTCGGTGCCGCTGCTTACCCGGTACTCGCCCGTGCGGACCGCACCCGTACGCTGGTTGTAGATCTCGATCACGCGGGTGAGCTCGATCAGGTTAATTTGCGCGTCTCGTGAAGTGTCGGCGTCGTGGTAACGAGAAATCTTTCCGGCTCCAGTCGCCGAGGGGTTGGCGGCGAAGCCGTCTTCGCCCGAAACGTCGGGCAAGTAGGCGCCCGTGCGGCGCGAAAGCGCCACGTTGCGGGTGTTATAGAGCTCGATGACACGCGTGAGCTCGATGAGGCCTATCCGGTAGTCGCCATTCAGATCGGCGGAGTGCGGCCGGGGGGCCATGGACAAGATCAATGGATCGGGCTTGGCGAGTACAGCGCCGGTCAATCCGCCGTTCGTCACCTGCGCCTGCGCAGTAATGGATTTGGAGCCGAGTGTCTCCGGAGGCACCAAGAGCGTATAGGTGATCGTGATCGGACTTGGGGGTAGCGCAGTCCACGTCCAAACCAGCAGTCCACGTTCGCCGACAGCAGGAGCGGAGCTGCTGGCCTGACTGCTTTGCGATGTGAGTTGCCAATCCGCGGGGATGAGTACCTGCCAGGACACAGTACCCGGCTGGCCGGAATACGAAATCGTGGCTGAAAGTGTGATCGAGGAACCCGCACTGTAGCCGGCGGGACCAGCGGCGGCTATCCCGTGGACCCCCTGCAGATCCACCACCCTTAACAACGCCCGTCGACTGAGGGTCGTCCCATTTTGATTCACCACTTCGGCGAAATACTCACCGGCGGACGAGGCCGTGACGGCGGAAAGCTGCAGGGTCGCCGAAGTAGCGCCTGAAATGGCGCTCCCTCCGAAAAACCACCGGTACGAGGTGGCTCCGGCCGCCGCGACGGTGAAGGTTGCTCCGCCGCCTGAGGCGACCAGCAAGTCCACCGGCTGCGACGTGATCACTGGCGCTGAGGCGGAGCCGGAGGCGGCGAAGGCAATCTGGTCCAAGGTCATTCGAAAGGGTAGCAATCCGATCGTTCCGCCCCCGATCGTCCACTCCCGCACCTGAGCAGGATTGAACCCGGCCGCCCAGGCTCCAAGCGGGACCTCCACCGCTGTGGGGCCGGTCGCTGAAAACTGCGTGCTGGAAACCGAGACCACGTGCGGAGTCAGGTTCGCGTCCCTTAGCTCGAGGACCACGAACGGGGACTCATTGCCCGCGTTACGCTGACCCGTGATCGTCACGAACTTCATCGCGGTCAGATCCAGACCCGCCGAGGATCCTCCCCAGCCGTTGTCATCCTTGGCGGTTCCGCCGACCACGATGGTGTCGGTCAGGCGTTGCACGTTGCCGAACCACGTTGAGCTGGGCCGCACTGCCCCCGCGGCGCCGGTCGCGCTGAAGTTCTCCAACTCAACCGGCTGGGCCAGAGCGATGACGGCCGTGAAAAGTCCGGCCGCGAAGGGGCGGAGACGGCGCACGTTAGGGAAAGCCTTGGCTGCGCGACTCAGGGAATTGCCGCAGGAAAGGCGATGGTGCGCTCCAGCGCGCCGGCCGCTGAGGCTCGCCGCTGCACGAAGACCGGCACGCTG